>Ga0209636_10002013_pt1 | contig 20536 bp, 27 predicted proteins | sample DeeMarSWOR152_54_FD_187464 | JGI IMG/M metagenome (GOLD analysis project Ga0209636, IMG submission 187464) | Marine sediment microbial communities from White Oak River estuary, North Carolina - WOR-1-52-54 (SPAdes) (version 2) | ecosystem: Environmental > Aquatic > Marine > Intertidal zone >...
GCCCGTATCTGGAGGTCAACCTTGCGTGGTCATCCTTAGGCGTTACGCGCCGTTTTGTCGCGGTTGACGCCGCCAATGTAGTTACGGACAGCGAGTCTGTTAGCTCGCCATTTTATTTTGAGGCGGGTTCCGGTGATATAAGGGTTGCTGTGTGCCAGAGAGGGTTAGTATGGGTGCTGGAGAATTTTTTTCGGTGTGAAAGCCCGGGTTTTTTGTTTGTGTGGCGGGGGCTGTTTTGGTTTCTGTTTGCGAGATGGGCGCTGTTTGACGGTGTTTTAGCGTGGCTTTGAATGTTGGTTTGCGTGAAGTTTAATGTTGCCAAGCGTGAAGTTTGGGCATGTTGAGCGGCTGCGGAGAAACAGATTTCAAAAGAAGAAGGAAACAAGCGGCTTATGCCTTCTTCTACCTTAATGCTAGTGCTATCATCAAGTTTTGTGTGTTTTTTGGGTTTGTGTTGGGCGGGTGCTGTTGATGCCCTGGCAGTCAAGCTTGATACAACAACTATGATGCTTCTTGGAACCAGTGTTGGCACAATCGTGCTTGTGGTCGTCGCGATTGCGTTGGTCTACATGGGCAAACGCAAACCTGCAGCCTAAGTGAAACGGTTCTCTTAGTCCTTTCCCTCTTTCTTTTTTTGTTTTCTAGAATTTCCATTGAGCGCAGTGGTAGCTGTAGCACTTAGTAGACTGGTCGCCTTCTGATTTGTTGGAAGTTCAGTTTCCTTTGCAAGGTTTCTGAAAAAGGCAGGAGCTTAGGGACGTGACTGAAGGGGTGTCAAGGTTTCTGTGCGACTATTTGGATGTGACCTGCGAAGTTTACCAGTGACCTGTTTGTGCAGTGGGCTAGTTCCATTTTGAGCAGTCTGTTGCGGATTTTGGGGTCTGCTTCGAGTTTGTGTAGGATTTGTTCGTCGACTTGGTGCATGAACACTGGTGCACCGATGACTTCGAGGACGGTTAGTCCTGCTTTTGTGAAGTATTCTGTTAGTCCTTCGTGTGTGAGGTTGTGTTGGGGGAAGTCGTAGTCGTATGAGATGTTTGTTTTGAGTAGTCGTTCTGCTTCGTCTATTTTTTCTGCTTGGACTAGTTCGGGTACGCGTTTGAATTTTGTGTCTAGGCTGGCGATTATGTGGGCGTGTTTTTTGGCTACTCTGCCTAGTTCTTTTATGGCTTCTTGTGGTTTCATGCAGTATGAGATTGCATCGTATTGGGAGAAGACGTAGTCGAAGGTGGCTGTTTTGAATTCTTTCATGTTGGTGATGTCTGATTTGACGAATGTGACGTTGTGGCTTAGCTGGAGTTTGGCGAAGCGTTCCTTGGCTTCGTTTAGCATTCCTTGTGAGATGTCGGCTATGACGATGTTTTTGTAGCCTAGTTCCACTAGTTTTTGTGCCCAGTAGCCGTCTCCGCCACCTGCGTCTAGTATCGTGATGGATTTGTGTTTTGGCACGTATTTGGTGAGGAAGTGCCACGTGATGTCGTCGGCGAAACTCATGGCAGCTCGTGAAGTGTTGTATCTGGCTGGTGCGAAGGCGTTGGAGGAATAGCCTTTGGCGTATTTGTCGAAGACTTCTTCAACCTTCGTCTTCGGCATATCGGTCACGTTGAGAAAGTAGGTGTGGTTAGCTCTTAAATTATGTGAACATAGCTGGGATTGCATTGGGCGGGTCTGTGTACGTTGATTGAACGCCGGTTTCTGTTTCAGATGTTATTAACTCTCGCTTAGAACAAGTAATAATACCGAGGCGGGCTTCTGCTTTAGAAGTAGTAGTCTGCCCCGCGTGTACGATGACTACTACTTCGTTTGGTTAAGCGTAACCTGTGCGCGTTGTTGTTAAGATGTTCTACAGTTTCATCAAGTTGTGTGTGCTCGGGTCTACAAGCGTGTTGATTTTAGTATTGACTATGCTTGAGGAACACTGGCAAGCCACGGTCACTTGTTTGGCTAGGCACCTTCTGCTCATCCTCGCCCAAGGTTTCTGCATAGAATCTCTATCCAACCAAACGCGTACACCTGAAAACGAAGGAAAAAAGTTCCACAGTTGGCACCAAATGAGTAAATATGAAGAATCGTAAATATAGTATAACTTGGGGAAGTGAATTGAAACTAGAGATTTCCAATGGAAAACTAAGAATAGACCTTGGAGATCTGGAAAAAGTCTTAGCCATCAAAGGCGGTTTTGAAATTCCTTTGGCAAATATCATAAAAGCTGGGACCGAAGCTCACAGGACAGGCTGGAGGGAAATAAGAGCTCCTGGAACGCATTTGCCAGGGGTGATAAAGGCAGGCACTTACCACACACCGAGAGGAAAAGAATTTTGGTATGTGACCGAAAAAGGAGTCTTAGTGCTTGAATTAGAGAATGAAGCTTACAAGAGGATTGTTCTCAGCGTGGATGGAAATAAGGAGTGGGCTCAAAGAATCAACGAAGCTACTTCAAAATAGCGCGCGCGTCATCTATCCTTGGACAGTTCTAAAGATCTTTCAGAAGGCTCAAGAACCTATCCTTCTTGTTGAAGTCTTTCATCTCTTCCGCCTGTAATATGGCATGCTGCACCCAGCTTCTTAGTTCAGAAGAATAATCCGCTTTCGTCAGGCGTCTTCTGTCCGCTCTGTTGCTCCACGATTGGGCTGCAGTGCTCATCTGCGTATCTGCTAATTCCATAGTTTTCACCTCTCATATTTCTGCAGTAGAATGATCAAGAAAAACGACAAAAAACGTTCAAAACCCGTTTTGTCAGTGTTCTTCTCTACGAGAATTCTACCTGCTAACGTAATGCACTTCGCCCCATATTAAGATATGTGAACACGTGTACAATAGGGGCGCACGGCTGCTGAACCAGTCTGCATTCAGCCTCTTCCCATTCCCATCTAACTTGTCTTCTTCCCATCAAAATAGCGCAAACCCTCAGCAAAATTCTAACATCGGTAAAGGCATTCGAGAGAACCGAGAAGCTTCACAGCATTAAGAACGGACTGGAAGGGAATAGAGGAAGGGCATATCTCAGTGTTGAGCTACTCCTTTCTCTCTCTGCGCCCTCTCCGCCATCACTATCCACATCTTCCTCTCCTTTCTCTCTCCTGCGTTTTCGCACGTTTCCTTACATGCGAGTGAAATACCAAGGCGCTGCCGAGTCTTTTCTGCAAACTGGGCTCGTTCTCACCATTCTGATCGGTCTGTGCCTACGTGTGATTGCCTCTGTTTCTTCAGACATTCAGTCACCATCTTAGAGCTGACACTAAAGCTCCAGCACTTCTGCGTATCTCTCAGAAAACTTGAAGCCTTCCGGAGTTGTTGCATACTTGGTTGAACTGTGGTGAACTTCTAAGAGTCGCTTTGATTGCAGCTGAGAAAGATGTACTTGGAGCATTCTCCGCGACAAGCTTGTCTTAGACAGTAATTGCGTTTCGGTTTGCGGTTGCTTGCACAAACTCAGTATTTCTGCCATAATCTGTACGGATCTCATCGTTATTCCCAATAGTGTAACCAATCTTCCATTTTTGTTGACAATCGGAAAAGGTCTAGTTACTTTGCGGGCAAAGCCCACGGATAAAGAAAGCTTCTCCGACCCTAATGGTGCTTACGCCCTTATAAACGCATGCGTGCACAAATACGTATGACAACTCGCTTCGTGTGATTTAGCCTACCCTCGACGCAAAAAGCTCCGAGTGCTTCCATTCCACAGGTCAGAGATGTCTAAAACGGACTCACTTGGGGGGTACGGAAATCATCCAAATCTCCCCAGTCAAAATACCTCGATTTCTTCATTGCCCAACAAAGCCATGCGTTTTTAAAGAATTTCAGCTTTGCGCCCATCATAAACCTTTTGTCCACAAAGTTCGCAACGCAATGAACGGATAGTGAATTAACAACATGGCTAAGTGTATTAAGTGTGGAGCAGAAGTTGGCTCGCCTAAGAAGAAATGGAAAATGACTGGACGACCCGACAAGACAGGCAAGAGAACGCAGCTAGAAATCGGTCTCTTCGAGTGTCCAAAATGTCACAGCAAGTTCAGAGTCGCTTTAAGCAAACGAAAAATATGAGCCCAACGCGTCCTGATAATAAAGGAACTCTGGTAGTAGTTATCTCCTCTTTTTTCATTTTGTTTTGCCCGCGCGCAGGGATGTTTGGAGAAATCTAGACGGCGCTAAAAATCTGACTTTTGGGCTGAAAAGGTCACTTGAGTTCCCAATAGGACTTCTAATATTAGTTTGTGACGCAAAACCTCGATAATGTCTGCTCTCTCTATTGCGTCCTCCAAAGCATCAAGTTCTCTTTCTATAGACTTTCTCATTTCCTCATTGATTTTGATTTCTCTCATTCGCCTCTGATATAAGTCATCTGCCTCTCCTCTAAGTCTCCAATAACGCTCCAGCAGAGATTCTTTCTTGGTTTGTTCCACTATTCACACCTCGCTCATTTTTATTGGCTCTTTTGGTTTGACTTGATTCCTATTTATATCAACTTGCATTAGTAATTTTAGCGTAGTGCACAAGCGCGCGCATTTTCTATCGTTTCACCTCTCAGTTGTTAATAGCGTCCTTCCCAAAGAAACTATTGTCCAAATAGCAGCGCGCGCATCGTATCTTTAGCGCTTAAGCACTTAAGGAGTTATACCCTTACACCGATACGTTTATAAGTAGGTAAGCATATAGTATTTTATGTGAATAAGCAAATGACAGGTGTATGGAAAATGATAACAAGGACAAAAGCAACACGTGGCGTCAGGGAATTTGCTTATTGGAAAAACATCTGACACGTGCGAATCGTGTCTAAAAAAGTTGGTAGTTGAAATGGGACGAATCAGCGTAGAGCTGTCAGATGACCTGGAAAAGAAGCTCAGATTCAAGACGATCGAGAGATTTGGCGGAAGAAAGGGCGACCTATCCAGAGCTGTCGAAGAAGCTGTGGAAACGTGGGTCGCCAAAGAAAAATAGATGCGTAAGCAGGAGCGCGCACCGCGTCTCTCTTTTTTGGTATAGCGCGCGGGGTATCTCATTATGGTCGCTTTGCTGTCGGCGATTTGGCCGCGATTCACCGAGGCGCCCAGAGAACCCGACCGTTTGGCCGTTTGGCATATCTGCAGTGGAAGAAGCGAAAAGGGGTGAATAGAAGCAATGAAAGTAGGAACATATGAGGAAAAGAAAGCATGGATTGAAGACTATATCCAAAGATGGGAAAAACACAGAGGACCAGAACATGCGCTGACTGAAGAAGACAAAGAGAGAGCAAGAAAATCCTTAATGGAAAGCGTGCAGTTACACTAAGCTTGCCTCAAGTCTATTCTTTTTTGCTCATTCCACATTATTCAAACATGCGCACACAAACATATCATATGGAGTTTCAGCACACTAAATTGCGGTATTACCTTCTCTTTTGTTTCTTTCCGCCACGAGTCCTTCGCGTTTGATGACCCTTCTGTGTCTTCCATTTCGTTCTTTCACGGTCGCCCTCTCTTTTGCTCTTTTTTCTACTCATGTTTTATCATGTCACCTCTCAATTGTGAATTGTGTCCTTTCGAAAAATAAACACTCTGCCCAAATAGGTTCACGGCTGTCAGGCTCTGAAGCTTTCGGCGGAGCTGTGATTTTAGTCTCTATGTTCGTGGGATTCCTCTTCAGACTCTGCTTCGCGCTCTTCTTCTTCCATGCCGGCTTCTTCTCCTGCAGCTCTTGCTTTGTCTGCAGCTTCTCCTTTTTGGGGATAAGCCTCATCTAACCAAACTTTAAACTGTTCTTTGCTTTCAGGATTGGAAAGGGCCCACGCACATAGTTCACTGACGACGGTGTTGAGATCAATTCGGTGATCGTCGGCCAAATGCTTCAGATACTGTTCACACTTTGCAGGAAGAGACACCGTAAGCCCAACCACCCTACATTTTCACCATCATCTTGTATCATTCAAGTCGTATTTAAGTACACACGCGCGGTGGTGAAGGGAAAGCTATAACAGAACCAAAAAATGACTGTATTGTGAGGGTCATGAGAATGGCATACTTCTCAGGAAAGGTTAATCTTAAGCCTGTTGACCCGGACAAATTGAAAATTGAGAAAAGTGCTTTATTATCTGGGGCATATGTATTTGACCTCGAGCTAGACTCGGCTCCAGACCACCATTGGATACTAGCCTTCGAAGCCGAGCTACATGCAAGTCGTTATATGAGCGCGCGCACGCCAGTGGCAGTTGTTGGGGACAAACTTCAAGTGGTGACTTTGCCAGACGAAATTAGGGGTAAAGTCGAATGGATTAAAGGTTTGGTTGACTCTACTAACAAGAGTATAGAGAAATACTACGAGCAAATTAAGCAGAGGCGTGAAGCAGAACAGGAGAAGCAACTGAAGGAACAGGAAACAATAAAGAAAATGAGAGAAGCACTCAAGAAATAGAATCGTTTTGATTGACTTTCAAGTTCCTTTGTAAAGGACTTTGCCTAGCGCGCGCATTTGGCTTATCTTAGTAATTTCATGCTTTCTTCGAGACTCATTGCTAATTTTATTTCACTTGTGTTAAAAGCCATCCATTTTAGAAGTTCTGGTTCCATTGAGAATTTTTGCAGAGCTTCTGAACTTGGGGCTTCATACACCCAAAACAATAGATGTTCCGGAACTACAGTCCAAGCTCCAACCCTCTTGACCCCATGTTTCTTCTCCAATCCGCCCAATTTGTCCGGTAATTCTAACGTCATGGCCTTCATTTTCTCATTATTCAAGGGACAGTTCTCTGGGGAATGCCTGGAAATTATCAAAAATGTAGGCATAATCGCACTCTCGAAACAAAGAGTCTAAGAAAGTCAGATATAAAGCATTTGCGCGCGCTATTCAGACGGTTTAGGAATGACAGAGAGCTGCCTTTGTCTGGTTTCACGCGCTCCGCTTAACGGGTAGAAGAACCCTAACGCTATGAATAATACTCCAACCAGAATTAAGACTATGCCTATTGATTGGTATGGGGTAAAGGGTTGCTCGCCAACATGAGAAACATAATGCGTTTCTTTGTAGAATGAGGCAACCAGTCCAATAAGGAGTAGAAGGATTCCAATTAGGAACAATCCCCGACTCTTTATTTCTATTCCTTTTGTTTCCGCTGTCATTTTCTTACTCATGGTATTTGCACATATCGATATTTATCTCCGCTTAACAATATGATAAAGTGTGTGGTCTGTTTGGCTGTTAGAACCTGGTATTCTCACCCTTTGGATTTAACCATAGTCGAGATCTTAGAGAAGAAGGGAGCAATGACCGACGCGGAGCTGTTTGATGTGCTCAGAGAAACACGCGAGGATTTGGGCTTCGGAGCCTTGAACAAGACATTGATGAAGATGGAAGTCCAAGGCAAGGTTTACGTTTCGTCTTTGACCAAAGGCAAACGTCGAGTAGAACTTGTGAAACGCAGAGAACCGTCGCAGTGACCAAACCCAAAGTGCGCGCGCTCCGACTAAGTAGGCTCTTTCGAAGCGTGTTAGTTTAGGTGGATCAACCCAGATTTTTTTCTTCGGCGGTTATGCTAGAACTCTCCAGCGCCTTCAGGCCCCATTCCGCCGGGACCACCCATTCCTGGACCGCCTCCCGGTGGCATCGGTGGGGCTCTCATCTTTCCAGAGGCGATTACGTCGTCAATCTTTAGAATCATTGTGGCGGCTTCGGTTGCAGACTTGATTATTTGCTTTTTGACCGCTAAGGGTTCAAAGACGCCTGCCTTCTCCATGTTTTTTGCTTTGCCTTCAAGAACCTCAATTCCAGCCCAGAGTTCACCCTTTTCGTGGCGGGCTCTCAGCTCTGAAAGAATATCAATTGGATCTAATCCAGCGTTTTCGGCAAGGATCAATGGTATCGACTCTAACGCTTCAGAGTAAGCCACCACCGCAAGTTGCTCTTTTCCTAGGAGGGTGCGGGCGTATTCTCTCAACGCTCTGGCCACTTCGAACTCTGGTGCACCTCCTCCAGCCACAATTTTCGGTTCTCGAACAACGTCACGGGCGACACACAGGGCGTCGTGTATTGACCTTTCAGCTTCAGCCACTATTCTTTCGGTTCCTCCTCTAATGAGGATGGCGACCGATTTCGGATTCTTGCATCCTTCAATGAAGGTCATTTTGTCGTCGCCGATCTTCCGTTCTTCCACTAATTCGGCGTAGCCCAAGTCATTCTCTGACACATCGTCTAGGTTGGTGATTATTTTTCCGCCAGTAGCCTTCGCAAGCTTCTCCATGTCGGATTTCTTGACCCGTCTGACTGTTAAAATCTGTTTTCGAGCTAGGAAATGCTGGGCAAGGTCGTCTATGCCCTTTTGAGCAATGATTACATTTGCGCCGGTCTTGGCAAGCTTTTCAACCATGTCTTTTAGCATGGTTTCCTCTTGCTGTAGGAAAGCTTCCATCTGCTCTGGGCTTTCAATGTTGATTTTAGCATCGAATTCGGTCTTTTCAATCTCCAGTGGAGTGTCGAGGAGCGCAATCTTGGCTTTCTCAACCCGTTTGGGCATTCCTGAGTGAACCACTTCCTTGTCAACAACTATGCCGTTGATGAGCCTAGTCTCCGTCATCGATTCACCCGCCTTCTTCTCAATCATAACGTCGTCGATGTCTACCTTGAATTCTTTTTCACCCTTTTCGGCAACGTGTAAGATTGCTTGCGAAGCGATGTCGGCTAACTGCTCCTTGTGTTCAGCCACAAGTTTGCTAGCCATCGATGTCACGGCGACTTTTTTCAACCATTGACTGTCAAGAGAGCGAACTGGAATACCGATCTTTTCCAAGATTTCTAAGGCTTTTTCTCCAGCTTTTCTGTAGCCGTCTATGATGACTGTTGGATGAACGCCTTTATCGATGAGTTCTTCTGCCTTGCTCAGAAGTTCACCTGCTATGATTACGGCGCTCGTTGTGCCGTCGCCGACTTCGTCGTCCTGTGCCTTAGATACTTCAACCATCATTTTGGCGGCTGGGTGTTGAATGTCCATTTCGCTCAAAATGGTTCTCCCGTCACTGGTTATTGTGACGTCGCCAAAGCTGTCTACTAGCATCTTGTCCATGCCTTTGGGTCCCAAGGCGCTCTTTACAGATTCAGCAACTATTTTTGATGCCATGATATTGGCGTGTAGTGCCTCTCTTCCTCTAGAACGGGATGCTCCCTCCCGCAATATTAGAACAGGGGTTCCAGCTAATTCAGTTGTCAATTCCTAACCAATCCTCCTCAATTTGCGCGCGCATCTTTACTCATTAAACCACTTAATTCTCATTACAAAAGAACAAGATTTAAACTCATTGTTTATTGACAATTAAATCCTAAGCAATATGCAATATGTTCGCGCGCGCGGTGATTTGAATGGGAAAACTAAAATCTGGATTTGAAAATTATGTTACTGAAGGAAAAACATGGCTCAGTACAAAAATCGTTTTCATTCTCAAGATGAGTGGGAACAGTTAAAACGTAAATACAATGAAGATTAGGAGGTGATAAATTGCCTTTAGAACCTGCTAAGACTATACAAATAGAGAAAGTACCAGAAACTAGTGAAGCAGAAGCATGGACAAATTTCAATAAAAGACTAAACGATTTAGCGAATCAAGGATACACAATAGCACATGCAACAAACACATACATTCTATTTAGAAGGACGCGCACCGCAACTAGAAGGGAAGAATAACCGCAAACCAGCCTATCTGTCTGACGATACGCGCGCGCAAATAGTTAGATCCTGTGGCATTTGAACACATGGTTGCGCGAACGCAAGTAGAGATTTTTGCAAGATGAAAGGAGGTGAAAGTTGTTGAGATTGAAGCATCCTATCGAGTATGAATTGAACCCTACGGAGATAGATAAAGGAAAGCAATGGCTAACACTGAAACTGAAAAACACAGGAAATAAAACTCTTAAAAGACTTGACGTGGAATTGCACTCTCTAGATACCTTTTATCTTTTTCCTTTATTCTATCCTTTTGGAATAGGACACTACATCGAAGAGCTTAAGCCAGACGAAGAGCGAGAAGTGGTTTTCCAAGTTAACGCACAAGGATCAGCTGAGGTATACGCCACTATCAGGGCACATAAGGACGGAGACTACTTCTTGTGGGAATCCGGTTGGACGCATATCACTGTAATCGAGGAAAAAGCAGAGCTTGAACGCCTAGTAGTGCTTTCACACCCGTATACGACAATTGGAGAGACCCTCTCGGCCGAGGCAACCATTAAGGGCTTAAGAAAAATTACGGGACTAAAACTGGAATTCTGGGTGGAAACCCCCTCACGAAAGTTTGAAGAGCAGGCTACGATAGATATAAAGGAGCTTTCCGTTGGAGAGGAAGCCCGTTACTCTGCTGAGTTCACACCCAAGGAAACGGGGTACTACACCATATACGCATATTTATACGATGGATGGAGAAAAATAGGTCACAAGACAGATTACATCTATGCGCAGAAAAAATAGCAATCACCAAGCCGACTTGAAAATTTCCAACCCCTTTTCTGTATGACAAATAACTACCGACTACCGCGTACGCGAGGCATAAAGTTTCCAGCCTCGTCGTTTCTATCAAAGATGAATCTAGTCCTAGCTGGATCATATCGAAGCTCATTCAACTCGCCAAACTAATTGACAATTCAGAGGGCATCAGTGTGCGTGCGCACGCACCCTTCTCGCCTACTTTGAAACATCAGGCAGTTCCACGAAGCTCGCGCCAAGATTTAGTAAGCGCTTTCGGTATAATAGGCAGATTTATTTAACCCAAAACTGGATACAAATCCTAATTGAAATGGAGGAAATTCACGTGGCTTATTTAACAACAACGGAAACGGGACAGCCCGTTCTCATTTTGAAGGAGGGAACCGGCCGAAGTAGGGGAAAAGAAGCTCAGAGAAACAACATAATGGCGGCCAGAATCATTGCCGAAGCCGTAAAGACTACTCTGGGTCCGCGCGGCATGGACAAGATGCTCATCAGCGGTATGGGCGACATCAAGATAACGAACGATGGCGCTGTCATTCTAGAAGAGATTGATGTGCAACATCCTGCAGCTAAGATGGTGGTGGAGGTGGCTAAGACACAGGATGACATGGTTGGCGACGGAACCACAACCGCCGTGATCTTGGCGGGAGAGCTCTTGGGAAAGGCGCAGGAGCTGTTGGATCAAAAGATTCATTCAACTACAGTTGTGAGCGGCTACAGAAAGGCCTTTCAGAAGGCCGAAGAGGTTCTTCAAAAGCTCGGAATCCCCGTTGATATTGAGGACCGGGAAACTCTACGTAAGGTCGCTGTGACCTCCATGGCGAGCAAAGTGATGGGCGAAGCAAGGCAACACTTGGCAAAGATCGCCGTCGACGCCGTGAAACAGATCGTCGAGCAGAGGGGCGAGAAAAATACTGCTGACATCGACAACATCCAAGTAATCAAAAAAGAAGGAAAAAGCCTAGCTGACACAGAGCTCATCCACGGAATAATACTAGACAAAGAGATAGTACACCCTGGCATGCCTAAGAGAATCGAGAAAGCCAAAATAGCCCTCATAAACGCCGCTCTGGAAGTTAAAAAGACCGAGATCAGCGCCGAGATAAGAATAAACGAACCCACCCAAATGAAAGCCTTTCTGGACCAAGAGAGCCGCATGCTCAAGGACATGGTGGAGAAACTCAAGAAGGCAGGCGCCAACGTGCTAATCTGCCAGAAGGGCATCGATGACCTAGCTCAACACTTCCTAGCCAAGGAAGGAATCATGGTCACGAGAAGAGCCAAGGAATCTGACATGGAGAAACTGGCCAAGGCAACAGGCGGGAGAATCATCAACAACCTAGACGACTTGAAAGCTAAAGATTTGGGAGAAGCTGGACTGGTGGAAGAACGAAAAATCGGCAACGATAAGATGGTCTTCATAGAAAAATGCAAGGATCCAAAATCCGTCTCAGTGCTAATTCGTGCCGGCATTGAGAAAATGATAGACGAGGCTGAGAGGGCCATCCACGACGCCCTATCCGTCGTTGCAGACGTAATCGAACACAACAAGATCGTTGCGGGCGGAGGAGCCGCTGAAGCTGAGATAGCCAAAGAGCTCCGCGACTGCGCAGCAAATGTGGGAGGACGAGAACAACTCGCCATCGAAGCCTTCGCCGATGCCGTAGAGGCAATCCCCAAAACCTTGGCGGAGAACGCGGGCCTCAACACTATCGATATACTAGTGGCACTAAGGTCAGCCCACCAGAAAAAGAAGGGAGTTCCAATGGGCGTCAACGTTTTTTCAGGCGGTGTCACGAACATGCTAGAGGAAGGTGTCATTGAACCGGTTTGGGTGAAACAGCAAGCCCTAAAGTCGGCAGCCGAAGTAGCCTCCATGATCCTAAGAATCGACGACGTGATCGCCGCAACAAAACCAAAGACAGAAGGCATGCCTTCCAGAATGGAAGAATAAAGGTGAGAAAAGTTCTCAAAAGAACGCCATAGGGTATGCTACACTCGCGCAAAGTGGGTTGTGCTCGCGCTGAGACTTTGGCAAGTTTTATACAAAAATGAAAACAATAAGAATTGAGCGTGAAAAGCACTTGGCGGAAATAGAAAAATCGATTAAAGACTTCGTGAAGACAGCTTCAGAAAAGGAAAAGAAGCAGTTGCAGTTGCTTCTTGAACATTCAACCGGGAAGATTTCAACCCAAGACTATTGCAAGAAATCCAATGCATTGGGGTGGGAAACACATGATTTCTATACCGCTTGCATTCTCGCTGTTCTAACGAAATCCGTTATTTCGCTCGAAAAGAAACTAACGGAAATTGAGAGCAAATTAGAGAAACAGGTGCGTTTCTCCGATGAAAAAAAGGCCTAGGAACGCGCGATCAGTTTGGCTTGTGCATAGTTACTAGGTATGCACTCAATAGGACCAAGGCATTACCACTTTGATAAAGCGTTTAAGAGTTACTACTGCTGTGATATTACACGGTAGATGTGAAGTCTTGAGAGAATACATTCTAACTGCTAAGGAAAAGGAAATCATAAGACTTTGGTTTGAGGAAGGAAAGAAAGTTTCTGGGTTCTATCAACTCTTGGACAGATCAAGGAAACAGGTTCCAAGACTTAGAGAGGATTTGGAGCAGTTAGAGATATTTGTCAGGAGTTTTGAGAAATAGAAAGAAGATTGGTCAGTGGCTGGATTGAATTTCCACTCCAAACCCAAATCACACCCAGACTATGTACTCTGGGTCCGCGCGGCATGGACAAGATGCTCATCAGCGGTATGGGCGACATCAAGATAACTGACCGGGCGACGAGCGCGCTATTCAGTTAGTTTCTGAAATGGACCTTGACGAATCTGCCTCCAGCTCTCTTTGCCCTTTTCAGGGTGAAACTGTGTTTTCCCGCCTTGAAGTATTCTCTGAAATCTGTGCCACAGTTGCTGCATAAGTAAGCTTGAACTGTAAATTGGCTGTATTTCCATGTTTTCTTTGGTCTAGTGAGCTCTTTCTTGCAGTTAGGGCATTTGGCCATTTATATCCCTTTTTTCAGTTGTTTTAAGTACTTATTAAAAGGCTCGCAGGGATTTTGACTCTAATTGTCTTTATGCTTGCGCGCCACAAATACTTGAATATAATGTAGAATCAGCAATAGAGAATTTCTGCCAAACAGCTTGAAACATCCGTGCTTATTGTTTGGCCTCGGTGGATCTTTGATGGTTTCTTTAATCTTCTTAAAACCCCGTTTTGAATGCTTTTTCTCGCCACTTCTGTTTCCAGCTCTTCCATCCCGTCTTTACAAGTTTCTCTCTAGGTTCAGGTCTTTCACCGACCCATTCAAGAAGCGCCCAGAAACTTCTCTCATCTTTCAGGATTTCTGCAGGCACACCTACTTCGATACACCATCTTACGTAGCTTCTCTCAACCATCTCTTGGAGCTCACCCGTGATTTCCACTTCTTCCACACTAAATCTCCGATCTCGCAGGAGTCTGCGCACGCTAGAGAGAACGTATCCTGAGCATATTTTGAAATTAGTTTCCTCATCAGGCCGCATAACCTTGACTATCTCATCGGCAATCTTCACGGCGTCATCCAAATACTGCTTATTCTCGAAATTAGGTGACTGGAATGAGGAAACCGGAATCCTGCGTTCCAGATATCTGCGGTCTGGAAGTTTGAGGGTGCCTATCACCACGCCTAAGATAATGTCTCCCCACCCAGCGTCATCTACCAAAATCCCCCTTCTAACCGAGAACTGATCCAAATCCATAATCTACATCGCCAATAACGTCAACAAGATGACTTTCTTGACTCTTTTTGAGCCGTTTATCTTCATCTGCCAACCATATTTGCGGCTTCTCAGCCGCATCCAAATGTTGCATATCATCTGGATTTAATTGTCAATAGACAATGATTTTAAGTCTTCTTCTACCAACATAGAATTAGGTGGATAAATGAGCAAAGAAAACACCGACCGCGCTGAAAGAGCTGAAAAAGACAGAGCCAAGACCGCACGAAAGGTTCAAGAGAAAGCTGACAAAGCTGAAAGAGACAGGGCTAAGAAAGCTAGAAAAGTCGAAGAAAAGGCTGAAACGGTTGAAAAAGATAGGGCTGAGAGGGCTAGACAGAGCGAGCGCGCAAGATTATTCGAAGAAGTTTTGAGCGGTGCATCGGCGCACTCTAAAGGATGTTGTGAACCCTGTAATTTTCGTGTTAGAACTAATAATGGAGAATATCAACCCTGTAAGCTGGGTCATCAAGACAGCGGACCGAATAAAGAAATCTGTGCTGATTGTTCCGAGTCGCGTTACCATCCAAAGAAATGATGGACTGGCCCCGTCACCTGCAGTCTCTAAACAGCTTCAGCCCTTCCATTTCTGTTGTGAAGTCAAAGCCTTGTTCCATAAAAGCTGACAAGCCTAAGCAGGCACGTTGAAGAAGTTGCAGAAGGAGTCATTCTTCCACTATACGGTAGGTTATTGGGTAGCTGATCTCGGGCAGTTTGTCGACCTCAATCATGATAGAGTCTAGGTGTTCTACGGATTCAAAGCGTCTTCCACACTGAGAACACTGCCAAGAAACCTTGACCACATCTCCGCCGTAGTCGCGCCCAGGCGTGGTGCTTGAGAACCATTTCCGAGCATATGCTTTCCCGCCACAGTTGAGGCACTGACGTGGTTCTGGGATTCTATATTTCACCAACTTTTTACGACACCTTCTTTTTGTGGCAGCCAGCGCGCGCTCTCACATATTGCATATGGTGTTAGATTCAATTGTCGATAAACAACGAGTTTAAATCTTTTCTTCCACAAAACAAGGTTGAGTGACTATGCCAAAGGAGAAGAGAAACAAAAGATAGGGCCCTATTTACACTTTCTTTCACTATCTATCCTTTTCAAGAGCTTGACAAGGGTTTTTCCTTTTGTTCTCAATTCCCGTTCTGAAACCGTGTGTCCCATCGGGCACAATTTATCAACCACGGCACCCCCATCAGCTAAATACACAACAGGATATATCCGGCATCCTAAGGGTCTATTCCTATAGACTCGACATTTACTCTCAGCGAGACTGTAGAAATAGCACCATCCATCAACGTTTTTGAGTCGAACTACGTGATCATCCAGAACTGAGAATTCGTCTCGACGATAACCCGCTTGCTCCAATCTCTTGACATCGTTACTTGAAAGCTCCATCTCAGTTTTCTCACAGCATTTTCCACAATTGGAACAACGCATAAGAAACAAACTTCCATGTAAGTCATAACAAAAGACGGCTCAATTATAGTTATTTTGGTAGAAGCATAGAAGATCGCATCGCTTGGAAGTTCAAGCGCATATAGCTACTTTTATAATGCTCAGTGTAGTCATCATTACCCATGCCCTATGGATTCAGCTTCGATCTGTCCAAGATTTCGCAGTCATTCTTCAGAGAACTCGCCAGAGTCTCACACGACAAAGAACTCCACAAACGCCTAGGCGGCAAAGCCAGAAACCTAGCTGAAAAATTCAAACTCAGCGAAATCACCGGCCTAGACGTACCAGACGCACTACAACTGGTTGAAGACTTTGTCGATGTCTACGTCAGAAACGCCTCCGAACGAGAACGATTCGAAAAGACAAAAACCAGAGCCCTATTTCTGCCTCACTGCTCAAGAAAATACATGGACAACAGATGCCAAGCCACCTTCAACCCAGAAATCCCATCGTACAAATGCGGTCACTGCTCCACAGATTGCCAAATCAACAAAGCCACAAAAATGGCAGAAGAAAAAGGCTACGACGTCTACGTAGTCCCCGGAGGATCATGCATCCCCCAAATACTCAAAAAATACCATTACGAAGGCTTAGTAGGCGTCGCCTGCGGAGAAGAACTGAAACTGGGCGGCGTAGCTTTGGACAAAACGGGCTTAACAGGTCAAGCCATCCCCCTTATTAGAAACGGATGCAGCAACACCAGCTTCAGCCTGCAAAGCCTAGAGAAGACACTGTAATCTCTCGGCAGAAGATCAGCTCTTATTCAACCAACACTAGAAAAAAGCAGTTCTAGCAGTCTACATGAGTGCATCAACTTGACCAATAATTCACCAAGCCATAAAGAAACACGAAGATTCATGGCTGGCGTGCTCTGGGTCACTCTGGGAAACCACGCGCCATTCTATCTTTCGCTAATCCTCACAGCAGTAGCAAGCCTTCTACTCCTGTTCGTCAGAGAAAGCAGACAATCTTGACAACCCAACTGCGCACGAAAACTGGCACACAAGTGCTTCATACACAAACGGTCAGTAGCGCTTCTCGAAGCGTGAAGCTGAATGTCTGAAAGCGTTCTAGACAAAGTTCCAGATTACAAGACTTTCTACACCGTAGACGAACTGAATGCCAATTCTGAAAAACTTGCACAAGAGCACCCTAGCAAGGTCAAGATCTTCAAGATTGGCAGATCGCGGAATGGAGAAGACATAAGGGCACTGAGAATCGGAAAAGGCAAAAAGACTGCACTACTGTTCGGATTTCCCCATCCAAATGAGCCTATTGGAAGCATGACACTTGAATTCCTAGCTCAGAAACTGATCACAGACACGACGCTGGCCAAACTTGACTTCACGTGGTTCATAGTGAAATGCGCAGACCCAGACGGAGCAAGACTCAACGAGGGATGGTTCAAAGGCCCTTACACACCCATCAACTATGCCCTAAACTACTACAGACCTCCAGGATTCCAGCAGATTGAATGGACCTTCCCCATCAAATACAAAACCCTCACATGGAACAAACCGATTCCCGAAACAAAAGCCCTAATGAAAATAATGGAAACACAAAAACCACAATTCATGTACAGCCTGCATAATTCTGGCTTCGGTGGAGTCTACTTCTACGTTTCAGCTCCATGCAAACCCTTATACCCAAAGTTTCAAAACTTCGCAAAAAAAGAAAAACTGCCCCTACACCTAGGCGAACCTGAAACACCATACATGAAACAGCTAGCAAAAGCAATATTCAAAATGCCAACATCAGTAGAAGCATACGAGTTCTTGAAGAAACACACCAAAAAAGACCCAGCCAAAATCATCAATTTTGGCACGAGCAGCGACGACTACGCTCGAAGAGTAGCTAAAAGCTTCACACTAGTCTGCGAAATGCCCTACTACTACGATCCCAGAATCGGAGACACTTCAAAATCAGACACCGAGAGAAAACAGGCAGTCCTGCAAGGCATCAAGCTAGCTGAGGAACGCTACAATTTTGTCAAAATGAAGTACCCGGAAATCAAAAGAAACATACAAAATCGTAAAGAGAAAAAACCCTTCGTAGACGCCATTGAAGATTCCCTGAAACGATTTCCAGACACCATCGCAGCACAGAAACATTGGGCTCAAACAGACCCCAAACTGAAACGAAAGGCAACAGTCGCAGAGAAATTCGACTCCTACGTCATCAGCCTCTTCTACAATCTCTTGTCCCTAGGAATGCTCTACCGATGCGTCAAAGACACAGAAAACGGAGAAACCGAGAAAGAAGTCTTACATCAGCTCCAACAATGGAACAAAAGACTGGAGAAACAGCTCACTTACAAAGTGATACCCATAAGAAGCCTGGTAAAGGTTCAACTGGGAAGCGCTCTAGCCACAGCTGAATACATCAGCAAAAAACGCTTGCCAAACTAGCGCGCAAGCTTTTTTTGGCAGACCTACAACTGAGAAGCGAGGCTAAAGAAGAAATGAAACAGAGAATACCCGCAGCTATACTCATCCTAGGTGCCTTGTTAATCATCCTTCACCATTTCATCATTACCGGAAGGTTTTTCGATATCGGAGACATGCTTCACCACGAGTTTTTCGAAGGCATGTTACTAGCGGCTGGATTAGCACTTCTAGCAAGCTCATACCTTAACGAGAAATGAAGCTAGTCCTTTATTCTCGGAGCCACAATACCCAAGATTCCGCTGATTAGAATCAGCAAACCTTCAGTGTCTCTACCATATAAGACGCCGACTAGCCCGCAAATTATGTTTATCAAGCCTCCAGCAAAATAACGCCCTGTCCAAACCATCACACTGCCCACAATCGCTATGACACCTATTGCAGCAAGAATCAGTGATTCAGAACTGAGATGCTTACTTCCTTCCAAAAGCCGCGACGCAAAGTCAACGAAGCCCCTGAGCAATAGCACTCCGCCGACAATTCCCAAAAGCAAAGCTATCAATGCAAATGCATGCGTGCTCTTCATTCTATTCACAACACTGTTTCAGAATCAAGGCATACTTATGATTTCTGGACGGAAAATCACGAAAACAAGTGAGCCAGCGCGTTTTAGCAGTGTGAGATCGGAGCGTTGAAACTATGCCATACGTCATACTTAAAGGTTATGCCATACGTCATGACAACGGAAGCAAAGAATCTCAGAGAAAAGAAGATGTTAACAGCTGTTTCTGCGATTCAAGGAACAAGCGCATAAGACTTTTCCACAACAAGCTGCACATTCTTGTGATGCTTCTTCTCATCTTCTGCTATGTGGCTGAGCAAGAGCTTTATTGCCTCATCTTTGGTTGTCGCCATAATTTTCTCAACATCTCTCATCATGCTCTCCTCAAGTTTGACATGTTTCTCAAGCTCTTTCTTCACCACTTGCATGTCCACGTAACTGTCGATTCTAGCATCCCACAGCCTATCAGGCTTAGTCTTATCAAGCACCTTCAAAATAAGTTCACAAATATGAGCGTGTTTGGTTGAGTCAAGGCGCAACTCACTCAGCAAGAGCTTTGCACCCTCGTTGTGCACCTTTTTCTCCAAATCCTCAACAATCTTCACCATAGCCTCTTCAGCTCGCTTCTGTTTCTTAATCAAGTCAACCATAGAATCTTCTGCTTTCATGGTCATGACCTCTTTTTGAAGATAACACAATTCCAACAGTGAATAAAAACTTTGTGAGATAGTGTCTCTCTGCCAGTTCAGCCTAGAAACCGGTCACCTGCAATTCTTTAAGCATCTTTTGAATGCTAGTTAGGGGTCTGCCCTCAACATCGCTAATGAGTTGTCTTGCTGGCGGATTCTTCAGGTAGCTCGGAATTCGTTTCGATATTCTTTCCTGATAGGCTGGCACAAGCTGGTTTTGGTAGAACACGCCTATTGGTATCTTGTCGCCCCATTCATGCGCTTTAGTCAGCGCCAAAATGTATTTCTCGAAAGCCTCCTCCGGCTTGTGCACAACTCCATCATAGCCTGCGTCTTCAAGCTTGTACAATCTAGGCATCGGCTTGCCCGTCTTTGGATCCACGCGATCCTCGCCGCTATACCATTCCTTAGTATTGATGTCATTATAGGTGGGGCAGGGCTGCTGAACAATAACCACAGCTAAACCATGGTGCTGAATAGCCTTCTTAATCGTGTCTTTCAAGTGGCGAACATCATAGGCGTAGCTTCGGGCAATGAAAGTGTAGCCTGCCGCCAAAGCCAGAGCGATTGGGTTGACGCCTTCATTTATGTTTGGCTTCGGAAGCGACTTTGTTCTCAGCCCAAGCTTCAGTGTGGGCGACGCTTGTCCTTTTGTCAGACCGTACACTCCGTTGTCGTGGATGAGCACTGTTATGTCTATGTTTCTTCTGCCAGTGTTGACAAAGTGTCCTGCCCCTATGCCAAGACCGTCTCCGTCGCCCATTACAGCGATCACTTCAAGGCCAGGCTGAGCCAGTTTTGCTCCGATGGCAAAAGGTAACGTTCTTCCGTGTAAAGTGTGAATGCCGTATGCGTTGACGAAGTGTGGCGTTTTAGCGTGGCATCCAATTCCTGAAAAGATCACTACTTTAGACGGTGCCAACTGCAGGTCGACCAGTGCCAGTTGCAGGGCTGAGAGGATGCCGAAGTCTCCGCAGCCCGGACACCAATCGACAAACACTGGCGTGCGATAGTCTGTGAGTTTAGTTGCCATGGGTCAACACCTGCCTCTTCGGCGCCTTATCCTGCATAATAAGCTTGAGAGCTTCGTGAACTTCGTCAGAGGACATGGGTCTACCGTTCCATTTGAGGACAAAATAGTCCATGCTAATGCCTGTCTGTTCCGCGATAATGCCCGCTAATTGGGCAGTGTAGTTGCCTTCGACCATGATTTTCCTC
>Ga0209636_10002014_pt1 | contig 20534 bp, 13 predicted proteins | sample DeeMarSWOR152_54_FD_187464 | JGI IMG/M metagenome (GOLD analysis project Ga0209636, IMG submission 187464) | Marine sediment microbial communities from White Oak River estuary, North Carolina - WOR-1-52-54 (SPAdes) (version 2) | ecosystem: Environmental > Aquatic > Marine > Intertidal zone >...
CCATGGCCCATCCCGTGGGGAAAGCGAAGCTCACTTTCCGGATGGCCGGAGACACGATTTCAATCGGCCACCAGCATCCTCCGAATGCAGACATGATGTTGGCCACCAAAATGTTGAAGATGATGAGAACTTCAGTCTTCCTGATGATGCTGCCAAAAAAGATACTCATGCCCGCTGCTGTGCCGCAGAGGAAAAGAGCCACCAGAAAAAGGGAGAGGAGGGAATTTCCGAGATAGACCCCGAATACGATCTTTCCTGCTGCAAACAGGACAACAAACTGGAGCATTCCAAGAAGAAGGCGGCCCAGCCATTTTCCGGCGATGATCGATGAGAAGGTGGCAGGGCTTAAATAGGTCCTCTCTAATTGTCCTCTGTTGCGTTCCTCGAGAAGACTGATGCCGCCGTACATAAAAATCGTGAACAGGATGAACATCACCGTGATGGCTGGTATGGAATGGTTGAATCCGGATGGAATGGTCTGGAGCTCTCCTCCCAGCTCTGATCGGAGAGTGATGAGCCTTTCGAATCGATGCTGATCGTACTTTTGGACGAGCTCTTCCTCGTTCTGAGGATTGATTGAAACGATCTTGGTCAAGATTTTGATGATGGCCTTAAATATGTGAGAAGAAGCGGCCTGAGAGGCTTCGATGTTGCTCCCCTCTTCTTTCTTGAGAATCAACTCGGCTTTCTTTCCTGCCAGGATGTCCTGGGAAAAACTCTCAGGAATGACCAGGGCTCTCACCGAGGGATCCGCCTCGCTGTCTAAAAGACTCACCACGTATTTTTCGTCTCTGAGCTCATTGATCAGAGCCTGCGAGAGAAAGCTTTTGTCTTTGTCCACGATGTTCAAAGTGACTTTTTGATCTTGAGGAGCAGACTCCCGGAAAGCGAGACCAAAGATGACCGAGAAGAGAATGGGAAATGCAATGAGCCAGAAGAAGAACATTTTGTCCTTAAAAGAGATTTTCAAGTCGTTTAAAGCTATAGTCCAAAAAGTCATCTGATCAGGCCCTTTCTCAGGTTGCTTTTCAGAAAAAAGGATCCCGCAACCGAAAAGACGATACCAGCAGCCAACATTCCTACCAATATGGGTGCCATTTCCTGGAATGGCGCGCGCTGGATAGCTTTATGGAAGGCTTTGAGGCCCCAATAATTCAATGTTATTTTGGAAATTTGTTGAACCAGAGGAGGAAAATTTTCCACTGGTATCATGCTCCCCCCGAGCATGGACATCACGATGATGACAGATGAGAGGGCCGCTCCAGCCTGTCTTTCTGTGTGGATAAAGGAATAGATGAGTGAAATAAATCCAGCCAGCATGATATTCAAACAGAGAACGATCAAAAAGACTATGAATAAATCTCCCCACTGAATTGAGAAAAGCACGATTCCCAGGACTACGAGCACAAATGTGCAGATCATCCCTATCAGAGCTGAGGTGATGGTCTTGCTCCAGATGAACTCAGACAGTTTCAACGGCGAAACACTCATTCGACGCAGGGTTCCTGTCTCTTTCTCCCTGAGGATATCTTCAAAAACGATATTACAAATGAAAAGAAGAAACATGATTGCCATTGCAGGCAGAATATAACCCTGGACAGTGAGAGATGGTCCTGCTTCCTCCTTCTTTTTTGAAAGGGTTTCTTGTTTCAAAGAAATCACAGGAGGAAACACAAACTTGGCAATCCCCTCTAGCCTGTTTTTGATCTGGATGGAGAGCGTGGAAATATCCCTGTCTAGAAATTCTCCTTTTTCCATGAAGGCTTGGATCAGAGAAACTTCATTATTAAAAACAGAGAAGAGGGCAGAGAAAAGCAGGGAAGCCGTGTCAACGATTTCTTCGGCGATTTGAGGGAGGAACTGTTCAGCAGGATTCTTGAGGAGCAAAATTTCAGCACTCCGGTGATTCCAGACATCTTCTGTAAAATTTTCAGGCATTATCATCAGGGCCGATGCCTTTCCCTTGTCCAGGAGTCTGCGGCCCTCTTCCTCCTCGACCACTTTGAGGCTGACCAGCTTTTTCAGCTCTCCCTGATTCAAGGCAGTGAGAAAGAACTGGGTAAGAAAGCTTTTGTCCTTGTCCACTGCCAAAATCGGAACTTGAGGTAAGGTTTGTTCCTCCGAGGATCCAAACACGATCCCAAAAATAATGGTAAAAACAACAGGAATCAAGAGGAATCCCAGGATGACCACAGGATTTTTCCATTTTCTTTTAAAATCTTTCTGGATAAGATGAAATATATTGTTCATTCCCGCAGTTCCTTTCCTGTCAGCTTAAGGAACACACTTTCCAGATTGGGCTGTTTGATAGAAACATCATTAATGCTGATGCCCTGCCTGAAAAATTCTTCCAAGAGCAGAGGCATTTTTTTGGATGCCTCAAGAGAGAGGATGATTTTTCCCTCCTTCAGGGAAAGCACAGTCGCTTCTTTGAATAGAGAAGTGATTTTTCGGCCCTGATCCACGCTGAATCTGCCGCTGATGATAATGATGTCTTTTTCCCCGACGATTTGGATTAACTCCTCGAGTGTTCCGAGGGCTAGAATCTTTCCGTTATCCATGATGGCAATGCGATGGCAAAGCTCTTCGGCTTCCATCAGGTTATGGGTAGTGTAAAGGATGGTCGTTCCCCGAGAGGAAGCTTCCTTGATGAGCTTGAAGATATTGAGTTTGGTCTGGACATCTATTCCGATGGTCGGCTCGTCGAGGAGGAGGAGTTTTGGCTGATGGATGAGACCAATAACCAGATTGATCCGCCTTTTCATTCCCCCTGAATATTTTTTTAATGGTTCCTTCTCTCTCCCAAGAAGGCCTGTGGCTTCGAGATAAGACTGGATGCGTTCCTCCAGGTTCTTCCGGCTAACACCCTGAAGTCTTCCCCAAAAAAGCAAATTTTCCTTTGCTGAAAGCTCTTCGTAGAAGGCCATATCTTGGGGAACCACGCCCATGATTTTTTTAATCTTTCTCAGATTGCTCTCCAGATCCATAGAATCCACATGAATTTTGCCAGAATCAGGCTTGAGGAGACCGGAGATCATGGAGATGGTCGTGGTTTTCCCCGCACCGTTAGGACCCAGAAATCCGAATATCTCTCCTTTTTCAATTTCCAGAGATATATCATCCACGGCTTTTATGGAATTGAAGGTTTTGGTGAGGTGCTCAATCTTGATCATTTCGGCTTTCCTCCGGGAAGTTTTTTGAAACACAGCTCATTTTTTCATTCATTATATCTATATTACGAAAATCATCAAAGAAAGGTATGACTCTCGATGATTCTCTTCCATTTTGTGTGAGCCTAATTTTCAATGTTTCTCTTCTCCATCAGGCATGTCCTCCGCTTGAGTTCAGATCTTTATCGCCATTCCCTCATTGCTCTTCTCGGCGGTTTCGGAACTGCGCTCGTTAACTCATTACCTCCACAACTCTATCCTCTGTTGCCGTGCTTGTCCGGTCTCTCTGATCATTTAGCAAAGTCGTGCTCAATACATCTTTGCCGTCCAACTTCGACAGGTTCCCTCGAAGGACGAATCGGGAAGGCTGGGCTAGGTTGGGTCGGGATCCTCAATGCCGCTACAGACATACCTGATGTCATGTTCTATTATAGTCTACCCACACAAAATGGGAGAGAGATCCCTCTTGATTTATTAGTGGTTATTGATAAAAATGAAAGGTAATTTTGAATGAGAGAGGAAAAATGCAACAAGAAAAATTGCTTCTGATACCAGGCCCCACTCCTGTCCATCCCCGGATCTTGAATGTGCTCGCTCTTCCCACCGTATCCCATGTCAGTCCGGCTCATGTGGCAGAATTCAGGGAGGCTCTTTCGAACCTCAAGAAGATCGTTTTTTGTGAAAAGGGAGAGCCGTTTATTATTGCAGGGGCAGGCACATTAGCCATGGAGATGGCACTTCTCAACACCGTTGCAAAGGGAGAAAAGGTTTTGATAATCTCTCAAGGTTACTTTGGGAAGAGAATGTCCGAAATTCTCCATAGCTTCGGGATGGACAATAAGGTTCTCCAGAGCGATGAGGGGAAGGCAGTTGAGCCGGATGTCCTGCGCACTCAAATTTCTCAGGAGAACTTTGCAGCAGTCGTTTCCACTCACGTGGATACAGCCACAGGAGTCTGTGCGCCGGTCAGAGACTATGCCGAGATGATCAAAGACTCTGGCTCCCTTTTTATTATCGATGGTGTATGCGCGACAGGAGGAATCGAAGAAAGGATGGATGCTTGGGAAGTGGATGTCGTTTTAACGGCTGCCCAGAAGTGCTTTGGCGTTCCTCCTGGATTGGCGGTCTTGGTTATGTCAGAAAGAGCCATGAACAAGAGAAGGAGTATGGAGTCTGTACCGGCTTATTATTCGGATCTTCTGAACTGGCTTCCGATTATGAAGGATCCATCCAAATATTTCTCGACTCCATGTGTGAATGAAATCAGGGCGTTCAGCGAGGGAACCAGGATCATCCTCGAAGAAGGACTGGAGAATCGGTTTGTGCGCCATTCCCGCACAGCCAGGGCCATCCGGGCTGCTTTGCTCGCCCTGGGATTTTCATTCCTGCCCGAGGATCAATATCTGGCGGATACATTGAGTGTGGTTCGTTATCCGGAAGGGATCGAGGACTTGACTTTTCGAAAGACTTTTTTTACCAGCGGAGTTGTCGTAGCAGGAGGATTGGGACATCTGGCAGGCAGTGTCTTTCGGATGGGACATATGGGAAATTTATCCGTCTCCCAGGTTTATTTTGCTCTGGAGGCTTTGGAAAACACACTGTCCTCAATCGGTTATGCCTTCGAGTCGAAATCCGGCCTTGATGCCGCCCAAGCTATCCTCGAATCGCAGGAAAAAGAGAGGGACAGAATTTGATGAAAAGCAAAGTGTATTTTGTGCCCGCCTCAAGGGAAGAAGGCAACGACTCACTTGCCAGGAAGACAGAAGAGATTTTCCTCCATCTTGGCCTGGAGGAGAAAATAGAGAAAAATTCTTACGTTGGAATCAAGATTCATTTCGGAGAAAAGGGAAACACGGGTTATATTAAACCTCCATGGCTGATCCGTTTGATCAATCGGCTGAAAAAAAACATGGCGAGAATATTTATGACGGATACAAATACACTCTATATCGGGAGCAGGTCCAACTCAGTCGATCATCTTCAGTTGGCTTCAGAACATGGATTTACCCAGGAAGCGCTCGGGATCCCTGTTATCATTGCAGATGGCCTGATCGGGAGGGATAGCGATGAAGTGGAAATCAATCTCAGCCGGGTCAAATCCGCTAAGATCGGGAGTACATTCCTCAACACGGATCTTCTGCTTTGTTTGAGTCATTTCACAGGGCATGCCTTAACTGGCCTTGGCGCGGCCATCAAGAATATGGGCATGGGATGCGCTTCAAGAGCGGGGAAGCTCGAACAGCATTCGGATGTTCATCCTTGGGTGAATCCTAAAATCTGTACGAATTGTTCTATCTGCCTTGACTATTGTCCTGCTGATGCTATTGAACAGCAGGACGGAAGTGCGCACATCATAGAGGAAAAGTGCATCGGATGTGGAGAATGTCTGGTTGTCTGTAATGTCGGTGCAGTGAAGATGCGGTGGGATGGGGATGCGCTTCGCGTTCAAGAAAAGATGGCCGAATACGCGTTGGCAGTGATCCGGAGTATCAATCAAGGCGTAGGCTTTATCAACTATTTGGTCCAGGTCACCAAAGACTGTGATTGCATGTCTAGGAAGGGAGAAGCGGTTGCCGATGATCTGGGCATACTCGGTTCCCTTGATCCCGTTGCCATAGATAAAGCATCTGCGGATTTGCTTATTGAAGCCAGCGGGAAGGACATTATAAGAACAGCAAATGATGTGGACTGGTCTGCACAGCTCAGGCATGGACAAGAGATTGGATTGGGCCGCATGGATTACGATCTTATCAAGCTGACTTAGATAAAAAGCTATACTTTCAGCCTCCGTTTTTCCATCTTAATCAGAAATATATATTTATTTTGACTTTAATTGACATTATTTAACTGTATAGATTTAAAATTCTTTAAAATTTAATAGTCCTTTTATGCCCGGTAAATCAAGGTCTTTTTCTTGATTGCAAAGGAGCCTTTTGATATGAAGATCAAGTCCGCGTGAAAAGAGGCCTGATTGAGAAGGGATTGGTCGGGGCGATGGGATTCGAACCCATGACCCCAGCGTCCCGAACGCTGTGCGCTGACCAGACTGCGCTACGCCCCGTCTGTAAGGCTCCCATTATAAATGCAACGAAAAGATCAGTAAAGTGAAAAAGACCTCTGCCAGCTTGTATATGAATAAGTCTACCAGGCTAGATGTGAAGCTCGATGATGTCCTCATCTTCCAGCACATAATTTCGGTTGACTTTTTGGCCTTGATATTTGTTTTTTCCCCAGATCCTGGCGTATTTTAACTTTTGAGCAAAGTCTTTGTGCACAGCCCTGGCCATATCCATCAAAGAACTCCCTTTTTTGAAGACATAGGGCTCATGAAGGTCAACTTTCTTTCCTGGTATCTTGCTGTAAACACGAATCACATCGAGCAGCATATAGATGCGTTTTTTAAGATCCTCTAGGCTGTCTCCCTTCAAAGTGGACACAGAAATCAGGGTGAACTCTGGGTCAGCAAAGTCCTTCAGCATTTTAAGCCCTTCAGCAGCACGGAAATGATCAGACTTATTGGCAATAATCAATGATTTCTTGCAAAAGGAGTGTTTTTCAAGAGGCACTGTCTGGGTATCAGAAACAAGTTTGATTCTTTTTTCTTCGAGCTTACCCAACAGAATCAAGAAATCTTCTGCGGGTTCTGGAATAGAAAGGTCAAGAACAACAAGAATCCCATCCGATCCTTTGATCAATTCTGCCTGCCAGAATTCAAAATAGTCCTGTGTAATCGGGGGCATATCCACAAGCTGTATCTGGATGTTTTCATAAGGCATCATGGCTGGAGAAGGAAGGGATGTGGTGAAGGGATAGTTTCCGATTTCTGGGGTGGCGTTAGTTAATGATTTGACCAGAGAGGATTTTCCGGAGTTCGGAGGACCAATCAGAACCACCTGTCCAGCCCCTGCTTTTTCAATCTGGAAGACTGCTGTATGCCGGGCGACTACGGTTTTTTTCTGCCCCTGGGCTTTGAGTTTGGCGATTTTGGTTTTGAGAAGAGCCTGGAGTTTTTCTGTCCCTTTGTGCTTGGGAACAATAGCCAGCAATTCCTCATGGATGGCAATTTTTTCTTGAAGTGTTTTTGCGGTCTTCAGCTTTCTTTCTGTTTCAAAATACTGAGGAGGAAGATTGGCCGGCATTTGAACCTCTTCTTTAGTATAAACAAATTTTTCGAGTGGTCAAAGGGGGGTGTATTTTGAGATAAAAGGAGACTCTGGTTCGTTTGAGTATAGTGATGAAACCATACCTTTGGAGGATAAAGATTTACAGGCAAAAATTGTTCAAAAAAACAGAAGGATTTCCCTGTTTTTAGGGGAATTTTCCTTTACTAAATTTTTATTTTAAGGTAAAATTAAATGTGCCTAAAATGCCCATCGGGTTGTGCAAATTTTCACCCCGCATTACCCTCTTTTTTTCAAAAATTGAGAAAAAATGAAACAAAAAAAGTATACCGCAGAAAGCATTAAAGTCCTGAAGGGTTTGGAAGCTGTTCGAAAGCGTCCTGCCATGTATATCGGAAGCACAGGACCCGAGGGACTTCACCATTTGGTCTACGAAGTCGTCGACAACAGCATCGATGAAGCGCTGGCAGGCTATTGCAGCAAAATCGAAGTCACCATTCATGTGGACTCCAGCGTTACCGTTGTTGATAACGGGAGAGGCATCCCTGTGGGGATGCACAAAAAAGAAAAGAAGCCCGCGGCTGAAGTGGTGATGACCACGCTCCATGCTGGAGGAAAATTCGACACCAAAACCTACCAGGTTTCTGGGGGGCTCCATGGTGTCGGGGTTTCAGTAGTCAATGCCCTCTCAGAGAAACTCGAATTGGAGATAAAACAAAATGGTGGAGTCTATACCCAGAGTTATAAAAGAGGGAAGCCCACAACAGGATTAAAAAAGATCGGAAAAACCAAAAACACCGGGACCGAAATTACGTTTAGACCTGACCCTGAAGTTTTTAAGACCATGGATTTCAACTTTGAAATTCTCAGTCAGAGGTTGAGGGAACTTTCTTATCTGAATAAGGGATTGCTGATCAGCATTGTGGATGAGCGAACCGACAAGCGCAATGATTTTCAGTACAAAGGAGGAATCAAAGAGTTCGTTCAATACCTCAACCAGAACAAAAGCGTTCTCAATCCAAAGCCCATTTTCTTCGAATGCAAAAGAGATGGTGTGATCATGGAAATGGCCCTCCAGTACAACACGAGCTATTCAGAGAACATCTTCACTTTCGTGAACAACATTAACACGACAGAGGGGGGAACCCATCTCATCGGTCTAAAGGCGGCGCTGACCCGCTCTATCAACAACTATGCCAACGCCAATAATCTCATAAAGGATCTGAAGCAGAATCTCACAGGCGATGATACGCGGGAGGGTTTGTGTGCTGTTTTGAGCCTAAAGATGAAAAATCCCCAGTTTGAAGGTCAAACAAAAACCAAGCTGGGCAACAGTGAAATCAAGGGATTGGTTGAATCGGTTGTGAACGAGCAGCTCTCCATCTATTTTGAGGAGAATCCGGCTATCTCGAAGAGAGTCGTATCGAAAATTCTTGATGCTGCAAGAGCCAGGGAAGCGGCCCGCAAGGCGAGGGAGCTGGCTCGGCGTAAGGGAGTTCTAGAATCGACATCACTTCCGGGAAAGCTCGCTGACTGCCAGGAGAGAAATCCTGCAGAGAGTGAAATATTCATAGTAGAGGGTGATTCGGCTGGAGGTTCGGCAAAGCAGGCCCGTGATCGCCGTTTCCAGGCTATTCTGCCTCTAAAGGGAAAGATCCTGAATGTGGAGAAATCCAGATTCGATAGGATACTCAAAAGCGAAGAAATAGGACTCATCATTTCAGCACTTGGCACAGGAGTCGAGCAATCGGATTTTAGTCTCGATAAGCTCCGTTATCATAAAGTCATCATCATGACCGATGCAGATGTGGACGGGTCCCACATCCGTACTCTGCTGATGACGTTTTTCTACAGACAAATGCCCCAGTTGATCGAGAAAGGACATCTTTATATTGCACAACCCCCTCTCTATAAAATATCGAAGGGCAAATCCTCCCAGTATCTCAGAGATGAACGGGAGTTTGAGAGGCTCATGATCCGGAGGATATCTGAGGAATTCCAGATTAAGGTCAACAGGAGAAAGGAACCCATAAGGGGAGATCAATTCCGAAAATTTTTCCAGAAAATTATCGCCAAAAGGAACTACATCCAGATTCTTGAGAGAAAAAATTTTCCGTTCTTCCTGATCCAGATACTCCTTGAAAACGGTGCAGAAAATGTCAATTTTTTGAGTACAAAGAAAAAAATGGAAGAGATTCAGAATCTTCTCAACGAAAAAGGCATTGTTTCCGTGATGAGAAAAGATGAAGAACATGGATTGTATGAGCTGGTGGTTAATTTTCAAGTCAACGGCATGAGTGCGTCTGCCAAGGTCAACATGACGCTCATAACATCTGCCGAATACCAGAACCTGTTTCAGATTCATAAAGACTTAGAAAAGTTCAAGCCTCCTTTCTATGTTTTGGGTAACGGCGATAAAGTGAGGATCGAAAACGAGTCAAAACTGCTCGAATATCTGTATGAGCACGGAAAAAAGGGAATCGTCATCCAGAGATACAAGGGCTTGGGAGAGATGACCCCGGATCAGCTCTGGGAGACGACTATGGATCCTGAGTTCAGATATCTTCTCCAGGTTTCGGTTCAGGATGCTGTGGAAGCAGATAAGATATTCACCATTCTTATGGGTGGGGAAGTGGAGCCCCGGCGTAATTTTATAGAGGAGAACGCCTTAGAGGCACAAAATCTTGATATCTGATTCAAAGATCAATTGTCTTTCGATGATTCAATCGCTTAATTTCATTGAGGGCGATTCTTATATGATAAAGGAGAATCTATGAGTAGCAAGCTGGAAGTGGTCAGCCTCGAAAAAGAGATGCGGCAGTCATATTTGGACTATGCTATGAGTGTGATCATAGGCCGAGCTATTCCTGACATCAAGGATGGATTAAAGCCGGTCCATAGGCGGACTCTGTATGCTATGCATGATATAAACAATGCGTGGAATAAGCCCTACAAGAAGTCTGCCCGTATCGTAGGAGACGTTATCGGAAAATATCACCCCCACGGTGAGATGGCTGTTTACGATACATTAGTAAGGATGGCCCAAGACTTCAGTCTCAGGTATCCGCTGGTGGATGGGCAGGGTAATTTCGGCTCCATCGATGGAGATCCTGCTGCGGCCATGCGTTACACTGAAGTCAGGATGAGTAAAATCACCCATGAGCTGCTTACAGATATCGATAAGGACACAGTCAATTTTGTTGCGAATTATGACGGAAGCCTTCAGATGCCCGAGGTTTTACCGGCAAAATTTCCGAATCTGCTGATAAACGGTGGATCAGGGATCGCTGTCGGAATGGCGACCAATATTCCTCCCCATAACTTGGGAGAGGTCATTGACGGAATCATATACCTTATCAAACATCCCAAGACCAGTTTGGACAAAGTTATGGAGTTTGTGGGGGGGCCTGATTTTCCTACAGGGGGGTATATATTTGGCACCCAGGGTATAAAAAGCGCATACGAAACAGGGAGAGGCATCATCTGTTTGAGAGCACGTGCCATGATCGAAAGAGGACGAAAGAACGAAAGGGATCGGATCGTCATCACCGAAATCCCCTACCAAGTCAACAAAGGCAGACTGCTGGAAAATATTGCTGATCTCGTCAACAACAAGAAGTTGGGAGGGATTGCAGATATCAGGGATGAGTCGGACAGAGAAGGAATGAGGATTGTGGTCGAGATCAGAAAAGGAGAATTCCCTGAAGTGATTCTCAACAACCTGTACAAACACACCGCTCTCCAGACATCTTATGGAATCATTATGTTGGCGATTGTAGAGAAACAGCCCAAAGTGATGGGTCTTCTGGATATGATGCGGTATTTTATTTCCCACCGGCAGGATGTTGTGAGGCGCCGCACGCGTTTTGAATTGAAAAAAGCAGAACACAGAGCCCATATCTTGGAAGGCTTAAACAGAGCTTTGGATCATCTGGATGCTGTCATCAAGCTCATCCGTGCCTCGCGCACTGTGGATCAAGCACGGAGAGGGCTGATCACAAATTTTAATTTAAGCAAAATCCAGGCGCAGGCTATTCTAGAAATGCAGCTTCAGAAGTTAACGCGGCTGGAAAGAGATAAGATATTGAAGGAATACCAGGAGTTGAAAAAGCTCATAAAAAAGTTGAGAAAAATACTCGGAAGTGAAGAGCTCATACTGGATATCATCGTTGACGAACTCACGCAGATAAAAAAAGAATACCAGGACGAAAGGAAGTCAGAGATCATAGCAGAAGAAGTCTTAGAAATGAAGGCAGAAGATCTGATCAAGGAAGAGGACGTTGTGCTGACCTATACTTCCTCCGGGTATGTCAAGCGAACATCCCTGAGCTACTATCACTTCCAGAGCCGGGGTGGAAAAGGACGCAGGGGAATCAGTATGAAACCCGAAGATGTTGTCCAAGATCTCTTCATCAGTTCAACCCATAGCTACCTGCTGATTTTTACAGATCGAGGCAACCTCTATTGGCTGAAAGCTCTGCTCATTCCGGATTTGGGCGTCTCGAGCCGGGGGAAATCCATCAAAAATCTTGTAGAGATGGAGCCTGGGGAAAAGGCCAGCTCTGTTGTCGCGGTGAGAGAGTTTTCAAAGGATAAATATGTCGTGATGCTCTGTTCGGATGGCCGAATCAAGAAAACGCGATTGAGTGAATTTCGCCATATCCGGAAAGGGGGAATCATCGCCATTGGAATGACTCCGAAGTCTGAGTTGATCGCTGCAAAATTGACAGATGGAAATAAAGATATCATCATCGGGACAAAACTGGGAAAGGCTATCCGGTTTAAAGAAAGTGATGTCAGACCTATGGGCCGACAAGCTGCGGGCGTGAAAGCTCTTTCTTTAAGCAAAAGAGATGAGATCATCGGGATAGTTGTTGCTGGAGAGGATGAAAAATACATCTTTATAGCCAGTGAGAAGGGATACGGGAAGAAAACTGCTGTTGATCTTTATCCCAGACATCGAAGGGGTGGAAAAGGAGTTCTCAACCTCCGTATCAGTCCCAAAATCGGAAAAGCGGTCGGGATAGATGGAGTTTCCAACCAAGAAATGCTCCTGATCACTGAACTCGGGAAGGTCATCCGGATAAAAACCGAACAGATCAGACCATTAAGCCGGGCAACACAGGGAGTGAGAATTATCAATCTTGAAAAAGGCGATAGGGTTGTCTCGATCGCCAAAGTCCGCGGGAGTTGAAAGAGATTTTCCTCATCACAGAAATAGAAGCTTGCCAGACTTCTTGACTATTTCCCGAAATTGCCGATAGAACCAACAGTGCGCACATACCAGTCGCCGTGACACTTTCTATCGACAATTCTGGGTACTTGACACCTGTAAACACTCTCGCATAAAATTTACCAACCTTTTAAGGAGGAGGGCGTAATGGTCGAGACAATCAGCCAGTTGTTCCTCAATACAATCAAATCTTATCCCAAAGACGATCTCATGCTCTACAAGAAAGAAGGGAGATATGTCCCTATATCTACTGATGAATTTTCCAGAAGAGTGAGATATTTTTCGTTGGGTTTGAAAGACTTAGGTTTACATCCCGGAGACAAGCTTATCATACTTTCAGAAAACAGGCCCGAATGGGTGATGACGGACCTTGCGAATCTGTGTTTGGGAGGAATCACTGTGCCCATCTACACCTCTTTGGTCCCCGAACAGATCAAGTATATCATCGATAATTCGGATGCCAAAATTGTGTTGTATTCTGACGTGGGACTGGGAAGTAAAGTGGAGGCCGTGAAGGATGAACTTTCTAAAGTCACTCACTACATCACTTTGGAATCACAAGCCCCAGATGGAGTCATTACGGCTGATCAGGTTATAAAACGCGGAGAAAAGATCCATACAGAAAATCCCGATCTTTTTGATCGAGCTGCCTCAGAAGTCAAACCCGATGATGTGGCGTCCATCATCTACACTTCGGGGACAACCGGGCTTCCAAAAGGAGTCATGCTCACCCACAGAAATTTTGTAAGCAATGTCATTTCTGCAACTGAGGTCATTGATTTTACGCACGAAGATACCGTTTTGTCCTTCTTGCCGTTATCCCACAGCTTTGAAAGGATGGTCACCTTTTGCTATCTGTACAAAGGGTGTTCGATTGCTTATGCCGAGAGCATAGATACGATTGCCCAGAACCTTTTAGATGTCCGGCCGCAGATTATGGTCAGTGTGCCTAGAGTGTTCGAGAAAATTTATGCCAAAGTGATGGATAGTGTTCTCACCAGCCCTCCACTCAAGAGAAAAATCTTTTTTTGGGCAACCAAAGTCGGACGAGCCTTTGGCCAGAAAAGACTAAAGGGGGATCCTGTTTCGAAGTCCCTTGAGTTGAGAAGAAAAATCGCTCATAAGCTCGTTTTTTCGAAGATCATTGAAAAGACAGGAGGCAAAGTGAAATTTTTTGTTTCAGGAGCTGCTCCTCTCTCCAAAGATATTGCTGAGTTGTTCTATGCCATGGGGCTTGTTGTACTCGAAGGATATGGATTGACTGAAAGTGCTCCGGTTATTTCTGTCAACAGATTGGAAAAAATAAAATTTGGCACAGTGGGACCACCTATTCCCGGTGTGGAAGTCAAAATTGCTGAGGATGGAGAAATCCTCGCCAGAGGTCCCAATATTATGAAGGGCTATTACAAAATGGAGGAGGAAACAAGTGAAGCTGTCAAAGATGGATGGCTTTACACAGGAGATATCGGCTATCTTGACGAAGATGGATTCTTGGTTATAACCGACAGAAAAAAAGATATAATCATTACCGCTGGTGGAAAGAATGTTGCTCCCCAGCCCATCGAGAATCTTCTCAAGACCAACACATATATTTCCAACGCAATGGTCTTAGGAGACAAACGCAAGTTCATGTCCGCGCTCATCATCCCCAACTTTGAAAAACTTGAGGAATATGCCAAATTCAACAACATTTGGTATGAAGACCGAAAGGATTTGGTAAAAAACGATCAGATTATCAGATTTTTGGAGGCAGAAATTGATCGAGCTACTCCTCATCTTGCTTCTTATGAAAAAATAAAAAAGATCGCTCTCCTGGACAGAGAATTCGAGATAGAAGAAGGAGAGATCACCCCAACCTTAAAAATGAAGAGAAATATTATCGAAGAGAAATATAAGGATGTGATCCAATCTTTGTATGTGGAGGCAGAGTCGATCAACAAGGAAATCTAGAATCTTTAAGGGATCAAGTCGTTTTTTCAGGGTAGTAAAGGATTCTGCCGCAGTTCTCACAGAGGATGATTTTGTTGCCTGCGAGCAGTTCGTTTACCATCTGGGGGCGAATGCGCATGTGGCACATCGAGCAGAACTCATCCCTCAAAGGAGAGAGCACAATCCCGCTTTTTTTGGCGAAGATCTGATTATAAAGATCTAACTGGTCAGAAGGTACTTGAGGGAGCAGGTCTTCTTTTCCCTTCTGGAGCGTTCTTTTTTCATCCTCAATCTCTTTTTTCTTTTTTAATATGTCTTCTTTTTGTTTGGTCAGATCGTTCTGGATTTCCACAGCTTTTTGATCCGCTGATTTGATTTCTTTTTCTATATCGTCAGCAGCGAGCATTTCTTCAATAATTTCTTCTTCTAGGGAATCTATTTTTGCTTGGGTTTCTTCAATTTCTTTGAGAAGGGAGCTGTATTCCTTATTTGTTCTGACCTCATTGAGCTGTCTTTTGTATTTTGTGATCTTTCCTTTCAAATCTTGGACTTCGGCCTCTAGATCACGCCTTGTTTTCTGATTTTGAGCCAGCTTATCTTTAGCATCTTGAACGATTTTCAGGGTTTCTTCAATTTTTTGATCAATTTCTTTGACTTGGCGGGGAAGGACTTCCAGAAGGAGAGATGTGTTCTTGATTTCGATATCCAGATTCTGAAGTTGAATTAATTTTTCGAAATCTGTTTCCACATCTTATCCTCGAGAAAAAGTGGGCCTACCAGGATTCGAACCTGGGACCTGCCGGTTATGAGCCGGTGGCTCTACCGCTGAGCTATAGGCCCTTGAATTTGTTATATAGCAAATCTGATGAACCAAGTCAATTTATTGAATTCCACCTGGGGGGATCGAGAAGTCCTGTTAATTTTCGCCGTTGGTGAATGATTTTAATCTTCGGCTTCGGCTGGGATGCTTCAGTTTTCTCAATGCTTTCGCCTCTATTTGTCTGATTCTTTCACGAGTCACTTTGAACTGCTGTCCGACTTCCTCTAGAGTATGTTCATTCCCGTCACCGAGTCCGAATCTCATTTTCAGAACTTTCGCTTCTCTTTCAGTGAGGGTTTTCAGAGCGGTATCAATTTGTTCTCTTAAATTGATATGGATAACGGTATCAGGAGGGGAGGGGATAAATTTATCCTCGATAAAATCTCCGAGATGGCTGTCCTCTTCCTCTCCGATAGGCGTTTCAAGTGAGATGGGTTCTTGAGCAATCTTTATGATTTTTCTCACCTTATGGATGGGAAGATCCATTTTTTTTGCTATCTCTTCGCTCGAGGGCTCTCGACCGACTTCCTGAACCAGGCTCCTGGAAACTCTGATGAGTTTGTTTATGGTTTCTATCATGTGAACCGGGATTCGTATTGTCCTGGCTTGATCTGCTATTGCTCTTGTTATCGCTTGCCTTATCCACCAAGTGGCATAGGTCGAGAATTTGTATCCCCTTCGGTACTCGAATTTATCCACAGCTTTCATCAATCCCATGTTTCCCTCTTGAATCAGGTCGAGGAATTGAAGTCCGCGGTTGCTGTACTTTTTGGCGATTGAAACGACCAGTCTCAAGTTTGCTGCGACCAATTCCTTCTTTGCCTGGTCGCTGACCTTTCTTCCTGTTGTGATCGCCCGCAGGATTTTTCTTAATGCCTGAGAATCGAGCCCGATATCTTGCTGATAACTGCGCAACAGTTTGTTGATGTCCTTGATTTTTTGCTTCAAGTCGGATTCTCTTTTGGCTGCTTTTTTGGCTTTTGCCTGGCTTAGAGAAAGATTGAGTTCTTCTCGTGTTTCTTCTAATTCATTGATGACCTTGAGTTTTTCTCGTAGACTTTCGATAATATCTTCTTGCAGACTCGGGCGAATGTTGAGGCTCCGGATGAGACGGCTCATCCTGACAATGAGACGACCTCTGGCAAATTCAAATCTTTTTCTTACGGGAATGGAATCGAGCTGTTCGCTCAATGCACGGATTTTCTTTATTTTATCAAGGATTTGTTTCTTTTTTTCTTCGATTTCACCTTCGGGAATATCATCCTCACTGATCTCGAACATCTCTTGAAGGACATCAGGGCTTTCTTTCAGCTTATCTTCGATGGAAAGGACTTCATTGAGGACGAGCCTCGTTTTAGAGAGGGCCTTTACAATGGTTTTTTCCCCGCGTTCAATTTCCCTGGCGATGGAGATCTCCCCCTCTCTGGTGAGAAGAGAAATGTTTCCCATTTCCCGCAGATAAAGTTTGACTGGATCGGTTGTCCGTTCCAGACCCTCGATAGAAATGGTATCACTCTTTTTTCTTTTAGGAACATAGTCTCGTTGCTTGTACCGGATTTTGATTCCGTAATCATCCATTGAACTTATAAAGTCGTCGAATTCCTCTTCGCTGTCGAATTCATCCTGAAACGTCTTGTCGATTTCTTCGAAGAGCAGATAACCTCTTTTCCTGCCCTTCGAGATCAGATCGTGGACTTCGTCTCTGTCGTACTTACTGTCAGAAGGCAATTTTTGCTCCTCTAAAGGTCTCCATTTTCCTTTATTATATACAAATGTTTCATTGGTTTCGTTGCGCGAGCAGAGAGAGCTGTTTCGTGATTTCGTATTTCTTATTCAGGAGGTTAGAAACTTCCTGCTTTTCTCCCAATTTTTCCATTTGAGAAATTTTGATATCTATTTGTTTTCCCTGGTTTTCCAGCGATAAAATTTTCAAAGTGTCGAGACAATCACGGGCCTCCCTTTCTGTCGGACGATTCCCTTCTTCCATTAAGACTTTTGACAAAGAACCGAACAGGGCGCGGTCAATTTTCTCTTTGATTTGGTTGATGTTCGGGATTTTTTTGTATCGGGCATAACTTTCTAAGACAAGTCTGAAAATGGGCTCACTTTTTAGACCTCTAAAATTTTCCTCTTCGCTACTTCCAAGCACATTGGAGGCCAGAGTGCTGTTTTCAAAAACCATTTGAAGAAGGGATTTTTCTGCATGAAGAAACACATCATTTTCCTGCTCGATTTTTTCATCGTTTTTTCGGGTTGCTATTGATCTTAAAACGCTTTCTTCAACAGCAAAATGCTCGCTGATCTGTTTGAGGTATTCGTTCCGTGCCACTGGATCAGGAATTTTACTGATTTCGCCAACGATGTTCCTTATAATTTTTGATTTCTCTTCAGGTGACTCCAACTTAACACCGCGAGTTTGGGTGTGAATCAGGAAAAGTAAGCCTGGCAAGCTGTTTTTAATCAAGCTTCTGAAAGCTTCAGCGCCATGCTTTTTGAGGTAAGAGTCTGGATCGAATTCCTCTGGAATTTGAATGCACCTGGTTTGCATGCCTTTTTCAAATCCTAAGGAAACAGCCCGGCTGGCTGCCTTGAGTCCAGCCGCATCTCCGTCAAAACTCATGATCATTTTTCTTGTAAACCGTTTTGCTAAGGATATTTGATCGGGAGTCAAACTGGTTCCAAGAGAGGCCGCCAGATTTGTTATGCCCGCTTGGTACAAAGCGACATAATCCGTATACCCTTCTACCAGTATGATTTCCCCTTTTTCCCGGATGGACTCCTTACTGAAATTCAGGCCGTACAGGAGTTTACCTTTGGTGTAGACAGGTGTGTCGGGAGAATTCAGGTATTTGGGCTCAGCGTCAAACAGACTTCTTCCTCCGAAAGCTACTGTCTTACCGGATTCGGTAAAGATAGGAAAGATAATTCTCCCCCGGAATCGATCATAGTAGCTGTTTTTTTTGGGGTTGAAAATAGCCAAGCCCGCTTTTTCAAGAAGTTCTGGAGAGACCTTTTGCTTCTCGAAAAATGAAATGAGCGAATCCCAAGAGTTCAGGGCATAACCAATCTTGAATTTCTGGATGGTATCATCAGAGATCTGCCTCTTTTTCAGATATTCCAGGGCTTTTTTTCCTTCACTGGTGTTGAAGAGGTTTTTTTTGAAGAAAGCGAGAGCCATTTCTGTAAGTCTTAAAATGTTTTCTTCAAGTCTCTTGTATTGGGGAGAAAGTCTTTTCCTTTCAGGCAGGGTGATGTTGTATTTCTGCGCCAAGTAGCGAAGTGCTTCAGCAAAACTGAGATTTTCTTTCTCCATGACAAGGGTGAAAATATCACCTCCTGCTCCGCAGCCAAAACAGTGAAAGAGCTGCTTTTCTTCATCGAGAGTGAATGACGGCGTCTTTTCCGAGTGAAAGGGGCAAAGTCCCACATGCCTCCGCCCACTCTTTTTCAGTGTTGTGTACTGGGAGGCAATATCAAGGATGTTGGCAGTTTGCCTTATCTGATCGATGATTTCCATGATTTTTGATGCATAAGGGAGTTTAACTCATAAAATATAGGGTTGAGTGGGCGAATTGTCAAGCTTCTAAGTCTTTTAAAATGAAAATTTTATAAAATTTCTGGCTCTTTTGCGACCCGACGTCAGAGGTGGTTGATGAGGCTGGCCAGATAAGCTGCCCCGAATCCGTTATCGATATTGACAACACCCACGCCACCTGGACAGGAATTGAGCATAGCAAGCAGGGCTGCTAAACCTTTCAAGCTTGCTCCGTATCCCACGCTGGTAGGGACAGCGATGATCGGTTTATCCGTGATCCCAGCGATCACACTGGGAAGAGCACCTTCCATCCCGGCGACTGTGATCAAGACTCTTGCTCCAGTGATTTTATCATATTCTCCGAAAAGTCGATGAAGGCCTGCTACTCCGACGTCATAGATCCGCTCCACGTCGTTTCCAAAAATTTCGCATGTTATGGCTGCTTCTTCAGCTACAGGGATGTCAGACGTGCCTGCTGTGATGACAATGATTTTGCCTTTCCCTTCAGCAGGTTTCTTTTTTTTGGAGTAGATCACCTTTGCATCGGGATTGTACTGAACTGGGGGCAGTTTATTCTTTATTTTCTTGTACAGAGAAGGCTCGACCTTTGTAATCAGGAGACTGTTTCCTTTGTTAAGGATTTCTCGGGAAATTTTTACGATTTGATCTGCTGTTTTTCCTTGGCCGAATATGATCTCCGGGAATCCCCGTCTGAGTTCGCGATGATGGTCGATTTTGGCAAAAGCAAGGTCTTGATAAGGATAATCCTTCAACAACTGGTAAGCTTTTTTTGGAGAGAGAGTTCCCTTTTGGACTTTGTTGAGGATATCCTCGATAAGATTTTTCATTTGTCAAATTCTAGCATATGTGCAGGACTAAAAGCTAGTTCACACTTTGGTGAGTCGTAGCTATTTCCGTTAAAGTTACAACAGTGGTCAGGTAAGCTGATTCGTCAGCCCGCGGATTTTCCCCAGCAACATCTCGGAGGAGGAACAGCTCCCTTGACCTGCCAGTAAAGCCTGCTTTCATGCCCGCTCGCCTCTGATGGCTTCATTCTCAGCTACCTGACCTGTATTGTATCAACGATTAGGAAATGCTTTCTTACAGATTTGCATCTTAATTCCATGATTGACCGGGCGTTTTCACATAAGCTATACTTTTAGTCCTGACGGCCATACCAGGAAGGATGATGAACAAAAAAACGGTCGCAAAAGAGATCGGGATATCAGGCGTCGGTATTCATACGGGGAAGCTTGTAGAGATGAAGCTGAAACCCTCTGATTCAGGGAGTATTGTTTTCAGACGGACAGATGTGAAGGACTTCGAATTCTCCTTAGATCAAGAAAAAGTGGAGTCTCGAAACTGCACCATGCTGGAAACGAAGAAAGGAAAGATTTACACGCTTGAACACCTTCTCGCTGTTCTGTGGGTGTACGGTGTAGATAGCGTCATTGTGGAGCTTAACGGGGAAGAGATCCCTATAATGGATGGGAGCGCCGCGCCTTTCATTCAAGCATTACGCCGGGCAGGGATAAGAAATCTTTCCCAGAAAAAGACCATTCTAACCATTACCGAACCCTTTACCGTCAAGGAGAGTGATGCTTCGATTTCTGTTTTCCCTGATCCAGAACTCAGGGTGACATACCATATCTTTTTCCAACACCCGAGTATCAAACGCCAGGGATTGTCTATTTCTGTGAATCCAGAGAATTTTGAAAGGGAGATT
>Ga0209636_10002015_pt1 | contig 20532 bp, 11 predicted proteins | sample DeeMarSWOR152_54_FD_187464 | JGI IMG/M metagenome (GOLD analysis project Ga0209636, IMG submission 187464) | Marine sediment microbial communities from White Oak River estuary, North Carolina - WOR-1-52-54 (SPAdes) (version 2) | ecosystem: Environmental > Aquatic > Marine > Intertidal zone >...
AAGGTTAAGAGTATCATGGGAAAAGAAAGAACTGAGCGGCTCAGGGCTTTCAAGAAACAGGTTGATCCCAAGAAGATTCTGAACCCAGATAAAGTCACAGGAGGGAAGCTCATCGGGAAAGTCGTCAGCCTGGCCAAGGTTTTTGAGCCTTTAGTTAGACCTTTTGGCAATAATGTTGTCACTCAAGTCGGGGAGCGGTTTGAGAAACCCATTCGAGGAATCCCTCCGGATGTAGCCTGGTATGCCTATTCCTGCTCTCAGTGCGGTTATTGTCTGGATGAATGCGATCAATTCTATGGCCGAGGCTGGGAAAGCCAGTCTCCCCGCGGAAAATGGTTTTGGTTGCGGGAATACATGGAAGGCAGGGCCAAATGGAATCAATTCATGGTGGACACCTTTATCGTCTGCACCACCTGCGAATTCTGTGACCTGCGTTGTTCTGCTTCCCTTCCCATTGAATCATCCTGGATGAAGCTGCGCGGAAAACTTATCAATGAAGATAAAGAGATGGCTTTTCCTCCCTTCGAGATGATGGCTGCAGCGCTCGAGGCTGAAGGAAACATCTGGGCCGGCTACCGCAAGGACAGAACGGCCTGGTTTCCCCAAGACCTCTGGAAAAAACACGGTCCTGGCAAAAAGAGTGAAAACGTCTACTTTGCCGGGTGCACGGCTTCCTATGTCGAAAATGATATCGGTAAAGCTTCGGTGACTCTTTTAGACGAAGCGGGGGTTGATTTCACTTACCTGGGGAACGTGGAAAACTGCTGTGGAACTCCCATGCTCGTAGCCGGCAAATGGGACCTCTTTGCAGAAATCATGAAAAAGAACATTGAAGCCGTTAAAAAAACAGGAGCTGATACGGTGATTACTTCCTGTCCTGCCTGCAATATGATGTGGCGTCATAATTATCGCCAGTGGGCCGAGAAGCTCGGCCTCAATTATGACCTGAAAGTCAAACACTACAGCGAAGTTATTGCTGAGAAAATCCGGAAAGGCGAATTCAAATTTACTCACCCCATAGAGGAAAAAGTCACCTGGCATGACTCCTGCCATATCGGGCGTGTATCTGGCGTGTACGAGGAACCTCGAGAAGTGATTAAAGCTATTCCCGGAGTCAAATACGAAGAGATGGCCCACAACCGGGAGCAAGGTCACTGCTGCGGGAGTGTTCTGACGCTGATTAAAGAGCCTCTTGTGGCCCATGAGGTGGGAAAAACGCGCCTGGATGAGGCTGAAGAGATTGATGCCAAAACAGTATTAGCTCTGTGTCCCTGCTGTGAGTTTCAATTCCGGGTGACCAAAGACAAGAAGAATCTTCCGGTGGAAATCCATGACCTGGCTACATTTGCCTGCAAAGCCCTGGGAAAAGAATTCGAAGATCCCAGCCCTGAGGTTGCCAGACAATGGGCTGTCTTTGAAAACATGATTGCTTTGATGACGCCTCAAGGATTTGCTGATTTGATGTCCACCATGTGGCCGGAACTTCTGGATGCGATGCCCCTTGGTATGGGCGGCATGATGAGGCTCATCGGTAAGCTCGGGTTTATGGGAGATTTCATCTTTGCCCTGATGAAGCCCATGTTTCCTGTTCTTTTCCCTCGCCTTCTCCCTGGAATGATGCCCAAAGTGATGCCCACCATGCTGGATCGAGTTGCCCAGAGAATTCCAATGCCAGCTCAGATGGCTGAACAGATGCCAGACCTGATGCCCAAAGTCATGGATAATTTGATGCCCAAAATGGTTCCTGACCTTGTGCCTTTAGTTGTGCCCAGGATGATTGCCCATCTTCGAGGCAGGGCTTGATCGTTTCATCATGCCTGCCCACCAGCCTCATGCCCTCAAAGCGGTCAAAAGATTCAAGATGATTCTGGTCATGATTCGCTCTTGAACGGAAGCATCTTCTTTCCTTGATATCATAAGACTTCAGGTCTGCTTTTAGGAATGGTTTTGCTCCCTTCAGATTTTTAACGCCATTCCCTCACCGCTCTTCTCCGCGGCTGCGGAACTGCGCCCGTTCACTCTGGCTCCACTGGAAAAATGCCCTCTGTTTAAACTTGACCCCACTTCCTTTCCCAAGGCGTGCTCAATACATCCTCGCCGCCTGACTACGTCAGGTTCCTTCGAAGGGCAGTAAGGAAAGGCTAAATCTTCAATGGTCGCTTCAACCATTCCTAAAAGCATTCACTATCACGGGAAAAAGGATGATTGCCTCTTAAACTTAGCAGTTGATTAGGGGCTCGTATAATAGTATTTATAAGATAAAGGAGAATAGCATGAAGAAGCGATTAATTTTTCCCTTAATTTTCATTTTAGGACTGGTCTTTTTATTGCCGAATATTACTGCCGATGAAGGCCAGTGGCCTATCAGCGAAATAGACAAATTAGATCTTAAAGCCAAGGGCCTTGAGATATCTCCCCAAGAAATCTATGATCCTGAGGGTCTCAGTCTTATTTATGCTATTGTTCAGGTGGGAGCCACCGGTTCCTTTGTTTCGCCAGAAGGCTTGATCATCACCAACCATCATGTGGCTTATGGTTCTGTTCAGGCTGTCAGCACCAAGGAAAAGGACTACATCAGAAAAGGATTCTTGGCTCAGAGCCGTTCAGAGGAAATTCCGGCCCGAGGAAGGACGGCTCGGATCACTGAATCTTACCGAGATGTTTCAGATGAAGTTTTGAGTGTCGTCAAAGAAGGAATGGACTTTGCTCAGATGACCAAGGCCATCGAAAGAAAAATTAAGGAGATGGTGACCGAAGCTGAAAGAAAAAATCCTGGCAAGCGCGCCGAAGTGGCGGAGATGTTCCGAGGAAAGACTTATGTGCTTTTTATTTATACTTACCTCAAAGACATCAGGTTGGTCTATGTTCCTCCGCGTTCTATCGGAGAATTCGGCGGAGAAGTGGATAACTGGATGTGGCCTCGCCATACAGGAGATTTTTCCTTTCTAAGGGCTTATGTTGCCCCTGACGGTTCCCCTGCTGAATATTCCTCCGAGAATGTTCCCTTCCGTCCCAAAAGATACTTGAGAATTGACCCTCAAGGAGTAAATGAAGGAGATTTCGTTTTCCTTTTAGGCTATCCTGGGAGAACCTATCGCCACCGGACTTCCCATTTTTTGTGCTTTGAGGAGGAAACCCGGATGCCCTGGGTGGCGGATTGGTATGCCTGGCAGATTGAGGTCATGGAAAAAATGAGCGAAAAGGACCGTGCTGTTGCCCTCAAACATCTCTCCCGCATCAAAGGACTTTCCAATACCATGAAAAATTACCGAGGAAAACTCAGAGGGATGAAGAGACTTCATTTGGTCGAGAAGAAGCGAGAGGAAGAAAAAGCCCTGCAAAAGTTTATAAAAGAGGATAAAGAGCGGAACGAGAAATACGGAGATATTCTGGAAGAGATCGGCAAGGTCTTTAAGGAGAGGCGCGAACTGGCAGAATACGAGCTGATATTGGATTATCTTCGACGCAGTGTGAATATGGTCCATTTTGGATATACAATTTTTGAGGCAGCCATTGAGCTCAAAAAGGATGACCTGGAGAGGGAGTCTGCCTACATGAAACGCAATTTTCCCCTCACCAAACAGCGTTTGCTGTTGACTCTGAAAAATTATTATGAGCCCACTGATAAAGTGATCCTGAAAGAAATTCTGATGAGAGCCGCCCGCCTCCCCCTGGAGCACCGCATTCCTGCCCTCGAGGCCATCATTGGAGAAGGCAACCCTGAAGAAGCTATCCATGATTTTATGGAGAGAGCCTACAGCGAAACAAAGCTCAACGATCCAGATGTCTTGAAGGGCGCACTGAGTATCTCTCCCCAGGAAATCAAGAAGATGAAGGATCCCTTTATCGCGCTAGCCGAGGCCTTGTATCCTGCCTACCAGAAGCTCAAGGAGACTCAGAAAGCCCGTGAAGGTGCCTTAAGCCATCTTCACTCCAGGCTTATCGATGTAAAAAAGCAGTTTCTCAAAAAAGATTTCATCCCTGATGCCAATAGGACCCTCCGAATGACTTTTGGCAGGATCCGCGGCTATGAGCCAGCCGATGCCGTTTACTACAAGCCGATCACCACCCTCGATGGAGTCATAGATAAAACTACCGGCCAGGAGCCTTTTGATACTCCACCAGAGCTCATCGAGTTGTTCAAGTCCAAAGACTACGGACGTTTCCAACATCCTGAACTGAAAAGTGTTCCTGTTTGCATTCTCTACGATACGGATACGACGGGAGGAAACTCTGGCAGTCCGGTTCTCAATGCCCGCGGCGAGCTGGTCGGGGTCAATTTCGACCGTGCCTGGGAGGCGACCATCAACGACTATGCCTGGAATGAATCCTACAGCCGCTCTATTGCGGTGGATATCCGTTATGTGCTGTGGGTCACTCAAAAATTTGGAGGAGTGGAATATCTTCTGCAAGAGATGAATGTTTTAAATGATTAATAATCTCCAGGATCATTTTTCGGGTCTTAAAGCTCCTGCTTAAAATTCTTTCCTTTTTCACCCCTAAATTCATCTCCAAAGGCGATTGAAATAGTTGCTTCAGTCCGGCAAAATTCTTAGTTCACCAAAAAATTGATTCCCCTTGCCTTAAGATTGGCAACAAAAATGCACTTTTCAACGTATATAGGTTTAGAGAGGACTGGAAGTCGGGAAGAATTGGAGAACAGTTGAGGAGGAGTGAAATGAAAAGCAAGGCTGCTCTCATTCTTACAGTTATTGTGCTTCTGCCCCTATCTTCATTTGCCAACAACAGGAAACCAGCTAAAAATAATAAGCCCCAAGAACAAAAAGTTGTGCGAGCCATTCGTACCAACGGGGAAATGAACATCGATGCTAACTTAGATGAAGACATCTGGCAGAGAGAAGGGCGGTGCGATTTTACCCAGTCAGACCCAAACGACGGTGAGGAGCCTACCGAAAAAACCGAGGTCTGGGTCGCCTTTGACGAGGAAAATCTCTATGTAGCCGCCCGCCTGCGTGATTCTGAGCCGGAGTTGATCACCAAACGTTTAGGGCGCCGGGATGATTTCCTGGATTCGGATTGGTTTATCTTTGCTGTTGACCCTTATTTTGATAAACGGAGTGGTTTTCAGTTTGCGGTGAATCCTGCCGGCTCCATCGTGGATTGGACTTTATACAATGATGAGTGGGACGATGACACCTGGGATGGCGTCTGGGAGTGGAATGCCCGTATCGATGAGAAAGGGTGGAGTGTAGAGATCAGGATACCTTACAATCAGTTGCGTTTTACGAAGAAAGATGAGTACGTCTGGGGAGTCAATTTTCGAAGGATCATCAAGCGGAAAAACGAAAAGGTCGGTTTTATCTGGGTTCCCAAAGAAGACAGCGGCTATGTTTCCCGCTTTGCCAAGCTGGTGGGGATCAAGGACATTGAGCCTGGACGCCTGATAGAACTTATGCCCTATACAGTTGGTCAAGCTCAATACAGCCCTGCTGAGGAAGGCAATCCCTTCCAGACTGGAAAGAATTATCTGGGAAATATTGGATTCGATCTTAAAATCGGATTAAAGAGCAATTTGACCCTGGATGCTACAGTCAACCCAGATTTCGGACAGGTTGAAGTCGACCCGGCTGTTGTTAATCTCAGCGCTTATGAAACATATTATAGCGAGAAAAGACCCTTTTTTATCGAAGGTTCAAACATCTTCAGTCAATTTGGTCAGGGAGGAGCCACCAGCCAGACTAACATAAACTGGGCCTCTCCCCGTTTCTTCTACAGCCGCCGGATTGGCCGCATGCCTCAGGGCGAAGTTTCTATAGATGGTTATGAGAATTTTCCGGACAGGACAACGATTTTGGGAGCCTTTAAACTCACTGGAAGATTAAATGGCTGGAAAGTGGGTTTCATCAATGCTCTGACGGCTAGGGAATACGCTGAGATCGATTCTGAAGGGGAACGGTTCCAGGAAGAAGTGGAACCTTTTTCTTATTATGGAGTGCTCCGCGCTCAGAAGGAGTTCAACGAGGGAGCGCAGGGAGTAGGCTTTATTAGCACCTCAGTGGTTCGGGATTTAAGATATCGAAACTTGGGGGATATTTTGAACCAAAGGGCTTTCAGCCTGGCAGTGGACGGCTGGACTTTTCTGGATAAAGAAAAGGTTTGGGTCATTACCGGCTGGTTTGGAGGCACCCGCGTGGAAGGAAGTCAAAATGCCATTCTGGATCTTCAGAAATCCTCGATCCATTACTTTCAGCGTCCTGACGCTACCCATGTCGAGGTCGATGAAGAGGCGACTTCTCTGAGCGGCTGGGGAGGACGGCTTTATCTCAACAAGCAAAAGGGGAATATCCTTTTCAATATGGCCATTGGGGCACTCTCTCCGGGTTTTAATCCTAATGACCTGGGTTTTCAATGGGGTAACTCTGATCTCATAAATTACCATCTCCTCTTCGGTTATCGCCAGCCTCATCCGGGTAAAATCTTTCGGGAATGGTTGGTTATTGCCGCTCCCTTTGGAACCTGGGATTTTGGTGGCGCTAAAACCTGGGAAGGATATCTAGCTGAGGTCTATTTTAAGTTATTGAACTACTGGGAATTTGATACCATGTTGGCTTATAATCCTGGGGCCTGGAGTAATGATTGGACACGAGGAGGGCCGCTGATGCGTATTCCCTGGGGCTGGCAGATAAATTTCAGCGTTTTCAGCGACAGCCGCAAACCGATTGTGATTTCGATATGGACCAGTAATTATACAAGGCCCACTGCTGGCTATGATAGTTTCTATGGAGAATTCAGTGTGAGCTGGAAGCCAAGAAGCAATTTTAGCCTCTCCTTAGGTCCCAGCTACTCTTGCTGGACTTCAATTTCCCAATGGGTGGACAATATCGATGATCCTTTGATGGCTCAAACCTATGGCACTCGACACATTTTTGGCGATATTGAGCAGACAACAATTGCCAGTGAAATCAGGTTGAACTGGACCTTCACTCCCAAGTTGAGTCTGCAGCTCTATCTCCAGCCTTTCCTGGCTGTAGGAAAATATGACCGATTCAAAGAGCTCGCCAGGCCAAGGAGTTATGACTTCAATGTCTATGGAGATGCTCCCTCTTCAATCACTTATGATTCTGAAGATGAAGAGTATAGCGTTGACCCCGATGGAGCTGGTCCGGCGGAAAGCTTCTATATTTCCAATCCTGATTTTAACGTGAAATCTCTCCGGGGAACTTTAGTTTTGCGGTGGGAATATCTTCCCGGCTCAACCCTCTATTTTGTCTGGACCCAGAATCGCCTGGATGAAGCCCATCCAGGAGATTTCAATTTCCGACGCGATATGGGAGATTTGCTGACCGCACCAGGAGACAATATCTTCTTGATAAAAGTCTCTTATCGCTGGAATATGTAAAAGACTCTGAATTTTTTACCTTCCTGTCTAACCTCATATATAATAGGAACGTTTCCAAATCCGTGATCAGGACAAGTCTTTGGGAACAGCTTTGCTCCCTTCAGATTTTTAAGCCATTCCCTCACCGCCCTTCTCAGCGGCTGCGGAACTGTGCACGTTTCTCTGGATCCACTGGAATGATGTCCTCTGTTCAAACCTAGCCCACCATTTTTGCAGGGACGTGCTCAATACATCCTCGCCGCCTGACTTCATCAGGTCCCTTCCAAGGAGGTGAGGTAAGGCTAAATCTTCAATGGTCGCTTCATCCATTCCCATAGACTTTTATTCGAAGGAAGTTAGCTGTATCACGGATTTGGAAATGCTCATGCATTCTATGTTTTTATTGACTTGCCAATTCATTCTGTGCTATAAACAATAAAACAGATAAGAGGAATAAATCATATAGATAGGGGAAAATCATTGATTCCTTCAACAAAGATTAAAGAATATCTCTATATGCTAAAAAATTTGCAGGGCGTATTTCTTACTCCTTATTCATGGAGAAATGGGTCTCAATTTTCCCAAAACAGAGGAGGAAAATTTGGAAAAAAACGAATCAAAGGATAAGCCCCCACCTAATAACTTACATAAAAGCGCATCAAAAGATAAGCCGACACCTAATGGCAAAAAAGAAATATTCAAGAGGAGAGTTCTTGGTCCTGTTCCCAACCTTGAAGAGCATGTTCATCCTTCCTGGTGGAGGAATATTTTCAATTCCCTGTATCTTAAAACCGACGGAGACGTGGTGGAAGATCAGAAGATCACAAGTGAAGAAACAGACTTGTTTTTGTCGATCCTGAACCTCTCTAAAGATGACAAAATTCTGGATTTGTGCTGTGGGCAAGGACGGCATTCTCTAGAATTGGCCCGAAGGGAATTTAGATTTGTGGAAGGTCTGGATCGGTCTCATTATCTGATTCAAAGGGCTAAAAACCAGGCTAAAAAAGAAGGTTTAGAAGTTCGTTTTAAGGAAGGCGATGCCAGAAAACTTCCTTTTCCACCCGATAGTTTTGACGTGGTTATGATATTGGGCAACAGTTTTGGATATTTCGAGACAGTAGAGGATGATTTAAGAGTTTTAAAGGAGGTGTTTCGAATTCTTAAACCCTGGGGAAAACTGCTCATCGATGTTACTGATGGAAACTATATGAAAGAGAGTTTTCAACCTCGCTCTTGGGAATGGATAGACAAGAGATTTTTTGTCTGTCGTGAACGCTGCCTTTCCCATGACGAGCAGCGTTTGATATCCAGGGAAGTCATCACTCATGTCGAGAAAGGAGTGATTGCGGACCAGTTTTACGCCGAAAGACTGTACTCGCAGGAATCCCTTCCTCAGATCATACAGACAGCGGGCTTTAGTGATATTTCTTTCCATGGAGAATTATCTCCAGATTCCCAGCGGAATCAAGATTTAGGCATGATGGAAAAGCGGTTGATCGTGACATCGGTAGTTAAGAAAGATTGGGCCCCTGTGAGAAAGAGACCCAAAGAAGAGGAAAGAAATATCGTGGTCGTTATGGGTGATCCGAGTAAGCCTGATCCCTTGAAGCCTTTCTCAATCTTTGATGACGACGATCTCTATACTATAGACCAATTGAAATCGGCCTTGAGGGAGCTGGATGGCTGCCATTTTCAGTATCTCGACAATCACGATACTTTGATTCAGGATTTGGTGAAAGGCAAGGGGAAAATTGACCTCATTTTTAACCTGTGCGATGAAGGACATGATAATGACGCCAGAAAAGAACTCCACATTCCAGGTTTGATTGAGCTGCTTGGCCTACCTTATACTGGTTCTGGCCCCCAATGTCTGGCGTTCTGTTATGATAAATCGCTGGTGCGTGGAATCGCCAAAGAGATAGGCATTCCAGTACCTAAAGCCTTCTTTATCAAGCCTGAAGATAGCGCCTTTGAAATTCCGTTCGCTTTTCCCGTGATTGTAAAACCGAATTTCGGGGATTCCAGCTTTGGAATAACCCAGCGGAGCGTGGCCAACAACATCGAGGCGCTTTCTAATGCAATCTCAGAAATCAGGGAGAAATTCGGCTATGACAAGCCCATTCTGATTGAGGAATTTCTGACTGGGAAGGATTTGAGTGTAGGGATAATTGGAAATCCTCCTGAAGATTATACAGTTCTGCCCATTATCGAGGAAGATTACTCGGTTCTTCCAGAGGGATTGCCTCGGATCTGTGGTTATGAGGCCAAGTGGCTGCCTGATTCACCTTACTGGAAGATCAAGTCCATGGAAGCCGAACTTCCAGAGAAAACCAAGAGATTGATTATCGAATGGTGTCTAAAACTGTTCGAGAGGCTGGAGTGCAGAGATTACTCACGCTTTGACTGGAGGCTGGATGCCAAAGAACATCCGCGTCTTCTCGAAGTCAATCCAAATCCGGGCTGGTGTTGGGATGGGCACCTGGCCAAGATGGCCAAAATCGCAGGAATGTCCTACTCTGAGATGCTAGGAGCTATTTTGAATGCAGCTGAAAAGAGGCTGAGAATCAAAGCGGCAGATACAGAGAGAAAGGAAGGACAATTTTCTAATCAAAAAAAAGACATGACACCGAATTAGCGTCCAGTTTAATTGACTTCCTTCTGGATGATTAAGATTCAAATTCTTCTAATATATACAATTTCAGGATGATGTGTTGATATAATTTCGGTATTGTTCTCTCAAATTATGGATCATGAAAAAGAATAAGTCTAAAGATTCAAAGCAAACTATTCGGCATTCGTTTCTGAAGATTTTAACGGGTTCCAACTTATCCCGCCGGCGTTTACCTTTCATGATGGCCGAAAGCACAAAACCAGGTCCTGTTGTCTGGTTGACTGCTTGTGGTCATGGTGATGAAGTTGGCGGAATAGTCGTTGTTCAGGAAATTTTTAAAAGATTGCAGAAAAGACCTCTTCTGAGAGGTGCGCTCTACGCATTTCCTCTGATGAATCCGATTGGATTCGAGACCAGCTCTCGAAATATTACATTCAGCAAAGAAGATCTTAATCGTTCCTTTCCTGGCAGAAAGGACGGATCCTTGGCCGAAAGAATAGCTGATAAGATATTTACGACGATTCGGAGTGCAAATCCCACTATCGTTCTGGACCTCCATAATGACTGGATGAAATCCATGCCTTACACCTTGGTCGATCCAGACCCGGGTGCTGACCATGAAGAGGCATACAGGAAAGCCAAGTATTTCAGCCATCTAACTGGATTTTTAGTTGTTCTGGATACAGATGTGTTGAAGAAGACGCTTTCCTACAGTTTAATTCTTCACGATATTCCTTCTTTAACTCTGGAATTGGGAGAGTCATACGTCATTAATGAAGAGAATGTAGAGTATGGAGTCAAATCTATCTGGAATATTTTGGTTGAGCTGGAGATGATTCAGCGTTCAGGAGAACTATTTAAATATCACCTGCCTCAACTGATTGAAGGCAAAGTTCTCAGATACACAAATCAACCTCTGAGCTCGACCAGCGGCATAATCAGGTTTTTAGCAAAACCTGAGGAATTTGTGAAAAAAGGCCGCTCCTTAGCAAAGATTTACAACACCTTTGGGAAGCTTCAGGAAACAATAGTGGCTCCAGAGGATGGAATTGTCCTAGGCCATTCAGATTCTTCAGTGGCCTTCCCCGGCATGCTTGTCGTCGCCTGTGCTTTTATTGAGAACTAAATTTCTCCCAAGGCGAAAAAGCATGCTCGAGGCGAGAAGGAAAGACCTCGGTTAAGGTGCTTCAGAGGGGTCTTTTAGATATTATTTATCCACGTATCCCAGGGCTTTGAGTTTTTCGAGCACTTTCTTATCAATTATTTTTCGGCCAGGTGCTGAAGACGAGAATATATGTCTGAATTGGTTGAATTTTCTCTGAAAGAGTCTGTGATATTGGCGGGCTGTTTTTCTGATAATCTCTTCCTGGAAAGCATCGCTTTGATTGAAGGACTGCGATAGCGCAAAATTATAGAACTCGCTTTTTTCCATCTTATCCTTTTCAAGATAAAAAATAGCTTGATACGGCCATTTTATTATGGAGAGTTTATTGGTTTTGGCTGAAGGAGCGAAGGCAAAAGAGAAAATTGTTCTATCCTTGAATTTCCCTTTTCTTATCTCTTTCAAGAGACTTTCTTTAGGCTTGAAATTTTTGTTACGAATTCCCAGGCATTCGAGGACAGTTGGCGTTATTCCGATAAGGGATACTGGCGAAGCGAATCGTTTGTCTTCAATTCCGGGCAAGTGCATGATCAGGGGAACATGGATAAACTGTCTGTTCAAGAACCTGGTGTGACCAAAAAATTTCTCTCTCTCTCCCTGTCCTTCGCCGTGATCGCCGAAGATGATGATGACTGTCTTTTTCGACAAACCGCTCTCCTCGAGGTATCTCAAGAATTTGCCTAAGAAATAATCCATATACTCCACTTCCTCTCTGTAATACTTTAAGGCGGCTCTCTTTTTCAGAATGGGTATGATCTGAAAGATCTCGAGCTGGCAGTCTTCCTTACAGCTTATACTCATTCGCCCCTCTGTATTTCTCATGATATAGGAACCTTCATATAGTTCCCTAAAAAATTCCAGACCGTGAAGAGCAGCAGAGCAGCCCTCACTCATATTGAGCTTCCTCAGGACAAAATGATGGAAATCTTCGGAATTGTCTTTGACTTTGAACTCAAGCACATGAGAACCTTTCTGAAGGGAGAGGATTTTTCGGAGAATGCTACCTCTATAAGAATTAAAGCCCGCAATCAATTTTCCATCCAGAGAAATCTCAAAATGGCCTTCCACCTTTGGAGGTGCGTAGGGCGTATGAGGATCAGAGTAATGCACAAAGAGAAAAAATCTTCTTTCTTTTAACTTTTCGATCATCCCTTTTGCTTGTTGAGTGACCTTTTCTGCAGGAACATAGAAAATGTCCTTTTCGAAGAGGTCTTCGCGGAATTCTTGAAATCCCATTTTTATGCCTGTCACACTGGACAAGGTTCCAAGTGATATTATGGCAGCCGTGGAGTAACCCGATTCCTCGAAAAACTGTTGAATCATCTTATAACGGCCATCATATTTGTGTTCATTGCCGTAGACTCCCAGCTCATGAGGAAGGCGCGAGGTAAAGACAGACAAATGCGACGAAAGTGTTTCGGTGGTGATAGAAAAGGCATTTTCGAAGACAATCGAATGCTGCGAAAATCGCCTCAATTCCGGAGTGTAAGCCTTCGCTCCTCTTCCTGTGTCGATATGGTCATAGCGAACAGTATCCAGGCTGATAAGAATCACGTTCAAACCCTTTTTTTCTAAAGTCGAACAACCAGAGAAGAAGACCGTTAGAGATAAAAAGATTATGAGGCGGGAGAAGTTGATTTTTCTCATCCCTGGGATCTTTTCTTATCGATTCAAGCCTAATTATAGGCTTTTTTTCTACTCTTTCAACATTAAAATGTCCTTGTCTCGGTCCTTTGTCGAATACCTAAATAGGGGACGGTCCTATTTTACAACCGTCCCCATTTTATTGTAATTTTCGATGGATAAGATTCCTGAAATTCAGGTATGATAAGGAAACTGGATTGATGAAAAAAGCCATAGTCATTTCCTTCATTGTCGTAGTTATAGCCTCTATTTTCCTAATTGTCTTCTTCATTGGAGACAATGAGAAATCTCGGCAGCCTGATTCCATGGAAAACCTGAAAGCTCTACCCTACCTGACTTGGGTTCCGGCAGGAAAAAATATACATAAGTCAGGTGTAATCCGGTATGACCACAGAAGGGCTTATAGTGGGATAAACCTCTACAATTCAAGAAACCTCTCGATGGCTCATCTTATGGACATGCAGGGGAGAATCTTGCATACGTGGGAAGCAAAGATTAACGAAGATGATTCCTGGCAGCATGTAGAGCTTTGTGAAAATGGAGACCTTTTAGCTATCGTAAAAGACAGAATGCTGATGAGGCTGGATTGGAATTCCAATATCAAATGGTTTCAACGCATGCGCTTCCATCATGATGTTGCGGTGGCTGAAAATGGAGACATCTATTCACTGGTGAGGGGAGAAGAATCTGTTACTGTCTCAGGTTTCTCAATCCCGATCCTGAATGAATATGTATTTGTCCTCTCGTCTGATGGAGAAATCAAGAAGAAGGTCTCTCTCTTTGATATCTTCAAGGGAGAGATTCATCCTGGCAGGTTCGCTGAGTTACGCCGCTGGATGAATGATCCTCGGAACCTTAAGGAGCTTGAGAGAAGAAAAGAGAATAAAGATTTCCAGTTTACCAGCAGAGACCCTCAGAACATCTTCCATATAAATACGGTTGAGATCATAGACAGGGATATCGCTAAGATTGCCAAAAAAGGCAATCTCTTGGTTTGTGCTCTAAAGCTAGACCTTGTTGGAGTCATTGACCTCGAGAATCAGAAGATTGTGTGGAAGTGGGGACCCAGAAATTTAAGCCAACCCCACCACCCTGTATTGTTAGAAAACGGCCATATGCTGATTTTCGATAACGGGATTGAGAGAAGATTTTCTCGCGTCGTGGAGCTCGAACCTTTAAGAAAGAAAATTGTCTGGGAATACCAGTCTGCTCCTCCTCAGCAGTTTTTCTCTGTATCAAGAGGCTCGAGCCAAAGATTGCCCAACGGAAATACACTCATAACCGAAAGCGATAAAGGTCGTGTCTTTGAAGTGACGCCTGGAGGAGAGATTGTCTGGGAATTCTTCAACCCTGAAATAAGAATGGAGGATGAAAAAAGAGCAGCCATCTACCGGATGACCAGGATTATCGATTCCCAAAAATACCTCTTCCTCGAAAACTTGGAGTAGGTTCTCCCTGAATTCAAGCGGCTGGGAAAAGACGCGATTAATCGATATTCCTAAGAATTCTTTAATTGTGTCGCGGGATCAATTGTGGAGGGGATTGAAATTGGTCTTCTAGCGAGTCATCCAAGATCGATTTTTCATGGTGAGGGCTGCATAAGGAACAATCCACCAGAGACAAAAGGCAGTGATGATGCCGTAAGGAATGCCGTATAGAAAAGTCGCACTTTTGTTTGTTCGGAGATAATAAAGCGATAGAATGAAGGAAATAATCACTAAAAAAGCCAAATGCCGGATGATAAAGAAAGGGTGCACAAAGAAGGAATAGGAGATAAGGCCAAGGGAGAAGATGTGAAAAGGGTGAAGAAAATTTAGAAAGAAGAAATCATAGATGGGTAAAATGCGATTTTTTGACCTGTATTTTAAAAACATGAATTGTGCAAAAAGAATCGATTCTCGGATATAACTCCGGGTCCAGCGAAGATACATTTTGTTCATTTGGATGAATGAGGAAGGAACTTTTGTGTAGACAATCGCATTCGACTGAAATCTTGTCATGTATCCTAACTTAAGAATTTGAGTTGTCAAAGCTCTATCTTCTCCATATGTACAAGGTGTGTTCAAGAAATTCTGATTAACCCATTCACGGATGAATCGACTCAAAACATCCTTCCGGTAAGCCGAGAGAGCACCAGGACAGCAGAAGACAGCTCCATAAACGCTTTGGTAGGCCCGGCCAAAGTTAAAAGAGATGGAATACCGGATAGAAAGCATCCTGGTAAGAAAATTTTGCTTTTCATTTAGAACCTCGACTCTCCCGGCCACAGCACCTGTATTCTTATCATGAATAAGAGGTAAAGTGAGATTCTTAATGGCGTTTTTCTCAACTCGACTATCGGTATCCACGGTGACGATTATTTCCCCTCTGGATTTTTTTAAACCAGCATAGATGGCCTCTCTCTTTCCTAAATTTTTCGAGAAATTGATAATTGTTAACCTGTGGCCATGCCTTTTCTTTGCCTTCAGCATGTTTAAAAAGGTCGAATCTGTTGAGCCGTCATTTATGCAGATGACTTCAAACTTGTCTGGTGGGTAATCGATGGCAAAGATAGAATCGATAGAAGCCTGGATGAGCTCTTCTTCGTTTAAGGCGGGCATGATGATGGAGACAAAAGGCCAATTGACTTTTTCTCCAGGTTTGATTGCCATGGGCCGATAGCGGAACCAGAAAAATGTCCGGAAAATTAACCCAGCTATCACCACAACAGCAGACATCAGCAGAGGATAAGTGGCGATACGCAAAAAGGGAGTACTTCGAAGAAAATCCGACCAGAGGTGAAAGATACGAAACTTGAGGGATAAGGTCAGTATCAAAACACTGATGCTGGCAATCAAAAAGATAAGAAAAGGGTCAATTTTTTCTTTGATAGAGAGGTTGGAGATCAGCTTTTTTTCTTTGATCCTTAGACTTGTCTCAGAAAGCGTTTCTTCCCACATCAGGACGCCACAGAATTAATTTTTAAGTTTTTCCTTGTCGAAATAAATACCATAAATTCAATGGTAAAGCCAAAACAAAATTAAGAATGTAGATAGTATTAAATATATTTATCCAAGTCAAGGGTTACAGTTCATTAATATTAATCATTAGAATTCATACCCGATTGTCTTCATTGAACGTTGTTTAAATCAAGCAGACAATCCCTTGTTTTTTCAGTCGTTATGGATATATTATTAAGGAGAGCATCGGAGAAGAATGTTCAAAAAGTATGCCCTGACGGTGGCGATCACTTTCATTTTGAGCTTTCTCCTGTTCCTTTTTGTTTATCAAAATTACCTTAAGGACCAGGATGAAAGTCAAAGTCTTATTGAGCCCGGTGCTTCGAAAACAACGTTGATTGAAGAATCTCAAAATGCCTCCCATGATATACGCGTGGTCTCTTATTATTATCCGGAAATCATTTATACCCAATACTTGAAATACTATGAGGAGATTTTTGATATTGATCCTTGGAACCAGAATATATTCACCGTATTAGTGGAAAACAGAGGTGACGATATCAAGGCTGTATCCCTTGAAGCCGAACTCACGGATTACAGCTACGAGGAAAGCGAGACTTTTTATGTTGCTCCTGGGACTTCTCAGACGGTGGGAATTACTCCTGAAATAATCTATTCAAATCTTGACGATCTCAGAGAACTCACTCCTGCTCCCCTTAAAGTAAAGGTCAAAACAGAAGAAGGGGACAGGGATGTGGTCCTGTTTGAGGACACTTTTGATACTCAGCTGACATCAATCAATACTGCGATCTTTCAGCTAAAAAACGAAAAGAAAGCTTTAACGATAGACCTCAGCCCCTACCTTGGCATTTGGGTTACTCCGAATTCAGATGAAATCCAGGAAATTTTAAGAAGCGCAGCCGATTTTCATCCTTATCGTGCCATCGGTGGCTATCAGATGCTTTATGGAACGAATCGAGTTGAAGTCGTGAGAGAGCAGGTGAAAGCTGTTTACAAGGCTCTTCAGGACCTGGATATTGCCTATATATCGAATCCGATCAGTTTTGGTGGAGGGCAGAAGATAAAATTCCCTAAGGAAGTGATAGGCACGCAGAGTGCAAATTGTATTGAGGGAGTTTGTTTGATGGCCTCAGTCCTGGAAGCCATCGGAATCGAACCCTTGATTGTCTTGACTTCCCGGCACGCATTTATTGGCTGGAAAACTTGGAGGAACTCAGCTCAGGGCGAGTTCCTCGAGACATCCTACATGTGGAGCAGCGGAAGAATAGATTTTGAAGATGCTCTTAGGAAAGGAATTGAAGAGTTTAATGATGAGAAGGCACGCGGAAATTTCAAAAGGGGAAAGTCAAAGGTGATTGACATCAGAAAAATCAGGGATGAGAGAGGCATTACACCCTTCTCTTTTGATCATTTCTAGCGAATATTAAAGAAGCTATTTCTTGAGTGTCTGAGTGTCCTATGCCTTCTTAGGTTTCCTCAAGAAGCTCGGCAGGAGCATTAAAATGAATCCCACGAAGCAGATAAGGGCCAGAATATTAGAGAAAATCAGCATGATGATGCTCAGGATGAGAAGGGATAGATGGAGATAATTGACGCGAAACCTTTCTGGAATAAAACCGACAGGTTTTTTCATCTTCGACCGGAAGGCAAAGAGAATGATCAGCACGATGACCAGGATCAGAAAGCCAACAAGAGTTATCATTCCCCTGGAAGCATAGGTGAAACTGAGGGTTAGAGGTTCCTCGCTGACAAGAGTTTTGGCGAAGCGGAACACTTGACCCGTGGTGGGGACAATTATTCGGATGGGAAGCACGCCGCTGACTGCCGGAACCTTCCCTTCTTGGATATCTTGGACGCGCTGGCTGAACTGAGCTTCGTTTTCGACCTGCTCAGCCAACTGCTCTTCGGCTATAGCCAGATTAGGACTGAATTGCTTCTTCATATCATCCAGATCCCGCCGGAGTCTCTCTTTATCTTTCTCGGGGACTCCTGCTGGGGGTTCAATGTAACTGATTAACTTACGCTTTGCTCCTAAGAGAGGACGAATTCCCTTAGCCTTTATTTCTTTCTCCACGGTCCCTCCAAATTGAGGAAAGGCGTAACCCACGGGGAGATATACGCTCCAGAGCAACTGGCTGATTATGACGTCAGGAACTGGAAACGGGCTGTTTCTATAACCCAACCAGCCAAACCTTTTGGATTTCAGGTAATAGATGAGCTCCACGTCAAATGCGACCAAGCCTGTTGCCCCCTGCCGGGAGCGATTGAGCGGAATTAAGATTTTATTCTGGTTAACTCTTGGTTTTGCCGGTTCTCCCCCCACGAACAAACCCCAGACTTGGGCATCTTCTGGAAGTTCGAGTTCCAGGAATTGTTTGGAGGTGTTTCTGACTTTATAGACGAGGCGATGAACAAGCTTTCCGTCTTCTGTAAAAAGGGTAACACCGCTGGCTGAATCCACTACAGTGCTTATGATTGGGAGTTCTTCGTGTTTTTTTATGTCCATGATTAAAGAATAGGGATGGTGGAGGTATTTGAACCCGAAAAGTAGAGGTTTTTGGGATCGGGCAATGAGAGCTGGAGGAAGTTCCGAGACATCGAGCCTGTCCAAGCCCTCTGCGCTGGAAAGCGTGACTTCAGAAGCACTTTTGAGTTCTACTCCCAGGAATCCTTTTTCTCGGATAGCCTCTTCCACGGAGAATCCGGTATAATCAACAGCCATAGTGGCGTTAGGCAGAAGCTTTTCAGCCGTAATGGCGATGGTGAAATTTCCTTTTTTGGGGTAATCGAAAGGAATTTCCAGGTAGCTGACTTCTCTTCGTTTCAATTCCAGCCAGTCTCCGAGCCCGCTTCCTCGCACATCCAGAATGCTGTATCCTTCAGGGATCTTGAGGATTAGGGAAGGAATCGTGTTTTGTAAAACGGAAAGGGATACATCCGTATTGATTCTCAAAGCGTCGTCTTCGATGGAGATATGGTTAAGCGTATCGGCATAAATCTTGGCTGGTCCTTTTACGGCTTCAGGCAGTTTTCTTCGCCACTTGACGCTGATGAAATTAGATGGCGAAAGCAGGGCGAAGACATGGGTTTGACCACCCCTCTCAGAAACTTCCACCTGCTGGGCATTGGTCACTTCCACCTCTATTTTCGTAAAAGGAATGTCAAGGTCGACACTGGTTATGGGAGTGCGAGGAATGGGAAACGACAGGGCTCGTGGTCCCTCTTCCAGGTCGGTTTTTAACGAGAAATCCACCGTAATCTGGTGCTGGCCGACTTGGCTGGTGGCCAGAGTATGCTTATTGTTTTCCAGGATGACAACTCCAGGCCTGTTGTCAAAAAGGACCTCCTTCAAGGCGATGTTCATGGGAAAGAGGGGAATTTTGACGTACTGGCTTCTTTCTTTAGGAAAAATCTCTGTACTGAAATTAGCCCGAAGCAAGGCGTTCTTTCTTGTTATTCTCCCCTGATAGGCGGCTTTGGTTATCAGGTAGTCCGCTGGGGGCTGAACAATCGTGATCACAGGAGGTTTCATCTGGTCAAGCAGTCTTTTGAATTGCTCCCGGGTGAGCACGACCTTTTCGTCCTTTAGCTGGAAAGGAGGAATGTATTTTTTTCCTGTCTGGACCAGGATTTTCTGGAATTCCTCCCAGGAGAGCACAACCTCATCAACATCGAGTTCCAGGAGTTTACGGAACTCCTCCCAGGGAATGCTCACCTCGCCTTTTTCCTCTTTTTTCTCCTGGGAATAGGATGATAAAGATAAGAATATGGCGATGAGGATGATAAAAGAGAGGCGAATCATGTATTTTTTGCTCATATTAACCTCCTTATCTTCGGCAATACGGAAATAAAGTCAGTTTGACAGAGGATATTGATATTGGCATGTCTGTGTGTTGATTTTCCATATGTAGATAATTCCCCGCAACTACCAAATTACCATAAAACTAAGAAAAATCAGTATTTTAGTAAATAACCTTAAGGGATGATTTTTGGAATGATTTTTTGCCTTTTTTTCTCACCTGAAAAGATGATTTCTCCCCACCATTTCAGGCTAATTTCCCCGAGAGTGATGGTGTTCAGGCCAACGCGTTTTCGAAGGCTTAGATCCTTAAAGATAGGGACATAAAATCCCCTTTATTCCTGAAAAATCATACACTTACGGCAAAGCGAATCAAGAGATGCCGATCTTTTCTGTTCATTTTGACAGACTGAATAATACTGAATAATTTGACTTTTTGTTTCTGCTGTTTGGAAGGAGTTTAAACTTGCAGCATGGATGAAGTAGTTGATATAGCGTAAGTTATGTGGTAACCTATTGAAGGTCATGGACTTGATCCACATTCGGGGCAAATGAAATATGAAGAATTCCTCCATTTCCTGAAAAATACCGGTAAAGATCCCTACAGGCTTATCTTCGAAGACGAGCTAACCGGTATCTATAACCGTCGTTTTCTGCTCAACTATTTCCAGCAAGACATCGCTTGGGATGCCTTGGAAGAACATCCTCTCTCTTTGCTCATGATGGATTTAGACCATTTCAAGCAGGTCAATGACACTTATGGGCATCCTACCGGGGACCAGGTGCTGATGCGGGTTGCGGGAATGCTTAAGGACCTCGCTGGAGAGGAGGGCCTGACCATTCGTTATTCAGGTGATGAGTTCATGATTCTCATGCCAGACAAGGAAAAGCACGCCGCGATGAAACTCGGTGAGAACATCATCCAGCGTTTTCGCGAAACTCCGGTGACCCTGGATGAAGCAGCTGAGAGCCTTAACATTACCCTCAGCATGGGAATCGCTTCAGCACCCGAAGATG
>Ga0209636_10002016_pt1 | contig 20530 bp, 17 predicted proteins | sample DeeMarSWOR152_54_FD_187464 | JGI IMG/M metagenome (GOLD analysis project Ga0209636, IMG submission 187464) | Marine sediment microbial communities from White Oak River estuary, North Carolina - WOR-1-52-54 (SPAdes) (version 2) | ecosystem: Environmental > Aquatic > Marine > Intertidal zone >...
ATCTTCAGCGGCCCTCCGGCCTCTAGCGATGCGTTCACATCGCTTTTTATGTCTAAGTCATACGTGGATTCGATCCCGACTCTGGTGAAAGCCTTGAGGCTCAGCTCTCCTTGTTTGGACTCGATTTCAGTCTCGCGCTGGGACTTGAAGCTCATTGTTCCCTCCTCGCTCTCAAGTTCAATGCTCTTCTTGCCTTTCATCTTGATATTATTAGCTGAGAGCACTATGTCGCCACCGGATATTCTAACGCTATTCCTAGACCTGATCTCTACGTTGCCGTCACGCTTGAGGGTTAGCGTAGTCTTATTCGCCTTGATCGTTGCGATGTCATCTTTGACGGAAAGAACCATCCCGCCCGGAAATTCCATATGTATTCTCTGGAGATCAGGATTTTCAGAATAGGGTGGAATATAGACTATCTCCTCCTCCTTACTCAAAGGTGGCCTATCATCGTCAGTATAGAGCCTACCTACTAGGACGGGGGCATTGATACTTCCATTGATGAAGTTTATCAGAACAAGGTCGCCCACATGTGGGATGTTGGCTAGGCCTATCTGTTGTGTGGCCACAGGGACCTTCCTTAGCTCCAAATCCCTATATTTCAGCTTCACATTGCATTCATAGTTGTTCTTGTCGCTGTCACTCGAGTGGGGAAAGACAGAAGTGACCTCACCTATCTCTGCAATGTGGAGCTTTCTGATCTCATTCTCCACTATCTTCCTAATGATCTCGACAATCTCAAGGTTCTCCACAACTCATGCCCTCCAACCAATCAAAGTCACAAACCCCTCATCCTTATTCATAATATGTTCCACGGCCCTAACCTGAAACTCCCTATCTAGCCGATCATCTTTCATGCCTTCGAATTTGATGGTTTCGCCCAGCTTTACCTCTGCATCGCCGATAATCTTGGCAACCCCGCAGACCGACTTCGAGATCGCTTCTATCCTCGCTTTGGCTACTTTCTCTGCAGTGTCCTTATCGCGTACTACAGGGTCATGCAAGAGTAGACTTGTGCCTGAGCCAGAGACACCCTCAACCTGTTTCTTTGTGAACCAGTGAGCGGTATCAGCTCCCTTGTAGCTAGCTGCCCCCTCTCCGTAGATAACCACTCGGCCAAACGAAGGCTTCCAATCATAGGTCTCTACGTCGATAATGTTACTCCCGTATTTCAGGGCACGAGGATCTTTCCTCTCATGCTTCTTGAAGACCAGCCTGTTCCCTCCTGTGACGTAAACGTCAAAGCCGCATTTGTCAGCTAGATCCTTCATGTGCTCGTAAGCGTTCTTTGTGTCATCGACGACGTACATAGGGAAGCTTATGCCTGAAGACACATCGTCTGTCTGCACCCCTGCCTTTTGGGCTAAATCAGAGACTATATCGCTGGCTGACTGGTTCTCATAGACTTGATTGGCTCTCAGCTCCAGAAGCTTTGATGCAGAGTTGGGCCCAGTGATCCTGATCTCGGAAATTCCGGGCTCTATGTTCTCCACAAATCCCTTGAAAGCATCCTTGAGTTTGTCTCCGTAGCCAAGCTGGACTGAAACCTCATCCCCCCTCTTGACCCTAAGGCTCTTATCGCCTAGATTGAGGACTAGTTCGAAGCTTCCCGCAGGCACGCTCATGCTAAGGGAGACTCGAAAGCCCTTAACGTTCCCTGTCTCCGGCTTGAAATCCTCGGAGCCAATCTTGATGGCATAGCTCGGCTTCAACACACTCACTTGAGGTCATCTCTTTGTGTCTTCTACTCCTTTAGTAACCGAAGGCTAGTCTCGCCTCTTTCTGGAGAGAAGGAACGACACGGAAGGGCTCGGCCCTGATATTTCATACTCAATAGGTCCTTCAGTCTTGTATCCTAGTGCTTCAGCGGTGAATGCGTAGGATCCCGGTTCCAGTTTCTGTTCAGCCACTCCTTTTCCATCTGTTCTAAGTGTGTAATCACCTTTGTCACCGGAAATCCTCACTGTTGCATCTTTGACAGGCTCGTGCGTAGCCCCCTCTGTGACTTCAACGGCAAGAGTGGCTAATTCCTTCTTGGGGGATACTGTGTGTTCCTTACTTCCTGGTACTACGAACTCCTGTTCCACTTTCTCATATCCTGGCGCTTCAGCTATGGCTTTGTATTTACCGGGTTCCAGATTTTGCTCAACGTAGCCGTTTTCGTCGGTCGTAAGCGAATATTCGCCTTGTTCTCCCACAATTTTGACTGGCACGTTTTTCAGAGGCTCTTCTGTTTCAGGATCCACAATCTGCAGCTTGACTGGCTCTGCAGATTCTGAAGCCTCATCTGATTTCTTCTGTGCCTCTTCTTCTGCCTCTTGCTGTTGGCTGGTAGGAGATTCTTCTTTCTCCTCCTGTGGGGGAGCGTATTCTCGCAGGACGACTGAGTACTTGTATGTGTTGGTTACGCGGCTTAGATCGACAACATTTAGCTCCTCAATCAAGACCTTTGTTACTTCGGCAATGTCTGATAGATTGGACAGAAGGGACACAGGTTCTCCGGCTTTGAACTTGGCTCTCAGGTTCTTCAAATCATCTTTTGCGGTTTCACCGTGGAAGATGCCGTCAAATGATATTCTGACAGGTTCTCTTCCAAGGTCCTGCAGCACGTTTCCCTTCATCCCCGGGATTCTGTGCTCGACGATTCTCCGTTTCTCACTGATGGCTATGTTGTAGACGCTACGGATTTCCTTGGTAGCTCCTGTATCAGGGTCGCGTTCATGCTTGATCAGAGCTAGGTCATCGATCTCGATACTCATAGTGGCACCCCATACCTTCTAGCTGCATCCCTCAGGATCTTGGCAATCTTCCTCTCCAACTCCCTCAGATCTCGTTCATCCGTCAAAGACTCAACCTTGACTGTCACGTCTAAAGGACGCTGTACTATGGGAGCTCTGGCTTCTCTTGTCAAAGCTGAAAGCAGGTTCACGAGAGGAACAATCTCGTGTAGCTTCAGCATCCGAGGAGTCACTGGCAACCCTCCCGGGGCCATTTCAAGAGCATAACGCTCTATCCCCGCGTACGCCGGCCCGGTGACAACGCTGCTTACACCCCTGATCAAAGTACTCAGACCCTCCATCGGGAATCCCTCAGCCAGAGTCCTTTGCATCTCCAGAATCTGAGGGGTAATCTCGGCCGACGGACCTTTGAAGGCTTCGATAGCTGCTTCGCCTACCTGCAGCATCGCGCTTATGGTCTCGTAAGCCTCGGATGCGCCACTCATGACCATCGAGTAGTATTCAGCCAACTCCCCAACAGCTACTACTCCCTCAAATCCCTTCTCCATCAAGCCGGAAAGCTGCCTTTCCATACTGGGAGCAGCTTCAGAAAGGCCTTCCGCGATGCCCTCCACAGGCTTTGTGACTTCAAGTAGACGCGGAGCTGCGGGACCTTGAGCCGTCTTTCTGCTTTCGGGGATCTCAAGCGGAGCTTCTATCTCTATTGTGACGCTCGGGGCTTCAGCAGCTTCTTCAGTTCTCATTCCTAGGAATTCCTTCGCCATCTCAATGAGGGCGGGGGGACCTCCTGCTAGTGCAGCAAACAGCCCTTCTGCCTCGGGCCTTACCATTTCCTGCCCTCTTACCGGCAATTCAGCAAACTGCAGGGAATATCGGGCTGCTTCCTCCATTACGGACTCTACTGCTGCGGATACGGCTTCAAAGACCCCGGACTTGTAGACATCCGAAGCCCCTGCCGCATAGCTCGCACCCCTAGCCGCCATGAGCGTTAGAGGGGCTCGCCTGATTATCTGACCGGCCTCTAAGAGTTCGCCTACGCGCCCTACTATGGTCTCCGCCACCTCATTGGCAGGTGGCTGAAAAACTGGAGGCGGCGGGGGAGGTGGCCGGACTATCTGCTCAAAAGGGAGGCTTGTCATCCTGGCCGCTTCGGTTCCCAGCCTCTGTAGAATGTTCGGTATGACTGTGGTAGTAGGGGCCTTCAAGGTGATGGAAAGCTTTAAGGGTTCGAGACTTGACACGAGGCCCTCCATTATATTAAAGCTCTCTATCGCCATCATCGGTGCGGGATACCCTGCGGACCTCGCTGCAAATAGGTTCTGGATCCACTTGTTGAGCCCCAACGCGAACCTCATCATATCGTATAGGAGCCGGACACTCAGCGAGTAGACTCTCAGGAAGGCTCCACTGAAGGCTGAAACAGCTTCGCTGAACCTTCTAAAGGCGTCGAGGCTGCTGATTGTTGATTCCTCTGCATCCGTTCTCTGCTGTTCGCTATCACTCGAAGATTATTCTTGTGGTTCCTTTTTCAACCGGCTCCGCGTACCTTGCTATCTTTAGTCTATGTGCTAGGGCAGCCATCAGAAAGCCGATCTGGTCTCTTGTAAGATCTCTGGGGTGCTCGGCGAGCTTGTACCCGTAGTCGAGACAGAGGGTCGACAGCTCAAGCCCTTCGGGGCTTCTTACGAACTCCTCCATCTCTAGGCTTTTTTTTTACCCTCCCCTCTAGAGGCGACTCCACTGAGTTCTAGAACCTTTGCGCCTATGAACTCTGGGACCCCAAACACCATGTCGGCAACCTCGTCTGTTGTTAGTTTGGGCTCTTCAAGCCCCTTTGAAGCTGCGAGTCTTAGGGCTTCGAAGTTCTTGGTGATATCTACTTTGCTGAGGTCAGGGGTTCCGTCTTCCTTCAGTGGGACGTTACCGATTAGGGAGAAGATCTCTGTCAGTTCGCCGTCTGTGAGAGGGCGTATAACTACCTCTGCCTTATACTCCTTTACCTTCAGGACTTCCCGTCTGCTTTTTCCTTTCAGTACATCTTCTTTCGTCAGTCTTCTCATTCAGGTCCCGCCCAAAAGGGGGACTGGTCGTTCAGATTGCTGGCTTATTCTTCCTCGATCCTGGTTGCTGTGAAGTTGTAGGTAGTCAAGCCCACGCCTTCGGCGGTCAGCTCGAAGCTCTTGTCGTCTAGGCAGCACTCGTGGAAGGATATCTTCTTGATTTGCTGATTTCCGCTCATCAGTATTGCAACTAGGTTGAACGGTGCGGAGAGTGGGTCCAAGAGCTTGTCGTCAAGTGTCTTGCTCATGGACTTGATCCTAAGCGTTCCAGTGACATTCAGTAAGGCGTATGCTACTCCTATGCGTTCGGCGCTTCCGACGCCTTCGATATCGACTTGTCTTCTTTTGACTTTGTAATCGAGGGATTGGACGCCTTTCACTTCTTCGCCATCGATCAGAACTTGACTTGTTGCAGCAGATACAACCATCAAAGACATCTAGATCATCCTCCTTATGCCTGCACCACGATTGTTGCGTATATGTAGTCTATCGCCCTAACTGGTCTAACAGCCAGATCTACTCTCACTATGCCTTGTGCGAAGTCTAGGTCTGAGCAGTAAACGTCGACCATGAATGCTGGCTCCGACTCGTCGGCGCTTGGGACGATAGCACCTTCTCTCTCCATCCTAGTCAAGACTTCGATCAGCTTCTCTCTGAGAGCCATTCGTCCTGTTGGGCTGTTCAGTGTGCCGATGAACATGTCTCCTATTCCTTTGACAAGTCTGACCGCGTGATCGGTGGTTCGGATGACGCTTATCTGCTCTTTGCTTGTTGTGATTCCCTTGACAACTATTATGCCTCTTCCTCTCTGGGCTTGAAGGGGCAGGATTCCTGCGGTGAGAAGCTGCCTTAACTGGGACGGAGTGTAGTATTTCTCGAGCTCGGAGACTCCTCTTGTAGGCTTGTAGGTCGGTGACTCGAAGTAGCTCAGTCTGCTGATCAGACCGGCTACGGCTCCGACGACTCCGTAGGGGGCCGCAATGACGAACCTGTCGCTAGCCAACCTCTCGGTTCTCTTTATGATGTCCTTGACGTCTTCTCCCTTTGCGACTGTGCCTATGCCTATTCGGCCCATAGCTTCAGTGCTCATGTTTGCACAGTGCGCCTCTACAAGAGCATGAACCGCTGGATCTGAGACATCGCAGGCCATTACCATGTCGACGTTGGGTTCCGCCTCTAACGCTTCTAGAGCGGCCTCAAAATCTTCCTTTGAGGGGGGTCCTGGGTCCTTTCCGCCTTTCAACGCGGCCTCCGCTGAGGCTGGATTGTTTTTTGGGAATGCTGATGATGACTTCAGGTCCTCAACTGTGACTAGGGCCGAGTTCTGATTCACGTAGCTGACCAAGTACCTGTCGCTCTTCTTGTCCATGAGCAGGTTGTCGAAGACTTCGAAAGTCTCGCCGTCGCTTACCAGAAGCCTGACGGTGTTCTCTTCTGTGCCTTGTTCCACTTTGACCTCTATCTTGTTTCCTGCTATGCCTATTGCGCTGGCCTTTAGGGCGATGGTGTTGGCTTTGCCTGCGTCTTTCAGTTCTAGCGATGCGTTCTCTCCTCCTTTACCCGTGACCCTAATAGCGACGACTTCGAAGACTCCGTTCTGGAAAGCGCCTTTGGCTTCTTGGGTCAATGTGTAGTCGGGGCTTAAGCCGAAGGTTTCTGTGAATTCTTTCCAGCTGCCTAGGTGTGTCGGGCTTAGTAGGGGACCTTTCTCCGCGGTGCCTATCAGTGAGACTACGCCGGATGGGTATGCTGGTGGCGGTATGATCTCTTTGACTACTTTTATCTCTACACCAGGTAGCACTCTAACCAATTAATCCACCTGTCTAGAGTTTTCTGCTATTTTCTATTTAAGACTTTCACAACTAGCGCTTGGGGTACAGGAAGCCCAGCCGCCTGGGACCTGTTTGTTCAAAAGCCTTGAGTAACTCCGGGAAGCTTCGTCTCTCGGTGAGAATTGTGGCAAAAGCTGTAGTTCTGGTTGATAATGGTTTCCAGAGGCTGAGCTGCTTTATCCCTACTATCGACTCCAAGAGGCAGGATACAAGGTGGACTTGGTCGGACCTGAGGCTAAGGAGAATTACGTGGGTGAGCACGGATATGGCATGAGATCAGACCTTTCGCCTGAGATATGAACATCGCCGAATATGACGCAGTCATCATTCCTGGCGGGCGGGCCCCTGACCGCATGAGGACGAAAAAGGCAATGGTCGATCTAGTAAGAAAGGCGTTCGAGGAAGGAAAGGTAATAGCTGCGATCTGTCACGGTCCGCGGATGCTCATCGAAGCTGACGTTGTAAGAGGGAAAAGGGTGACGAGCTACACGGTTGTAGCGACAGACCTGAAGAACGCAGGTGCAGAGTTCGAGAACAAATCAGTGGTCGTAGATGAGAACCTTGTGACCTCTAGGTGGCCTAGCGACCTTCCAGACTTCTATAGGGAAACACTCAAGCTGCTGAAAGAGTAGTGCCGTCAACCGCCGCTCTTGATGTCGATAACTGGAGACTCATCTAGGGCGTCGAGTCCCTCGACAACTAGGGTATCGCCCTGTCTCTTTAGCAGCCTTACTCGTGTCAGGCCGATAGGGTTCGGTCTTACCGGACTTCGTAGGGAGAAGACTCCTCGGAGAGGCCTGCTTGGGTCTCTTTGCGGATGGGTCTTCAATATGGTTCTTTCCTTTTCGGTGAGTCTGTGCATCCAGTAGAGGACGTCGACGTAGTGCAGTTCTTCGATTCCTTCCAGCCCGTCAACGTAGTCTGACCGGACCACTATTCTCATCGTGTCTTTCCTCTCAGTCCGATAGGCTACCCCTATAGGACGCAGCTTGATTTCCATTCTCTTCGGCTTCTGGCTTCCCATCACCGGTTACACCTGAACACCACAACGGGTCATAGCTCTCAAGACAACAAGGAAAATGAAGGGGTTCGTCCCTTGGTCTCGTGTAGGGTTCAGCAGAGCCGTAGGTCTGTTCTTCCGGCTACCCCCCAGAATCTCTTGACGATTCTCTCTAGTCCTTCTGGTTTCCTCTCTGCTAGCCAGAGTCTGGAGTACGAGTTTGACAAGGCGATGTAGTCTGAGACTCCGGCGTTGTTGCGAAGCACTTCGATGCCGACTTCCAGCATTCGTCGGATGAGATCTAGGTCACCGGGCAAATGTGTGCCTTCGATCTGTTCCAGGGTCTTTTCCCACTTGTCCTTCATCTCCTCTCTCGCGTCGCCGGTTGATCTGTTGAACCAGAAGTCTCTTAAGATCACGTGTTTGAGGCCTTCTGAGATGGTGGGGTCCCCGAAGAGCACTCTTGCTTTCAGCATGCTTTTGTCTTCTCCGGTTATGGTCTTCCATTTCTGTTGCCACTCGCCGTTTCCTTCTGCGATCTCCATGGAGGCTAAGAGCAGTGGTTCTAGGAGGCTGAACAAGCATTCCTCTCCGTCATCTCCCCATGCTGTGATTAGGAAGCCCGGCAGATCAGTCTCTCGGGCGGCTGTTAGGAAGTTCTTGATGTTTTCTAGAGCCATCTGGAAGTTTGGGTAGTATCTGTTCCAGTTGCTTAGGCCTGGGCATGCTATCTGTTGGATTCCTCCTTTTCGAAAGATTTCGATCTTGTCTATGAAGTGCCGTTTTGGGCTGGGGCTGTAGTCCCAGTTTGCGACGAGGACCTCTTTCCAGATTGGGCTCTCGAGGGCTTCACCCCACTTCTCTGATTCTCCTCTGAGGTACATTCCAGAGATCATGTCTCCCCAGAGGATGGGTCGTTTTCCGGCTTTCTTCACGATCTCGATCATTTTCCTGTGGTGAAGCTCGTACAGTCTGGGTCCCTCGAACTTCCATGTTTTGCTTAGGCTTTCTCCTCTTCCTAGGGCCCATGTCTCGTCTCCACCTATGTGAATGTATCTTGACCGGGTGTTCTCGGCGGTTTCGGTGAGGAGCTCGTAGGCAAATTCTCTTGCCTTCTCGTTGCTGAGGTCCAAGCATCCTTCCTGCGGTCTGTGCCACTCGCTGAATTGCCGGTATTCCGGCAATGTGAGAGTGTGTTCCGTGTGGCCGGCGAGTTCAAGGGACGGGAAGACCTCTATTCCGAGTTTTTCGCCGTATTCTGTTACTTCTTTGAGTTCTTCCTCGGTTAATCTTCCTCTGTGGGCTCCGAGCTTCGGGTGTTTCTTCCATGGATATAGGTCTTCGTAGTAGATGGCGAAGTAGTTGTACTTGAGGAGGAAGAGCCACCTGAGTATCTTATTGAAGGTTTTGATTGTTGGGACGCCGCCTCTTGCTATGTCTAGGTGGTATCCTCTGAAGCCGAACTTGAGTTCCTCTTCGATCTCGACTTCCGGCAGATATCCCTCGCGCTGCTTGACGAGTTGTAGGATCGTCGCGTAGGTTACCTGCTCGTCTCCCCAGACCGTGACATCTTTGTCTTTGGTCTTGAGGCCTGTTCCTTCTCGTTCTGTCTTGGTTATCTTCCAGTCTCCCTCAGGGATGTTGAACTCGCGGACCAAGAAGGCTGGGAGGTTCTGGAAGCCGGTAAAGGTGAACCACTGATCGGCAAGACTGAGCCTTTTCGGTTCTGGAACAATATATAATTCTTTCATACATGAGATTCTGTTATGCGCGTATTTTAGAATTTGGGTTCTTGCTTCCAGACTCGGCTCGAGTTCTGTCACTTTCCGCTTTGGCTGAGTAGGTCGCTGTATGAGCCTTCGATTAGGTTCTCGGCTTTGATCCCCAAGGTCTTCATGAGGGTTTCCAAGGTTTCTCGGTCTTTGCTGGTTGCCTCGGAGGTGCCTTCGGTCCTTCTTTCGAACTCGATGAATGCTCCCAAGTTCTTGACCGAGTCGAGGTGTATCTGTGTTCCTTGATAGCGATAGATCTCTCTTGTTTTTGCTACGGCGACCTTCACCTTGAGGACTTTGTGCAGGAAGCTCTTGAGGAATTCCGGTTCTTGGAGTTCGATTATGAAGACTCTGCTGGTTTTGGGTCCGGGGATGTCTTCTCTTTCGTAGTAGACTATCTGTGCTTTCTCGGTTCCCTCGGTTTCTCTTAGCTTCAGCCTTCCTTCGGGGACTTCGAAGTATGTGTCGATCTGGTGGAAGGTTCCAATGTGACGGGCTTTCGTCTCTTGGAGCCTCTTCCTAAAGGTGTCGAGTGAGTCGACTTTGGCTTTCAGCTCTATCAGGTTGCCCTCTGACTTGCTCAGTTTGCTCATGGACTTTCCCTGTCCTTTGTCGTCACAGCTTCGAATATTATGGATTGTGGGGTCTCAAGCACTTTCCCCAGCGGCGGGTGCTTCGAGATGCCTTCCATTGTTGGCTTGGGTTCGACGAGCCTTGAGATGTGGAACCCGTTCTGGAATAGTGCTTGGGAGTAGTCTGTTAGGGTTCTGTGGAACGATATTGTCTTGAAGGGTCGGGTGAGTCTCTCCATTGTCCAGTGGATTTCGTACTTGACGTTGTCGAAGTACTCGCCCTTCCGCTGTTCCTCGTCTTCGTCGGTTCTGGCAGCTGACTTGTTTCTCCATCTCCAGCCTTTGTTGTCTTTCACGATCTTTTCGAAGCATGGGTGTGGAATCGAGAACACGAACCTGCCTTTCTTCTTGAGGACCCTAGCGGCCTCGGATATTGCGTCGTCAAGATTTTCGATGTCCTGAAGGGACATGAAACAGGTTGCCAGGTCGAAGTGGTTGCTGGGTAAGGCTTTCAGGCTGGCTGCGTCTGAGACAATGTACGTTATCCCGAGGTTCTCTTCAGTCTCTTTCTGTCTTGCTTGTTCTATCATCTTCTCTGAGATGTCCACGCCCGTCACATCTGCGCCTTTCTTTGCCAGTATTCTTGTGTTGTATCCTTCTCCGCATGCTATGTCGAGAACTCGTTTGCCTTCTATGTCTCCGATGAGCTTGAATGTCGCGGGGTTGTTCAGCCAATCTCGGTAGTAGTCTTTTCCCTCTCTTACAAAGCTCATCCAGGCTTCGGAGGCTTCATCCCAGACTCTCATTACTTCATCTTTCTTGCTCATAGACCCACCTGAGAGCAACTGTTGTATCTGAACAGTCAGGTTGGAGAGAAGAAGGTTTCTCTGTGTCGGCTATATCTTTTTTTGTTCAATCATGATGCAGACTCCGTAGATGACGTCGATGCCGTTGATTTCGCCGAACTTGATGGCTTCTTCTGATTCTGAGCCTGGTTGCATCCAGACGGTTTTGATGCCGAGGTCTTTGCATGCCTTCACGATATCCTCGATCGATCTTTGTAGACTTCGACTAGACTGAAGACATCTCCCGCAAACCCCCTTTTTTTATGTTTTCGATCTGTCCATCGCCGGGCCCAGAGGGCGGTCGTGATGAAGGTGCGGGTCAGGAAAACCGTGGGAACCAAAGGCGAGGAGTACACCGAAGACAGCAAACGTGGGGTTGATGAAGGCCTAGGGAAGAATGGTGGATCACAATATCGCTGAAGAGGTTAGCTGGAAAGCTGCTACCGTTCTGAACTACGAACTGAGCTACGAGCCAGCTTGCAGCAGGTTGATGGAGCTGGCGGAGGGATATCTGACCGGGATCTATGGACCCTATGGCTGCGGCAAGAGTAGGCTTCTTCATTCGATATCTGTTGAGGCCTAGGAGGTTCTAGGAAAGAAAATCCTGTTCATAGATACTGAGGGCGGTCTGCTGGACAAGATCGATCGATTGAAGTATAGAACCGATCGATCTATCTCCCTAAGTTAGGAAACGTGTCGCTAGCGACACGTCCGCAGATCAACCATGGGATTGTGGAGTGCCAAAAAACTAATATACGTGCCGGATTCAATTCTTGGCTGAGTTGATTCAGTTTGGATAACATCAAGATCAGTATTATAGGTGCAGGTAGCGCCACTTTCTCTCTGGGTCTAGTGAAAGATCTTTGCCTTACACCGAACCTCGAGGGCAGCACCGTCAGCTTCATGGACATAAACAGGAATAGACTGGATGCTGTTCATGCATTGTGCAAAAGATACGCTGATGAACTGAAAATAAAGCTAAAGCTTGAGAAGACAACAGATCGGAGACAATCGTTGGAGGACGCTGACTTTGTGATAAACACAGCTATGGTTGTCGGTTACAGCGGATACAGGGCAGGGTGGAACATAGGATTCAAGCACGGCTACAGGTTTGGCGGCAGCTATCACATTATGCATGACGAGGGTTTCTGGATAAACTATTATCAGCTTAGACTCTTCGAATCCATAGTAAACGATGTTCTGGACATATGCCCCAACGCCTGGTACATCAAACTCGCAAATCCCGTGTTAGCTGGCACCACATACCTAGGAAGAAAATACAGGGGGCTCAAGTTCGTCGGCTTATGCCACGGGTTCGGCGGAGTATATGGTCTCGCCAAGGTTCTCGGGTTTAGGAAGGAAGACATAAGCTTCGAAATACCGGGAGTCAATCACTTCGTATGGCTGACACGCTTCTACAACAATGGAGAAGACGCTTTCCCTCAAGTAGACGAGTGGATCGAGAAGAAAGCTCCCGAATACTGGGGGAAATGTCGGCCTAGTAGCGGCTTGGGACCCAAAGCCGTAGACCTCTACAAGAGATTCGGCGTCTTCCCGATCGGCGACACATGCACGCCCGGAGGAGGCACATGGCCATGGTGGTACCACACTGACGATGAGACTGAGAAAAGGTGGAAAGAAGATCCCAAGAAGTGGTGGGGCGGCGTACTTGAACCTCCCCGTGAAGACAGAGTGGAGAAGCTAATCAAGGTGGCTGAAGACCCATCCATAAAGGTCACAAACGTATTCCCACCGCAGAAATCAGGCGAAAGCATAGTAGACATTGTGGAATCCTTAGCCTGCAACATACCTAGAGTGCAAATAGTCAACATAATGAACAGCGGAGACTTCGTGCACGGAGTGCCACAGGACTTTGAAGTCGAGGTGCCAGCACTCGTAAGCAAGAGGGGTATCCAAGGAATAAAGACCAATGGATTGCCTAAGCCTCTGATCTCTTACACCCTACGTGACAGAGTCGCACCAGTTGAGACAGAACTTGAAGCCTACGAAAGTGGAAACAAAGAACTTCTCTTGCAGCTAATAATGATGGATCCGTGGACAAGATCAGAGGAGCAAGCCAGGAAACTCTTGGAAGAAGTACTCGCGATACCAAACTACGAAGAAATGCGGAAGCACTACAAATAACAAGCAACTATAGTTATTTATGCCATATCAGAGGAATGCGGATAAGTGAGGAAGGTGCAGATCGTGAGTTCGCAGTTTAATCCTAGTATTGACTTAATAGACTGGGAAATGGCAAGGTTCTTGGTATTCCGAGACATGGAAGTATGCAAGCGAGTCGCAAAAATAAGAAAGGAAGACTTATGTAAGCATCGGAATCCAGATTTCAAGATTCGAATTCTGCCCGTAGGCGATTTCCATCTAGAAATGGCTTTGGACATGTTAACTCGAATAAAGAAGGCAGCTGAAGAGGACAAACCCTTCGTCGGCATATTCCCAACAGGGCCAATCTTCGAATACCCGATCCTGGCTAGATTGGTCAACGAATTCAACCTTTCATTGAAGCATGTCCACTTCTTCTACATGGATGAATACGCTGATGATAAGGGAAATGACATAAATCCCGAATGGCCGGGCTCATTCCACTACACCAACAACGAAGTATTCTTCTCGAAAATAAGGCCTGAGCTCAGACCTTCGCCGGAGCAAATATACTACCCGTCGAAAGAGAACATTGAATACCTCGACGATCTTATCCGAGAGGCAAGGAGTGAGAAGGGCGCGAAGGGGGCTCATGTTGTCTATGGAGGAACAGGGTTGTCTGGACATCTGTCCTTCTGGGATCCTCACCTGGCTGACGAGTACAAAGATTTCGAAAGCTGGAAGAAAGCTAAGCCTAGGCTCATCGAGCTGCACCCCATATCTATAATGCAGATGACAATAACCGATTGTAGTGGCTGTTGGGCATTCGTACCCCCAAAGGCCTACACTACTGGACCTGCCCAAATACTCAACGCCGATTTTCGGAGTTGGTGGAATGATGGATGCGGAATGACTTGGGGAGGCGGATACCTCGGGGGACTAGTCTGGCAACGTTTCATAGTTCGCCTAGCAGCTCACGGACCCGTAACACCCAAAGTCCCATGCTCCATCCTCCAAACCGTGCCAACAGATTTCGTAATCATCGAACCGGTCGCTGAGAACGTAACCATAGAACTGACAGCTTAGATCATGCAGAACGAAGCGGTTCGCCAGACTGGACCTTTTCTGACCAAGCTATTCGAGAAGTCCGGAATTGGAAAGGCTGAAGTCCAACTAGCACCTGTATTCGCCGTATTTCTTTGATGCCCTTATGAATGTCCGGATATTCTCTTCTGGTGTTCTCCAGTCCAGGCATGCTGTGCCCATTATGAAGCCTCCTCCGGGAGCCATTATCTCGATTATCCTCTTGCACTCTTTTTCGATCTCTTGAGGCGTCTGATTTAGCATTAGGCTTGCCTCGTAGGCTACCCGTATCCAGACATGTCTAGGCATAAAGGCCTGTTTGAAGAGCTCGAGGTTCGAAAAGCTCGTGAGATAATGTATGCGGTCAGTAGGAATTTCAGTCATCAATCCTATGTACGGGTCTAGAACACATTGGCTGCTAATTGTCCAATTCTTCCACCCATACTTCTCAGCCCACTCCCAATAGTAGGGAAGCACAAACCTTCTCAAGAGAGAAGGAGAAAAGTGCCCTAGGAAATTGTCATATAGTCGTTCCTCTTCGCTGAACAGCTCAGATGGTTCCTGTCGCAGGAAACCCGTGTAAAACTCATGGATGGCTTCCCCCACATCACACATTTTCCTCAACAGCTTGTGGGCCAGCTCAGGGTCTGTGTACATGTCTCTCACAAAATTGTTGTACCCTCTGGCGCATACGGCCATTTGAAGCGGGCACTCAGGAACCCCGTCTCCAGGATATATCGTCACTTCTGTGAGATCCCCTACTAGCTTTCTCATCTTGTCGTACCTTTCGACTATTTGGGGCATGATTCCGGCCTTGGCTATGTCTGGAACCTGAAAGTCGTCTATTTTTTCAGGTGTGTCAAGCGGATGGTGCCTGACGTCAACCCAAGGCCAATCGTCCTCAGGGAAGACTATCCTACAGCCGATGACTGAGGGATGAGATACAACACCGCCTGTAACCCCGACTATCGTATCTATCTGAAGTCTGTCATCGTCCAGCTCCTTGAAGGCATCTATCTTCTCCTTGAGTTGATAGAGGGCTTGTATTTCGGGATCTCGAAAGTACAGGGCCATGTTCAGCCCGTATCTTCCGCGAAGATACCAGCCTGACATTCCCTCAACCGAAACGCGGATTGGAACCCTATCGGTCTCCTCGGAATTTTTCGCAGATTCATATCGGCGTCTAGATTCCTCGATTCTTTCCCTATACAGACGGTTAAGTATCCTGGCCTCCTCTACCAATCTAGCGAATTTTTCTCTCACCATAGATTCCTCAAGGTGAATAGTTCTCTGCATTGTTCATCTTATATCATTTCCTCACGATCTCAGGAGGGCAGCAGACGGTTCAGAGCCGAATCCGATGATGGCTATTGGCTGCGGCAAGAAAGCTTTTTATTCGGTTCGGGCAATATAGACGGGGTTCGAATTGGCGGAAAATCCGTATCGGCTAAACGGATCCAAGACCCGGTTTCTTTCACTTACGTTGGTTTTGGCTGTCACGTTGCCCCTCTGTTTCGGTGTGGCTTCAATCCAAGCCAGTTCAGGGAATCTTGCACAGGGGCTTTCTGAACCACTTGATTATGCTGAGATTATCAGGGCTGTCGATGTGGCCGCCATTGAAGAACACATGCGTTTCCTGTCAAGCTTCACATCTAGGTCAATTGGGTATCCTGGCTTCTACATGTCGGCTGAATACGTCTTTGACGAGTTTGTTGAAGCTGGGTTGCAGAATGTAAGCTACGATGAGTTCCGGGTGCCTGAGGCTATCGACCACGGCGCAAACGTGACTGTTCTCTCCACGGGTGAAATATTCACCATATTCCCGATGAAACCGAACTTTGGAGCACCCTCCACAACTCCGCCGGGGGGCGTCTCTGGGAAGCTCATATATGCCCGAAAGGGCCACCTCTCTGACTTCGACGGGCTCGATGCCCAAGGAAGCATCGTACTCTTGGACTGGGACACGGGCTTAAGATGGATCAACGCCGCCAAACTCGGGGCGCGTGCTGTCATATTTCTGCCATCAGTATATGTCCCGGATATCGCCGTGCCCAGAACCATTCAAGTCCCGTTCGCGTTTCCTAGGTTCTGTGTAGACGAGGAAGGAGCAGGTGTCCTACTTCAGCACCTCGATGAAGAGGTCAAAGTGGTTGCTAGGACCTACTGGGAGAACGTTCGGGGCTTGAATGTCGTTGGCTTCCTAGAGGGAACCGGAACCGAGGAGGAGAAGGGGAAGATAATCATACTCAGTTCTTACTTCGACTCCGGGTCAATTGCACCTTCTTGGGCTCCAGGCGCGGAAGAATCGATGGGAATCGCCTCGCTCATCGAGTATGCGAGGTGGCTCAGCCGCAATCCACCCCGATACACGGTCATGTTCGTCGCGTATTCTGGGCACCACAATAACCTAGCAGGCGCCATGAAATTCCTCGAGCATTGGGCCTACCCAGCCTACGACCTGACAAAACGCGAAGTAGGCATCAGGTTCATCGGCCAGTACAACCTAGATCTCTCAGGAGGCTCTGATGTCCCCTACATAACACTTCAAGGAGCCTTTATGCATTTGTATGGAGGATACCGAGATAGTAATACTCAAGCGTTTCTGAGAGACTTTGTGAGCGGCACGTCCGTCTACGGCGAGCGAGGCATAATTGAGGAGATACGACAGGGAACGCAAAAGCAGTACAAAACCATTGTTGATGCCTATGGCACCGCGGTTGGCCTCCCGCACAATGAGGCCACGCCCTACGAGGGCACCCGGTACGAATACATGACGGGAATGGGACGAAACTATGACAGTGAACCATTGAACAGCATGTTTGACAATTTGGGCATAACGATCACGACGGCCTACGACCCCCGTTTCTCCTACGAGAGACCGTGGGACACCTTTGATAGGTTAACTGATGAGAACTTCGACAACCTGAAGACTCAGCTTGAACTCACATACTGCCTGTTAGCCAGAATACTGACCACACAGTTTGACGTGCTACGCCCCGCAATCAATTACGCCAACTGGCTATATCCCCCTAGATATGACCGAGTAGATGTGGAGAACCGCAGGGCAGAGGCGGCAGACCAGTACTGGAGAGCAGTGATGGGCCAGGTCGGCTACTACAATACGACAAAAGCTTGGTACGAACCAGTCCCAAACGCCCTCGTCTACTTCCGCCCGTCGACACAATATGTCGCGACTTTTTCTGCAGAGCGTTGGCCCATTTATGCTTGGGCTTTTGCCGACGAGAATGGTTACTTTGAGATCTGGGGAGCTGGTGCCTCCACAGGGGGGCCTGCCGAGCTGTATGCCTTCGTCTTCGACAATGACACTGGCGCTCCAGTATATGTTCCAGACTACGGTCTATACCAGTTTGCTCCTCGCGGGATCTACACGGGTGGCATGCAGATAGCTTTCTATGAGCATTTCCGGGTTGGTTGGGTCGCTGTCTTTGAGGCTGCAACCGCCGTAGTCTTTGATACTGTAGATCCTACCACTTTCTCTCCGCCAAGGATCTTCGGCACAGCTCAGACTCTGACGGTGATACCTTCCCTCTATGAGACAGCTGGTCACATAGCCCAGAAACAAAGCAGCAGCGTGATCTTCTCTTTCCCTGCTTACTCGATGATGGTAGCTGGATTTCCGCCGTCACTTCCCTCTGAGATAGTGATAGCATCTCCGACTGTGTGGAGATATCCTATAGCGTTCTTGGTGAACGCGACCGAAGGCCGAGTTGAGGGCTACACGTTCGAGGCTGGTGAACAATACCTCTTCGACTTCTCTATTCTGCAGTTTGCTGAGAACTTATATGGCGTAAGCAAGGACCGATTAGACCTACTGACATCGTACAGCCGCGGAGTGCTGAACTTCCCCGAATACGGGAAGAGTGAATGGGTCTCCGAACTCATCACCAAGGCTAGGGAAGCCTACGAAGGGCGTCGCTACTCGGAGGCCTATCGCTACGCCTCCGAGGCCTGGAGATTTGTCAGGGATGTCTACTTCTTCACGAGAACGAATATGGAGGATGTCTCATTTGCTGTCCCAATCCTGTCGGCTTTCCTCATCCCCTTCGTCGTAGTAGGCGAGAAGCTGATGGTGAACGCTACGGGAAGAAAGAAGGTGGCATCGCTTGTCCTGCTTATGACCATAATATTGGTGGTCTTCTACTTCATCCATCCAGGCTTTAGCGTAGCAGCCAGTCCACCGATGATCGTGATCGGGTTCTCGATCTTGACCCTGATACTGCCAATCGCCTTAATTACATTTGGAGGGGGCCTCTCGGCGATAAAGTTCATCAGAGTCAGGCTCATGGGCATGCACGAGATCGAGGTAGCCAGAACATCTATGGCAATATGGTCCTTTGGCATAGGCATCGAGAACATGAGAAAACGCAAGTTCAGGACAACGCTGGTTCTGATCAGCCTGCTCCTGATGGTTGTGGCCTTCACGAACTTGGCTTCGCTAAGGGGCATAAGGGTCATTCAGCCGACATTGATCACAGGAAACCCGCTTTACAACGGAGTATATTTGCATAGAAACCTCTGGGGTCAGGGCCAGCCTGAACTCGGAGAGATCCTCGTCGAGATTCTGAGAACAAAATATGAGGGCCAGGCCGAGGTCGTGCCGAGAGCATGGGTCTACACGGACGTGGCGACGAGCACTGAAGGACAATTTGGCTTCAGACTTGTGTACAATGGCGCCAACATGAACATTCCCGCGATACTTGGCTTCGCGCCGAACGAGGTTGATGTGACAGGTCTAGATGTGTTTCTAGGGGGCAACGGGACTTGGTTCCAGCCTGGCCAGCGGTATGTCTGCATACTCCCGTCGTCCGTGGCGAACAGGCTTGGGATAAGCGGGCCGGGCGTGGAGGTGGACCTCTTCACGAGACCGGTGACGGTTATAGGCATAATCGACGACGAGTTCAGCAGTATACTCGAGCTCGACGGCGAACGCATAACGCCGATCATGATGAACTATCCCGGTAGGAACCCCTTCAACACTCATGTGAGCCCTGCTGAGACCATCCTTATGCCATGGGACGACGTCTTATCCTTCGGAGGGCAGGTGGCAAGCATATCCGTCAAGGTCTCGGACGCGTCAGCCACCGAAGAGGTGGCTATGGAGGTTTTTGACCTCGTCCCAGACATATTCACTTTCGCCTCCTACAATGACCAGGTTGTGCTGTTGGCGCGTCAATCAGTAACTACTGCGATGGGCCTCGAGGCCCAGATTGTTCCGTTCATCATGCTTGCTCTCTCGATACTGAGCATAATGCTGGGAAACGTCTACGAGAGGATCAAAGAGATTGGCGTTTACTCTGTGGTGGGCCTCTCGCCTATGCACGTCGCGTTCATGTTCCTGTCGGAGTCTATCACATACGCTCTGGTAGGCGGAATACTGGGCTACATTCTTGGGATGGCCGTGAACGTGGTTGTCTCGGCAATAGCTCCGGGCGCAGTCATCCAGAACATCTTCTCCTCATCACTCATATACGCGCTGCTTATCTCAATGCTAGCTATGGTATTATCATCCATTTACCCGCTGTTCAAGGCTTCAAGACTCGTCACTCCAAGCTTGGAGAGGAAGTGGAGCATAAAGACGAAGCCTGTAGACGACAACTGGTCGATACCTTTGCCCTTCTACACAACGTCGACAGAGGAGGTTGGAGGGATCATATCCTTCCTTAGAGAGTTCTTCTCTGCCCATGTAGGCGAATCACCGCCAGGCTTCTCCGTACTAAGGATGGAGTTAGAGGAGGGCGAACTTGAAGGGGAACCATACAAGGGCATACATGCAGATGTGAGAGTTGCGCCTTACGAGAGCGGAGTCCACCAGACAGTCAGACTCCTATTCAAGAAGGTGGAGAAAAGATGGGAGATGCTCAGCCTCGTCAGGAGGTTAAGCGGAGCACCACCAGAATGGGTTAAGCTAAACACGCGATTCACTGACGATGTGAGGAAACAGGTCTTGTTGTGGCGAAGCATGACTGAGGAAGCAAGAAAGTCATATATCGATCGACGGATGAAGGGTGAGGAACATGACGAAACCTGAGAGCCAAGTAAGCAAAATAAAGTCCGGCCTGACATTCGTCTCCATGATGGCAATCTTGTACACTATAGTAGTATTCATTCCAGCCGCAGGCTATCTGGATCTAATGCTAGGTGGGGCAATGGCTCTTCCAGTCTCATGGTTCGTTCTCATACTATGGGTTGAGCTAGGGAGAGTGCTTGGGCGCCCCGTCTCAAAACAGGAGGCCACAATGGTCTACATAATGTCCGCCACTTCTGTCTTCATACAGAACGCGCTGATATACAGAGTCTTCTTCAGAGACTCGCCCATAGTCAACTTCTTCGGAATAGCGGACGAAATACCTCCGTGGTGGGTCCCACCGGCAGAGACAGCTATAGGCACCCTGAGAACATTTCTGCACCCGGCTTGGGTTATACCTATATCCCTGAACATCATCGATATGGTCTTCTGGGCTATGGCCTTCTGGGCCATGGCCATTTTTGGACGGAAACTCTTCA
>Ga0209636_10002017_pt1 | contig 20529 bp, 16 predicted proteins | sample DeeMarSWOR152_54_FD_187464 | JGI IMG/M metagenome (GOLD analysis project Ga0209636, IMG submission 187464) | Marine sediment microbial communities from White Oak River estuary, North Carolina - WOR-1-52-54 (SPAdes) (version 2) | ecosystem: Environmental > Aquatic > Marine > Intertidal zone >...
GGGGAAACTCAGGACTATTGACTAAATCGAGCCATTCTTCAGGGGTAAACCGGTCAATAAATTTATTGGGATCAAATGTGGGAAAACTGGCCAAGGCAAGTATTTCACCGGCCTGGGGATCCATCATAACAACAGCCCCTTCTCTTCCTTCCAATAACTCTTCAGCTTTCTCCTGAAGAGCATAATCTAAAGTGAGTATAAGATTCTGACCTTTTTGGGGATCACGTTTTGCTATCTCCCCCTTGCTCCTCCCCATGCTGTCTACAATTTCCAATGCTTCTCCATCTTTTCCGACTAGGGTAGCTTCATATACCTTTTCAACCCCAGTTTTCCCTATGAGATCTCCTAAACGCCTCTGTTGATAGAGTCCATTTTTTATCTCTTCCTCTGATAACTCTTGAATATAACCCAGGGCATGAGCTGCAAGACTGCCAAAAGGGTAAAACCTTTTTGGCTCTGCTTGGAGAAATAATTCGGGAAATTCTAATTTTCTGGCTTCGATAACCGCAACCTCTTCAAAAGACAAATTCTCTTTAACCACGATAGGCTTGAAAATGGGAAAGGATTCGTACTTTTTAATCCTTTCCTTTAAAACATCCTCTTCAGTCTTTAAAAGACGAGATATTCTCCGGCAGGATTTACCGTAATCTTCACAATTTTCTCTAATGATGGAAACTTTGAAAGAAGCTTTGTTATCAGCTAGAATGGTATCTCCTCTATCTTTAATCAATCCTCTCTGAGATGGCAGTACGATTTTTCTCATTCGATTGGCTTCGGACTGCTCCCAGTATTTTTTATAATCTAAAACCTGAATTTTCCAAAAATTAAGCAGCAAAAAAGCGGTTAATACTAGGATAAGGACAAGTATTTTCTTGGATCTGCTTATAACGAGAATAAGGTCTTCATAGATCCTGCTGTTTTTCATTGATAAAACTAGAGTTTACTCCTTTTGAACTTTCTCAATAAAGAGAACAGAATGCTTCCCACTAGAGCAGTGCCCAAGGGCTGAAAAAAGATCAATCCTCTTCCTGTATTTATGCTTTCTGAAAAAATAAAAGAGTAAAGAAAAGCCCATAAAATGAATTCAAAACTGACCAGGAAGAAGATAAAGCCGAAGCTCCGTAAAGGAGGATTGACATCTATTTTTTTTGCAATGTATCCTGCCGTAAATCCAGCAATTGTTTTCGCAAGACCTGCTACTCCAAAAACTCCCAAAGAAAAGGAGTCCTGGATAAGCCCACAAAACGCTCCTAAACACGCACCGAAAATTTCATTTTTCTCTACAGCGAAGTAGATAACAACCAAACTAAAGACATTAAACATCAAAACTAAAGAAGGAGAGATTTTGTTCAGGATTGTATAAAGTAAAAAAGCAATGATGATTGACAGAGAAACATTAATAAAATCTTTCATTAAAGTTGCTTCTCAAAAAACTTCCATTGGATCCCTCATAATGATGGCCACGTGATCCAAACGTTGAACATCAAAATAAGGTTCAACTTTTACCTGTTTAAAAAGCGAAGTGTTCGTGGTTATCGAAACAATTTTGCCTACTTTGATTCCAGAAGGAAAGAGACCATCCTTGCCTGAAGTTATAATATCTTCTCCCTCATAAATATCCTCAGTTGTCACATGGATGTATTCTAAGAAGCAATATCCTTTACCATCACCACTCAGAATACCCATGACTTTCTTCTTCTGAGAAAATACACCAACCCCGCTTTCGTTGTCTGTGATCAACTGAACTCTAGATTCTTTTAAAGATATAGGCTCTATGATGCGCCCCACTAAACTGCCATTTTCATCGAGAACAACCATGTTTTTCTTAAGACCATCCAGAGAGCCCTTATTTACGGTTGCAGATTTATAAAAATTACTGGCATCAAAACCTATAACTTGAGCTGCCAAAATATTCTCATGAAGCTTTAAGAGACTCTCCTCTATTTCTTTCTGGCTTCTCAAGTTTTCAAGAGCACTCCTTAAAAGATTATTCTCCTGCCGAAGAAAAAACATTTCATCTTTCATCTTTCGATTCTGACTTTGAACATTCTGCAGGTCAAAATAATTCTTCCAGAAGTTACCGACTGATCGAAATAAAGAAAGAATTCCATGCTGAACAGGAGAAAAAATGGAAAAAACTGCCTTTTCTAAGTAATTCTTCCCATAACCAAATGGAACCTGAGTTGAAATCAATATTAGCTGAAAAAAAATTAGAGCTATGAGGACTAAAAGACTCTTTCTCTCTTTAAGAAAAAGGGGCATGAGATTTAAATTGAATTATACAATAGAAATCTTTTTCAGAAGGTCTAAATCATCGAGCATCTTGCCAGCACCGATAACAACCGTAGCCAGAGGATCATCGGTGATAAAAACTGGCAATTTAGTTTCCTCGCGTATGCGTTTATCTATATTTTTAAGGAGAGCGCCTCCCCCTGTTAAAATGATACCCCGGTCTATGATGTCCGCTGACAATTCCGGAGGAGTCTTTTCAAGGGCGACTCTTATGGCATTGATAATCGAAGAGATAACATCTTCGAGCGCTTCCCTTACCTCCTGGTCATCAATTATAATTGTTTTGGGGATTCCTTCTCTTAAATCTCTTCCTTTTATCTCAACTGTCATGGGCTCATCCAAGGGGTAAGCTGAACCTATATCCATTTTAAGTTGTTCAGCGCTTTTTTCTCCGATAAGCAAATTATATTTTTTCTTAAGGTAATGGATGATAGCATCGTCCATTTCGTTCCCAGCAATCCGTATGGAATGATTAAAAACTATCCCGTTCATAGAAATGACTGCGATATCAGTCGTCCCTCCCCCTATATCCACGATCATATTTCCTGTTGGCTCAGAGATAGGAAGGTCAGCGCCAACAGAAGCTGATACTGGCTGTTGGACAAGAAATACTTCGGATGCTTTTGCCCTCATGGCCACATCCTTAACTGCACGTCTCTCTACCTGAGTAATTCCCGTCGGAATCCCGATAACTATCCTAGGTCTAATTAAAAAGACTCGGTTGTCTGTAGATTTCTTAATAAAATAGTCAAGCATCTTTTCCGCAATCTCAAAATCAGCAATAACTCCATCTCTCATTGGCTTGATAGCAAGCACATCTGTAGGGGTTTTCCCTAGCATTTCCTTTGCTCGTGTACCTACGGCTTCCAATTTACCGGTCCCTTTGTTAACAACAACGATAGAAGGCTCCTGAACAACGATTCCTTTTCCTTTTAAATAAACCAAAGTGTTGGCAGTCCCAAGGTCAATAGCTAAATCACAAAAGAGCCTTTCTCTAAGTAAGCCAAACAAACTCATCTTTAGACCTTTCTCTACCAAGTCTTATTTAACATAATTTCCTATTTCACGCAAACAAAAAAATGTTCGCACTAAGGCATTATCAAAAGGACTGCTATGAAAGCAAAAGAAGATAAAAAAGAGGGACAGGCTACTTTTTCTGATGCTGGGTGATGCTGGGGTCAGGCCTTGCCACCGGGAAAAGATAGGTTCTTACATCTTACCCTCATAGCATTCCCTGAGATAAGGCCTGACCCTATAGGCTTTTTCTTTCTAAAAAAGTAGTCTATCCCCTTTTTTTTATTTTTTCTTGACTTTTTTCTCCTTAAAAAATATATAATCAGAAAAACCACGCATATTAACTTGAGGAGGTGGATATGAGCGATGAATACAGGCCTTACGTTCCCCAAGAGCAATCGATGAAAGAAATATCTTTCAAGGCCATTTTCCTGGGAATTATTATGGCCGTTGTACTCGGTGCTGCAAATGCCTATTTAGGTCTTATGGTAGGGATGACGGTGGCAGCCACTTTTCCAGCGGCTGTTATCGCTATGGCAGTCCTTCGACCATTCAAGGGAACAATTTTAGAAGAAAATTTCGCAAGGACTACTGGCGCAGTAGGAGAAGCTCTGGCAGCAGGAGCTATATTTACAATTCCTGCCTTTCTTATGACCGGAGTGTGGGTAAAATTTGACTTTGTAAAATCCTCTATGCTCATGCTGGTGGGGGGAATTTTAGGCGTTTTCCTCATCATACTTGTTAGACGCACTTTGGTTGAAGATGCCGAGCTTCCCTTCCCAGAAAGCGTTGCCTGTGCAGAGATGGTCAAGACCGGCCAGAAGGCAGGTTCAAACGCTGCTTACATGTTCTGGGCAATGGGTTTGGGAGGTCTTATTGAATTCTTCACCAGCGAAAACGGAATCCGAGTAATAAAACCTTATGTTAACACTGTATTCAAAATCCCCGGTTTATCTCGCACCACGTACCTCAACGATGATAATGTTGAAGTCTTCAAAGCTGCACCGATAAAGGGGAGGATGTTTATAGAATCCCCTTCAGCCAATGCTGCCATGACTGGAGTCGGGTACATAATCGGACCAAAGTTAGCAGCTCTTACTTTTTCCGGGGGAGTACTGGGCTGGCTCTTCCTGATGCCAATACTTCTTTTCATCAGTGGAGAGTTAGGTAACATTGTCTCCAACTTCGATGGGAACTGGACTGATATGGCTATCTCTGCCTACAATGCCCAGATTAAACCCATTGCAGTTGGCGCCATGCTTGTCGGCGCTTTTTACACGCTCTTCAGGATGCGAAAAAACCTGATTGTAGGAATCGGGCGTTCCATAACTGATGTAAGAAAAGCACGATCTGGAGTCAAAACAGAAACACTCAGGACTGATACAGACCTGCCTTTTCCATCCATCATAATCGCCATTATAGCCCTGATTATACCAATGGTCTTTCTCTACAACATCTTCACCCGTAACATAGGCTCCTCTTTGGTATCTGCCATAGTGATGATAGTCATGGGTCTTCTTTTCGCTGCCGTGGCAGGCTATCTTGTAGGTATAATCGGGTCCTCTTCCAACCCGATTTCTGGACTTACCTTGACCACGCTGCTTATCGCTGCCTTGATGATGGTTCTCATGGGGCAGACAGGAGATGAGGGCATAAAAGCTGTATTGGGTGTTGCAGCAGTTGTATGTTGTGTGGCTGGTGTGGCCGGAGATATGATCCAAGATTGGAAAGTAGGACACATTCTTGGTGGTACTCCCTGGCGGATGCAAATAGGAGGACTAATTGGAGTTATCGCGGCTGCTCTAACACTGACCTTCTCCCTCCAGCTTTTGCACAACAACATTGGAATTGGAAGCGAAACACTTCCTGCTCCTCAGGCAGGATTGATGGCAACCATGGCTAAGGGAATAGTCGGTGGAGAAATGGCGTGGCCTCTAGTTATAGCAGGGATGCTTTTAGCAGTTGTTCTTATCCTGATCGGCTCTCCCTCCCCAATGCTCATTGCAGTAGGAATGTACCTTCCCTTTCGCGCCACAGCCTGTATCTTCTTCGGAGGAGTACTCAAATATTTTCTGGACCGAAGGGTTATCAAAAAGAATTCCACAGCTAAAGGTAAAGAAACCGTAGAAAACATAGGCCTCTTGCTCGCTTCAGGATTGATTGCTGGGCAGGCTCTTATGGGAATCATTACTGCAGCCGTAAAGGGAACAAGGTTAGAATTGCCAGAATCTTTGAATAATCCGTGGCTTGCCTTATTGATCTTCTTCATCCTCGGTTTTATCTTGATCTATTTTCCCTATAAGAAGATGATTGTTGCTGGTGAATTTGGAAAACCGACTGAAGAAAAAGAGAGTTAAATAAAGCTCGAAGCAAGCATCAAAATCCTTTAGATTGTGAAAAACATAGGACCCGAGAAATCCAAAATTAACCTTCTTGATCTCATTCCAGTCAGGAATATCAAGTGGGAAAAAAAAGAGGATGGTTTAATTGACCTTCTCAAGCCGAAATTTGAACTCGCCCTTTTAAGGAAATACGTCCTCCCCCGTTTGAAAAGCCCATATTTCAAAATAAAACTTGACCATGTGGGCAGCTTCATCTGGGAGCACTGCGACGGAAGCCTCCGGGTTAAAGATGTAGCCAAAAATCTAAAAGATAAGTTCGGAGAGGATGTCGAGCCTCTTTATGATAGGCTGGCCCTGTTTCTTAAAAACCTGGAGAAAAACCATCTCATCATCTTCAAATAAAAATAAAAATGGGGTCAGACTTTCAAAACATGATTAATTCATCTGCGAAAAAACGAAAAAAACGAGAATAAAGAAAAAGGGACAGGCCACTTTTTCATAAATTTTGTAGAGGTTTGATTTATCAAACCCACCTATGTGAAAAAGTAGCCTGTCCCCATTTATATTGAACGAAAAAAGAATTTCTTATAGAATAATAATTTAAAAAAAGGAAATATGTCTATACTTCAAATCGTAACGTACGGAAATCCAATCCTTATAAAAAAAGCTGAGGAAATAATAAATATAGATAAATATATCGAGGAGCTTGCTCAAAATATGGTTCAAACCATGCATGCAGCTCCTGGAATTGGGCTTGCAGCTCCCCAAGTCAATGAAGGCAAAAGATTGATAACCGCTGATCTATCTGTTGGGGAGGACAGTCAAAATCTGATTATCCTCATAAATCCCGAACTCATTAGCCAGGAGGGGGAGCTCATCCACCAAGAAGGCTGTTTATCGGTTCCTGATATTAATGAAAAAGTCGCCAGACCCTATCGTGTTATTGTCAAAGGCATTGATCTTAAAGGTAATGAAAAAACTATTGAAGCAGAAGGACTTTTAGCAAGAGTTCTCTGTCATGAAATCGACCACATCAACGGAAAATTATTTATAGACCACCTCTCTCTGCTCAAAAAAAATCTTATCAAAAAGAAACTAAAAAAAGCGATTCAAGCGGGCAAGATTTAATGAAAATTGTCTTCTTTGGAAGCCCTGCCTCAGCCCTTCCTTCCTTAAAAAAACTTCTGGAGGCAGACCACAGCATCGATCTCATTATTACCCAGCCTGACCGGCCCTCAGGAAGAGGGAAAAAACTTGTACCCTGTCCCGTAAAAAAAACTGCCTTGGAACTGAACATTCCTTATTATCAGCCTTTAAAAATCAGAAAAGACCAAACTGCGCTCGATAAAATAAAAGAAATTAAGCCAGACCTTAATGTTGTCGTGGCCTACGGGCAGATTATCCCGTCCTCGATCATCTACCTTCCCAGATATAACTCTTTGAATGTTCACTTTTCCCTTTTACCAAAGTACCGAGGGGCATCCCCTATCCAGTGGGCCCTCTTAGAGGGGGAAGATAAAACAGGAATCACCATTTTTGAACTAGACGAGAAGATGGATGAAGGAGACATCCTTTTCCAGGAGGAAGTCAAGATTTCTCCTGATGAGAATGCAGCGGAGCTTGAAGCTCGCTTAGCACAAAAGGGAGCAGATCTTCTGATAAAGACAATAGCTCAAATTGATAAATTAAAGCACCATAAACAGGATCATTCTCAGGCCACTTACGCCCCCAAAATTAGTAAAGAAGATGGAAAAATTGACTGGACAAAAAACTCTCTCTACATAGAAAGACAGGTGAGGGCGTTCACTCCATGGCCTTCGGCTTATGCTTTCCTTAAAGACATAAGAATAAAAATTCACAAAGGAAAAAAAATAGAGAAAGAAACACCTCCTGGCGCTTCTGCAGGGGAAATTTCAGGGATAAAAAAAGAAGGTATCGAGGTAAGTTGTGGAGAGGGAAGCGCCTTTCTTATCGAAAGTCTCCAGCCTGAAAATAGAAGGCTTATGGATGCTTATGCTTTTTCTCTTGGAGCAGAAATTAAGACCGGGGATAGGTTTGTTTAGCCTGAAGGGATAGTTATTCTTCCAGAATATATTTGTAGGGATTAACGGCCTTTCCGTTACGGCGAACTTCATAATGAACATGGGGGCCTAAAGCTTTTCCTGTTTGCCCAACGTACCCAATGACATCCCATCTCTTAACTTTCTGACCGACTTTGACTGCAAATTTGCTCAAATGACAGTAGACAGTGGTAAAGCCTCCCCCATGACTTATGATAATCGTATTTCCTCCGATTTTCTCTCTCTTGATATTAGAAATAAAACCATCAGCAGTAGCCACAACAGGATTTCCAAAACTAGAGGCTATATCGAGACCATAGTGGAAAGCTTTTTTCCCTGTGAAAGGATCTATTCTCGAGCCATAGGCAGAAGTCAGCCATCCCTCTGTTGGCCAGATAGTAGGAGTTGAAGCAAGTGTTGTGGTCTGATCTTCGAAGAATCTCACTAATGTATTCAAATTCTTATCGATGCCATCTGCTTTCCTGCTAATTCTCTGAGCACGATTGAGTCCAACATCCAGAGGATAATTTGAAGAACTCATTTCTTGACCACTGCCTCTGTCTCCTGCACCTACTCCAACTTCTTTCAGAACTTCAGGTGATTTAAGGCCCGCCATGACATTTATCTTTTTGGCATAGCTTTCAAATTCGTCAATATCCGCCTTCAGTTTGTTTAAAGATACTTTATATTTTGCAATTGCCTGTTTTTGGCGGCTATTCTCATCAAAAAGTTCTCTGTATTTCTGTCTGGTAACATTCATTGAAAAATAATCTATGAGGAAAACGATGAGAGCAGTAAAAAGTAAGGTGAGGACCATTATTAAGATTTTAACATTCTTCTCAGAAAGAGTGATTGTTTTGAATTTGCCTCTGTTGTGGGGAACAATTATTAGAGAGAAAAACTTTTTAGCCATCAACCTCTCCCTTAATTATCATAAAAAAAAATTCAAAGTCAAGAATTTTATTAAATTTATTCATTATTGCCTTTTCCTCACATTTTCCTTGATCCAATCAGCAATCTCCTGTGTAGATGAACCCGGCAAAAAAGTCTTGGATATTCCTATCTTCTCCAAAAAAGGGATATCCTTATCTGGAATGATTCCCCCAGCAATAACAGCGATATCATCCACTCCTTTTTCTTTAAGGAGATCCATTATTTTCGGAAAAAGCACATTATGTGCACCTGAAAGGATGCTCAAACCTACGACATCAACGTCCTCTTGAACGGCTGCATTGACAATTTCATCCGGTGTTCGCCTTAAGCCTGTATAGATCACCTCATACCCTGCATCTCTTAAAGATCGACAGATCACTTTAGCACCCCGGTCATGTCCATCCAGGCCTGGTTTTGCTACAAGGACCCTAATCTTCTCTCCAGTCATAAAATCCTCCATTCACCAAAAAAGATCAACGAACATGACATCTTTTTTCATCCACCTACTTATTTAGTCGTTTCTCTCCTCTATTAATATTTAACAGGTTCTTGGTATTCTCCGTAGACTTCTCTCAAAGAATCCATAATCTCTCCCAAAGTCGCGTAGGTTTTAACACAACTTAATATGTAAGGCATCAAATTTTGTTCATCGGAAGCTGCCTTTTTCAGGTCGAGTATTTTTTCCGCGACTTGGGCATTATTCCTTGTTTTCTTAACATCATGCAAGCGAGTCAAGTGCTGTTTAGCGGCAGTTTCATCTATTTTTAATGTGGGAATAGGCTCGTGTTCCATCTCATAATCGTTAACTCCCACGATTATCTTTTCTTTTTTTTCAACAGCTTTTTGATACAAATACGCACTATCAGCTATCTCCTTTTGAGGAAATCCGAGTTCTATAGCCTTGACCATCCCTCCCATATCATCAATTTTTCTGATATATTCCTTAGCATCCCTTTCCATTTCATCAGTCAGCTTTTCAACAAAATAGGATCCTCCTAAGGGATCAATACAATTGATTACGCCACTTTCATGAGCAATGATCTGCTGAGTCCTCAGGGCAATAGTCACAGCCTCTTCAGAGGGCAGGGCGTAAGTTTCGTCAAGAGAATTTGTATGGAGGGATTGCGACCCACCTAAAACTGCAGCCAGAGCCTGGATGGCAACTCTTACTACATTGTTATAAGGCTGCTGGGCCATTAAAGACACTCCAGAGGTCTGGGTGTGAAACCTCAGCCATCTGCACCTCTGGTCTTTTGCTTTAAACCTTTCCTTCATAACCTCTGCCCAAATCTTTCGCGCCGCTCGAAATTTCGCAACTTCCTCAAAAAAATCATTGTGAGCGTTAAAGAAGAAGGAAAGCCGAGGCACAAACTCTTCGACATCAAGTCCTCTCTCCAGTGCCCACTCCACGTACTCGATCCCATCCCTAAGAGTAAAAGCCAGTTCCTGGACAGCTGTAGAGCCCGCTTCCCTTATATGATAGCCTGAAATGGAAATCGTGTTCCACTTAGGAACCTCTTTGGATCCGTATTCGAATGTGTCAACAATCAGTTTCATAGAAGGTTCTGGGGGAAAAATGAAGGTTTTTTGAGCAATATATTCTTTTAGAATATCATTCTGAATTGTTCCCGAGATAACTTTTGGAGAGACACCCTGCTTTTCAGCAACAGCAATGTACATGGCCCACAAAACTGCAGCAGGGGCATTTATAGTCATAGATGTCGATATCTTGTCCAGGGGAATCTCGTTAAAAAGAATTTCCATATCCGCCAGGGAATCTATTGCTACTCCGCATTTTCCTATTTCTCCCTGAGCCAGAGGATGGTCAGAGTCAATGCCCATTAAGGTAGGAAGATGGAAAGCGACACTCAATCCTGTTTGTCCATGAGAGAGAAGATATTTGTATCTTTTATTTGTGTCTTCAGCTGTTCCGAATCCTGAAAACTGTCTCATCGTCCACAGGCGGCCGCGATACATGGTCGGATGGATTCCCCTGGTATAAGGATATTCTCCCGGAAAATTCAATTGCTTCATGTAATCGAAACCATCAAGATCAAGGGGCGTGTAAAGCTCTTTAATTTTTTTCCCTGAAATAGTTGTGTGTTCCATCTTCTTAGAAGAAGCCTTTTTCAATGCCTTATCGTACTTTTCCGCTTTCCAGTGGTAAAATGATTGTTTCAAGCTCCCATCAGACGGACTAATCTTCTTCAAGTGAGCTTTACTCCTTTTTTCTTATTTCTCGTCCGTATAATTTTCATATTTTATATTTACAGAACGCCTTATTACAGTCAATAGCTATGCAAGATGATTCTAGGGGTGATTTTTCTTCCTCAATATATCACCTCAAAGGGGTATGTTATGTCACCAGTTCCAGGTGACAGTTGTTAAGGAAATATCAAAAAAATTCAGAGTAGCGCTTTGCAGAAAGCAGTTTTACCCTTTAATCAATAAATTGCCTTATTCCTCTGTAACTTTAAAAACTAAATCGTTCTCTCTAACAGGGCTTTCAACTTTTATTCCAACTGGTTCACCTGGTTTTACAGAATCTACAGGAGCATGTTCCACCTGCATTGACTCTACTTTTTGGTAGAAATCAGAGGTGTGTCCTTTGATGCGGATTGTATCGCCAACCTGAAGAGTGCCCTTGGATAACTCTATAACACCTACATTTATTTTGGAGAAATAGTGAGTGATTCTTCCAATCTCTTCCTCCATAAAGGCCTCCTTCTTGAGCGGTCATTTAAAATTATCAGAATTATTCGAATTTCGCAAGCAATTTCATGCGCAAAGGACAGATCCGCCGTTCACATTCAAAATTTCGCCAGTGATATGCTGAGCCAGGTCTGAGGCAAGAAACAATATGGGTCCCGCAATATCCTCAGGAGGAGGGATTCTTCTTAAAGGAATAGACTCCTGGACCTTATCTCGAAAATCAGGATCACTGAAAACTCCTGAGCACATATCTGTATCTACCCATCCTGGTGCGACACAGTTGACGCGGATATTATAAGGGCCCAGTTCTGCTGCAAGGGATTTCGTGAAGGATACCAGAGCCCCTTTGCTCGCTGCGTAGTGGGAATGAAATGCTTCACCCCTAACTGCGGCCGTAGAAGAAACACTGATAATCCAACCTCCTTTTTTCTCTTTCATATGGGGCACGACTGCATTACAGGTATAGAAAACACCATCCACGTTTATCTTCATCGTTTCTGCCCAGGTTTTTTCAGACATCTTTCCCATCTCTCCATAGGTCCAGATTCCTGCATTGTTCACCAAGATATCTATTCGACCCCATTTCTGCATGATTCCTTCTATCATCGAATTGATGTTATTCTTCTGAGAGATATCTGCCTTAAATACCAGGCATTCCTGTCCAATTTTATCAATTTCTGCTCTAACTTTCTCGGCAGCTTCATTTTGATTTATATAATTTATAGCCACATCGCATCCTGCTTTAGCAAATAAAATGGCGGTCGCTCGACCAATTCCTCTTGAACCTCCGGTGATCAAAGCCTTCTTTCCCTCCAGGTTAATCATAGAACCTCCCTCCCTATTTTCTTATGGCTCAGCAACCCAGCTGATAATCAAAGCAATCTATTTTTTTCCTCTTGATGCGAAGCAAGTCATTTCATTTATTTTTAGGGGTTTGATTCATCTGCAGGGGCTTGATTCATCAAACCCACCCTATTTACTATTAATCGAGAGATAAATTCTCCATTTCATCGAACTGAAGATATCGATAGACCTCATCCTCGTGGGGCAATATCTTTTCTTTAAAGACTGATAAGTATTCTTCAGACTCAGGAAGTTTACCCGAAAGAGCTGCTACTGCAGTCAGTTCTGCCGATCCCAGGTAAACACGAGCCTTATCTCCCATGCGATTATCAAAGTTTCGAGTGGAGGTTGAAATAATGGTTGTTCCAGGTCTAACCCTGGCTTGATTCCCCATGCAAAGGGAGCAACCGGGGATTTCAGTCCGGGCACCCACGCTGGAATAAATCGAATAATAACCCTCTTTCATCAGCTGAGTCCTGTCCATTTTTGTCGGGGGCGTCAGCCAGATACGAGTGTTAAGGTAGCCCTTACCTTCAAAAATCTTTCCAGCTGCCCGGAAATGCCCGATGTTAGTCATACAAGACCCGATAAAGATCTCGTCGATCTTGTCACCTGAAACATCAGAAAGGAGTCTTACATCATCAGGATCATTGGGGCAGGCAACAATCGGCTCTTTTATATCTGCAAGGTTTATCTCGAGAACGGCTTCATACTTGGCATTGTCATCTCTTCTGAGAAGTGTTGGCTTTTCTAACCATTCCTGACAAGCATCTATCCTTCTCTGCAGAGTATCAGCATTCTGGTAACCATCCTTTATCATTCTCTCCATTAAGGCAATATTGCTTCTCAGATACTTGCTAACGCTCTCACTGCTTAGGGCGACAGTCCCTCCTGCTGCCGAACGCTCAGCAGTAGCATTTGTCAGCTCAAATGCCTGCTCCACGGTCAGGTCGGATAACCCTTCCATCTCGATTATTCGTCCGTTAAAAATATTCTTTTTGCCCTCTTTAGCCACAGTCAACAGTCCTTCTTGGATGGCAAAATAAGGAATAGCATTTACCACATCTCTAAGGGTTATTCCGGGATTAAGCTCGCCTTTGAATTTCACCAAGACTGAATCAGGCATATCCAGGGGCATAAAACCGAGAGCTCCTGCAAAAGCAACGAGGCCAGAGCCTGCTGGAAAGCTCAGCCCGATGGGGAAACGGGTGTGGGAGTCACCGGCAGTTCCCAAAGTGTCAGGGACCAAGAAGCGATTCATCCAGGAATGGATAATGCCGTCACCAGGTCTAAGCGTTACACCTTTTCTCTCCGCAATAAACCCGGCAAGCGATTTATGCATTTTAACATCCGCAGGCTTAGGGTAAGCGGCGGTATGACAGAAGGACTGCATGAACAAATCTGTCTGGAATTCCATACAGGCAAGTTCTTTCAATTCATCCGCAGTCATCGGACCTGTGGTATCCTGAGAACCGACTGTTGTCATCTTCGCCTCACAAGCAGTACCAGGAAGGATGCCTTTTAAGCCACAGGCTTTCTCTACAATTTTTTGGGCCAGGGAATATCCTTGCCCTGGTTCTGCGGCAGGCCTCTCAACTGCTGTAAAAAAATCTGCTTCGTCCATTCCCAAAGCCTTTCGCGCTTTAGAAGTTAACGACCGACCGATAATCAGGCTAAGGCGTCCTCCGGCGCGGTATTCATCCTTTATTGTCGCCGGCTGAAACTCAAACGAGGCTATAACCTCTCCTGCTTTGTTGGCGATAGTCTGAGATTTGGTATCGATGGAGAGGATGTCGCCAGTCTTCACTTTGGACACATCACACACAAGGGGCAAACCTCCGGAATCTTCTACTGTATTGAAGAAAATGGGAGCTATCAAGCCGCCGATTACAACTCCCTCTTTGTGTTTGTTCGGCACAAATGGAATATCTTCTCCAATGTGCCACAATAAGGAATTAGTAGCGGACTTCCTTGAAGAGCCAGTGCCCACAACGTCAGCAACGAAAGCTACACGGTGCCCTTCCCTACGGAATTTTATGATGGTATCAATCCCTCCCGGAAACCTCGTCTCTCCCATCGAGAGGGCATGAAAAGGGATGTCCGGCCTGCTCCAGGCATACTTTGCTGGGGATAGATCATCGGTGTTTACCTCCCCATCAACCTTGAATACCTTGAGGGATAGCCTTTCTGGAAACTCCGGTCTGGAAAGAAACCATTCTCCATCCGCCCAGGATGTAAGAACCTCTTTTGCATAGCGGTTGCTTTTCGACATCTCCACAATCTTATCGAAAGCGCTGTAGACCAGGATAATCTGCTTCAATGCTTTGGCGGACTCCCCGGCAAGTTCCTCGTCTTCTAAAAAGTCGAGCAAAGGCTCAATATTGTATCCTCCAAGCATAGTGCCCAGCAGAAAAACTGCTTCAGTTTTAGATAATAGCGGAGAAGAAATCTCGCCTTGTGCAACCTTTGTCAGCCAACCCGCTTTAACCTTTGCCGAGGGATCCACACCAGGCGAAACCCGATTTTTCAAGAGGCTTAAAAGAAGCTCGTCCTTACCCGAAGGCGGATTTTCCAGCAGTTTACAAACTTCTTCCGTCTCTTCAGGACTTAAGGGCAAAGGAGGAACTCCCTGCTTTTGCCTTTCAGCTTCGTGTTTGAAATATGATTCGAGCATTATCGCTTCTCCGTAAATATTTTGTTTTGATTAATACAAACGCAATTATACCAGTGTTATCGCGAGGAGCGAAGAAGATTCCTTTGCCTCGCTCTCAACGACAGATTGCCATGCCCTTTCAGGGCTCGCAATGACATTATAAAAAAATATATTACGTTTATATTAGTATACTGAATAAAAGGCTTGCATTCAACGGAATCAGATTTTTATTAATAAAAAGGGCACCTATCCCGCTTGTGCCAATATGCTTTCTCCTGATATGAACTGAATCCCGTGTCTATCAAGAAAAATACCGGCTTTTACGTAGTCCTTAAGGGGCGTTTGACCGTTCGTTTGTAAATTCTATGATAAATTGTTAAAATAATGAGCACGACTAAAGTTAATAATCTTTTAAGAAAGCGAAACAGTCTTTTCTTCTAAGAAAGAAAAAGATGAGTTTTAATGTCAATATATTAATAATCGGTGATGATCCACATTTATATGACCAGCTAAAAAACTCCTACATTTCAAAATCTTCCAACTTTTCTTTTTGTAGCCCTCAAGAAGATTTTCTCTCAATTATTAAAAATAAAAAAATTCACGCAGTCATCCTAGAATTGAAGAGAAGTAAGAATGAACGGATGATATTTCTTAAAAAGTTAAAACAATTTGACCCACTATTGGATGTAATAACAATAGCTGAATCTACAGATTCTGAGGATGTTATGGACTTTATTAACCAAGGAGGAACGGATTACCTGACCAAGCCGTTCAAAATAAACATTTTACTGCTGATGATCCAAAAGGTCATTGAGAAAAAAGATTTAAGGAAAGAGTCCTTTCGCTTAGAGAAACGGTTAGACAAAAAATACTTTTATCAAGGCATGATCGGCAAAAGCCCATATATGCTCGACATATTCGCCCATATTGACAACATTTCAAAATATTTTACCGGTGTTTTAATTACAGGAGAAACTGGTACAGGTAAAGAAATGGTAGCCAGAGCCCTACATAAGCTTAGTCATCTCAAGAATAAAAAACTTGTTATCTGTGACTGTGCTTCTATCCCGGAGCATCTGTTTGAATCCGAGCTTTTCGGTTATATCAAAGGTGCTTTTACAGGAGCTGATAAGGATAAAAATGGCCTGTTTGATGAGGCACATGGGGGAATTATTTTACTGGATGAAATAGGTGAAATCCCAGTTACCACCCAGGCAAAACTTTTAAGGGCTTTAGAATATAGCCAGTTCAGGCCGCTCGGTTCAAGCAAGAGTAGAATTGTTGAAGTCAAAGTTTTATCGACTACAAACCGAAACTTGAGAGAAGGCATAAAAAATGGCATTTTCCGCGAAGATTTATTCCATCGATTAAATAAGGTCGAAATCCATATTCCTCCCCTTAGAGAAAGGCCAGAAGATATTCCTCTACTTATAAGATACTTCCTCACTCATTATAGCCATAAACTTTCTAAAAAAATTAAGGGTGTATCCCGGCAGGCACAGAAATTACTCCTCCAATATCAATGGCCAGGAAATGTCAGAGAGTTAGAAAATGTCTTAGAAAGTGCGCTCATTCACTCTAAGAAGGAATTTATTGATACTGCTGATTTACCACAACATCTCCAAAAGGTTTTACTCAAGGCGAAAAAAGCTTCTCTTATCTTCGAGGAGAATCTCTTCACTCTGGAAGAATTAGAAAAAGAGTACATAGCTCATCTTTTGAAAATCAACCAGAATAATCTGAAAAAAACTGCTAAGATTCTGAATATTTCTCGTACAACTCTTTATAATAAATTAAGCAAATATAATATCCGCCACTCTAATCCTTCCCCCTAAGTTCATCATAAAAAAATCTTTTTTTATCCATCAGTATTTATCCTGGATTATTCACGAGTCGAGGTTGCCGCAGACTCTGTTGCGAAGAGCGAAGAAGATTGCCACGCTCCGCTCGCAACAGGCTAAGCAATCTCATGCCCTTGCACATCATCATGGGATCGCCACGCTTCGCTCGCGATGATAATTTAATTATAATAATGGTCGTCAGATCGACTTGCCACCAGGCAAAAAATGCCGATTAATTTTGATAGATTCTTTTCGAATAAGTGTTTATCAGGATCTACATCAATATCAGGATATCTTCTTGATATTGCTGTAATTGCAGAAAGCATCGGCATTTTTTATGAATAATTCAGGTTATTTTATTTTCATAAAGTGAGGCTTAATTCATATAAATTAAGAAGTAATATCTGTATGTTCAATTTTTGAACACCAGGGAAAGTCCTCATCTAACTTATTCAATATCAATAACTTACTAATCAATAAAAATTAATGTGTTCATTTTCTGAACACATCTCTCCTCTGTTCCCTGATCCCTCCTACTCATTAACTTATTCATTTTCAACAAGTTACATAAAAATCACGGGATTTGCACCTTTCTTGCATATAGGAAGCTTTCTGACGTTAGAAAAAACAAGAGAAGCGGATGGCAAAAAAGAACAGACAGAAATCAGTAAAAGCAATATTACTTATTACAACCTTAGCTTTGCTTTTTTATCTACCTTTGAAGGCCGAGGATGAGGATCATAACAGTGACCTAATTTTGATTAAAAGCATAAAACAAGAAAACAATATGAATGAACTCTGCTTTATGTCTTTAGGATCAAAATCTTCTGAAAATTCAGAGTCCATGCAGAATGCAATCAAAGAATACAAACCCTATTCATCCAGATTGAGTTTTTCCCAAACACGGGATGAATCTTACCCTGCCCTCAAAAAAGATTCCCACAAACGCGTCAATCCAAAGTCCATAGAAAACTTACTCTTCACAACATCTCTAGCTACATTAGTAGCCTTAAATGCAGGGGATTTTTACACAACGAACAAGGCTTTAAAGTACGAAGGCTTGAAAGAAGCCAATCCTTTGCTAGGACCTTTGACTAAAAATACCTTCGTTTTTGCCACTGTTAAGTTTGGTATAACTGCTATTAATTATTACTTACTTAAAAAACTTCATAGAAAAAACAAAAAGCTGGCCTGGGCAGTCAGCATAGCCTCTAATCTTGTCATGGGCTTTATTATTATTAACAACACCAGATTGATTAAAAATGCTCAAAGGTAAGAACTCATGTAAATGTTGCCTTAAAAATGCGTTATCAGCTATATAAAAAAAGAGCTTGCCCTAAAAAAAAAGGCCCGATCAGGAATCGGGCCTTAAATTTTTCTGTTTACTACTTTTTATTTACTTTTTATTCTTTACCTTTCACCTCTTAAAAGGCGATACTTCTGGTTCCTCTGCAGTCAGCGTAATAACACCATAAACAACCGCAGAGCTGGCTGCTATTATAACGGCAATACCGACGGGTGATGAAAAGAATCTCGCAATTTTAGAAGCTGCCTTCGCCTTTTCTAATATTTTCCCTCTCACTTCAGCCTTCTTTACCTCTCCCTTAGCGTAAGGCTTCAATCCGAAAGTAACCTTTGTTATTTCGTTGGCTTTAATTCCTATCAAACTCTCTACGTTGAAATTTCCTTCCTCTGTAACTATACCTGCGGTATACATCCCTTCTTCGATTCCTTCGATTTTAAAGGTACCCAACTTGTCGGTTTTGCCTTCATAAACGGTATGAGTGACAACATTTCTTATCTTAACAACGGCTCCTTCCACGGCTGTGGTTCCATCTTTGCCGTACACTTTTCCGATTAAATCCCCTTTTCCCTTGGCCTTTCCAGCTTGTTCAGTCTGTCCGGTTAAAAGATATGGTGAATAAAAAAGAATGAAAGAAAAAATCAATATAAGAGATACTGATTTTAGCCTGACAGGTTTAAACATTGGACCCCTCCTCTCAAACTTTCTATCATAAATAATATACCATAATTAAGCTGCTTTTGTAAAGCTCAATTAACCTGAATTATTTATAAAATCTGCCGACACAATATCTTATTTCCAATGATATAAACTCTTTAGGTTGATTTTTCTCGAAATAAAGATTCCAACTTTCCTTTGTTGACATTTTTTCACTTTTTTTCTGTTTACTTTTCTATTCGGCAGGTTATCTTTAAGAGGTTAACCGACCTGTTCACCGGCACAACAATGAGCATATTCTTCCCGATTTTGGATTTCAACGAAAGAGAGAGAACCTTATCAACCTCTCCCCTGCCTTCCCTTCCCTCCTCTTCCTCAACTTCCTGCTCTTTACTCTTCAAATAATCATCCCATACGACTCTGCCATTAAAAAAGACAGAAATCAAAGGAGCAACCCCCTCAATTCTCTCCCTGCTATCTTCAAAATGCAAATCCAAAATAATCTTTTTTCCATCAAGGCTCAACGCATGTGAAAAGCTCCGGCCTTTATTTATTTGGGATTTTTTTAGTTCTATTTCTCCAGGGGTCAAAAGCTCCTCTATTCTCTTATTTATTATTCTAATCTTCTCCTCTTCGTTCAACCGTTCATAATTATGGCGAATCCTCAACATAGTCTCCAGGTTATCTGAGTCCATCTCCAAAGCCTGCTGTAAAAATTCCAGAGCATCATAGATATAATCGGCTTTTTGATAAGAATCACCAACAACCTGCAAAATCTTTACAAAGCTGCCCTTGCTAGCTTCAGGCACAACCAAAAAACTGCCCCTTAAAAGGCCTCCTACCCTCATGATCTCCCTGTACCGATTCTGTTTGAAGCTAAGCAGCATCTGAAAAGAAAGCCGGTTTAAATCATCAAAGCTTGCTCCTAACTCCCCTTCTATTAGTCCTCTATCCTTAAGGTAGGATTCAAGCTCGCCTGCTGCAGCCACCTCGTCCACCATTCCAAGATACCTGCGCAAATATCCTTCAACTTCTCCCAGCTCTCGTCCTTCCTCAAGCAGGCATTTGGCCAGGTTCAGCAGCGCTGACTTTTGCAAATCAACAAATTTTGAAGAATCTATAAGTGCCTGGTGAGCAAGGCTCTGGTAAAAACTTATTCTATCAAGGGTATTCACACAGGATTTAAAATGCTTGGTGGCTTCTTTCAATCTGAAATAGAGAAACTCATTCTCTCCTGCATTATGCTCAATCTCTGCCCTCTCAAAATCCAGAAATTCAGCCCTGGCCAGCATCTTCTGCCTCATCTCAGAAGAGAGGGATTTCTCGCCGAGAAACCCGGCATACAAACGATAAACTTCTGCATCTTCCGGAAGTATCTTTTCCATGACATCATAATCTTTGACATTCAAATCCCAGATCTGCATGAGAGTTTGAAGCTTTTCTCTCTCTTTTCCGCCTACTATTTTTCTCAATATCTCCAGAGTGAATTCCCTGTCTTTTTCTGAAAGCTCCGGCCATCTGGAAAGAAATATTTTCCCGACCTCATAAAAAACCTGGCTGTTGTGCCCGGCAAGAAGAGCTGCTTTCCTGTACTCATCATAGAAGTTGATATCAAAGGCGGAAGAAATATAGCTCATATAGAGGAGAGATTGAGCAAAATTGAAATGGCTGAAGAACGAGGCTGGATTTATTTTTATGGAGCGAGCAAAGCTTTCGATTGATTTTCGAAGATAAGCCTCGCTGAGTGCTTTGTCGTCAAGGCTTTCGATTCCTAGATCAAAATAAGCTTTTCCCATTTCATAAAAGACGAGATCGTTAGAGGCAAAGATCCGGCTCGCTCTCTCCAGGATTTTTGTCTTCTTTTCATTATCCTCAATTT
>Ga0209636_10002020_pt1 | contig 20526 bp, 14 predicted proteins | sample DeeMarSWOR152_54_FD_187464 | JGI IMG/M metagenome (GOLD analysis project Ga0209636, IMG submission 187464) | Marine sediment microbial communities from White Oak River estuary, North Carolina - WOR-1-52-54 (SPAdes) (version 2) | ecosystem: Environmental > Aquatic > Marine > Intertidal zone >...
AGCGGTAAAACCTTTACAATGGCAAACGTAATTGCCCGGTTCAATCGCCCGACACTCGTCATATCGCACAACAAAACCTTAGCCGCCCAGCTTTATGAGGAATTCAAAGAGCTCTTCCCGCAAAATGCAGTCGAGTATTTCGTCAGCTATTATGATTATTATCAACCCGAGGCCTACATCCCTCAGCGTGACATATACATTGAAAAAGATGCCTCCAAAAACGCCGACCTCGACCGGCTCCGCCTCTCAACTACTACCAGTCTTTCAACGAGGGACGATTGTGTCATCGTTGCTTCTGTCTCCTGCATCTTCGGACTGGGCAGCCCCGAAGATTACAAGGCCTCCGTCGTCGCTATCCGAACCGGCGACACTGTCGACAGAAACGAGCTCCTTGGGAGATTTGCCGACCTCCAGTATAATAGAAACGATTTCGACTTTCAAAGAGGCACATTCAGAGTTCGAGGCGATGTGGTCGAATTGCATCCTTCTTACGAATCTTTCGCAATTCGTTTTGAATTTTTTGGCGACCGGATAGAACATATAAGCTACATAAACCCTATATCTGCTGAAACCCTCGCCACAGAAGAGCAGGTATTTATATACCCGGCCGAGCACTATGTTATGCCCGGCGACAGAGTTAGCTCCGCCGTAGAGAGTATAAAAGCCGAATTGAAGCAGCGACTGGCCGAATTCCGCCAGCAGGGAAAGCTCCTCGAGGCCCAGCGACTCGAAGCCCGAACTATGTACGACCTCGAAATGATTCAGGAGGTCGGCTATTGTAGCGGAATTGAAAATTACGCCAGACACCTATCAGGCCTGCCCCCGGGTGCCAGACCATACACGCTGATTGATTATTTCCCGGAAGACTTTTTGTTATTCATAGACGAGTCGCACGCCACCATCCCTCAGCTAAGAGCAATGTGGGCCGGCGACAGAAGCAGAAAAGAGGTCCTCGTCGAGCACGGCTTTCGATTGCCAAGTGCCCTGGATAATAGACCCCTTCGCTTCGAAGAGTTTCAGGAAAATTGGAGCAAAGTCGTCTTCGTCTCCGCCACGCCTGGGCCCTTTGAGCTGGAAAAATGCAGCAATGAGGTCGTCGAGCAAATCATAAGACCGACCGGCCTGGTCGACCCTGAAATCTTCGTGGCCCCTGCCAGCAAGCAAGTCCCGCACTTGCTCGGCGAAATCGAAAAACGGGTCAAAGCCAAAGAGCGAATGCTTGTTACAACCCTCACAAAAAGAATGGCCGAAAACCTCGCCGGCTTCATAATAAAAAAGGGCTTCAGGTGCCGTTATCTGCACAGCGAAATTGACACCCTTGAAAGAATCAAAATCCTCCAGGACCTCCGAAGCGGAAATTTTGACGTCCTCGTTGGAGTAAACCTCTTGCGGGAAGGCCTCGATTTGCCTGAAGTCTCTGCCGTCGCCATCCTCGACGCCGACAAAGAAGGTTTCTTGCGAAGCCAGATTTCGCTAATCCAGACAATTGGCAGAACCGCAAGAAACATCAACGCCACCGTCTTTTTATACGCTGACACCGTCACCAAATCTATGCAAAAAGCTATTGACGAAACCGACAGACGCCGTAAAATTCAGTTAAAATATAATAAAGAGCACGGTATTACGCCGAAAACCATAAAAAAGGAAATTCGCAAAACCCTAACCGAACAGATAAAAGCAAGGCAGACCGCCCAACAGGCACTGCAATTCCAGGCCGATGAATACGACAAGGTTGAACTGGCTTCTCAAATTGAAAAAGAAATGCTCGAAGCCGCCCAGCAGCTCGATTTTGAGCGTGCCGCTTTCTTGCGGGACCGGTTGCGAGAATTAAAGGAACTGCCCCAGCTTGTCCTTATCGATTCAGAGAAAAAGAAAAGAGACTTTTTAGCTACAAAAAAGCACAGAAAAATGGAGAAAGACAAATAAACAACCGAAAAACTCTATGTCCTCTGTGGCGCCAAGAACAAAGGCAGAAAAATGAAGAAACTTAATATTGTAAAAGCAAGGCCTATAATCAAAATGGCTATCGAAGAGGACCTCGGTGCCGGTGATATGACCAGCGACCTCTTCAAAGACGGCTCTGTCACCAGAGCAAGCATCGTCTCACGCGAGGAAATTGTCGTATGCGGAATGCCCGTCGTCAGGGAAATTCTCAATTATTTCGACAAACGACTGAAGTTAAATGTCCACGTCGATGACGGCCGGCACGCCTATGTCGGGTGCAGAATCGCAACAATCGAAGGCCCACTTTGTTCTATGCTCAGCGCCGAGCGGGTTATGCTCAATTTCCTTCAGCGCCTCAGCGGAATTGCCACCACAACTCGCAAATATGTCCGAGCCGTTCACGGCACAAGAGCAAAAATCTACGATACCAGAAAGACCACGCCCGGCTGGAGAATCCTTGAAAAATACGCCGTCCGTTGCGGCGGCGGGTACAATCACCGCCTTGGTTTGTATGATGGCATCCTAATCAAAGACAACCACCTCGCACAGCTCGGCAGAAATTTCTACCCTAAGCTGCGAAAAATAGTCACCGAGGCCAGAAAGAAAAAAGGCGCCAAATTCATCGCCGTCGAGGTCGACCACGTCGATGACCAGCTAAATCACGTCTTAAAGATTCCCGGTGTCGATATCGTCTTACTCGACAATATGGGACAATGGCAGTTAAAGCACGCCGTCGAAATGCGAAACGAAATGCGTGGCAAAGGCAAAAAGCCCCTGCTCGAGGCCTCGGGAAACATCACTCTAAATAATGTCTCAGCCATCGCCCACTGTGGCATCGACAGAATCGCCGTTGGTGCTATTACCCATTCAGCCCCTGCTGTTGACATTGCCCTCGACAGGTAACTATAGACACAGCCAGGAGAATGCAAAACATAAAGTAGAAACTCTCGCGATAAGGAGAACAAGATGACAATATCAGCATATTTAAGAAGAATAAATAATAGTCCTAAAAGAAGATTCATTGTCACTATGATGACAATTATAACATTATACCTTTCCGGTTGTTCAGCGATACAGACTGGAATAGCTGGAGCGGATTATCTTGGAAGAGCTGCAAGTACCATCACCATATCCAGCGATACGCAATACACTACGATGGATATAGATATACCTGATGCCTATGGAGACATTCCCGCGCACCCCGACGACCCCGGCTCAATAACACAATTAGTTGATTTAGACGCTGGCTCTTATCCTTCTTTAGGTTTAGGTGTAGATTTTTCTCCTTTACCTTATGAAACCATTGAGAATTTTAAATTAGGGTACAAGGCAACTTTTCCGATTACTGCGAACAAAATAAGAGAAGGCCTTTCTGATATGGAATGGTATGAGTCCGGCGCAGATGCAGCTACTTTCAGCAGAGTGGAATTACCGGATGCTGTTCATAGTATAAGAGCTTCCTGGCGCCAGCCCATTCCACTAATAATTTCTGATTCAATTGTCGAAGCTGGCTTATCTTATGATTTCTGGAAAGTTAAAGTCCGGGGTGGATGGGACAGATTTCATGATGAAGAGTCGCTGTTAGAGGACAAGATAACCTGCGAAACCTTAAATCCTTTTGTTAGGGTCGCAATAAATATATTCGGAAATACTGCATTTGGCTTCTACTGGAAACAGGAAACAATAGAAGGAGACACTCCTTACGGAGATGTAGATATAAAGGGAAACACTTACGGCTTAGAGTTTATAATCCCTTTCTAATTTTTAGCTCTTGGTTTTTAGTTTAACAAGGAGTGCAATGCCGAAAACCGACCAGCTTGACCCCGACAAAATAAAGGCGAATCTAAATACAAAGCGCATCGGCACCAAAATCCTCGTTTATGACACCACATCGAGCACAAACGACATCGCCGCCGAATACGCAAAAGACAAAGAAAACGATGGCCTTGCAATCTTCGCCGAGCAGCAAACCGCCGGCCGAGGCCGAGCCGGCACCAAATGGCTAAGCGCCCACGCCGACAGCATCCTCTGCTCAATTGTTTTAACTGAAAGCAAAATTAATGCCGAGCTGTTGTCGCTTACCTGCGCCGTCGCTACCGCCGAAGCTGTCGCAAAAAACGCAAAAATCAAATGGCCGAACGATATACTTCTTAACGCCAAAAAAGTCGCCGGCATCCTCCTCGAATCTAAAACACATAATACCCGCACCACCTATATACTCGGAATAGGAATTAATTGTCACCAGAAAAAAACTGGCTTCCCTGAAGAGTTGCAAAATACCGCCACAAGCACCGACATCGAAACCCGCTCAACTACTGACCGAATATCGTTAGCCAGACGCCTGCTCACATCATTAGACCATTGGCTCCAAATCGCTGAAACAAACAGTGAAGAGGTTATAGAAAAATGGAGCAGCTTATCTGTCCAGTTACATCACAGGGTAACGCTCATTTTTAACAGCCGAAAATTCGCCGGCAATTGTATTGGAATTGACCCCGAAAAGGGGTTGATTGTCCAGCTCGACACCGGCGGCACAAGATTCTTCGACGCCGCACACACAACCATCGCAAAATAATCACTGCGTCTAAAATTAAATTCTGTTTTTTGTTTTTCTCTGATATATTACTGTTTTGAACATTTTATGTTTGAATTTCGGATTTATACTATATGAGGTTAGATTATGGCTGAAAAATTTGATGTAGTAGTAATCGGCAGCGGCCCGGGCGGTTATGTTGCCGCTATAAAATGCGCACAAAAAGGTGCCTCAACCGCAATCATCGAAAAAGACCTTATCGGCGGAATCTGCCTCAATTACGGCTGCATCCCTTCAAAAGCACTGCTCGCATCAGCACATACTTTGCTAATGGCCAAAAGCGCCGAGCAAATGGGAATCGACATCCCCCAAGCTAAACCTAACCGGCCTAAAATCCAGCAAAGAAAAGACCAAATAGTAGAAAACCTCCGCAAAGGCCTCACCTCGCTGCTGAAAACCAGCAAGGTAAAAATACTGCAAGGCCGCGCCATAGCTACCGCACCAAATAAAGTTAAAGTCGAAACCGAAACCGGCCAGCTTGATATAGAAACCCAGAAGATAATCCTCGCGACCGGCTCAGAAGCCATCGAGCTGCCAAACATACCCTTCGATGGCCGCACCGTTATCACCAGTAAAGAAGCTCTTGAACTGCCCGATGTCCCCGAATCAATGCTGATTGTAGGCGGTGGTGCAATCGGCTGCGAGCTTGCCTGCATCTACGCCGCGGTGGGGACAAAGGTGACCATTGTAGAAGCCCTCTCCCGGCTAATCCCAATGGAAGACCAGTGGGTCGGCCGACTATTAGAAAGAGAATTTAAGAAGTTAGATATCGATGTGCTAACCGAGCAAAAAGTCACTTCCGTCAATAAGACTAACGGCCGGGCAAAAGCAACTCTCGAAAATGGCCAAACAATCGAAGCCGAAAAGATACTAATCGCTGTTGGCCGAAGGCCTGTTTGCGATAAACGGACTATTGACGCACTCGGCCTGCAAACCAAAGGCCCCGTAATTGCCGTCAATGAAAAAATGCAGACCAACGTCCCCGGTGTATATGCCGTCGGTGATGTCGTAGGGACAACATATTTAGCCCACGGCGCCTTCGCCGAAGCCCAGGTTGCTGCAATTAACGCTACCGGCGGCGATGAGAAAATGTATGACTATTCACTCGTTCCACGTGCTGTTTACACCTTCCCTGAAGTAGCTTCTGTCGGCAAATCCGAGGATAAATGCAAGGCCGAAGGCCTTGATATTTCTGTAGGCCGGTCTTTTTTCAGAGCCAATGGCCGAAGCGTAGCCCACAACGAAACTGTTGGCGAGGTAAGGGTTATAAGGGACAATTCAACTAATAGAGTCATTGGTGTAACTATTGTCGGCGCCGGTGCTACCGAACTGATTGCCGCCGCACGGCTTCTTCTAAGCAGCACGGAAAAAATCTCACAGATAACTTTTACGCACCCAACCGTCTCGGAGACACTCACCGAAGCCGCCCAAAACACCTTCACCCCACACTAATTGTCATCCCCGAGATGCCGCATTCTTGGGTTAGCTACAGGGGACCTTTACCGCAATTTGCTGTAGGAAGCAAAGAATCTCACTTTGCTATTCAACATTCCTTGTTCGATACCGAAGGTTCACCTGTGGCGAATTCGATATTCTCTCTGCTCTCTGTGTCCAGAACTGGTTTTGAATACCTGCTCCTTGACTCCGAACGGGGAAGGGGGATTCGGTTTTCGAATTTCGCTTCAGGCTTTCAGGATTTCGATGGTTTCGGCACCAAGGCGTTTTAGGCCGGGCAGTTGGTTTCGGCCTAATCGGGCGTCAATTAAAACAGAGCCATCTAAATACTGCTCATTCAAAATCCGGCCATACGCCCGCAGAAAGCTCTGGATTTTGCCGTTCGATTGACTGCTGGCAACCCGAAGTAGAAGCTCATCGCCTTTGTATCTCGCCAGCACCTCCTCGCTCAACTGTTCCAGCCCAAAGCCAGTCTTGGCTGATACACACAAGGCGTCGGGAAACAGCGTTTGCAGCATCTCGAGCTCACCGATTTTTTTGACAATATCGACCTTGTTAAGCAACTTCAAGACCGGCTTTTCGCCGCAGCCGATTTCCGCCAGAACCTTATCGACAGATTCTATCTGCTTGATGGCCTCGGCATTGGAAACATCTATGATATGCAGCAGCAAATCGGCATTGATGGCTTCTTCCAGCGTCGCCTTGAACGAAGCCACCAATTGGTGAGGCAAATTCTTCACAAAGCCGACTGTATCGCTCAAAAGCACCTCGATGGCGTTATTCAGCGTCCATCTTCTCGTCCGCGTATCCAGCGTCGCAAACAGCCGGTCCTCGACAAGCACATCTGCATCGGTAACCGCATTTAGAAGCGTGCTTTTGCCTGCGTTGGTATAGCCGACTATGCAGATTTTAAATAGTCCCTTGCGTGCTTTTATCTCACGAATTCTGCGTTTGTCGATATTTACAAGTTCGCGTTTTAGCTCTGTGATTCGCTTGCTGACCAATCGCCGGTCGATTTCCAGCTGCTGTTCGCCCGGCCCTCTGGTGCCGATGCCGCCGACGACACCCGCAGCTGTTGCTCCACCTGCCCCGGCTACGCTGTCTAAGTGCGACCACATCCGCGTAAGTCGCGGATACGTATATTCTAATTGGGCCAGCTCGACCTGTAGTTTTGCTTGTTTTGTTTTTGCTCTCGTGGCGAATATGTCTAAAATCAGCTCGCTGCGGTCAAGCACTTTTGCTTTGACAATTTTTTCGAGTTCACGAATCTGACCTGGCGAAAGGTCGTTATCGAATATGACAACATCTGCTTTGAAGCGTCTGACCCGCTCGGCAAGCTGCTCGGCCTTGCCTTTACCTATATACCTGGCCGGATGGATTTTTTCGATTTTCTGCTGAAACCTGTCCACGACAACCGCACCAGCACTTTCAGCTAAGGCCGTCAGTTCAGCTAAATCATCTCCATCGTCGCGGCTGCGCGGGATAGCGGCCACCAAAATGGCCTGTTCTTTCCTAACTCTCAGCGTCTGACGCAATTTATCCAACTAAAATCTCTCCAGTAAAAAATACCCCGAAACTACTCCATATTTTACCATATCCGAACAAATTTTCCCCAATTAAGCGCAAATATTAACCAAATTTACGCATTTTTATAAGCCAACAAAGCACTTTTTCAGCAAAAAAACACTCTTCTGAGCAAAAAAGCCCAATTTTGAACAAAAAATGGGGTTTTGGGTAAAAAACACGCATTTTTGAGTAAAAAAACGCCTCGGGAGATTTTTTGAGTTGAAAAAAAGTCTAATATAAATTAAATTAAAGAATTCTAAAGTTCTTAACGAACTAAAAGCAAGACTATTCTCTCGTTGCTTATACTCTTAGAAGCGGTGAAAGGGACTTTTTTTATGCTAAAAGTTAAGTCGCGTACAGGCGAATCGGTTCAGCAAATGATGAGACGCTTCAAGAAGCTGTGCGAAAAAGAAGGTTTAATCAGGGATATGAAACGCAACGCCTACTACGAAAAACCTTCAGAAAGGAACCGCCGCCGTATGCGTAAAGCCCGCCGATTTGTAAATCGCTAATACAAAATTCCCCTGCAATTCATAGCACCCCAATAAGCACTTATCAATAATCAGTTATCAGTTTTCTCTATCGGCCAGAAGACCTGGTCGCCGCCTTGTTCAGCTTGGCCCCATTTGCTATGTATGCCGCCATCATCATCAAAGTCCACCCCAAAGCTGTAAAGCGTAAAATCATCACCTATACGCATATAAACCAATGGCTTGTCACTATACGGGTCCATCGGCAATTTCGTAAGATAACCAGCAGCTATCAAATCTTCCAAATTCTCCGGGCAACTGCCTATGCTCTGCTTATATCTCAATACCGCTATTATAGTTAAAGTTGCTTCAACATCGGCTTTTATACGATAAGCTAATTCAGGTATCCTGACAAAAGTAGGGGCGGTTCCTTTCAGCAATATATTTGCCTTAGCGATTTCCATAACCTTTTTTTCGGGGTTTATTTGTTCTGCTCGAATCTGGCCTGGTGTTTTTAGTGCGAGTACCTCCCAGTAATCGTATAATTTTTGCGTGCTCTGGAAAGTCTGCTGCTTGTCAGGATGTAAGAATAACATGTGGAACCATTCCCTGGTCCAGTTAGCAATTTTTTCGGTCAGAGACGCATCGTCACTGGTTGGAAATCGAGCAATAGCAATAATTCGTACCTCAGGGTACAGTTCCTTGATACGTTTCGGTATTATATGCCCCCCACCGAGACCGCCTGTAAAAACTCTCTGAATCTGGTCATACGTAATCAATTTTTCTGCCTTCAAACTTATAACAAAATCTTCGTTGACGATTATTCGTTCAAAGTCTTGTTGCAGTTTAGCCAATGGGCCTGAGCTTATTTGGTACTCACCAAGAATATCGCGGAGTACGTGAACAGTTAAACCTTCAATAGTAATCCCCGTAAGCTGCTCAATTATAAATTTATCCCCTCTTATATGCTGGCCAAGACGGTAGCAAGTTTTAATGTCGTCAAAAGCAACCTCATATCGGCCTTGTTCAGCACAAAGCTCTGCTCGCCAGCGTAAAGCGCGAGCGAGCGTTCGAAACTCAATAAGGGGAGGTATAAGAATACCCATCATATCTCCACCTTCATCATAGTTTTGCCAATAGTATGGTTTCTGCGTGCCGGCAATAACTAAATCAAGAATTTCTTTGTTGTCAGTCAACCATTGCTTTATACGCTGTTTATCCTCAGGCGTAACTTCATTGTATTTTTTGCCCAGAAGCACTTTTGTTTCGTGAGAAGTATTCGCAACTAATTCGGCGGCTTTATTATAGAAAGGTGCTGCGTTTAGCGTCTCGTCAGCTACAGGACGAACGATTTTGTTAAGCTCGGCAGCGTAATTGGTAGTAATAACCGGCTTGCCGGAGAAGAACCAGACAACATAAAGAGCAAAGCATACCATTATTATGACTGCGGTTTGGAATGTTCTTGCTACTATTGTTTGCCAGAGAGGTCGGCAGCGTTTTTTAGCCCGACGCAATAGGATGCCCAGAAGTTTAGTGTCGCCAAAATCCTCGATAAGCTGCTGGGCTTTTTGCTCTTTTCCCTCGTCGGTTTTGCAGTCTTTTAGCTCATCTTCGAAATGTGCTGCTAACTCGGCCTTCACATCTTGCCGAACCTTTTTTCGATACCGCATCTTCTTAATAATGAGCTTTATAAACTCAGCAGCACAAGCAGGAATATTTTGTAAATCGCTTTTTTGGTGTTTTTTTGTCATATTTTCTGCACCGGCCAGAAAACCGCGTCGCCTTCATTCGACCACAATTTAACTCTGCCCTTATCGTCTCGGCTCATCTGTCCACCATCATCCGTAAAATTAGGCCCGATACTGTAGAGGATGAAACCACCGTCTTTCTTTTTGTAAGTTAGCGGTTTAACACTATACGGGTCCATTGGTAACTGTTTCAAATAGCCCTCCGTAACCAAGTCATCTAAGCTTTGCGGATACCGGCCCTTTACCAACCGCCATCGCTGCAGGGCCAAAATTGTCAATGTTGCCTCATATTGCGATTTGACCTGATAGTAGTGTGCATCAAACCCTCCATCCAATATAGGCATGCCGATGCGAATGAAAAAAAACCTGTACTCGGGAAGGGATAAAATTATATCTTTAGTTGCAATGTTGCGTACATACCTCTCGTAGGGAGTCATTTTCATAATTTCAATCAGCTGGTCGTATATCTCATTACTTTTAGCTATTGTCTCATCCCGTCCTGCATGAACCATAGCATGAACCATACTCAACACATAAGGACTGACAAACTTCATTTTTTCAAAACCAGGTTTGCGATTATCTAAAACCCAATTAAAGTACTTTTCAAGTTTTCGCGGTATTAGATGCCCCCCGCCTGGACCGCCGTCGGTAAAATAACGCTGCGTTGCATCTAATGCGTGCATCTTCGCCACTTCTATGAACAGGGTCATGGTGGGGTAACCTTCAGGAAAAATAAGAGTCAACTGTTCCTGCAGCAGTCTTAACTGCTCCGCTGAAAGCTTATTAGTGCTGACAATATAGAGTATAGCATTAACAGTTTTTTTGGTAGAAAATGCTGCCATCATATGTTCAAGCAGCCAGTAGTTATCTTCCGCCACATGTCGAGCCACTCTAAGCATCAAAAGACAGTCTTCCAATGCCTGTTCTATATTCCCTTGTTTTGTTTCCATTCTAATCCGCCAAAGCCAAAGCTCTCGTAAATGATACCAGAATTGGTGTATCGGGTAAGCTACGACACTTAAATCTTTCTCTTGTTTATTGTAGTCTTCATATTCCATTTCAAAGTAATAGTATGGCTTCTTGCTTCCAGCAATAAACTGCTGCCAGACAGGCTCATTCTGATTAAGCCATTCTGTTACCAGAGTCTTTTCCGCTTCGGTTAGCTCTCCATCACCAGGAAATCTTCTATGACTGTCGATGAGTTCAGACACCGCTTGATTGGGCTTTATAAAAAGTTGAGCTGCCTTATTGTAGTTTAGCCATGCATTATCCTTATCCGACATTATTGCCTTTTGGATTCTTTGTCTCTGATTAATTTCCACAAGATAATCAATCTTCGGATTTGCCTTGCCACTTATAAACCAAGCTGTGTAAATGATAAAACATAGGATTAGAATGCCGATTGTTTGAAAAGTTCTTGCTACTATTGTTTGCCAGAGAGGTCGGCAGCGTTTTTTAGCCCGGCGTAATAAAACAGCAAGCAGTTTCGCATCGCCAAACTCGGCGATTAACCGCTGGGCTTTTTGCTGTCTTTCTTCATCGGTTCTGCAATCTTTTAGCTCATCTTCAAAATGCGCTGCAAGCTCAGTCATCACATCATCTTGGACTTTTTTCCTGTAGCGCATTTGTCTGATAATCGACTTGATGAGCTCGCCGACATTTTCGGGAACCGAAGCAAGATATTTCGCGAACTGCTTTTCTCCTTGTGTTTTCAGGTATCGGCGCACATGGATAACGGCGAGAACACCACTGAGAAAAGCTCCCAAAGCGATTCCTATTAGCAGATGGACTATACCCAAATCTACTTCTAATGCGCCAAAGGCCAAGACTAAGGCGATAATGCCGAGGATTCCTCCCAGAATGATGGAAGCGAGAATTCCAAGATATGCAATTAACCGGTACATAGTTAATTCAAATCCATATTAACCATCTTTCAATTTGCCCGTCGATTAGGCGGGTGATAGGGCGCCGCCGAAGACAAGGTCCAGTCCGGCTTGAAGTTCTTTTAGCTGGGCTTTTTGTTTTGCAAGCTGGGCTTTGCCTTTGCTGGTGATGGAGTAATATCGCCTGTTTCGGCCAGACTCGGCTGTCTGCCATTTGCCCTTTATGAGCTTTTTGGCCTCGAGGTTGTAAAGCAGCGGATATAGAGTGCCTTTGCCTAATGTTAAGATATCGTTGCTTCGCTGCTCGATGGCCTGGCTTAACTGCCAGCCATACATCTGGCCGCGAGAGAGAATCTCCAGAACGACCGTCGGGGCAATTCCCTTCAATAATTGGCTTTCAAATTTCATAAAAACCTCCTTATTTAATCGTTAGTTGTTAGAATACGCTTATGCTTTACTTAACATATTATGCATTGCATAATATGCAATGTCAAGCAAAAAATTTAAAATTTTTTAATTTTTTTAACAATACGAGATGCGAAAAACACGTTAGGTCAAAACCCTTGCTATTTATGCACAAAAGACGGGTAAGACAGTATTACCAGCAGTATTTTCAAATAAATGTAGTAATTTTCTCGAGCGATTTTCTTTTAAGCTCGGGCACAACCGCATCCTCAGCAGGATAGCCGACAACAAGAATCAAAAACAGCCTTTCGTTTTCCGGACGGCCAAGAATCTTATTTAGAAAATTCATTGGGGCCGGCGTGTAAGGTAGTGAGACCAAGCCTGCATTGTGGATTGCCGTAATAAGTATACCTGTTGCAATGCCAACCGACTCGGTGACATAATAGTGTTTAATCTTACGACCATCTGACGATTGGCTATAGCGCTTTGCAAAAATAATTATCAGATATGGAGCAATTTCCAAAAAGGGCTTTTGCTCACCGGTGCCAAGAGGAGCTAAAGTGTCCAGCCACTGCCGGGAAGCACGTTTGGTATAAAATTCGTGCTCTATCTTTTCAGCTTGCTGGCGAATCTGCTTTTTAACCGTAGTATCACCAACGACTGAAAAGTGCCACGGCTGCGTATTAGCACCACTTGGGGCCGTCGCGGCTGCGAGCAAGCAATTCTCTATTATTTCCCTCGGCACAGCTCTGTCTGAAAATTTGCGAACGGAACGCCGGCGATGCATATCTGCGTAAAAGGCGGCGGCTCGCTGTTTCATCTGCTCCTGAGGATATTCAATATATTGTGTTAGCGGGATAAACTTCGGCTCTGCCATAAAAAGCTCCTATAAATTTGCATAAAAACTTTTTATCGGGGTATTATTTTACATTAGCCGCAGAAGATGAAAAGCAGCGCTTTTTGCTTTTCGGGTTGTTTCTTAGAGTATTTTGTGAGTTTTCGGACGTTTTCTATAAGAATCAGGGAGAAAAAAATGGCTTTCAAGCCAAAAATCCGCCATTCGGGCTGTCTCTGAGTCAATAGCTCTGCCGCAATATCGGATATGCCGATATCAAATATCTATATATGTCACCACCCTTGGATAACAGCTTTGTCCCCGGGCACCATACCTGCCGGTAGTTCTGCAATAAGCTCTTACCGACAATCGAGTGTTGATAGTCTCATAGAAACGTTAAAGAGTAAACAAAAAAAGACATAACTGAATTTAGTTGCAGGTGAATTTGGCCGATTATGATTATGGTGGAGTAGTCGATTGTGCGAAAAGGGAAGTGACACTGCTTTTATAGGCACAGGTGCAATCTTAAAAAGTTGTGAAGGGTCAATAAGAATGAAGAGTCGAAAAGGCTTTACATTAGTGGAGCTGATGGTCGTAATTCTCATCGTTGCCATCCTGGCTACAGTTGCAATGCCGATTATATTACGAAGCCATATCAACGAAGCCAAATGGTCAGAAGGCAAAGCAATTATGGGCAGCATTGCCGCCGCAATACGCGCCTGGGGTGCTCAAAAAGGCCCCGATTATGACAGCAGCCCAGGTGTCACCTATCCAGGTACCCTTGCAGAGTTGGGCTTTGCAACCAGAGATTGTACCGGTACCTACTTTGTGGATACCGATTTTTCCTTTACGGTAACAAAGGTAGGTCCACCACCACAATTTACTATCACTTGTACTACAAGCAGGAACAACGCGCCTACTAGTCCTGATGGTTACCAGCTAATTGGAAGTGAGGACGGGACAATGACCTGGCAGAAGTACACTCCTTAGCAAAATATACTGTTAAGCCGGCCCCAAAACAGCTGTTAACACACAAATATATTAAACTATCTCAATTATATCTCGAGAAATGTAGTCATGCCCCTTTCTATGAGGTCACGCCAAAGATTTTTCGCAGAACATTTATTAGCGTTCTCGGCTCAAAGTAGTTCTTTCTCAAGCGCAAATATATAGTCTTTGGCTCCACAATTCTAATTGTCCCTGACACCTTGGCAAATAAAGAACCAGCTTTACTATCGGGCTTTGTTATAAACGAAAATACCAAATCCTGTCCTGAAGTAGCGATACTTTTTATACCCCACTTGCTCGCCTCAATTCGAAGCCCCGATAGCTCTAATAGCAGTTTGACCTCATCCGGCAGCGGCCCATATATATCAGCTAATTCATCAGCGACCTGTTTCAATTCATCGCCTGTCTTCGCAACCGCTATCTTGCGGTAAGCGTCCATTCGGTGCCTATCGATAGGTATATAATTTTTCGATATATGTGTGGCAAAGTCCAGGTTGATAACCGCCGTTGGCACCGCCTCAATCGGTTCTGCTTTTAACCTTCTAACGGCCTCAGCAAGCAACTCGCAATATAGCTGGTAACCTACTGTTTGAATATGGCCGGACTGCTCAGGCCCTAATATATTGCCCGCTCCGCGAATTTCCAAATCTCTAAGAGCGATTCTAAAGCCAGCTCCTAAATGCGAATACTGCTCAATAGCCTTTAACCGTCTTGCTGCCGTTGGTGTTATAGGTCTGGAGACCGGTAGCAGCATATATGCATACGCCCGATGTTTATATCTGCCCACCCTGCCGCGAAGCTGATGAAGCTCCGCTAGGCCGAATCTGTCCGCACCGTCTATAAAAATCGTATTGGCATTCGGAATATCCAGGCCTGACTCAATAATAGTCGTGCACACAAGTACATCGGTATCACCCATAACAAAATCTATCATTGCTTTCTCGAGTTCGCTTTTGGGCATCTGACCGTGTGCTATAGTAACCTTTGCATCGCTAACCAGTTTTTGAACATCCCAGGCATTTTTCTCAATCGTCTTAACTCTGTTGTGCACGAAAAACACCTGTCCCTGGCGGTTTAGTTCACGGTAAATCGCTTTTCTGACAAGCTTTTTATTGTAGGTAGTTACAGTTGTTACTATACTTCGCCTGTCCAATGGTGGCGTCCCTAACGAACTTATATCACGCAGACCTAATAGCGACATATGTAGTGTCCGAGGAATTGGTGTGGCCGTCATCGTAAGAACATCAACATTAACTCGCAGCTTTTTAAGTTTTTCTTTATGTTCAACCCCAAACCGTTGCTCCTCATCGATTATCAAAAGCCCCAAATCGCGGAATCCAACGTCACCACTTAAAAGCCGATGTGTGCCGATGAGTATATCAACCCTGCCCGCTTTTGTTCGGGCAATTATGTCCCTGGCTTGGTTTGCCGTCTTGAAGCGATTCAGAACCTCGATACAAACTGGAAAGTCGGCGAAACGCTCGGTGAAGGTCCGGCCGTGCTGAATACATAACACCGTTGTCGGCACAAGCAGTGCTACCTGCCTTCCATTTTCAACTGCCTTAAAGGCCGCACGCATCGCGAGTTCGGTCTTGCCGTAGCCCACATCACCGCATAGCAGTCTATCCATCACCGCTGGCTCTTGCATATCGGCCTTTATTTGTCCTGCGACGGTAGTTTGGTCCGGCGTTTCCTGATAAGGGAAAGACTGCTCGAACTCGGCCTGCCAGTTCGAATCGGCCTCAAATGCAATTCCCCCTATTGCTTGGCGTTTCGCCTGAATCTCGAGCAACTCGCTGGCAAGATTTTTAACAGAACTGGCGACTTTTTCCTTCTGCTTTTGCCATCTTTTAGAGCCGACTTTGCTCAGCTTCGGTCGTTTCGGACTTGTCCCGATATATTTTTGAACCAGTGCAATATTGCGAACCGAAACATTAATTTTCACACCGCCAGCATACTCAATTGTGAGATACTCGTTTATCCCGTCTTTTTCTTTTATGGCCTTAACACCTAAAAACTTGCCGATACCATACTGGATATGGACGACATAGTCGCCTGGCTGCAAATTGGAAAGTGTATCTACCGGCAAACTTGCTCGCATCGGTCGTTGCCCTCTTCTAAGCACATATTGCCCAAATACCTCATGGTGGCTTATTACAATCGTATTTAGCGAACCTATTACAAAGCCCTGATGGATAAAGCCCTTTACCAGTTCAAAATTCGGCGGAGTTTCTTTGTTAATTTCTTTTACAATCTCGCCTACCCGTTTGAGCTCAGCCGGGTTCTCGCAGTAAAGTAACACCTTTTTACCTCGTTTTGCTTCTGTCACTAACTCCTCCAAGGCTGCTTTGTGGCCTGCCCATAAAGAACTGGCCTTACGCTCAAACTGCTGCACGCTTTTTATGTCCAGCTTGAGGAAATCAGAAACAGCCGAGGTAGCAAATCTGCATATATGCAGCCGCCTGAATCTCTCGATAGCAGCATAAATATCAGGCCAGTTATAAAGCCAATCCTGTCCCTCAGCTCGCTCGAAGAACAGTTTCGCAACTTCTTCAATCTCACTTGTCTCTTCAAGAATTATTATGGTCCGCTCCGGCAGAATATTTATGAAAAGCTCCCTCTGTTCCGCCAAAGCCCCGCACACCGCAGAAAAAAAGCTGATACTTTTTATTTCGCAGCATGAGCGTTGCGTATCCAAATCTATTTCACGAATGCTCTCTACAGTGTCACCGAAAAACTCAACTCTGACCGCTCCAGCTGCCTGTGATGCCGCACTGTCTTGGGATTTATCCGGGACAATCTTCTCGCTGACCAGCGGTGCGTAAATGTCAACAATTCCCCCACGACGTGCAAATTGGCCCGGCAAATCAACCCTGTCGGTCTGCTCAAAACCATTGTTAATCAGCCACTCAACTACCTCTTCAAGCGGCATGGTCTGTTCAACTTCCAGCTGGAGACAGCTCTGCTGCAGTGTCTTCGGCTTAGGTATCGGCTGGCAAAGCGACTGTATAGACGCCGCAATGATAAATTTACCCCCATCCGTCAGCAACTTTAGAGTGATTCTTGACCTTTCAGCTCCGATTTCATCGGTGGCGTCGGCTAAATCTTCCTGCCCCTCCCATGCACCTAAAACCTCAATCTTTTCACCACTAAAAGTGTGCAAATCGTCGGCTGCTTTGTCTGCATCATCGATATGCGGGCAAATGTACAAAATCGGGCTACCAAGTTTCTGCGACACATAAGCTGCCAGCATCCGACCTGACGAGCCCCACATCCCCTCAACCTTCACCGCCTCATCGCAGGTCTTGGCCTCCCTAAGCAGGGAAACCATCTTTGCCACTGTTCTATCTCGCCCAAGCTCCATAAGGCCATTAAAAAACAAAAACTCGAAATAGCTAATTACTACACTTCCTAAACTATTTACACAACCTCTCCGCCATTTTTTTATATTACCAAAAACAACACTGAATGCACTCGTGATGACCCATTTTAGCAAGGTTACGTTTGAAATTGGCTTTGTTTGGGTTTGTTTTCCCCGCGTCTGCAAAGTCGTTCATTTTCATAATCTTCTGTGATATATATGGTTATGTTCATTTTATCGTTTCGGAAATTGGCTTTGTTTTGCATAATTCGTCGCTCGTATCTCGATGAGTGAATAGTAAATGGTGAATAGTGAATAGTAATTGGTTGTTGAACATTAGTTAATCCTCAGTATGCCTGACTTAACGACTAAATTTGACTGGAACTGCTGTTCCTGAGGCCGTGCGGGTCTGGTATTCTTGCCGCTGCGGGTGGGAGCTGCTGCCCCCAATTTCATCTATATTATACCAAATTCTGCGTATTTTTTCAATGAGATTCTAATCTACTTAAAAATGGTTGGATATACTCTATCTCCGGCGAGTGGAGTTAATCGATGACAAATGAGGAATAATATCCAAGTTATTTCGCTAGGCGATTCGACGTCCACTTTGAAAAACAGTCGTTTTTATATTTCGCAGGTTAAATCTTCAAACACTATTTTCATCAACAACCTCCTCCTCTAATTGCTCCTCTTGCTCTTCAAACAATTCTTCGCCCACCTGTTCATCTTTCAGCTCTATCTGGTTTTGAAGTTCCTGAACAGTTACTTGCAAGTTCTTGTTTGATTGCTCTAATTCCTGGATTTGATTTGCCCTTTCTTTTAACTGACTCATCAGTCTTTCAGCCGTTGCTTGCACGTTTTTTGCACCTGCAATGGCTGTGTCTCGCTGCCTGGTAAGTTCATCGACCTGCTTTTGCAACTGCTCTTGGCTGGCCAGCGCAGCGTTAAGCTCCGACTTAGCACTATCTAATTCTTCAGAAATCTCAGCCATATCTTGCTTTAGTTGGTCTCTTTCTTTTTGAATTTCCTCTAAGGCGGTCTTGACCTTCGCCAGTTCGGCTTTTGCCTTTTCTGCTTCTGCAACAGCTTTGTCCCTTTCCCGCTTGCCGCAGCCAGCCAGAACAAATAAGCAAATCAATACCAGCACAAGTTTGAAAATCATTTTGCCTTTTACCATTTTTAATCCCTTTCATTTTCTGAAATGATTAATTATTCGAAAATCTTATTCCATTTTCTTTGGTTTCTGTCCTCCCAGCACCGCTTATGATAAACATAGCTGATTATCAATGGCAAGACATTGGTAGCTTCCGCATAGACCATCTGCTCGTAAACTGTATCAACCTTACCCCAGGAGCGAGCTTCCTTAAAAGTAGAACCCGAACAGCTGCCGTCTCTGACATCGGCAACCGTAATTTGCACAGCATATTTATGCATTTCTACCGGCTTTCCCAAAACTTCCGCACAGACAACTGTGTCCTGGGCGAAATTCTTGGGCACCCCGCCTCCAATTATGAATAATCCTGAAACTGGAGATTTTATCTTGATTTTTGTCAACTCTCTAAAGTCTTTAACCGAATCGATGCAAACGTGGTTATCTTCATGCTCTACTTGATGCCTTACCAACCCGAAACCGGCACTTGAATCTGAAAACGCAGGGCAAAATATTGGCACATCATTTTCGTATGCAAGCTGCACTAAAGAATCCGGCTTTTGTGCGTTCTTAACAAGATATTTGCCCATCTCTTTGATAAACTGCCTTGAAGAATAGGCCCGTGGGGTAAGCGTGTCTGCTATTTCTTTAATTGTGTTATCGCAAACTTGCAGTTGCTCCTCGTCAATAAAAGTATCATAGATTCTGTCTATGTAGCATTTTCTTAGCTCCTTATCATCAACGAGTGGACTGCCTTTATAATGCCTGAAACCTATAGCTTCAAAGAAATCCATATCAACTATTGGTGCCCCTGAAGCCACAATCACGTCAACCATATTATGCTTGACCATATCCGCATAAATCTGCATACAGCCCGCTGCACTTGTACTACCAGCTATACACAATATAATCGTGCACCGGTTGTCATTGAGCATTATGTTAAAAATCTCCGCTGCTCTGGCTGTATCTCTGGCTGCAAAGGACATATCTTTCATAGCTTCGATTATCGGTGTTGAGTCGAACAATTTTATATCGATATGTTTTACCGGCTCTTTGAGAAAATCCTTCTTTTCCACTTCAATCTCCGAATTTGTAGCTCAATAATTTGTATATCAGCTTAGCCGCCAGGAAATCCGGTGCTTTATTTCTGTCATCGGGACACAGCTCAACAACATCAAAGCCCACAACCTCTCTTTCTTTGAAAACCAACCTCAGTAATGCCAGTGTCTCATACCAGAGCAATCCCCCCGGCTCAGGCGTCCCTGTAGAAGGCATTATAGAGGGGTCAAATACGTCAACATCAATGGTTATGTAAACCCGCTTGGACAATTTAGAGACAACTTCTTCTATCCAATCTTTTTTATTACATATGTCCTTTGCGAAAAAGATATTTTCTCTGTTTAGCAATTCCTTCTCACATACATCCATACTTCTAATGCCTACCTGCACAATCGGGCACAATTCCCTGGCCCTGGCCATAACACAAGCGTGGTTATATTTTGAGCCGTTGTATTCATCTCTCAAATCAGAATGGGCATCAAGCTGCAAAATAGTCAAATCTCTATGGCTTTTAGCATAAACCTTGATGCAGCCAATACTGATAGAATGCTCTCCGCCTATAATCACAACAAATTTATCCTGTTCAAGATACCTGCGAACTCTTGCTGTTACCGCCTCAATCACCTCCTCGGGAAAAGATAAACTCTTTATTGCCTCATCCGTAAATATCCCTTTTTTATAGACCTCCGAGTCGGTCTCTATATCATACAGTTCCATATTCGCAGAGGCTTTTATTATAGCTTCAGGGCCCTTATCAGCCCCCTTAATCCACGTGCTTGTTCCATCGTATGCGACAGGAATGACCACTATCTTGGCCTTTTCCAAATTAGAATGCTCTTCAGATAAGCACCCAAAATTTACCTGTTCCATAATATAGACCCAACCATCACATTCAATCAAACAAAAACACCGCTACAGCTACGGTTGTGGTCCAAAGGTCTCTTTGCCCCTGCGCAATTTGGGTGGCATTAGAGGTTCTAATGATTAAGCCGCTTGCTTGATAAACCTGCTCCTTTTCGGACCAGTCCTTGTTCGGGTCAACCTCCAGC
>Ga0209636_10002021_pt1 | contig 20524 bp, 16 predicted proteins | sample DeeMarSWOR152_54_FD_187464 | JGI IMG/M metagenome (GOLD analysis project Ga0209636, IMG submission 187464) | Marine sediment microbial communities from White Oak River estuary, North Carolina - WOR-1-52-54 (SPAdes) (version 2) | ecosystem: Environmental > Aquatic > Marine > Intertidal zone >...
TAACAATTAGGTTTAGGTTAGAATTCGTAGACAATGCAATTTCGAAGAGTGTTGAAAAATCTTTCAATCAAACAGCCACACTCTGGCTTGATGACGACGACTACTTTGAATTGACTCCACAACACAACATAATTTGGGCAATCCTAGTGGAAGCCAAAACAAGCTCTAAGTCGACAAACACGACGGTGCAAATTGATGTGTATGGAACAACTGCCTAACCAATCATTTGAGCAGATGACGTAGACTTAGCGTGTTGTGATGCTTCGCAATACACTTGGAGCATCCTTTGGGCGCAAATATCCCAAGAAAAATTCTTAGAAACGAATTTTCGACCGCAACGCCCCATCTTTTCTCTCAAAGACTTATTCGAGAGAAGATTCAAAATAGCGTTGGCTAGTTCGTAGCTATCGGGCTTAACCAGTAGTCCGGTTTCTTTATCTAATACGATTTCGTTGATTCCGCTCACGTTGAAGGCAACCACCGGCTTAGACGTGGCTTGAGCTTCCAATAACGCTATACCTTGCCCTTCCTGGATTGATGGCAAGGCAAATACGTCAGCGCAATTGTATAGCCTAGGGAGCATAACCTCGTGAATGTCGCCTAAGAAAACAAAATTATCTGAAACACCTTGCTTTTTTGAATAGGAAATTAGATGATTCTTGAGCGGGCCGTCTCCAACCACCACAAACATTGTTTCCTTCCTTTCGTTGACAACATATCTAGCCGCTTCGATTAGGAAATGCAAACCTTTTCTGGGCACTAGCCTGCCAACGAAAAGTACGCATTGTTTGTTGTTCGCTTCAATTCTATGTTTAACTTTCTCGCAGCCCTCAACAACCTTGAACTTTCGAAGATCAACACCGTTGGGCACTATTCTTATCTTTTTCTCGTCTACGCCGTATAATTGGACTATTTTTTTGGATGAGTATTTGCTAACGGTAACTATTAGAGTTGCATCTTTGGCCGACTCCTTTTCAATCTTTGAAAGGTACCGCATGAAAAAGTGAGAAAGCTTCGTTCGAGGTGTTGGAAATATGCTTTTGGAGGATTGTATGTATTCTTCTGCAAGAACACCGTGAATCGTTTGTATAAAAGGTTCAATAATTCTACGCTTCCTAATGGCCTTCAAAAATCCGTAGCCGCTAACAGTATGAGCTTCATAAACGTCCGCTTTAATTGCACTAGACATTCTGGAAAGGGTCTTGTTAAAAAACCAGTTGTCCAGCGGGAAAACCACATCTGTGGAAAAACATGGAATGAGAATTGTCCCGTCAACTAAAGAAATCTTATCGAACCCGGCTTTCCTGCCAGAGTAAACTCTCGTGTCAACTTTATTCAGCAATCTTTTAGCCGTTTCAACTATCCGGCGTTCCACTCCTCCGAAGTATAGATGTGGTGGTTGCGTGTTAAAAACCGCCACGCTCAGCTTCTTCAAGTAATATACCTTCTAGTTTTGAAGGGACGGTTTCCCCAAACAATCTTTGACAATACTCTAACTTATAACATGCTCAACTAAATAGGATAAGCCCCGAAGATTCTACAAAAATCGCTTCTTTCGTCATCACCTTCAGCGCGCGCATAGGATTTAACATTGTTTCACAATGTAACAAGTTGTGCGCGCATCTAGGCTTGAGAAACCTGTCTGCAGATTATTGCGACTAAAGTTTGGATTTAACGGCTCTAAGGAGATGTGCGAAAGCTGTTCGGGATGATGAAAAACCGTACATACCCCCTTTGGCGAACATGCGGAGAACGTAGAGGGGGCGGAGATAGAACCTCCGGAAAGCCTGCTCGCGGATTTCTCTCAGTTCCCTCATTCCCAATGTTGGAGTTTCAAAGACAGGTGTCGCCGTATCGTATTTGTCGAAGTCATCGATTTTTAGCCAACCCATCTCCCTTACGTAATCGAACATTGGGGTTCCTGGATATGGTGTGGCTATATAAATTCCCACATCACTAGGATTTAATTCTTCCAAAAACTTCACGGTTTCCCAAGCGGTTTCGCTGGTTTCACCAGGAAAGCCGAGGATGACGCTCGCGATAGTCATTATTCCGGCCTCCTCTGCCCATTTGAAGGCTTCCCTTGTTTTGTTGAGGCTGAGGCTCTTCTTCATTGCATCCAGAACCTGTTGAGAGCCTGACTCCACTCCAAACCATACGGCAATGCATCCCGCTCTCCTCATCTTGAATAGTAGATCTCTGGTTACCAAGTCTACACGAGTTTCACAGTCCCATTCTATCTTCAGCTTTCGATCCTGAATTTCTTTGCATATTCTCTCAACTCTAGCTTTATCCACAGTGAAGGCGTCGTCGTAAAACGTAAACTGGTCTGCTCCATACTCTTTATGGAGAAATTCAAGTTCGTCTGCGACGCTTTTAGAACTTCTCATCCTGTATCTCCGGCCAAACATCCTGACTGCTGAGCAAAAATCGCACCAAAATGTGCAGCCACGGCTTGTTGATAATGGAAAGACCACTTTGCCATACTTTCGAAAATGTTTGATCGGCAAAAGATGATGGGCTGGGAAGGGTAGGTCGTCAAGGTTTTCAATGTAGGCTCTGTCTGGGTTCCTTATGATTTCCTCACCCTTTCTGCAAGTTGTGCCTGAAACATTATGGAAAACTCTGCCTGCCTCCAAACGTCTTACAAGTTCTAGCAGCGTGTTTTCACCCTCCTTCCTTACCACAACATCTAGGTAGGGACATTCTTGCAATGCTTTGTCATCCCAAAACGTACCGTGACATCCCCCAAGAAGGGTTAAGCATTTTGGATGGGCTTCTTTTGCTATTTTTGCTATGCGGAGTGCAGATTTATACGTGAGAGTGGTTGAAGTTATTCCGACTATGTGTGGTTGACGCTTACTGATTTCGCTTTCAAATTCTTCATATGTGAGTTTGAGGGCTTGGCAATCGATTACATCAACTTCATATTTATTCTTCTCTAAAACAGCGGCCAAATACCCAATACCTAATGGGATAAAGGGCGGATGTCGATGAGCTCCCCTCGGATAAGGCGGGTTCACAAGAGTTATGTGCATCCTCATGTTTTTTCCCTAACAGTATACCTGTCGACAGAACAAATGAAGCGAGTTTAATTTATATATTTTGCATGCGCACGCATATCCTGTTTTCATCTTCAGATGGCCGACATTGAACATTCTTTCTGGGGCTTGACTTTTTGGATAACATAGTGCTTGGTTCCTGCTAGTTGAATAGAGCCTTGATTCTTCTCTTATTTAAAGAAAATGTTAAAAATCTCTATTCGGGAAATCGTTTCTTGGTCTTCAGTCAAGAAAAAAATTCAGCTTGGAATTCTTTAAATAAATGGAATCTCACATCTAAGAAACATCGGTTGTCTGGCTCAATTACATGAGAACAAATGATGAAGATCAATCGATCAAAGGGCACTCAAGCAAACTTTAGAATAACCTAATAGGGAAATAAGTAGAGATGCGTTAGTAGAAGTATTGGCAACATAAGAATTACGCATAAGATTATGGATACGTTTCGGATTTTCAATGCACGTGTAATATGACTGGGAGATGGGTCTTCATTTTTGTCGCCCACGATAAAGTACCCAGGCTTTTCTAGTTGAATACTTAGAGCTCCAGCCATGGCTGCTATTGGCCATCCATGATTTATGCTGGTGATTCTACTTCGATCTCGATGAGCAATCTTCCATGCGCCCTTCCAGTCTTCTCCTAAGATAGCTGCGGCTAAAACTATAAGAAGAGTAGATAATCGAGCTGGAATGTAGTTCATTATAGTGTCGAGAACTGCGCAAAACCAACCAGTATTTATGTGCTCAGAATCCTTGAATCCAATTACCGAGTCAAGCGTGTTGATAGCACGGACTGCAACAGCACCAGGAACGCCTAGAAAGGCGTAGTAGAAGATGGAGGAAAGCTTGAAATCCGGTAGATTCTCGGCCATAGATTCTATGATAGCTGAAACGATTTGTGGACCAGTTAAATCCTTCTCGTCCCTTCGCGAAAAATAAGGCACATACTTTCTGCCCTCCATCAAATCTCCGGATTCGACGGCTCGGGCCGCGGCTACAGCGCAAGTTGTTTCAAGTTTTATGCAAAACGATAACTTGAAGATTATGGCGGAGGCGATAATGTAAACAAAAAAACCGATTGCTGCATAAACAAATCTTAACCCGAAGTAGACAGGGACGACAACTATAGATACGACAGTTAAAGTTAGCAGAACACCGTTTAGCCTTTCTATTGTTGTATTCGGGTTCTTGAAATGAGATTCAAGAGCCATCGTTAACTTTCCCATCCAAAAAGTTGGATGCAATTTCCAAGGAGGTTCACCGAACAAAAGATCTATGACTAGCGCAAGAACGAGAATGAAAACCGCAATTAAGGAATATATCCACACAGCAACTCACAATTACTCCATGAGTGGCGACTATATTTATCTTCTTTTTCTAAATCCAAGATTTTTTGGAAAAATGTCCCGCAAAGCAGCAGTGCGCGCGCAGCTGTACGGCAACGCTTTTTGTTGATTAGTTTATTATTGGATGGTGTTTATGAAGATAGAAAACGAAAGCTATCATCCTTCTCACCGAAACGCGGGCGAGATGAGAAAGTTCAGAATAGTTAGCCAGGGGGGTAGTAATATAAAGGCAAAAAGCTGTACGAGACCGCCAAAAAAGTCTTCGAAATCGGCAAATGCGCTAAGCGCGCGCATTTACAGGAGGTATAGAGAATGAAGCGAATCCTTTTAAGGTAGAGAACTGATGGAAAAATAGTGAAAAGAATCAAGAGGAGTGGACTATTTGACAAAGAAGGGCCCATTAATGATGACTTCTTGGAGAGCCACTGGGGCCTGCAATTGCAGTTGTGTATATTGCAACGTTGCTTCAACAATGGAGCCGGCTCCCAATGAATTGAATACGAAGGAAGCTCTACATCTTGTTGACGAGATCTACAATTTCGGCGCCGAGTGGTTCGGAATAAAAGGTGGTGAACCCCTCCTACGAAAAGACATTTTCGAGGTTATAAGTTACGCGAAAAACCTCGGTCTCAACGTATGCTTGTTAACTAATGGATATTTTGTTGAGGGAAAAATTTACGACTATTTGGCTAAGAATGAAGTTTACACATCAGTTAGTGTAGATGGTCCAGAAAAAATAAATGATGCTTTGAGAGGGAAGGGTTCATATAAAAAAGCCTTGTCAGCAATTCGAAAGTTGTCAAAGGCTGGAATCCTGAATGGTTTATCAGCGATAGTTTCATCTGTCAACTACAGATATGTGGACCATGTGACTGCTTTAGCGGAAGAATACAGCCCCAACTTCGTTTGGATCAATCATTTTGTTCCAACCGGGAAAGCAAAAGAAAAAATCGAATTAGAACCATCTCCTGAACAATATGAATGGTACTTTAACCATGTGTACGATTTGACTCGAAAATATGAGGGAAAATTTGACATCCACGTGCACTGCCCTTTTTATGCGCGCGTCTTTAAACAAAGAGATCCTTCAAATTTTTGGGATTGGTATTCTAACAAGTTCCATGGCAAGTGCACCTATTTCGCATTCGGGGGGTACATAAGCATAATTGAGAATGGGGATCTAATACCTTGCTTCTACACGTACTTGAAACCTTCAAAACCGCAGCTGCTTGGGAACATAAGAGAGAAAAGTCTAAAAGAAACGTGGGATGAGATGCAGAAATCGGATTTCTACACTAGTTTTAGAGACAGAAGCATTCTGAAGGGAAAGTGCGGAGTCTGTGAGTACCGAGACATATGTGGGGGATGCAGAAACAGAGCCTACGCTTACACAGGCGACTTTTTTGGATCCGATCCAGCGTGCATTTATTTACCCAAAAGCCTCCGGGAGTAGTATACTACTACCACCTTGCACGCTCTCGATTAGTCTGAAGGACAGCTTGTTGGATATTGAAGTGCGGCAGGGCAATCGGGAATTCAGCAAATCTCCTTAGAGAAGTCATTAAAAACAACGGCTTACCTATTTCTCACAGACTTCATACTTTGATATGTCTAACAACCAATGCCATTCCCTCTTGCCAACAACAGCATACCTTTTCAGCTTTTTACTGCTTTCAAGAATCTTTATGCGCTTCCTGAAGATGGGACCATCATAAACAAATGAGTGATACTCCCCCCATTCACCGCAGAGATCAACATCAGGATGTTTCTTCAAATCTTCTACAAACCCCTTGTCTATCTTGCGCCCCACCCATTCCTCACCCAGCAAATTTGCCTTTGTTGCAACCACAACAGCCTCAAACCCTCCTTTAGTGAATTCATTAAGAATTTTCTCACGTTCTTGTCCCCACAAGGGCCATATGGGTTTAACATCTTTGCCGCAAGCCTCCTCAATCCAATGCTTATGCAATTCAATGTCAACATCCCCAAACACACCTATTCCAACGCCCAAATGCTTTAGCTGAACCATCGCTTTCTTGAAAGTCTGCTCATAAGTTTTCGATGAAGTTTTCTTCTGGATAAGCGGAATTCCAATAGCCTCACACTGTGCACGTATTAATCCGGAACTTATCTGGTGAGTCACACTTCTGCCTCTTAAATTAACGAAGTTCAGGAGATAAGAAACATCGAGGCCTTTCAACTTGGCTTTGTAGTATGCCAAGGAACTCTCCTTCCCCCCACTCCAAGAAACGAAAGCCTTTGGCATTTTCGTGTCCTCCGTGAGAGTTGCGCACACTTTGTTTTTATGTTTTGCGGGCGCGCCTCTAAGTAAGAAAGAAACCGAAAATCAAGTTTAGGCGGTTGATGCCGTGGAGGTTAACAATGTGTTGAAGGCTTTTTTGGCGTGTGCATAATAAATATAAATGTTGTTTGGTGCAGAAATTAGGAAAGAGGAGAGAGAAAAATGTGTTCCGAAAGAGACGAATCAGTTAAGCCTACGCCGAGGCGATGGATAGAATTGATTTCCCAGACGCCTAGTGGAGCGTGGCGCCCTAAGAAAGGTGTGACAGAGTATCCGTGGCCAAAGTTCATGCATGACAACGCAAACACAGGATTTAGTTCGGGTCCAGCACCAGATGCAAATCATTTACTATGGAAGTTTAACGCGGGCGCTTGGGTATTTTCTTCACCTGCAATAAAGGACGGCAAAGTCTATGTGGGCTCGTACACGGGTAAGGTTTACTGTTTAGACGCGGCGACTGGAGAGCTTTTGTGGGCGTACAGGACTGGAGAGAGAATACTTTGTTCTCCGGCTGTTGCAGGTGGCTTTGTCTATATAGGATCACGAGACAACTATGTTTACTGTTTAGATCAGTTCACAGGAGAGTTGGTGTGGAAATACAAAACTGGGGATTGGACCATCTCCTCTCCCGCAATTGTTTCCGGACCTGAAATTGTAACTGGTCGCGAACACTTTGGCGATAAGGTCTATGTAGGATCTGCTGACTACCATCTTTATTGCCTTGACGCAACTACTGGGAAGGAGTTATGGAGGTCTAAATTTGGAAATGTGGTGTTTTCTGGTCCAGCCGTTGCCAATGGGAAAGTCTACGCTGGTTGTCATGACTTGTATCTTCATTGCTTGAATGCAGATACGGGTGAAACTATCTGGCTAAGCCCAAAAACTGGACATCCTGGAATTTATTCCCCGTCCATTGTTAATGATAAGGTTTACTTCGGATCGTCTGACCATTTTATTTATTGTTTGGATGGAGAGACAGGGTCCCTGTTATGGACTTTCCAGATGAGAGAGCATGGTGCTTATGCTCCTGCTTTGGCTTACGGCAATGTATACTTTGGTTCAGGCGACCACTTTCTCTACTGCTTGGATCAAGTTACAGGGAAACTTGTGTGGAAATACAAAACTGGGGGGGCTTTATCCATGTCTCCTGCCTTAGCCGACGGCAAGGTCTACATAGGGTCAACCGACACCCATGTTTATTGCTTTAACGCGAAAACAGGGGAGGCAATATGGAAATATAAAACTGGAGATGAGTTACGCGGGTTTGGTATCGCCATCGCTGACGGCAGGGTATATGTGCCCTCGAGGAACGGTCACATTTTTTGCTTTGGTAAGGGTCCAACCCTTACCTCGGTGTCGACTACCGAGCCATCTCTGGCTTTGGGAAGCAGCACCATAATCTATGGCAGGCTAACTGATCAGTCTCCAGCCAGCCGCGGAATTCCCGTGGCTAGAGTTCCTATAATCCTAAGCTATGGGAGGGACGGAGGTTGGATCGACTTCGCTAAAGTCATCACCGCTAAGGACGGAACCTTCACTCACGAGTGGGTTCCGCCAGCAGCCGGTCTATGCAGGGTAGTGGCAAGATTTGAAGGAACCCACTCCTACGAATGTTCCAGCGGCGAAGCTATGGTGCGGGTTAAACCAGCACCTCATCAGCGTCCACCACCTTAGAAACAGAATCATAGCAACCGCCGTCTTCACCACATGGTTAGTTCTATATGACATCGTCACAGTCAGAAAACTGCGAAAATAAACTTCAACCTCCCCCTTTTTTGTATGCATGCGCGCGCGCATTACGAAAATGTTATATTGCCTACTCTACCAGATTATCTACCGTTAGAAAAATTGAGGGAGATAGAAGTGAAAACTCTAAGAAACAAATCAACAACTGCTGCTGTCGCTTTAGTTCTTATGTTAACCATCGCTGTCACAGTCATAACAGGCTTACCAATCGCTTTTGCTCAGGTGGAGCGTGAAACTACCGCCTACCTAAGTTGCAGACCTAACCCTATAGGGATTAACCAGGAGCTTTTGGTTAACATATGGGTTGTACCCTTTGACACTGCGGGATTTGATAACTTTGTTACTACCATCACAGATCCCGACGGAATAACCGTGACCAAAACCCAGGACTCCTTCGGCGACGGATCACAATGGTTTACGTACGTGCCCGACAAAACCGGCACTTGGAAACTCAAGTTCTCATGGGCTGGACAAACAATTGGAAGCTGGATCTACCAACCCTGCGAGAGCCCAGAACTGACATTGACCGTACAGCAGGAACAAATACCTTACTGGCCACCAGCTAAACTTCCAACCGATTACTGGGAACACCCAATACACCCAGACAACAGAGAGTGGTACACGATTGCAGGAAATTGGCTGAGTACATGGTACAATGCCTCTGGACAAGCTTACAATCCATATACCTGGGCGCCAAACTCTGCCCACGTAGTATGGAAATATCAGGCGGCCCTAGGAGGCATCGTCGGAGGGGAGTATGGTCCAACAGCCTACGGATATCCTCCAACCGCTGCCATAGCCATTGGTGGATTAACTTTCTTGCCTCGTGCTGATGGAACTCATGCAATAAATGTGCATACCGGAGAAACGTTGTGGGTGAAGGAGGGTGTCCCAACAACCACCGCAATGTTCGAAATCGGCGCTGGAATTATTATGGATGCCACTCCATACTTGGTGGATATTGGCAGAGATTATCTTCGAAAGTATGATCCATTCACGGGAGAATTGGTGGTTGACGTGCCGGGCATGTCTGGTACCTTCGATGGCACATACGTCTACAGCACAAGTGGTGGCTATTTGATTAAGTGGAATGCGTGGGGAAGTAGCAGCAACTTTGCGAGTAGGGTAGTATGGAACGTAACTGACCCCGGAATCAGAATCTCTTACATTCTGGGAGATGTAGGCGTTTCTATAACCTCACCGGGTGGCATGTCTGGAGCTGTTGACTTGACAGACGGATCCGTTCTGTGGAACTGGACACTCGCAGAGAGCGATAGACCGTATACCACCGCGTGCTGCGTTTATGATGGAAAAATAGCCGTTCCCATGCTGTATACAGAGGCTGGGGAGGGTGGAGTATACAAGTGCTGGGACATCAAGACAGGGGATCTAGAATGGACAAGTGACCCCGCTTACGCCTATCCATGGGGTTCTTTCCATGACTATCATACAGAGGCCGCTTACGGCATGTTTTACACACACACCTACGCTGGCGTCTACGCCCTTAACGCTTCCACAGGAAAAGTAGTGTGGCACTACGATCATCCTCCAGAGTACCCGTTCGAAAATGTCTATGGCAATTCATATCCTTTCTTCAACTCTCGCAAGGGCGCGCGCGTTGCTGACGGCAAGATTTACATAGTCAACTGTGAGCACACCCCTAACAACCCCCTCGCCAGAGGTTGGAAACTACACTGCATCGACTGCTATACAGGAAAGGGAATATGGAACATAACCTTCACGTCGGCTGGCTGGGGCACTGATTACTGGTTTATTGCGTACGGCTTACTCGTAGCCGCCAACAGGCATGACGGCTATCTATACGCCTTCGGCAAGGGTCAAACCGCCACAACAGTTTCAGTGTCATCGGCTGTTATATCAAAGGGTTCCGGCGTGTTGATTGAGGGCACAGTTCTAGATCAGTCTCCAGCTCAGCCGGGCACCCCATGCGTGTCTGAGGAAAGCATGAGTGCGTGGATGGAACACCTGCATATGCAGAAGCCAGCGCCTGGAATTGGAGCCACAACCGGCGTTCCAGTGGATCTTCGAGCCTGTGGTTCAGATGGAAGCGTAATTGACATAGGCCAAGTCACAAGCGACTCCAAAGGCTGCTTCATGTGCGAGTGGACTCCCACAGACGAAGACCTGTACACAGTCACCGCCACGTTCAATGGAGACGAATCCTACTATAGTTCATGGGCAGAAACCGGCTTATCAGTGGGTGCAGCGCCGCCAGAACCTACAGAACCAGCGGTACAAGAAGACATCGACGAGGCGGTTGATAATCTCAACGATAGTTTCATGCCACTTTTCTATGGACTAATAGTAGCTGTTGCCATAGCCATCATCATAGGCATAGTTAACCTCTGGGCACTCAGAAAACGATAAACCCCTCAACCTCTTTTTTTTTTAAAAAAAAAAGAAGTAAACGATTAAGAAGACAGATAGTAGAAATGCTGGTTTTTGGCGCAATAATTGGCTTCAATAAAGCAAAACACGTTAATGAACCGCTTCACCTGATCTCGACCAGCCAATTATTCATAGGAAAACCCGTCATGAGGGTGCATGTAACCCTAGTGAACCCACCATACCCAAGTGGGTTCCTCAGTCCAGCTTCATCCCGCTTGGCATGCATGCGCGCGCAAAGGACATGCGCGCGCGCATCCGATGCAGGTTCTTTTCCCCTAGGATGGTGTACCCTAGGTCATTACGGCAATGGCGAAGTTCGTTCTCAAGTGGCTATCGATGCATAAACTCTTTTCAGGAGCTATCATCTTTCTGCATCTCGGCTTTCTCAATAAGTTCAACTTTGGATATATCTAGAAAAAGGTAGTTGTCTCTAGATACTTTCTTACTTTGGAGCACCTCTAGGCGTTTTTTGAATAATGGGCCATCGGTAACAAGTGTATGATACTCGCCAAGTTGACCGCAAACATGGATGTTCCTTTCACGTTTCAACCTACGTATATCTTGTAAGAAGTTGTGATCTATCTTACGCCCCAACCATTCCTCACCCAAGTCAGCATTTACTACCACAACAATCGCTTCGAAACCTTTGTCCACGAAGTCGACCAAATTTTGCTCTGGATCTCTCCCCCATAACGGCGTGATTGGTTTTATCCTTAACTCACTGCAAACTCGACGTATCCAGTCTTCTTGCGCTTCAAGAATGCTATACTGTCTCAGCTTTTCGCTACTGTCTACAGGGTAATGCGGAGAAACGATCCCCCACACTACCCCTTCAACATCTGTTGGATCTAGCCTGCGTATCGTTGACTTGAACTGACCCTCAAATTCGTCCCAAGCGGTCTCCCTCTGAACTATTGGTATTTCCATTGCTTGTGCTTGCATGGCGATGACTTCTGGGTCGGCTTTGTGTAGTGTCCACTTGCTGACATCTTTGAAAAAAAGGTTTAGAAGATTCGAAACCTTACGTGGGCTCCACCTGCTGACATCTTTGAAAACGAAGTTTAGAAGATTCGAAACCTTACGTGGGCTCCACTTGCTGACATCTTTGAAAACGAAGTTTAGAAGATTCGAAACCTCGAAACCTTTCAAGATCGCTTCATAACACGCCAGACAGCTGTCTTTGCCTCCACTCCAAGACGCGGCAACCCGCATTAAATCCCTCCATAAGGGGTGATACAACTGGATAATAAGAGTCTTATTCTTGTATTGCATGCGCAGTTAGCATAGTGCACTTAGCTTAACCTCCTTTTCTTTTTGTTTGCGCGGGCTAGGATCGCTACACCCGCCTTTTCCTTCATCGTTCACTATCTCGCGAGTTCCGAGTTGCACCGTAATTTCAAATTGGAGACCGTCCCATTTACATCTTCATATCGCCTCTCAAATTAAGGAGCTAAAGTTTCAATCCACTTGTTTGAAGGGGAATAATCATATTCCGTTCTTTGCATCTCACTTCTATTCTTTAACCTTCCCCTGATGAAACTTAATCAAGTTGCGCGCGCAGTGCGAGCACAACTACTAGCCTACACCACTATGGACAAATTATCGCAATTGCGGTTGTCGTAGCTATATGCATAGGCCTGTGCAATACCTGAGCCATCAGAAAATCATCTCAAAGAAACAGATTAGAACCTAACACATACCCCCTCTTTTTTCTAGACCTTAACAAAAGAGTATGGGCTGGCTTCTTTGAAGAAGAAAAAGCAGATGTACTCCCTATTTATGCTATGATCAAGAATGGGACACTAACACCTAAAGAGATAAAATTATGTACGCGCTTAAATACAGCGAAAAGAACAGCGGTCGTCAAAATGAGGCGCGAACATAATTGATTCTGCTGATTAATCCGGCTCCGCCCACTAAATCGCCTTGGTATACTGGACGAAAAGACCCCCCACTCGGATTAGCCTACGTTGCTGCAGCCCTCGAAAAGGAAGGTTTTCACGTTGAAATTGTTGACAACTACCTGCTTGAAAAGCCAATCGATTATATCAAACAAATGGTCAGAAGACATAAGCCACGAATAGTCGGCATAACATGTGGCTCCGCAACCTATCGAGAATGCGTTGAAACAGCTAAGGCTGTTAAAGAGGTATTTCCTTCCTGCAAAGTAGTGGTCGGTGGGCCGCATCCTTCATGCATGCCTGACAGCATGTTGCAACATTCAGAGATAGACTATGTTGTCTTGGGAGAAGGAGAACGCGCAATTGTGGAACTTGTAACCAACATTACGAAATGCGAAGACGATTCAGCTATTGCCACCGTTCCAGGTATCGCTTACAGGTATGAAGAAAAAATACTGAAAACCGCCCCGAGGTTTATCAGCGATCTGGATCAGATTCCTTATCCTGCAAGGCATTTACTGCCAATGGATTTCTACGACAGGACGATCGATTATTTGAGTGTTAGACCTGTAGACACGATGAACGTAATACGGGGCTGCCCACATAATTGCGTATATTGCGAGGTTAAGAAATTATTTGGGCGAAAAATCCGTGCTTTTAGTCCACCTAGAGTTCTGGAAGAAATCGATCATCTGGTCAATAAATATGGTTCAAAAGGAATATATTTTGTAGGTGACAATTTCACGGTTCAGAAAAAGAGAACAATAGAGATATGCGAACTGATAAAAAAGTATAAACTAGACATTGAATGGGTTTGCGATACCAGAGTCGACCTGATCTCGCGGGAGCTGCTGAAGAAAATGAAAGACGCTGGATGCAGGACTATATGGTTTGGGGTGGAGTCAGGTTCTCCCCCCATTTTAGAGAAGATGAATAAAGGTATCACTCTTCAGCAAGCGGTCCACGCATTCAAGCTTTGTAAGAGAGAAGGAATACATATCGCCTGTTCGTTCATGTTGGGAATACCTGGAGAAACAGTCAACGACATGAAAGCCACGTTGAAGTTTGCAAAGAAATTGGATCCTGACTGGTGTCGGTTTAACATCTTTATAGCGACTCCCGTTAGCAGTCTATATGAGGAAATACTGCAGAGGGATCTCTACGATCGCGTGGAAGATTTTTTGGTCTACGTCAAGACGAAAGATTTCGATTATAAATCGTTGCTAGAGGTACAAAGGCGATTTCACACAGAGTTCAATAGATCGCCAAAGAAAATACTTAGAAAAATCAGACGAGATGGCTTTTTAGGCATCTTGAGAAAGAGTCTTAGACTTTCGCGCCGATAAGTAATATCAGCAACCCGGCTGCGCGCGGGGTCCATCATCTCTATAATTAACTAACGAAGATTACATTCATTCAATTTGTTATCCCCAATAAGTGCAACCGATATGCAAAACAAACCATGGATTTCATGGGAAAGGGAGCTAGACTACGTTTACGTGTACGTGGCAATTCTACACCCCGGCACCAAGCTCTAAAGACCTGGGATTGGAAATGCCCGCGAAATGGAAGGTATGCATTCATAAATCTTTTAGAATAAAGCAACGTGAGCTCGTAGGTTTTGTTGAAAACTCTATCTATTAATTTTTGTTCCTTTAGACCGTATGGAATTGAGAAGCATTCTGCAAGGCAGATGAAGTTTGAGCCGGCTTCAGCTATATTAGACCATTTTTGGTGTCACTTCAAGGTTTTCGATGTGCGCGAATCGTCTTGTTTGGTTTCACTTACTGGAATCACGCGTGTGCGCAATTAAGGTAAAAAGCTTAATAATTCGTAGTATGTAAACAGCAAAAAGAGAGGGAAAGGTTTGTCGATAACAGACAGACTGCGCGCTTGGGTCTTTAGCGACATTTCACTTTCCCTCATTTTGCCATGCATCGTAGGCGTATTGATACTCGCTTACCCCACAGTGATAGCGGACGTCCTGGCTCCGATACACATATCTTTACCACCTTGGCTCTGGGGAGGAAAAGAAATATGCGCATTCATGTATGCATGCTGCATGGATGCAGGCAGTGGTCTCGCTCAGTCTTTGTTAGTCAGTGCTATTCCAATATTTCTTGGATTGACTTGGAACAGGTGGGCTGGAGGAGCATCAGGATTCCTACTCAGTCTGCTCTATACAGTGGGCATGGCCGCATACTTCGAATATTTTGTTCCCACCCTAGACTGGCTTGGCTTGATTGTGAGCGGCATGTTAGCTGGATACATAGCCGGAGCCTTAATGGAGCGCTCGCGCATGCGGGGTAATACAAGCTTAAAAACCATGTTGATCTGGTCAATAGTGGCTGCCATAGTTGCAATAGTATTTACTACCCAGACATACATCTGGTATTCACCGATGTTCCAACCCATCAATGGAAACTATAACGATGGAGTAACCCTTTCATATTTCATTTACACCGCAAGTTACGGTCCTTGGGCTATACTTGCGGCAATCGCCGCCAAAGTCACATCCCGGTTCAGATGAACTAAGGGTATTAAAGCCAATACACAACAATACGAATCGCTTCTCCCAATTTTTGGGGAATAAGGACGTTCTAATAGTCCAAAGAACCTCTAATCTGCTTTTCCGCTTGGGCTTCTCACAATTACAGATGGGAAAAGCATGAAGTCTCTGCTTGAATTTATCTTCTCCAAAACATAGCCTCTTCTGCAACAATATGTAGTTTCTTGCCTCAGCTAACCCAAACCTATTTTGGGCTTTGCAGTTCGACAATTCAATCAAAACGGTTTTTGCAACAGGTCATTTTATCGGTTTCCCAACTGACTTTGAGAGACTAACCTACCGAATCCGCCCCAAGCTCAGCTAAACGGCGCGATGCTGATATGGTTTATTGATGAAGAAAAGAGTGCGGGCGCAAATAAACCATTGCACATCATAAACAGCTTTTGTCGATTATGGTCATGTTTGATTCCAAAACACGAGTTTACAGTATTCTGATGCATTATTGTATTCTAAGCCGTCTTCATAAATTATATCCATCTTAACCCCGTAGCGTTCCAACAAAGCATCAACATCATTCCATATTTTATTCGAAAGGTCATCAGCTTCCCACAATCCCCAAATCTTGTCATCTGGTCCACGAAAACCATAGCCGTAATCCTCTGGAAGAACATAAGCCACTCTGCCACTCATCATATGAGTCATTCGAGGATTACGATTTATGTAACGCCAAAACTTTTTCAAAGCATCTAAATGTTCTTCCCCCAAAATTCCATATGGGTTCGTTGAAACCTTTGGATAACTAAAAATGACTATATACTTTGCTCCACTGTGATAAGCTAAAATCATGTCATCGTAAAGTTCTTCTCCAGATTCAATATATGGCAGATCATAATAAGTCCATGTTACCATGACCCCCCACTCTTTCTCTTGAATACTGGCTGCTCCTCTACAAAGAGCCACGTTCAAAAGCCTGCTATGATTCCATCCAAACTCAGCCAAAACCACATCATAGCCCGCTTCGTAATCGAACCAGTAAAGAGCATAATCAGCTGTAAACAATAGTAAATTACCAGCACGCGCGCGTGCTGTCTTCAAATACTCATCCACTAGTTCAACATACTTGTTGGCTGCATCAGTAAAGTTACTCGCTTCTATGATATGGGAGGGACTGTCTATTTGGTGTCCGCCAGGCTCGTCATAAACATACAATCCAAAAAAACGGTCACCCCACCTTTCCCTAGCCTCGCCAACCCATTGAGGCTGAGGAAACCGCATAGATAGATGCGTATAAACTATGAAGTAGAGCCCACTATCATAAACGTATTGACACACCTCGTCGAGCTTCGTAACGTTGCGGGTTATCCCTGTACTGCCTATCACAAAAAGATTCGTATAAGACCGAACCTCGTCAACAAGTCTCTTAATGCCCTTCACATCGTCATAGGCAGCGTCAACACCAACAAAGGCATCCAGCGGAACAGGTCTCGAGGGATCCTTCACAAGAAAATAAAGTTTCAAAAAAAGCAGGAAAATGAGCAGAGAAGCAAGAAAAACAAACAAAACTTTTCGATGTTTCATTTACCTCACGATTGAACTAGGATTTAGCTTTAAGGTACCTGCACATAAATTTTTCCAAAAGCGTAACATCTTCAATTTCTAAGAGATTAGCTCCAAACGCAAAAAGGACTGAAGAAAAAAGAAAAAGGATTGCAAAATGAGAAAACTTACGTTTCTCACCTAAGTCTGGTGATCCGTAAGTCGGTTGTTGAACCAGCTCCTCATGTGAGGTGCCACGTGACAAAAGATCTCCTAATAAAATACTAGTTTGTTGCACTCTGCATCCTTGCAGCAACAGCGATTTTAGCATTTGGAATAACCGCCCTGATCATGGAGATAATAGCCGTCATATTCGCTGTCGCCTCTGACTATCTGCTTTTCCTGGTCATGTTAGTATCATATTTAGCATTTTTCAACTCGAATTTTTGTTGGCATTGTTGTAGACCCGTTGGATGAGGTTTTGTAGCAGAGTTGGTTGGATTGAATAGTTGTACAGTCTGCTCCTGCATACGTTGATCTTGAGGGGGCTACGCGCGAGCCGACAACCTCCTTAACGACACCTGGAAAATCAATGATAGGTATCAAACTATCACCGCAACCTACAAAGGTTCGGTGGCTTAATCCTAGCGCTAATAGTAACAAATTTAGCAACCCAATACTTGCCAAAACTCTATTGCCAAAAGAAGCCGTCGCCAAAGGAATTGGGTCAAAGTCAAGAATCTTGGCGCGGAATACAGCGAACCCTGCGGCTATTGCTCTTACGTTTGCCCTGCACCAATTGATCTGAAGGGATAATTACTGGCGCCAAACAAAAGAACAAAACATGCGCTAAGATCAAGCCACAAAATAACCAGTGAATTTTAGGAGAAAGCTTCGTCTTGGTGCGTGCAGATTATCTAGTTTAGTTCCACTTACTAGAGTCACACGTGTGCGCAATTAAGGTAAAAAGCTTAATAATTCGTAGTATGTAAACAGCAAAAAGAGAGGGAACGGTTTGTCGATAACAGATAGACTGCGCGCTTGGGTCTTTAGCGACATTTCACTTTGCCTCGTTTTGCCTTGCATCATAGGCGTGTTGATACTCGCTTACCCCACAGTGATAGCGGACGTTCTGCGTACGATACATATGTCTTTACCACCTTGGCTCTGGGGAGGAAAAGAAATGCCGCTACAGTACATTCTACAGTATATATTCGTAATTGGTCTCGCTCAGTCTTTGTTAGTCAGTGCTATTCCAATATTTCTTGGATTGGTCTGGAACAGATGGGCTGGAGGAGCATCAGGATTCCTACTCAGCCTACTGTTTACAGTAAGCATGGCCACATACTACCCCACATACTATGGGAACTTTATTCCGAACGTAACTTGGCTTAGCTTTATTGTGAGCGGCATGTTAGCTGGGTACATAGCCGGAGCCTTAATGGAGCGCTCGCGCATGCGGGGTGATACAAGCTTAAAAACTATGTTGATTTGGTCAATAGTGGCTGCCATAGTTGCAATAGTATTTACTACCCAGACATACATCTGGTATTCACCGATGTTCAATGTTGCTATCAGTGGTATGAGCTATATCAATGGAGTAACCTTTTCATATTTTATTTACACCGTGATTTACGGTCCTTGGGCTATACTTGCAGCAATCGCCGCCAAAGTCACATCCCGGTTCAGATGAAAAGGGTATTAAAGCCAATACACAACAATACGAATCGCTTCTCCCAATTTTTGGGGAATAAGGACGTTCTAATAGTCCAAAGAACCTCTAATCTGCTTTTCCGCTTGGGCCTCTCACAATTACAGACGGGGAAACCAGTAAGTCTCTGCTCGAAGTTATCTTCTCCAAAACATAGCCCCTTATGCAACAATATGTAGTTTCTTGCCTCAGCTAACCCAAACCTATTTTGGGCTTTGCAGTTCGACAATTCAACCAAAACGGTTTTTGCAACAGGCCATTTTATCGCTTTCCCGACTAACTTTGAGAGACTGACCTACCGAATCTGCTAAGCTCAGCTAAACGGCGCGATGCTGATAGGCTTTATTGATGAAGCAACGAATGCGCACGCGCAAGTTAGTATCCTCTTTTGGTTCCATCAAACAAATCAAAAGGCACAAAGTTTCTTTGGCTAAAATTGCGAAGAACAAGGAAGAAGGTTATTTTTCGTATTGATATTTTCTGTTCAAAGCGGCAAGTGCCAAAACAATGACAACGGAGCCTAGAGCTAGAAGCGCCGTTGCCAGAGTTAAGCCAAACGGAGTGAAACTTAAAAAAAGACCAACGAGTGCAGTAACAGCAAAACTTAATCCAACGGACAAAGTGAACCTCTCAATTTCATCCATCGATTTTTTTCCAGGAAACAGAGTTTCAGTCAAACAGTAGCCGGGCAGAAAAACCGTGAGAACAAAACCAAACACATAACGCAGATAAGACAACGACGTTCCAGTCTCTGGAAAGAACAGAATTGAAACGAATGTGACGAGAGTCAAGCTGATAGTAACCCAGAACCAGAGACTCTTTCTTGAAGACAGGAAATCGCTGAAACATGTTGTGGGGATCGTTGGCGCTCCTAGTACCACCAAGCCCTTCTGCTGCAAATCCATGATTTCCCTCGTAATGTCGTCAAGACTAGCACCAACCCGTTCTTGAACTAAGTGAACCAATGCCCTCACATTCTTCGGTTGCTTAGTCTCTACGATTTCCAAGATGATCTTATCTAATGATTTCATCTCGCACTCACTTATGAGCAAGTTAAATATTAAATTGTTGTCCAGATCCTAACGCTTTGGAGCTACGAGGCGCGCGCTTAGTAGACTCAAATCGTGCGAGCGCCATTTTTACCTTTTCTGTCCAATCCAGTAAATGATCCCAGCAAGTACTAGGAGAATCAAGCTAAACAGATAAAACCAGGGAATTACTCCATAGGGTGGTAATGTCTGCAATAAAGACAAAGCAAAAAACAGGTAGGGTATGAAGACCAAATTAAGAATCACCACCACGAAGAAAAGGATAATTGGAACCCGGTGGTACACGTCCAACCAAACCGTCTCCTTAACTGTGTATTTAGTAAGAAATCAAGTAATTTAAGTGATCCTTTTAAGGTCTTCCCTGTATTCTCCAATTTCCACTGCTTTGTGCGGCCGACAGATACTTCCTCACTTAGATTCATGTTCTGTCGAATATCGTTTGCAAGTGCTGAGAAGCAAGGGTGTGGCACCTATGTTCCTTAAATAGAGAAAGGTTTATAGATAAACTTGAGAAAAATGTCGAGAGTGGTGCTTCGAGATTGAAGTGGTATTGGTGGATTCTGGTTGTAGCAGCTGTTATCATGGGAATATACACTCTTGTGCCAACGCCAATAGACGCTTCCAATTTATTCCTGAGAAGAGCTTCGATGCCCAACCTGTTTGGCTATTATTCACACTGCTCTTATGCACCAATGAGCACTATGATATGCTGGATAATCGCTGGGACATACGTGCTCTATGGAAAACGAGCCTCCTAGAAAACCTTTTTTCTTTCTACTTACACAAGCGTATGTGCGCAGATAACGCTATCAAGTCCACCTACTGATTAACTTACTTCGCTTTTCGGGTTTTTCCTTCCTATTTGCTCCATCGCCATCCTATTCTAATAGCTTCTTCTTCGCATACGTATACACAGTTACCGCAACGTATGCATCTGAGATCTTGAAGGCCTTC
>Ga0209636_10002022_pt1 | contig 20523 bp, 19 predicted proteins | sample DeeMarSWOR152_54_FD_187464 | JGI IMG/M metagenome (GOLD analysis project Ga0209636, IMG submission 187464) | Marine sediment microbial communities from White Oak River estuary, North Carolina - WOR-1-52-54 (SPAdes) (version 2) | ecosystem: Environmental > Aquatic > Marine > Intertidal zone >...
TGCCTACCGGTTCGAGCTTGGCGAAAACGGAATATCCAAAATTTCCGCCATCGATCCTCTTCTGGGCAAAACACTGGACAGTTACGAGAAAATCCTCATCTATCCGAGAACTTTTTTCTCCACTCCCCCGGACATTCTCGACCATGCGATCCGCAGCATAGAAAGGGAACTCGAGGAGAGAATCGCATTTTTCAAAAAACAGGACAAACTCATCGAAGCCAACCGAATCGAAGAGAGAACACTGTTTGACCTGGAAATGCTGAGAGAATTCGGTTACTGCCCAGGCATAGAGAATTATTCACTCTTTCTTAGTTTGAGAAAACCCGGAGAGCCGCCCTACACTCTTCTCGATTATTTTCCTCCTGATTTTCTGATCATAATCGATGAATCCCACGTCACTATCCCTCAAATCCGGGGAATGTACTACGGCGACCGCTCACGAAAGCAGACCCTTATTGAACATGGATTCCGCCTGCCCTCAGCCCTGGATAACCGGCCTCTCAATTTCGAAGAGTACGAGAGCCGGATCAATCAAGTCCTTCACGTCTCAGCCACTCCGGGCCCTTATGAACTAAAAAAAACGAAGAATAAAGTCGTCGAGCAGATCATCAGGCCGACCGGCCTTACAGACCCTGAAATCGAGGTTCGTCCGGTAAAAGGTCAGATCGACGATTTAATGGCTGAAATCAATACAAGAGCTAGGAAGAACGAGCGAACCCTTGTCACGACTTTGACCAAAAAAATGGCAGAAGCCTTGACACGGCACTACCATGAGCTCGGTCTCCGCGTTCGCTATCTTCATTCTGAGATTGACACGCTTGAACGCGTAAACATACTCAGAGACCTGCGAAAGGGAAAATTCGATGCTCTCATCGGTATCAACCTGCTCAGAGAAGGGCTTGATCTGCCTGAAGTCTCCTTAGTGGCTATCCTGGATGCGGACAAAGAAGGATTTCTCCGTTCAGCAAGTTCTCTGATTCAGACTTTTGGGCGTGCGGCAAGGAACGTTGAAGGAAGAACCATTCTCTATGCAGACAGCATGACAGACTCTATGAACAAAGCGATCACTGAGACAAACAGGAGGAGGAAGATCCAACAGGAATTCAACACGAAGAACAACATCACTCCTCAATCCATTAAAAAAAGGATAGATGAGGTCTTGACCAGCATATATGAGAGGGATTATTTTGATTATTCACGGATCTCGGAGGAGAGAGACATCTATCTCTCGTCCCAAAAGAGAAAAGAAATGATGGAGAAACTGGAAAATTTGATGAAGGAGGCAGCCAGAAACCTGGAGTTTGAAAAAGCAGCTAAATTGAGGGATGAGCTCAATAAACTGAAAAAAAGGGAGCTGGAATTAGTCGCCTGAGCGAGTTTCAAATTTTCATTTCGACATAAAGGTACATATGACGAACCGTTTGAGAAAAAAAGCACAGACTCTGCCGCAAAAAGCTGGCATTTACTTCTTTAAGACTCGAACAGGAGAGGTGATCTATATCGGCAAGGCGCGCTCTTTACGGGATAGAGTGAAATCTTATTTCCAACAGACTTCGGATGCAAAAATCAAAAATATCCTCTCTGAAACATGGGATGTCGATTTTATCCTGACTGGCTCCACGAAAGAAGCAGCCTTCCTTGAGAATAATTTTATCCGCACGTACCAGCCCAGATATAACCTGAGGCTCAAGGACGATAAAAGCTTCCCCTTCCTGAAAATGACGCTCCGGGAAAAGTTTCCGGCGCTCACATTAACAAGAAGAGTGGAGGAAGACGGAGCCAGATACTATGGACCATACAGCCCGGCTCAGCAAGCTCGACAAACAAGCCATCTCATCGCCAAATACTTCGGTGTCCGGACCTGTGAGGAAGCTGTTCCAGGAAAAAGGAAAAGGCCTTGTCTCGAATATGACCTCAAACTCTGTTCCGGTCCGTGCGTTAAATACATCTCCGAGTCGGATTACAAAGAGAGCGTGGAGAATGCACTTCTCTTCCTGGATGGAAAAACCGAAAAGCTGTTGAGCGTCTTAAAGAAAAAAATGCGCGAATCAGCATCCCGGCAGGAATTCGAGCAGGCTGCTCACTGGAGAGACCTCATTCACACTATAAAAGACATCAAAGAGAGGCCGAAGCTCATATCCGTCCAGATGGAAGATATTGATATATTCGGTTTCGCACGGGAAAGCGAAAACATCGCAGTCTATGTCTTCTTGATGAGAAGAGGTAAAGTCATCGAATCTGAAGAGCTCTACTTTCAGGAGAAAGAAGAGGTTTCAAACACACAAATTCTTTCCACTTGCTTGAGGGACTTTTATGAGAACCGAGAGAATATTCCGGATAAGATACTCCTTCCTTTTATACCGGAAAGAAAAGAAAAGCTCTCAAAGATTCTCACGAATATAAAGCATAAAAAAGTTGAAATCCTCACGCCACTCAGAGGAGAAAATAAAAAATTGGTCAGCCTGGCCAATACAAATGCAGAAATTCTGATGCGAAAAAAATCCGATGAGCTCTCCCCTCTTGATGAAGTGAGAAAAATCCTCGAACTCAATACTCTTCCTGTTCGCATCGAGGGATACGACATCTCTAACACAGGAGGAGATGAATCAGTGGGCTCTCTTGTTGTCTTTGAGAACGGCCTCCCTCGAAAAAATGATTACCGGAAATACAGGATCATGAGCGTGGAAGGCCCGAACGATGTGGCCAGCATTCAGGAAATCATCAGAAGACGATATACAAAACTCCTCCAGGAGAAGAAGGCCTTCCCGGATTTGATCCTTGTGGATGGAGGGAAAGGCCAGCTGAATGCAGCCAGGGGAGTTCTTGAAGAATTGGGATTAAGCCATCTTCCCGTCGTCTCACTGGCAAAAAGGGAAGAAATCATTTTCACGCCATCCCATAAGAACGGGATTCGGCTGGAAAAGACTTCCCCTGTCCTCAAGCTCTTCCAGAATATAAGAGATGAATCTCACCGTTTTGCTCTTTCTTTTCACCGCTTAAGGAGGAAAAAGAAAAGCTTCGAATCCCGGCTGGATGGGATTGAAGGGATAGGGCAAAAGAGAAAAACAGCCCTTCTGACAAAATACGAAAGCGTAGAGGAAATTAAAAAAGCATCGATCGAGGAATTGGCCAAGATTACAGGTAGGAAGGTGGCTCAAGGCCTTGTTGACAAGCTTAAAACAGAATGATACCAATTTCAGAGAAAAGTTTATGATGTGAAAGCTCAAAAGAAAATAAAAGTAAATTTAAGTCAATATAAGATAATTTAAGTATATATGTGTAATTTTTCACCTTGTTTTGCATCTTTTGAGGTGGGGCAATAGCGTACGGAGAAACGGATATGATACTCGGAACTGGAATCGATATTATCGAAGTGGAGCGTGTAAAAAAAATATCTGAAAAAAGTCCCCGTTTCCTGGAAAAGATCTTCACGTCTGGCGAGATCGACTACTGCCAGAAGAAAAAAAATAGGTACCAGCATTTGGCCGCCCGGTTTGCTGCCAAAGAAGCCTTCTTCAAAGCCATAGGAAGAAGGATAAACTGGACTGATGTTGAGCTCTACAACCTCTCTTCTGGAAAGCCCGAGTTAAAAATCAAGAATAAAGAGAGATTCCGCGTAGAAAAAGCTCATGTTTCCATTTCTCACTTGAAAGATTATGCTATTGCAGCGGTTATCCTGGAAGGGAAAAAATAGATTCCAGGTTATTTCACCAGAATCAATCGAGCGATAAAACTGAGGATTATTGCGACTCCCGTATTCAATCCCATCGAGAGGAGCGCCACTCTCTTCCCTATCTCCTTCCAGAGGAGAGCCACTGTGGAAAGACAGGGGATGAAAAAGTTGATAAACACGGTGAAAACGATGAGCTGTTCTTTGGAAATGACTGTCAGTAAGTCCTTGTAGCTGACATCGAGCGCCTGAAGCATCATGACTAAAGACAACTCTTTCCTCAAAAATCCGAAAACGAGAGTGACTCCGAGGTCCCGGGGAAGGCCAAGGCCCTTCTCCACTAAAGGGGAAAGAATCAGGTTGATGAACCTGTCAAAATGCAAGTATTGAAGAAATCCCAATACAATGCTTCCTGCAATCAGGATAGGCCAGGCAAATTTTATGAAGGATTTCATCTGGAAATAAGTTTTCTTCATCATGTTTTTTATCGAGGGCACCTTCAAAGAAGGGATTTCAAGGATCAATCCAGGCGAGGGAGTCCGGAAAAAGAGCGTTATCACTCGACCGAGCACCGCTACCAAGAGTATATTGAACACGTAGAAACCGAAGGCCCACAGCGGACCCAGGTAAAAAGCAACTATGGCCAGGATGATCGTGGTCCTGGCTGAACAGGGAATAAACGGAATCAGCAGAGATGTGATGACCCGGTCCCTGCGGGATTCCAGAGTTCGGGTTGAAATAATAGCCGGGACGTTGCAGCCAAAACCCAGGATAAAAGGGGAGATAGATTTTCCATGGAGGCCGATCTTGTGCATAAAGGTATCCATTAAAAAGCCTGCACGAGCGAGATAGCCAACATCTTCAAAAAATGACATGAGAAAAATCAAAGGAAGGAAATAAGGAAGAACAATGGCTACGCCCCCTCCGATGCCTGCGAGCAGCCCATCTACCAAATAAGACAACACACCTGTCCCAAGACTCAGCATAAGGGAATGCCTCAAGTTGGTCAAAGGCTCAAGAAGAAGCTCTTCTAAAGGGCTCCCGACTCTGAAAATAATAAAGAAAAAGCCGCAAAAAACAGCCAGAAGAATGATGTAGCCAAAGAAAGGATGCATGATGACATCATCGATTTTTTCTTCGAACCTGACTCTTTTCCCTCTAAATACGCGGCTGCATTCTTCAAAAATTTTCAGGGCTAGATGATGCCTTTCGGCCGAGATGACTTCGTATGCGGGAGCGTTGTGCATGGTCTCGAGGTCGTGTCTCACTTGATCCAGGGCTTTTTTCAAGGGGGGATTGATATCTTTGAGCACCTTATCAAAAAAAAGCTTATTCGCCTCTATCATATGGATGGCTGTGAATCTCTTGTTCGAAACAACAGGGAATTCTTCTGGAAGAAGATTGATCAATTCCTCAATTTTCTGCTCCACATCTCTGGACCATTCGATAGGGGATACGGTTAATCCCTCCTCCAGGCCTCGGAGGACAGCATCCAGAAGTTCCTTGATCCCTCGGCCACGAATGGCTATGGTCGGAATCACAGGGACACCAAGAATCTTCTCCAGTTTTCTTATATAAATTTCAATCCCCTTTTTTTCCGCCAGATCGACCATGTTCAATGCGATGATCATCGGGCACCCCAATTCAACAAGCTCCAGTGTGAGTTCAAGACTCCGGCCAAGAATTGACGCATCAATCACGTTGATGACCAGGCTTGGCTTCTCATGGAATAAGTGAACAAGAGCAACTTTTTCAGCCGGGTCGGACGGATTCAGGGAATAGGTTCCCGGCAAATCGATGATGTTTAAAATATTCCCCTCGACATTGACTTTGCTGTGTGTATGTTCAACTGAAGTGCCGGGAAAATTGGACGTGTCTGCTTTCAGCCCTGCAATCGCGTTAAAAAGCGTACTTTTTCCGCAATTCGGCTGCCCGATGAAAACAACATCGGGATCGTTATTTTTTTTACTCAATTATTTCGACCATAATTTTTTGAGCGACTCCCCTACCCAGGGCGACCGATGTATCTGAGGTCAGATTCTTCACAAGGACTGGTCCCCGAAAAATGGCCCGTGAATCCAGTTCAACAGTATCATTCCTATGAAAACCCATTGCCATCAGCCTTCTGCGGACACCATGTCCACCGAGTATATCCACGATCTTCAAGGGTGTGTCAGGAGGAGCTTGGATCAAGCTAATCACTTCGGACATATTCTGTATCCTTTACTCGCTAATTGAGAATCGTTCTCATTATTTCTAACTAGAGATAATAAAGAAATCAGAGAAAAAAATCAATACTCCCTGGGCTCAAGCTTTGATAACTTCAAAAGATTGCACAATTCAGTGAAAGGCTTCGAGATCTCATTCATCTCGGAAACCTGCAAAACTCTAAGAAATTACTGACGTTATGATATGAGCAAAAAAATGACGATTATCGTTGCGGGAGAGGCTTGCCAGTTATAGAAACGAATTCATGAATTCCTGGCTTAAATGTGCATTTTATATTTCAAAATTATCAAGGCTTGGCTTCAACCTGGCCTGATTCCATCTTAATCCTTGTATAAAAAAGATAAAAAAGAAGGATTAAAAAACTGATGACGACTAAAGAATGCTGGGTATAAAAACGAAACACTCCTTTCCCTAAGACCTCTCTCAGGCTGGCTCCAATGCAAATAAAATTGGCTATCAAAATGTACTTCATCACCGGGGGAAACTTATCAATCCAGTTTATGAGAAAAACCACAGCCAGGATGGCGTAAAGGTAATTGTAGTGCCACGAGAGAGGAGAAAAAAATGGAATCATTATGAGCAGAAACGAAGACTCGAGTACTTCTGGTTGTGTCACTTTTAATTTCTTCCCCGAATCCATCATCCACAACAGAAAAAAACCGATGAGCAGAGCCGTACAGATGCTTAAAATCCATGCCCATACACTTTTATCAGCTGGAAGATTTTTCAAGAAAAAAGCATATACAGAACTATTGTCATAATGGTCAAGTAATGAAGGCGTGGAAAGGGATAATGTTCGCTGCCACTCTTTCAAAACAAAGAAACTCTGTTTGAAGCCATAAAAAAAGACAGGGAGAATAAAACCCATCACAAGAATTCCGAGTCCTGAGGCCGCTACCTTTATTTTTTTCTTTAGGATGAAGTAAGGGAGAAACACTAAAGCATAAGGCTTGAAAATCAAGGAAAATCCCCAGAGTAAGCCAGCCTGCCTATCCTTCCGCTCAACCAGAGCTTTTACCATCAGGATTAGAAGAAAGGCCATCAAAATATTGACCTGTCCAAGCTCTATCTCCCGGCCAATGAATTTTAATAAGACCAAAAAAGTCAGAACAACCACCCATCCTTTTTTCTTATGCTTTTCCGGAAGGAGAACATAAGAGATAGTCAAACAGAGGAACAAAAGGTAAAGCACGAGGAAGTTCCACAACACTTTTGCTACTTCATACGGGAATAATGTCAACACGGAAAAAATCACAGCCGAGGCAGGAAAATACTTAAACTGGAGATGACCATCTGAAATTTGGTAGAGCATCTCCCCTTTCAAGATCCTTTGCCCAGCCTTGTAGCAGACTCCAAAATCTGTCATATCCTTTTTCACAAAGAACTGATAAATGAGAAGAAAAGATAAAAACACAAGGAGGATGAGGAGAATCTTTCGCACTTTTATTGACATCTTCATGATCAATATCCTGTATTCGATTCCTGAGTCCATTAAACCTACAGTATATTATTTTCACTGTCAACAAGATGGAAGATGGATTCTTTGTTTTAAAATTGATTTTTTGGGAATTCCAGCCAATCTCCCTTTCTCCTTAACTTCCCCCTTATTTCAGCTAAATTGACAAGGCTCAGGCTTTCTGCTACAAATTATTCAAATGTTTAAATGGCTAGTTCATAAAATTTTCGGTACGAAAAACGAGAGAGACCTGAAAAGACTCCAGCCCTATGCCTCAGCCATAAATGAGCTTGAGCCTCAAATTCAGAAACTCAGCAACGACCAGCTTCGCGCCAAAACAGCAGAATTCAAAGAAAAAATCAGCCAGGGAGCATCACTGGATGATATCCTCATAGAAGCCTTTGCCGTTGTTCGAGAAGCAGGGAAACGGAGCATCCATATGCGTCACTTTGATGTCCAGCTCATGGGAGGCGTTGTCCTTCATCAGGGAAAAATAGCGGAAATGAAAACCGGGGAAGGAAAAACCCTGGTTGCCACTCTTCCCACTTATTTGAACGCCCTTGAGGGTAAGGGAGTTCATATCGTTACCGTGAATGATTATCTGGCTAAAAGAGATACGGAGTGGATGGGTCCCATCTACAATTTTCTCGGTCTTGAAGTCGGCACGATTCAGCATGATATGGGAGACGCGGAAAGATTTGACGCCTACCGTAAAGACATCACCTACGGCACGAATAACGAATTCGGTTTCGACTACCTGCGGGATAACATGAAATTTCGCCTCTCTGACCTTGCCCAAAGAGAGCACAACTTTGCCATCGTGGACGAGGTTGACAGTATCCTCATCGATGAAGCCCGGACTCCGCTTATTATATCCGGTCCGACAGAAGAATCGACATCGCTCTACTACAAGGTGGACAATCTCATCCGCCGCCTCAATCAAGGCCATTTCCAAGTGGACGAGAAGACTCGAACTACGACTCTGACTGAAGAAGGCGTTGGCGAAGCCGAAAAATTCCTCAAGGTTTCCAACCTTTATGACCTGGCCCACATGGACCTGGTCCATCACATCAACCAATCCCTTAAAGCCCATCATCTGTTCAAAAAAGATGTGGATTACATGGTCAAAGAGGGGAAGGTGGTCATCGTGGATGAATTCACGGGCCGCCTCATGCCCGGACGACGCTACAGCGACGGCCTGCACCAGGCCCTGGAAGCAAAGGAAAAAGTCCGGATTGAAGAAGAGTATCAAACTCTGGCATCAGTCACCTTCCAGAATTATTTCAGGATGTATAAAAAACTGGCTGGAATGACAGGAACGGCAGTCACTGAAGCCACTGAATTTCAATCCATATATAAACTGGATGTTGTGGAAATCCCCACCAACAAAACTCTTGTCCGCTACGAACACCACGATGTGATATACAGAACCCAAAAAGAAAAGTGGGACGCGGTTGTTGAGGAAATCACCCAAAACAACGAGAAGGGACGGCCAGTCCTGGTCGGTACGATTTCCATCGAAAACTCGGAACATCTGAGCTCGCTCTTGAGAAAAAAAGGCGTAAAGCATGTGGTATTAAACGCCAAATACCACGAAATGGAAGCCAATATCATTGCCCAGGCTGGAAGGGTGGGTTCCGTAACCATCGCCACAAACATGGCTGGCCGCGGCGTGGATATCCTGTTGGGAGGAAATCCAGAATTCTTGGCCACAGAACAGCTCAGGAAAAAGGGAATCGACCCCTCCAAAGCCACTCAAGAAGACTGGGAACAGGCTCTGGCGGATGCGGAAAACATCACGCAGATGGAGAATAGAAAAGTCATTGATTTGAGCGGACTCCATATCATCGGTACGGAACGACACGAAGCGAGAAGAATCGATAATCAGCTCCGGGGGAGAGCCGGAAGGCAGGGAGACCCGGGTTCTTCCCGATTCTACCTCTCTTTAGAAGACGACCTGATGCGGATATTCGGAAGCGAACGCATTTCAGGCATAATGGCGAGAATCGGCATGGCCGAAGGAGTCCCCATCGAACATGGTATAGTGAGCAAAGCTATCGAGAGAGCCCAGAAACAGGTGGAAGGCCATAACTTTTCTATCCGGAAACATCTCCTGGAATACGACGATGTGATGAACAAGCAGCGTGAATCTATCTACAAACAAAGAAGAGAAATCCTGCACGGTAAAAACATGAAAGAATTCATCCAGGAGCTGATAGGAACCCTTGTCGAATGGATGATGGAAACTCACACGAACAAAGAGAAATCTCCTGACGAATGGGATACGGGAGGTCTCAGAAAAGGGATCGCCTCCCAATTCGGCCTGGACATCGAAGAGCTCGGCATCGATTGGGGGACCATCAACTATGATGAATTGAAAGAGAAGGTCACAAAAGCCCTGAAAGATGGCTACGCGGAAAAAGAACAGATCCTTGGTGAAGAACGCATGAGGGAATTCGAGAGAGTCATCATGCTCCAGCTCACAGACTCCCAGTGGAAAGACCATCTGCTCGCAATGGACCATCTCAAGGAAGGGATTGGCTTGAGAGGATACGGCCAAAGAGATCCTCTGGTGGAATACAAAAGAGAAAGCTATGAAATGTTCCAGTCCATGATGGACAGGATCGAAGAAGAAACCATTCGCTACCTTTTCCTCCTGCAGCCTGTGAAACAAGAAGAAATTCCAGAGAGAAAAGAGCAGCCTCTTTACTACCAGCGTCCTCAGGGCTCTGCCACACCAAGAACCAAGAAGGCAAGATCCATGATTCCCAAAAAGAGAAAAAAGAAAAAAAGGAAAAAATGAGGTGGATAAAATGTTAGATCAAAAAATAAAAGAAGGACTGACTTTTGACGATGTTCTCGTTCTCCCCGCGAAATCTGATGTGATCCCTGCTCAAGCGGATGTCTCGACACAATTCAGCCGGAACATCAGCCTCAGTATCCCCCTCGTTAGCTCAGCCATGGATACTGTCACAGAATCAAAAATGGCGATTGCCCTGGCTCAACAGGGCGGAATCGGAATCATCCACAGAAACATGCCCCTAGATAAACAGGCCGAAGAGGTGGATAAAGTCAAACGCCATGAAAGCGGGATGATCGTTGACCCGATCACGATGAGGCCTCAGAACAAGATATTTGAAGCTCAGGAAGTGATGAAAAGGTACAAAATCTCAGGGCTTCCGATCACGGACGAAAAAAATAAGTTGGTCGGGATTCTCACCAGCCGGGATATTCGATTCGAAACGCGCCTCAACCTGGCTATAGAGAAAATCATGACCAAGGATCTAATCACCGTGCCGCTAGGCACATCCCTTGAAGAAGCGGAAAAACTCTTTCACAAGCACAAGATCGAAAAAATCCTGATGGTCGATGAGAATTACTGCCTGAAAGGATTAATCACCTACAAGGATGTTCTCAAGAGGATCCAGTATCCCCGGGCATCCAAAGACAACTTTGGACGCTTAAGGGTTGGAGCCGCCATCGGCGTGGGAGAAGAAACTCTGGACAGAGTGAAGGCTCTAATAGGAGCCAAGCTCGATGTTCTAGTCATCGATACAGCCCACGGACATTCCCAGAGAGTGCTAGATACAGTCAAGATGCTGAAAAAGGAATTCCCCAAACAAGAGCTCATAGCCGGAAACATCGGGACAACAGAGGCAGCCAAGGAACTCGTCGAGCTTGGAGTTGACGCCGTGAAGGTTGGAGTCGGACCGGGTTCGATCTGCACAACACGGGTGGTCACCGGCGCCGGAATCCCTCAAATCACAGCCATCTCAGATGTCTTCAAAGTCACCCAGTCAGCAGGGATTCCTCTTATCGCTGACGGAGGTGTGAAGTATTCCGGAGACATCACCAAAGCGATCGTGGCCGGGGCCAGTTCAGTCATGCTCGGCAATCTCCTTGCCGGAACGGAAGAATCGCCGGGCGAAGTGATAATCTATCAGGGCCGTTCCTACAAGACCTATCGAGGCATGGGCTCGATTGAAGCCATGAAACAGGGCAGCCGAGATCGATACTTCCAGGATACTCTCACAAGCGACGATAAGATTGCTCCTGAAGGAATCGAGGGTCGGGTCCCTTACAAAGGCAGTGTGGCCCACATCATTCAAATGATGGTGGAAGGACTCAAAGCGGGAATGGGATACGCGGGGTGCAAAACTATCCTTCAGCTCCAGAAAAAGGCAAAATTCATTAAAATTTCGGCCGCAGGAATCCGAGAAAGTCATGTCCATGATGTGATCATCACCAAAGAGGCTCCCAACTACCGCCTGGATTAATAAAAAAGAAAAACTCATGTCTCTATTCATGGTAAAATCCATCATCGCCGTGGCCATTCTCACAGCCGGTTTGGCCTCGCTCATCAGCATGCTCTACCTGATGGGAAAAACCGAGCGGAAATCGAGTCCGGAATTTTTGAGAAAGCTGCATAAAACCTCTGGCATTGTTTTCGCATTGCTTCTCTTAGTCAACAGCTATCTCGGCATGAGATATTGGGTGATGACCGGGGACAGCATCTCCACAAGGGCTGTCTTCCATGGAGTTCTGGCTTTGGCTTTACTCATCCTCTTCTTCCTGAAGATTTCTATCATTCGCTTCTTCAAGCAGTTCCTCAAGCTCGCACCTGTCATGGGATTAATTGTGTTCGCCTTGTGCTTTGTTGTCTTCAGCACCTCAGCAGCCTATTTCTTGTTGAGAACGGCCTTCACGCCACAGGAAGCCACACAAACATCCACATCCCGCCTCCCTTCTTCTCCAGGGGTAATGGAAAACGGGATGGCACTTTTCAACAGCCAATGCGCTTCCTGCCACTATGCGGATAGAGAAGAATCCAGGAACGCTCCGGGCCTTAAAAATATACTGAAACGGGATGAACTTCCCGCCAGCAAACGTCCAGCCACAGTCGAGAATATCTTACTCCAGCTTAAAAGGCCTTTTCGAATCATGCCTGCTTTCCCCTCTCTTTCTGAACAGGAATCAGCCGACCTGCTCGCCTACTTGAAGAGCCTATAGAGCACAACTCCGTAAAAATCCTTTAGGGACTAGGGCTCGACATGAGACATTTTAAAATTGGAGTCAGGTTTTATCTGTATTTTAAGATTCATGTCTTCATCCTGGACACTTAGGATCGATTCAATCAAGGATTGATCCCGAATAATGTCTAATGTCATGTCCTGACGCCATTTTATTGACACCCGACGATATATAACTCCTTTTATAATATTTTTATCCTCTCTGGAAGAAACGAAAAATGGAGACCCGACTCCAATCATTTGACAACCAGATAATTTTCCCGTATTAAATAGATTTTAATACGAAGAAGGAGGGATTCATGAAGAGAAGGGATTTTTTCGGAAAGAGTGGATGCAGCCTCTTAGGACTTACGATGACCTATTTTGGGTTGACTTCCTGTAAAAAAGGAGAAGCTCCAGCTGAAGAGCCGGCCGCCACTCAAGCGGTGGAAGAAGAGATGAGCCAGAAAGATGTAATCAAGAAACTGTTGATTGAGAAGAAAGGTGTGACCGCAGAGGAAGCGGATGCCCAGATCGCTGAGTTTGAAGAGAAGGTGTCCATGGTCAAGACCATGTGCATCTGCAAATCCTGCCCGTCCTATGTGCCTGAAGAGACAGAACTCGGCTTCTGCCATCCTTTGGTCGGAAAAAGCAAGATCATTACCGAGGAAAAAGGATGCATCTGTCCCAAATGTCCTGTCTACATGCAGATGAGCCTGAAAAATGGCTATTACTGCACAAGAAAGTCGGAGATGGAACAGGAAATGGCAAAGATGGGATAATTCTATTATTCCATTTAACTGCTTGTGAATAAACGAGTGAATAAGTGAAATGAAAAAATACTGGCGGTGTTTTGTTTGCAATGACATTCACTACGGAGTCAAATCTCCTGAGATATGCCCCACCTGCCAGGTAAAAAACGCTTACGTGGAAATCTCCTCCGCTGAAGCCGAGACAATATGCAGAACCGCCAAAGCAGAGAAGGTCGACTTCGAAAAAGACAAATTCCTGGGAGCGATCGAAAAATTCGCAGAGAAAAACGAGTTTGAGGTGAATCCTGACAGGGAAAAAGTCACCATGCTTCTGGATGGAATATATAACAACGAGAAAAACCACAACCTCAAGTATTGTCCCTGCAGGCTGATCACCAAAGACTTTGCTGAGGATCTAAAACTTGTCTGCCCCTGCAACTTCCTCGCTCACGATACCTACAGAGAGAAAGGAGAGTGCTGGTGTGGGCTCTTTGTAAGGAGAAAATAGGATGAAAAAAAAGATAATGTTCTGGGCAAGAGAATGCCCTCACTGCAGGAATATGATGCCCCTGGTGGACAGGTTGATTGAAGAAGAAGGAGTCGAGATAGAAAAGCTTGAAATCTGGCACAATGAGGAAAATGCCGACCTGATGCGTTCCTTCAAAGATGTTATCGCCCCTAAATGTGGAGGCCAGCTCCGGACCCCTACTTTCTTTGACACAGAGACCAACGATGTCATCTGCGGCGAAGTCGAGTACGTTGTACTCAAAGAGTGGGCGTTGAAATAAGAAACTTAGAAAAAAAGTAAAAAAAAGGGGACAGGCCCCTTTTTTCTACTTTTTTTTATCTATTTTATTTTCTTGACCTTATTATCCTCTCCAACAATCAGGATTTTCGGCATAAAAAAATCGATCTCTTCTTCCTCCAACACAACATAGGACACCACAATCAGACTGTCTCCCTTTTTAACCTTGTGCACGGCGGCCCCATTGACGCCGACCACACCTGAGTCCCTGGCTCCTTTGATCAAGTAGGTGGAAAACCTTTCCCCGTTGGAAATATTATAGACATGCACCTGTTCGAAAGGCTTCATATCTGCGGTCTTCATCAGATCCTCATCCAGCGTGAGGCTTCCTTCGTACTCCAGATTGGTTTCCGTAACCGTGAGTTTCTGAATCTTTGCTTTGAGCATTGTTCTTTTCATCCTGAATTACTCCTTCACCTTGAGAATTATGTTATCGATCAGCCTAACCTTTCCGATGAAAACAGCCACAGCAGCCAGAGCCTCATTTTCTATTTTCGCTACAGGATTCAGGTTCTCCATGTCCACGATCTCCACATAGTCAATCTTCGCCCGCGGCTCTTGAGTGATCATCTCTCTCATCCGGCTGATAACCTTACCTGAATCCTGCTCTCCATTATTGACCATCTCCCGGGCCTTTTTCAGACTCTGAGACAGGACTCGTGCCGTCTTTCTCCCTTCCTGGTCCAAGTAGGTGTTGCGGGAACTGAGAGCCAGGCCATCCTCATCTCTCACTATAGGTCGGACTCCAATCTCTACCTCAAGATCGAGGTCCTGGGCCATCCTTTTGAGGATAATCGCCTGCTGGGCGTCCTTCTGGCCAAAATAAGCAAAATCCGGTTCAACAATATTGAAGAGCTTCAGCACGACCGTGCAGACGCCGCGGAAATGGCCGGGACGGGAACGACCGCAGAGTGTATCCTGCAAATCATGAACCTCGACATAAGTTTTGTATCCTTCCGGATAGATCTCCTCATTACCCGGAGAGAAAATATAATCCACTCCTTCGGCTTCCAAAATCTCTGTATCCCGCTTAATATCCCTGGGATACTTTCTAAAATCCTCTTTCGGGCCGAACTGGGCCGGATTGACATAAATACTGACAACAGTCACATCTGCCCGCCGCACGGAATCTCTCACCAGACTGAGGTGTCCTTCATGGAGAAATCCCATAGTGGGGACGAATCCAATGCTCTTTCCAAGAGACTTCTCTTCCCTCACGGCATCATGCATTTCTTTGGCTTTCGTGATTATTCTCATTGGCTTGGGTTATTCAAGGTCTTCGCTTCTTGTCTCTCTGTTCTCCTCGCTCTCTTATTTCTTTTTCTTCTTTCCAGATGTCCCGGTGTCTCTTTCAATGATCTTTTGAAGCAGCTCTGGCTTGAGATGATACGAGTGATCGTCATCAGGAAATTTACCCTTTTTTACATCATCCATGTATTCCTGGATAGCCCGATTAATGAGTTCATGAATATCAGCATACTTCTTGACGAATTTGGGCAGGTAACCGTTTGAATAACCCACTAAATCATGAAAAACAAGAATCTGACCATCGCAATAAGGGCCCGCTCCGATTCCAATTGTGGGAACTGTCAGTTTTTCGGTGATGAGCCTGGCCAGCTCCATAGGAATGCACTCCAGCACCACAGAAAAGACGCCGGCATTTTCAAGGTTCAAGGCATCCTGGATGATCTTCCCGGCCTCATCCACATCTTTCCCTTTAACCTTAAACTGGCCAAAATGATGGATGGATTGAGGAGTCAACCCGACGTGCCCCATGACCGGGATCTCAACCTCGATGAGAGCTTCGATCAATTTAAGTCTTTTCTTTGAAGCTCCCTCGATTTTAACAGCATGAGCACCGGCTTCTTTCAGGAATAGAGATGCATTGTAAATCGATTCTTCATCGGACAAGTGGAAAGAAAAATAAGGCATATCCCCCACAACCAGAGCTCTCTTTGCCGCGCGCACCACAGGTTTAGTGTGATGAATCATCTCCTCCATGCTTACAGGAATGGTGTTTTCATAACCTAAAACCACCATCCCCAGCGAATCCCCTACCAGAATCAAGTCAATTCCGCTGGCATCCACAATCTTTGCCACGGGAAAATCATAGGCAGTGATAGCCACGATTTTTTCATTCCTCTCTTTCTTGGCCTGAAGGGAAGGGATGGTCACTTTTTGGATTTTTTCATCAGGCATGTTCAATCCTTTCTCCCCATCTCGTCTCTCACACCGAGATTGAGGTAAAGTCTTAAAAATCTCTCTCTGAGGCGCCTTCTAAGAAAAATCTTCAGACTATTTCAATTTCTTTAAATTCTTATTTTCTTTGCCCAAAGGCACATAATAGAGTGGACTCTTCTTCATCTGTTTGATCTTATCCACTAAATCCATTATATCCTCTTCTCTGTCGAAATCCAAGTTATCGGCTTTGACCACCAGAAGAGGCGCTGCCTGATAGTTGAAGAAAAAATAATCATACGCTTCGAGAATGTCTTCCAAATATTTCTCTGATATATTTTTCTCGAGTGGGCTTCCATCTGTGGCAATCCTTTTCAACAGTGTCGGTAGAGAGATCTGGAGATAAATAACAAGGTCCGGTTTGGCCACTCTTTCTGCAAATATGCTGTATATCCTCTCATATACAATGAGCTCATCATCCGTAAGAGTTTGATAGGCGTATATTTTATCCTTCTCAAACAAATAATCGCAGATGATTCTTTCCTCGAATAAATCCCGCTGCATGAGTCTCATCTGCTGATGGTACCGACTCACCAGAAATACAAGCTGGGCGAGAAAAGCAGCCCCTTCTTTTTCATTATAAAAATCTCTGAGATAAGGATTGTCCACGCTGTCTGAAACAATCTTTCCGCCGATTTTCTGCGCCAGGATATCAGCCAGTTTTTGCTTGCCGGATTTGATTGCCCCTTCGACGGCAATGTGATTGAAGAGTATCTGTTCTGTATCCGACATGTTTCGAGACCCGCATTTCGAGATGAAGCGAATTCGGGAAGTCTAAAAAATAACGAATATTAAGGGATAAGTCAATGAATTAGTCTCAGGGGGTGATAGAATCAAACATATTTTTGAATTCTTTATGAAAAACTGCGGAAATGAAATTTCAACCGGTCTTTTTCTTCTTGGCTTCCTCCTCAACAGGAACAATGAGCCAGGCAATGATGTAGAAAATCAACATGGGGAGTATGGCTGTGAGCAGAGTCAAGGCAATGAACAGGAGCCGCAAAATGTTGACGTCAAGGTCGAAATACTCCGCCAGGCCGGAGCAGACGCCTCCGATCATTTTCTGAGTCTGAGAGCGGTAAAGCTTCTTGGCCATATGGATTCTCCTGTTGAGAAAAATCCCCTGTGGGGAAAGCTCTCATAAGAAAATACGGATAGAAGGACAGAAAGTTTCGCCCCTTCTCAGCTTGAGCTTATTCCGGAGATCCTTCCTGCTCTTTTTTCTTTATGATATGCTCGTTCAATTCATCGATGAGAAGTTGAGGATTCTCGATGCCATCTTCTCGTAAAAGCTCTCCTACTGTACACCACAAAGGCTCTCCGCATCTGATGCATCTGACTCCCCGGCGCGAAAGAAAACCGACCGCTTCAGGAAACTGTTCAACAAGTTCCTCGACGGGAGTATCCAGCAAGACCTTGACGCGCATCAATCTCCGAATTTAATACCCTGGGCCAGCGGGAGTTCTTTCGACCAGTTGACGGTATTCGTCTGACGCCGCATGTATCCTTTCCAGGCATCCGAACCTGACTCTCTGCCTCCTCCGGTCTCCTTTTCGCCGCCAAAAGCGCCTCCGATTTCGGCTCCTGATGTTCCGATATTGACATTGGCGATCCCGCAGTCTGAGCCTTCATGGGAGAGGAATTTTTCCGCAGTCAGCAGGTTTGTGGTGAATATCGCACTGGATAGACCTTGCGGCACTTCGTTATGAAGCTGGATCGCTTCCTCGATATCACCGTACTCCATGAGATAAAGAATCGGGGCAAAAGTCTCATTATGAACGATTTCCGTCTGAGCTGGCATCTTGACGATAGTCGGCTCGACAAACTGTTCGCCCAATTTCTCAAGGCGCTTCCCGCCATAAACAACTTCTCCTCCCTGCTCTTTGGCCTTCTCCAAAGCGGCCATCATATCTTCCACCGCCGCTTTTGTCACCAGCGGGCCCATGAGAATTCCATCCTCCAGCGGATTTCCGATATTCACCTGCCTGTAACCCTGAATAATCCTCTCTGTCAGTTCGGAAGCGATTGATTTTTGCATGATGATGCGCCGGGTAGTCGTACAACGCTGGCCAGCGGTTCCCACCGCTCCGAAGAGAATCGTGCGAACAGCCATGTCTAAATCTGCATTCTCAGCAACGATGACGGCGTTGTTTCCGCCGAGCTCGAGGATCGTTCGTCCAAAACGCTTGGCCACCGCCTCTGAGACTCTGCGGCCCATCTGGGTTGAGCCTGTGAAAGAAATCAGGGGAAGCCGCTCATCATTGATCATTCTCTCGCCGACAACGGCGCCGCGGCCGATGGCAATGTTAAAGATCCCTTGAAGCCCGTGGTCCGCCATGACTCTGTTGCACGCATGCTGGACAGCCACAGCGGTTAACGGCGTATCCGATGAAGGCTTCCAGACAACCGGGTCTCCGCAGACTGCAGCAATGGCCGCATTCCAGGACCAGACAGCCACGGGAAAATTAAAAGCGGAGATAACCCCGATAGCTCCCAGCGGATGCCACTGCTCGAACATCCTGTGCGCGGGACGTTCAGAGTGCATGGACAAACCGTAGAGCTGACGGGAAAGACCCACGGCAAAATCACAGATGTCGATCATCTCTTGGACTTCTCCAATGCCTTCGGCTCTGATCTTCCCCATTTCCAGAGTCACCAGCTCGCCCAGCGGTTCTTTCAACTCTCTGAGGGCTTCTCCCAGGTCTCTGACAAACAGGCCGCGCTTTGGAGCTGGAGTCATGCGCCACGTTTTAAATCCCTGAACAGCCTGCTCGATGACCTGTTTGTACGTTTTGTCTGTGGCCTGGATGACTTTGGCGATCGGCTCTCCTGTGGCCGGGTTATAGGAGATAAGCTCCTGGCCTTTTGGGTCTTCAAACCAGGCCTCCTCACCTGAACAGGCCCCGATATTCACGTCTTTGATGTTTAATTTATCCAGAATCTTTTTCATCTGTTACTCCTCTATAAGTTTCTCTCTGTGTTATTTTTCCTGCATGAAAGGATAACGGTAATCCTTGGGAGGATTCAAGTTCTCCTTCACGGCACGCGCGCTTACCCAGCGCAAAAGGTTCAGGTAAGACCCGGCTTTGTCGTTTGTCCCGGAACCCCTGGCTCCACCAAAAGGCTGCTGGCTGACAACAGCACCTGTGGGCTTATCGTTGATGTAGAAGTTTCCGGCGGCATGACGGAGAGCCACAAAGGCCTCGTCGATGGCCGCCCGGTCGTTGGCAAAGATCGAACCTGTCAGACCGTAAGGGGAAGTACTGTCGCAGACTTTCAGGGTTTCTTTGTATTTGGCTTCGGGATAAACAAATATTGTGAGAACCGGTCCGAATATTTCCTCTTCCATTAACTTGTGTTTGGGATCCGTGACCTCGACCAGGGTGGGTTCAATGAAATATCCTTTGGAGCCGTCGTAGGCTCCGCCTTGGATGATCTCGGCCTCCTTCGACTTTTTCGCATACTCGATGTATTCCACGATGCTGTCGAAAGCAGGCTTATCGATGACAGCTCCCATGAAATTCGTGAAATCCGTGACGTCGCCCATTTTAATGGTTTTAACTTCTTTCAACAGTCCATCTCTTATAGATGGCCAGAGGTTGGAAGGGATGTAGGCACGGCTGGCCGCAGAGCATTTCTGGCCCTGGTACTCGAAAGCTCCACGGACCAGAGCGATGACCACAGCCTGAGGATCAGCAGACGCATGGACGAAGACAAAATCTTTCCCACCAGTCTCTCCCACTATTCGGGGATAGCTTTTGTACTTCATGAGGTTGGCGCTGATAGTCTTCCACATTCCCTGAAAAACAGACGTGCTCCCGGTGAAATGAACGCCAGCTAACTCTGGCTTCTCCAAGACCGGATCCCCAATATGACGTCCCGGACCAGGAATGAAGTTGATCACTCCATCAGGCAGCCCGGCTTCTTTCCACAGCAATGCGAGAAAATAAGCCGAGTAGACCGCAGAAGATGCGGGTTTCCAGAGGACCGTGTTTCCCATCATGGCCGGTGACGTGGGCAGGTTTCCCGCAATAGATGTGAAATTGAAAGGAGTCACAGCAAAGATAAAACCTTCTAACGCCCGGTATTCCATATAATTCCACGTCTCGGCAGAAGAGTCTGGCTGCTGCGCGTAGATCTGGCTCATGTAATAGGGATTGAAGCGGTAGAAATCGATCAACTCGCAGGCGGCGTCTATTTCCGCTTGATGCGCAGTCTTGGACTGTCCGAGCATGGTCGATGCGTTGAGCACGTCGCGGTATTTTGTCGCGAGAAGCTCTGCGGCCCGGAGAAATATGGCAGCCCGTGAAGTCCAACTCATCTCCGACCAATCCTTCCAGGCTTTTTTCGCCTCCTTCACTGCC
>Ga0209636_10002023_pt1 | contig 20520 bp, 18 predicted proteins | sample DeeMarSWOR152_54_FD_187464 | JGI IMG/M metagenome (GOLD analysis project Ga0209636, IMG submission 187464) | Marine sediment microbial communities from White Oak River estuary, North Carolina - WOR-1-52-54 (SPAdes) (version 2) | ecosystem: Environmental > Aquatic > Marine > Intertidal zone >...
CTCTCCCCATCTTCGTCGCTGGCATTATCCTCATCATATTCAACACCCGAACCCTGAGAACCCTAATCTTCCCCATCGCCTTCCTCGCTTTCTTAATACCTCCGCCCATCAAACTCGCCCAATCTGCAGGAGCAGCCCTATCCACCTTCAGCTCTCAAGCCGCCTACACCTTCCTCAAGAACCTAGGCCTTCCCGTAAGCTTGACCTACTCATACACGAGCCCCATTATTTTCCTGAACACACCATCGGGGGCCGAGATCCCATTCACAATAGACATTGCATGCTCGGGCCTCTACTCCCTGATAGGCTTCACCCTGTTCGCCGTATTCATAGCCTATATAGCTAGGGGCCCCCTGCAGAAGAAACTCGTCGTCTTATTGCTTGGGCTCCCTCTAATCTACTCATTAAACATACTGAGAATCGTCTTGCTCATCATAATCGGGTACTCCTTTGGACCAAACTTAGCCTTAAACATCTTTCATCTCCTTGGAGGCTGGACCCTCATTCTCGTGGGCACCCTAATACTACTAACAGTAGCTGAGAAAGCCGTCAAGATCCAGATCTTCAAAAAAAAGTCAGAAACATGCCCATACTGCAACGAGAACCGTGGAAAAAGCTACTGCCTAGACTGCGGAAAGATACTACAAACAACACAGAACGTCTTTTCAAAAACAGACGCCGCAAAATTGACACTGATATTGGCGATCACAAGCTCGCTGCTCTTCATACAAGTCCCAGTATTCGCCTTAACTAGAGGGGCAGCGGGAGTCTCCATCCAAAAACAAACAGGAGAACAGGCCGCCACAAATATCCTGCCCGAATTGGGGGACTACACGCTCAGATTCGTCTTAAGGGATGTAGCATTCGAAAACATCTCAGGCCAAGACGCCTCCCTCATATACCAGTACTTCCCAAAAAACATATCTAAATCGATAATCTGGGTCGGACTCGAAATAGGCCCCAACATGGGATGCCTCCACCCCTGGGAACTCTGCCTCATAACATGGCCCCAGACCCAAGGCAGAGAGGCCGGCGTCACTCAGCTTGACCTCAGGGACATACACCTGCTGGAGAACCCTCCGCTATCCGCTCGGTACTTCGCCTTCCAAAAGAAGGGATCAAACAACACAGAGGTCATCCTCTACTGGTATACCAGGTCGATATTCACAACAAAAGAAGGATACCAAAAGAAATGGTCGAGGATAAGCGTCATCGCATACACCCACAACCCAAAAAAGTACCGAGCTGTCGAGGATGAGATCCTGCCGATATCGAAGGCCATAGCCAACTACTGGAACCCCATCACAACATGGTCCTGGGCCGCCCTCACAATCGCAGAGAACGGGTCCACTCTCATCGCCGCTACTTGTATCATCCTCCTAGGAACACTCCTTTTCAGTCTATACCTAGAAAGAAAAAGACGAAAAAATGCGAAACAAATATATAGTTACATATCTAACCCAGAGGATAGACAAATCCTTGATGCAATTATAGAACTAAAACAGTTAGCAACAGCTCCCATGATAGCATCAAAATTCAGGGAATTATCGGGAAGAGATATAGATATTGAAACTTTGGACATAAAATTGTCTCAGGTAGAAGAGGCGGGTCTTATTCAGAGGAACATCATAAACGTTAATGATGACCCATATATCATATGGGAAATTAAATTTTAACTATTGTTATCGCGCGGATAAAAATTTATTTTTAGCTAAAATAATTATCTAGATAAAACATATAAATAACATATCTATATGTAGTTCCGTAACAGATGTCTCTAAAAGTTTAAATATAGGATCAATGAAGTAAATAGTGGGTCGACCATGAGAAAAATAAAAGCAGTATGGCTGCTTCTATCAATGCTTTTCCTCCTATTAATCCCTACTTCGCTCGTACACGCTGATGGAATAAACATCGATGGAGTAGTTGACGAGACCGAGTGGAATTGGTGGTTTAAAGACGATTCACAAGAACCCTACGTCGATGTATACGTGTACATGAACTCCGTGAATCTATATATTGGAATTGTGACCGATGATACGAACGAGAATGATGACGTGTTCAATTTCGCCTTCAGGGCAAGTGAGGTGGATTACTGGATAGAGATCAAACCCGGAATTTCAACTAAGTTCAGAAATAGCGGGGGCAGTTGGGAGGGCTGGTGGAAAGGAGTTCGTGATGGCTTGCCTCCGGGGGTAAATGCCGCTTCGGGCAAAACGGATGGCAGACGAAGCTATGAAATCTCAATAGAGTTATCCCTCTTGGGGAAAAAAGCAGTAGATTTCCCGGATAACTTCAAATTATGGTTCATGGCACTGGATGGAAATCCTGACGGACCCGTCAACTATTATCCAGATTCACGTGCGGGCTGGTGGTTCCAAATCGGGAATGAAGAAGAGGAGTATATTCCTAAATTCAGTGTACCAGAACTACCAGTAGGCACAATCATGGCATTAATATCCGCCTTCGCGGCTCTAACATTGTTCGCTCGAAAACTACCAATATTAAAAAAATAAATATCCACCTTATTTTCTAGGCAAATATGATTCAACCCCACAGTCTGATCATAAATTTTTATTGAAACAGCTGCGAATACCAACTCCGTAACTAAGGACGATGGTTAGCTCTCTAAGGGTACTGATAATATTCCCCTAGGCGCGCGATACAGGTACTAGCATCAGTCAAGAAAAGCAAAACTTAAACTTTCTAAAAAATGAACAAGAGAGGGCGATATAAATTCTAAAAAAAAGAGGGAGATTAGATGGAAAATAATGAGACTATAGAAAAGCTGAAACAACTTGAACAACAAAAAAATGACCTACAGGCAGATCTGCGAAGACTCAAAAGAAAGCCTGAAGGAAAGATAGGATATCTCCTCCTATTCCTCGGACTCGTCCTGTTAGTACTGGCCGTAGTCTACTCCCACAACGTCTCAGCATTCATAGGCGTCGCATTGACGTTTTGGGGCGCGCTCCTCTTCTACATCAGGCCGACGCGATTCATAAGAAAAGAGATACTGGACTCAACCGTTGTCGAGCCCCTTAAGTATGTCTATAAAATATTAGACGAGCTGGAGTTCAGGGGAAAACCCAGATACATTTCACCTGGAACGCTTAGGGGCATCCGAAGCGCCTCAGTCTACATACCCAAGTCTGACCCATTCCCGACGCTTTCCGACGAAGAGCTGTCGCATGAAGAAGCCTTCTTAACAAACCCCTCTGCAGTCAAGGTAACACCTCCAGGCCTAGGCCTGTCCTGGCTTTTGGAGGATGAGCTTAAAACGAATTTCTCCACGGTGGACCTTGGATACCTTCCGCACAATCTGGAAAAGGCCCTGGTCGAGGGGCTGGAGATCGCTGAGACGTTCGAGATAGAGGTATCAGGGCCCATAGTCCAAGTGGAGATAAGGGGTTCCATCTTCGATGAGATCAACGAAGAACTGGAAAAATTTGACGCTCAGCTACGTATCGGCGATCCTTTAACAAGCGCCATCGCCTGTATCCTCGCCAGGTCGACCCGCCGCCCCATTATCATTGAAAAGATCGAAAGAGAATCGAAGCAAAGATTGACTCGGATAAACTTTAAAATAGAAGATTCTAATGATTGAAAATGGGACGGATAAAATCTAGGAACATGTGCTGTGAATATTTATCATCCATAAAAAAGAATAAATCGAAAGCCGATGTGTCCATTGAGGCGTGATTGATGTCAGAAGATATTGAGATCTCGAAAAAGATTCTGGAACTCGTCGTTGCCTCGTCTCCTGAGACCGTTGAGGGCCTCATAGAGCAGGCCCATGGCGCGCTCGGAGTTCCTAGAGACATTTTATTAAAACACGTCATCGATCTGCAGAACGAGGGAAAACTCACATTGACCCACCCATCCCGGTCGATCCCCGAGGGTTTTGGCGCCCACCTCCTCTCTTTCCACGCATTCTGGTTCTGGATAATCATCATTCTATCCACCACAACAATGATCTCGGTATATACGATACCAGAGAAGGCCTACCCCTACGTATACATCCGTTACATCATGGGCTCGATCTTCGTGCTCTTCCTGCCCGGCTACAGCCTGGTGAAGGCCCTCTTCCCAACTAGGGAGATAGATAATATCGAGAAGACGGCCCTCAGCATAGGGATGAGCATAGCCATTGTGCCCCTGGTTGGCCTACTCCTAAATTACACCCCTTGGGGTATAAGGCTCACACCCGTAACAGTTTGCCTCCTCGCCCTCACAACCATTCTTACGATATTGGGCTTCATCAGAGAACATTATGAGTTCGCGTGCGTGAAAAGATGACAGTATTAATGTTGTACTTCCGGGCGCGAATAACAAGACTATAGGTTTCTTTTGGAGGAGTTTTAATGGAAAGTAGAAAAAGGTCTTTGGTGAAATCGATAATTTGGAGGGTGTTGGGTATCGTCATTCTCGGAGTAATAACTTGGCTGTTCACAAAAAGTTGGAAAATCACCACGAGCGTGACCGTGTTGTTCCATGTGATAAGAGTAGTTCTGTATTATTTTCATGAGAGATTATGGAGTGGAATTAACTGGGGGTTCAAGAAAAGAAATGAGTTAACGGAAAAGGAAAAGGAAAAAATGATTGAAAGATTGAGAAATCTCGGGTATTTAAATTAAAGTGAAAGCGTATCCAAGCGATCTTTCTCGAACACCAGTTTGGAGAACGACCTCCATCTTTCGCGCGCACGAACAAAGGACGAATTGAAATGTTCACCGTCGGCCATGTAGCATTGGACCACCTCGTTGGGGTGGCACTGAGCAGAGCCATGGGACAGGACCTGAACGTGCCTATCACCTGGACCCTCTCCCTCCTCCCCGATATAGACTTCGTCATCCCCGGCCTGCAACATAAGGGGCCAACCCACAGCCTGATCATCGTCCTCTCCATCTTCATTCCCATTCTCCTGACCCTCATGACCTGACTGTTTTAAATAATCCCACGCTTTAGCGCAACGGGATATAACCACCGTACCAGCCGGTCAAACTGTCGAGAATTTGAACTCGACGACCGCTGTTACCTAAACAATGCTTTCAATACCCTATCAACGCGCGCGGCCTTCATCGCCGTGGCCACCATGTTAGTGATCGTCGCGTAGATAGGCTATACCCTGGCGACAACAATCCCTCCCAAACCACTTGAGGACGTTGAAATTCACGAACAGGAAACAGAAACTATCAGCGTTGAACAAGATTAGTGAATATAAGTTTAATATTACTATGGTGTTAAGGATAATATTTTAAACGTTTACTTTCGTGGTTTTTGCCCCATAGGTGGGTGTGGGGGGAGGCGGTAAACAGATAAACTAAACGGCCTCTATACGAGCTTCGCCCACTCCCTGAATTGAAGACCAGCGCGCTCACGATCTTAGTAACAATTTTCCTGATTTTTGTTCAGGTTAATTTTATAAACCATCACTTATGCTAAATTTGGAGGTTCTAGGCAAGAACCTATGGGACCTCAAGCGCCGAGGTGGGGCGCTATACAAGTTCCAATACTATAGGGAAGTGTTAGATTGGTAGGGAAGCTTGGTTTTGCGATTAGAGAGATGAATACAAAGGCGATTGCGGGAATCTTGGTAACATTGATTGTGGCGAATATGTTTACGCTTCTTCCGATTATCATGAAAGTCGGCGCAGGTGAATCGCCTGAGGTATGGGCGTTTCTCGACCGCACCAACATATACACCTGCGAGGAGGACTCGTTCTCCAACAGTGAGGTGACAGGGATCTACCAGAGGTCTTTCTACATACGTCCACAGGGAGGAGCGGAGGTGGATAACGCGAGGATCTTGATGGAGAGTGGTTACCCTGAGAATACGTTAAAACCATCAATACACTGGGAACCCGACGCGATCTATAATCCTACTTCCGATGACCCTTGCACCATTGAATGGACGTTTATACCCTCAATTCCGACTGGTGGCCATGCCTATGTAGGCCTAGCACTGTACGGTATGCCTGCAACCTTTACACCTGGATTCGATTATGAGAGGACTGTCTATCCGATACTTATCACTAAACAGACTGCTATACAAACTGTGACAATAGAGTTTACTCCTTATATTGACTTCTATAATGCTCATTTATATGTTGTTTTTGGGGAGACTCCTGAGGCATCAGTTTCTGTTGTTACAGGTAGTGAGACACCTGATTGGTTTTGGGATATAGGTGACCCAAACAGCGTCAACTGGCAAGGTGATCCTGAGCTTGGAGATACATACATCTTCAACGTGGAGCTTGAAGTCACGAATAAACTGTATCCGAATCCCATCTTCTACAAGCCTCATGTCGGGAGCGGGGCATTCTTCAATCTACATACAGAGAGCTCTTCTCTAGGGAGTATTACCATCACAGACACGGTTCTCGACGGCGAAGTTACATACTCAGGTACAGTAACACCAGGGGAGACAGACTGGGTGGCTAAAACCCAAGACGAAAACACTGTAAGGTTTCCAATGTACAGCGCACCTGCTCCTACAAATCAACGAGGGCGCTTCTGGGCGGAAGGCAGAGTAGAATGGATGCTGACAGAGGATCCCGAAGAACCATGGAAGTGGAGGGGCGTGATGATGTCCAATATATACGGCTTCGGCCACGTAGAAAATCCATATAAAGGAAAGATCATGGATTGGGAGGTCGATCCCATATCCTACGAGGACGAAACAAAGCATTTCACAGGAACCTTCACAATAGCCGTACCTGGTCCAGCCGGGTACATCACAGGTGGATTTATGTACGTATCATTCGACACGAAACTTGAAAGAATACCAATGTTCGAGGACGAATTAGATTCACACATCAACTTTTGGGGTAAATTCGAAATAGTTGGAGGTACGGGGCAGTACTCCTGTCTGGCGGGTGATGGAGAAATATCTGGTACAATATACTTTCCCCATGACGCTCCAGAACCTTTCTATGAACTTGTGCTGATGGGAGAGTGGGAACTAGAGAACTAATCTCGCGCGCGGGCGGATTAAATAATTATTGCGATTGGCCGGTCAAATCGTTGTCTTCATCCTCTGATAGTCTTCGGATGAACTCTAGCCACGTGTTTCGGCATATTCCCCGCTTTAACTCTGGCGCCGCACAGGCTACACGTCAGCCAAACAGCCTCCACCGTTGGCGTCATGAGCTCGTCTATGAGCTCGTCCACCGTTAAACCCTTGGTCTTGGCCAGTTCTCTGACCCTCTTGGCGGTCTCCTCCCCGACTGTCAAGGAGTACCAGCCCCTTTCAGGCATGGTTGTTCCTTTTTCGGTTATTCTTAAAAGTTTGACCGGTCAATTATTTAACTCGCCTGCGCGCGCAATGCAAACGCCTGTGAATTCCCGTGTGCCAAGCAGGAGGTGTAATCCCCGCTGGCCGTGACCGTCCATGGGTGACAGGGTTGAGATCCACACGAAAAGTTGGGTCGATGAAGCAGGAAGCCACCATACTTGTATGGTGGTAGTTCACGAATAATCTTTCGAATTTTAGTTCCCGTCAGGTTTAATAACCACTTATAAACGGATATTTTTTTATAAATACGATTGCAGGTCTGTTGCCATCTACTCTCCCTGAAGAGCGGTGAAACCCCGTGAAACCTTTTGGGGTAGGAGGGAAGATCCAGCGTCTTCGTAGACGCTGGATTATTTCCCTGAAGAAAAAAGAGGTAGAATAATTGGCTATACCTTCGAGAATCACGATCTTAACACTGATACTATCGTCAGTTCTATTAACAGGAACCATAACCTCATTGGCTGCTGCCCCACCTGGTAAATATGAGTTCACGATAGAAGCAGACCCAACACCCCTACACCAGACACTGGACTCTTTCGGGACTTTGACCTCGGACAACCTCGAGTGGTCGACATCGGTGAAAGATCCGTCCAACAATGATCTAGAGTTTGTATTCAAAGCTAAAAGCGTAGAGTTCTCTGAGATTGCTCCAAACCAGTACTCACTTTCACTCAATGAAATGAAGGGGTTCAGCTTCAAGTACAAGCAACAAGACGGTACACTTGACGTAGATATCCTGATAGTCGCCAAGACAGCCGACATCGACTTCATCTTTTCAACAGATGCCATCACCGGTTTACCCATGCTCGACATAAATGGAATTTTTAAGGACGGTGTCGTCTTCAACGTTTACGTAGCGCTTGGTATACCAATCCCGTTTCCCGTCTACTCCTACAATGGCCCGCTGCTGGAATTATCCATCCACATCAAGAAGCCCGAACAAGAGCCAGGCAAGTGGGAGATTAAGCTGCCAGGAAACTATGAGTCATTTAAAAACCAGTTCATCACCCTATTCCCAAACTTCGAATCCGGCGAACTCCACTACACCAATCCATTCCTCGGACCACCGGGAGGCCCATACGCAACCCTCACCCTGGATGTATCATACCTGAAGGCCATGGCCGACTCAGAGAATTTCCACCTAGACGTGCAGGATCTGAACCTCAAAATAGAGGGAATGACAATACCTGGTTCACCATCGCCCTCAACCATCGAGATTGCTGCAAAAGAAGCGGTACTGGACATCAACACCCATTCGCCCGACCCAGTGACTGGAGAGTTCGGAGAAATTACGTCTACATTCAAAAATAACGTCGCATTCCACATCCCAAATATCCCCGGTTTACTAGATGGATACGACTACGAAGGCCCAGAGTTGAACGTCAAGATAACCCTCTTCGAACCCCCACCAAGAAACGATGTATCCGTGGAGTGCTGGACGAACAGATGGTACGTTACAGATGATGATATCTTCAATAGCCAACAAGTGACAGGCAGTAAAAACTGGAGTTTAAGATACCATAACCAGAACGACGCAACCCATGACATCGTCCAAGACCTGACTTTAACGGTCGAGAGTACGAACTCTTTCGACTGGGTGAGCCCGGAAGGATTAGTTGAAGCCCCCTCATCTTACACCTGGTCGTTCGGCGACATAGACGAGTGCTGGAGCGGTGAGAGAAGTATGGAGATAAAAAGCTCCCCTGAACCTTTCACCCCACCATTTGCAATAACTAGAAGCATCAACCCCGTCAAATTAGTCGAATCCGGAATGCAGACGTTTACACTGAGTATTACTCCCACAGCCGAGATGGAAGCATTTAACTTCGGCATAGGGCTACACGGTCACCCTAACGCTGAAGCATACATAAAAGACGTGAACATTGTGGCGGACGAACTTAATTGGGATCAGAAGAACCTAGGCGCGATGATTAAAAATCCCGAGGTCGGGAAAACCTACACCTTTATGATCACCTTATTCGTCGATTTGAAACCCAAGGCCCCGTGGATCGAATCCATGCCCGAGGTGCAAGTATCCTCAGCCCAGACCATCTCCCAAAGCTCGGTGGAGGGCAACTCAATGACAACAGACGTAATCGGCCTCGGCATAGTGACCTGGAGCGCAACGCAGAGAAACGACGAGTACCGGTGGAACTGGAAGGAGTCAAACAGCGAGACCGTATGTATGACAGGCTATATGAGAACCAACAAGGTCTACGTCGAATTCGACACCATCTACAAACACTCCACCCAAGAGAACACAGTCTCAAACACCTGGTTAGACGGCGAGAGGAACACCCACACCGAGATATACAACTTTGAGGATGGCACCAAATCACCAGTGTCTAATACAGAGCTTACGTTCACTACCGGACTTACCATTAATTTCATTAGCACACTGAATGGCGCGATAATAGAGCCTCTGGATCTTACCCTGCCATGGACCCCGACACCTCAAAACCCAGTAGTCAAATGGGGATTCGATAATATCGAGGAGGGGCAACAAGCCGCCGTCGATGTTGCCATCTGCAAGCAAGATACTCCCTTTGACATGAACTTCTACCCAGGTTTCGATGCGAAAATAGATTTCGACACAACCTTTGAAACGGGTACAGCAGAAGATCGGACATTAAAGATTACGGCAACTCCACAGGAGCCAATGGAAATATTTGGCATGTCGGTAGACACGCACACGCACGATACCGAATTGATAAAAGCACAGATCCTTCAGATCAACGCGAACACACCACCCGGTGAAGGCGATGGCTTTTCAATAACGGAAGATGGAACAGGCGCTTGGATTTGGGTGCATAACCCCATCATAGGACATGAATACGTCTACGATGTAGTAATAAATGTAGAGGTTATTTCAACTGGACCCACTGAACCCATATCCTACAGGCCAGATGTTGAGGTAAGCGCCAACACTCCGAGAGGTCGTGGGACCATAGCAGGAAACAGCGTAAGCATGAACCTCCCGAATGTAGGCATCTGGACGTGGACTGCGAACGGAAAGTACTCGTGGGAATGGCAGGAAAGAACAATGAGAACCGTACGGTTCTGGTTCTTGCTCCCGACATAACAGCAACGCCCCAACTATTTTTTTTAAACATACACGCGAAGGCTAATTCAATAATTCATTATTAATGGGATGACTACCTCTCGTCATCTTGAGGAAAGGTGAGAGAGGTAGGTTCTCCCAAGCTACTATTCGAGAACCTGGATTTAACCCCCATCCACCCCATCCTCTGGACCGGGCTACACCAGTATGGGCCAGGAAAGCCGCGCGCGCGCATGGTGGCGCTGAACCCTCGGGGTTCCACTCTGAAGTAGCCCTTGTCCCTGTACACCACCTCCCCCGGCTTGGAGAGGTCGACCCTGCTGTCGTGGACCGAGGCCGGAGTCACCTCCAGATCCCTGACCAGACCCTGGTCTGTGTCCGTCTTGGCGTGAAGCTTGTAGCCGAAGACAGACCTCCCCTCCCTCTTGGCCCAGTCCCCGTCCCTGCTCCTCCTCGTCCTCGCCTGCTCTCCACGGGGCTTCGATGGCCGCCCGGGGTCAGCTGTGATGAAGGTGGCGTCCTGTACGACTCCCTTCCTGACCCTCAGACCCTCTTCTCCATCTGCCTCTGGAGCTCCTCTCACAGCTCCCTGTCCTTCCCTGTGGACGCGAGCCTCTCCCTGAACTGCCAGATGGTAGAGTAGTCGGAAGGGGACTCGGGGAAGCCGAGGAACCTCTGGAAGCTTATGCGGTCGGCCACCTGCCTCTCCAGCTCGGGGTCGCTGAGCCCGTACCAGTGCTGGAGCACCAGGAGCTTGACCATCACCACCTCGTCTATGTTGGGCCGTCCGCTCTGGGGGCCGTCGTTCCGGTACAGGCCGGCCACGATGGGCCTGAAGGCCTCCCAGTCTATGAGCCTCTCCACCCGGGCTAGTCTGTCGCCCAGCCTCTCGAACCTCTTGTATAACTTCCGGAGGAGGTAGGAGTCGAAGGAGTCCATGGATGCTAGTAGGAGCAGGGATCTATAAGCCTTGCAGGAGGGGGATCACGGAAAAGCGATAGGTTTTTCAAAATTCTCATAGTATATTTAGTAATTTCGCTCTCGAGTTTATCTAATTCTGTAATCAGCCTGCTCTCCCGAATCGTCTTCTTAAGAATATGAATAATATCGTTAATCCAATACTAATCAAGACCACCATAGTTATAATCAACTGCCATGGAGGCCCGCGCGTCTCTATAGTTAAGCTTACTTTGTCGATGTTGTTGGTCTCATCTCCCTCCATAACTTTTTCTTCTGTGTCGACTTTTGCCTCCAATGTGTAAGCTCCCGCCTCTTCAGGCGTCCAGGAGAACTGCAGGACTTCGCTCGAACCAGCTGCAAGCTGTTGGATTTCTGAGGTGCCTATGGTGGTTGAAGTCCAGCGCGCCTTAACGGTGACGCCTGAGGACTTTAATGTTAAGTCGAAAGCTCCCGTTTCCACCTCGCCTATGTTGCGGACTTCGACTTCGAAGGTATAGCTTTTTTTCTTGATGAGTTCTGTTGGGGCCGTCTTTATGATTACTGTCAGGTCTGGGAGTTCCACGCCATAGGCTATAGTCAGATCATTGTTGGTTTCGTTCATCTCTCTGAGGAGATTATCAGGATCCACCGTCACAATCAGCATGTAGGCCCCTTTGGCTTCAGGCTTCCACTTATACGTCACATCCGTAATTTCTCCTGCGAATAGGCCCAGAACCTCGATCTGGTCTATTAATGAAGCGTCTACCCTCAAATCGACCTTAAATTTACCTGACTCGTCTTTACCCTGGTTCTCAATAGTCGCTGTCACAGAGTAGCCTAGGCCATCTAGCTTGGATATCGTGATCTGTTTGGGCGTCAGGTCTGGGAGTGGAAGCAGCTCGGTTATTATCTGGGCGATGGTCTCTCCGGACAGGTTCGAGTAGATTGTCGTACGCTCCGAGACGGTCAGTCCCCCAAATATTTTGTTCAAAGTCTCCGGCGTTAGGTATCCGAACACGCTCCCGAGCTCCTGTAGAGCCTCTGTCGAAACCCATGCCTTGACTGTCTCCAGTACCTTATCGAGGTTCATGACCTCGAAGATAGCTGCTACCGTGGATGGTGTGGAGTGGAGCTTGGATATTTCGATTAGAAGCTCCAGCAACAAACCAGTCTCAACCTTTTCAAGAATATCAGCTGTACTCTGTACGTCGAGCCCCACCATAACCTCAACGATGCGGGCGCAACCCGTCAAATCGATCCCCATAATGGATTCAACTACGTCAGCACCGTCTTCTGGCTGAACCTCTACAATCAGGGCTGCGGATTTCTGCTCCTCCATCTCAAGCAAGATCTCGCCGATTCCATCTGTTTGATTCAGATAAACGGCAGTCTCCACTATATCTGCAGCAATCGTCGAATTCATCGCTTCTAAAATGTCGGCTGCGGCTGAAACACTAGCCTCTACCAAGATTTTTACAGCCACCTTAGGGGAGATCTTCGTGAGGTGGCCTGCGGCTTCATCTGTCGGCAGCGCCTCCACCTCTTCAGGTGTCAGCGCTACTATCGTTACGATACAGGTGTCAGATGCGGTCGCTCCTTTATTATCGGTCACGGTGAGAGCGACATTATATACCCCCTCAGAGGCGTAGACATGACTGACTTTTACACCTGAGGTGGAGGTTTCGTCTCCAAAGCTCCAATAATAGCTTTCGATCGACCCATCTGGATCGCTTGACCCGGCTCCGTCAAAATGTGCTGTCTCGTTTATGTAGGCTCTCTGATCGAGACCGGCATCGGCTACCGGGCTCTTATTAGCCTTTGGGGGAGGGGGCGGAGGCGCATAAGCCGATATCGTACTTGGTTGAAAAGTCAACGCTGTATGTATATATGTAATCAGCGTGAAAAAAACTAGAGCTATAATGATAATTAAAGCGAGTGAACGTTTGCCATCTAAGTGGACTACAATTTCCTTATCATTAGAGGACAAAGCCCAACCCTGAAACTTGATCATTTATTTGACTTCTTCTATTAAATATTTCCTGATCGATTAATTGAAATAGGTACACTGTCGAATTTTTCATTAATCTTCTTCTCAAAGTTATTGTCCAAGTCTTGAGCGAGTGTAGAAAAAGCGGAACGCGAGAGTGTCAAATGTTGATTTATCTATCATCGGAATGGAAAATTTCAGCTTCGACATATAGTCTTTGGTTCTCCTTAATTTATGTATGGTTTTAGTTGCCTGTCTCGGGTCCATCGGTCTGTTTCTGATGTTTTCAGGCCTTCACTTCTCTCGCGCCTCCTCCAGGGGAGGCCTGTTTAGAAGAGTTTGGCCAGGGTGTTCAATGTCGGCCCCCCTCCTCCCGATGCCTGGAACGGCGTGAGGCCTCCCAATCCCTGATGCGGCCTGAGGAGGTTGTATACGGCCTGGAGGATGGTGAGGGCCCTGTTCCCGGCCTTGAGGGATTTGAAGCCGCGGAGGATGCGGACCCAGCCTCGGAGGGTGCCGTTGAGGCGCTCCAGGAGGTTGTTGCTCACGGTGACTGGCCTCGGTGGCTGACCGGTGTGCCTTTGAACTGGGCGACGACGTGCCTGGCTCCTGGGACGGCCTCCGCTATCGCCGGCGGATAGGCCGGGGCCCCGTTGGAGACGATGATGTCCGGTGCGAAGCCCGCCTCCGCCTTGGCCTGCCTCAGGGCCCTGGTTGTGGCGTCTTTGTCCCTCCTCCAGGTCAGCTTCAGGGCGACGACGTTCCTGCGGTCGTCCTCCACGGCGTAGACGTAGCCCTTCCCGCCCCGGAGCCTGACGTGGAGCTCGTCCACATGCCATATCCCCGAGTACTCGGGCCTGTACCGGCGCTGGAGCTCCTGGAAGCTGTCGCTGAACCTCTTGATCCAGAAGAGGACGGAGGCCTCGGAGACCGTGTGGCCCATCGCGCCCATGAGCTCCGAGACCTCCCGGCAGCTGAGACGGTAGTTGAACCTGAACTGGAGGGCGAGGACTACCTCCTGCGGCCTGTACTTCATGCCCGCGAAGGGCATCCCGCTCCTCTCGTTGAACACCCTACCGCAATCTCTGCAGAGGAAGCACTGCAAGCCGTTTCTGGTGCCGTTCCTCATATGAAGGAAAGCTCGAGGCAAGTCGAATTATCAAGGAATTTTAACATTCTCGCGCAAGCGCCAGACCATCTTCTGATTCAGGAACGGTAGCCAGATCATAATCCTACCCAACTCGGAAAATCAGCTCAAGGGCTTCGCCGCCCACCTCATCGTAGTCGACAAGGCCACCTTCTTCCACAACGACGAGGCCTCTTCAGGAACATCCTTCCGCCTATGCTCGCCACCACCGGCGGCGCACTCATCGTCTCCAGCACACCATGGGAGAAGAACGCCGTCTTCTACCAGCTCAACCTAGACCCGGACTACGAGAAGAACATCGTCAATTAAAACACTGTACAGATGATTCTAGACATAAGGGAATCAAACGCCACGTGTACTTACCAATTTATCTTATCTCCATCACTATACTCAAGTGATCAATCACCAAATAATTCTAATGCGCGCGATCATCCAAAAATACCTTCTATATATTCTTTCGTTCTAGGATCTTTAGGGTTAGTAAAAAATTGTTCAGCAGGTCCTTGCTCGATTAACTCTCCTAGGTATAGAAAAATTACATAATCGGAAAGTCTTCTTGCTTGACGCAAAGTATGCGTAACGAATACTATGGTGTATTCTTTTTTCAATTTAAAGAGATGTTCTTCTATGACTTTTGCAGATATCGGATCAAGGGAAGATGTAGGTTCATCACATAGTAAAACCTCAGGTTCCACGGCTAGAGCCCTCGCCAGGCAAAGCCTCTGTTGTTGTCCTATAGAAAGCTTTATAGCTGGCTCTCTTAATCTTTCTTTCACTTCATTCCATAAACCTACTGCCTGTAAGCAATCTTCTATAGTTTGATCCAATTCTTTTTTATTTTTTAGTCCATGGATTTTAGGCCCATAGGCTATGTTTCCATAAATCGACATTGGTAATAGATTTGGGGTCTGAGCGATAAGCCCTATTCTTTTTCTTAAATCTGTGATATCTATCATCTCATCAAAAATATTTTTACCATCAAATAACACTTTTCCTGTACAAATTTCTCCTTCCATTAAATCTATTAACCTATTAAAACTTTTTAGAAGAGTTGATTTTCCACATCCAGAAGGTCCGATAATAGATGTGATGCTTTTTTCTGGGATATCCACTGATATGTTTTTTAATACATGTTGCTTACCGTAAAAGACATTAAGATTTTGAACCATTATATGCGGCTTAATATTAATCACCTCCTATGTTATCGTATATTTCATAAACTTTTTTGCTGAGATTCTAGAAGCTATACTAAAGAACATCACTAAAATCAAAAGTAAAAATCCAGATGCATAAGCCCTCTGCTGAACTTCAGGATAGGGCGTTCCCAATTGAAAGAAGACAGCCAGAGGCAGCGTTGCAACAGGATCAAATAATGAACGGGGAATAGAATCGGTATAGCCCGCGGTGAGCAAGACCGAAGCTGCATCTCCAATTGCTCTCCCAAAGGATAATAATACCGCAGTCACTATCCCGGGTAGAGCCTGTCTGGTTACAATCTTTGCTACGGTCTCCAATCTTGTCGACCCCAGAGCATAGGACGCCTCTTTTACTTTTTGGGGAACCATTTTAAACACCTCATCCATAGCTCTAGTCATAATTGGAATTAAAAATAGCGTAACAGTGATTATACCCCACAACAGCGATGCTCTCATCCTCAAGGAAACCATAATCGTAAAGGAGAACGCTCCATACACTATAGATGGAATTCCCCATAACACATCGAGAGATAGTCTTATAAAGTTAGCAATCCTTGCTCTCCCTAAATATTCGTGGATATATAGTGCTATTGGCAGACTCACTAAAATTGCTAATAACGTTGATCCTCCTGCTAAAAATAGTGATCCTACAATTGCATTCAATATTCCTCCCTCCTTTCCTAAGTAGTAACCACCCTTTGGAGTTTGAGTGATCATAGAGATACTGAGAGCGGGTAAACCCCTTAAGATCACGACTGTGAATATAGCAAAAAGACTTCCTACGACTATCAAAATCGAGAACAACATTAATCCTAAGAAGAAAGATTCTTCCAATTTTCCTTTATTCAATTACAATGACCTTCTTTCAATTTTTAGTTGTATGATCCTTGCTATAATGCTGAAGAAAGATATTACGAGCATTAAAAGTAGAGCTGCAAACATAATGGCTGAGTCGTACAATGGGATGGACATCATTTCACCGTAATTGTTTGCTATAAGTGATGGCAAAGGATAGGCAGGATCAAAAAGTGATGAAGGAACTTTAGCTACATTTCCGACAACCATAAGAACCGCCATAGTCTCCCCAAAGGCTCGACTGAAACCCAAAATTATGGCAGCGATAATACCGGGAAGAGCCCTTCGAATGACCGCGTATTTTACTGTTTGCCATTTAGTAGCACCAAGTGAAAAAGATGCCTCTCGCACTTCAAAAGGCACGGACCTCAGAACTTCGTCAGAAACTGAGATTATTATCGGGAAGACCATTAATGCAAGTACGATGCCTCCGGAAAGCAAACAGTATCCCGTTGTAGTAACTCCCACAAATTGGCTGATGTAATCTCTTATTATGGGTACCACGAAGGAGACCCCCCACAGGCCAAAAACCACCGAAGGTATACCTGAGAGCAGATCAAGAATAGGTTTTATTATCCCCCTAACCTTGCTTGGCGCGTATTCTGAGAGGTAAATTGCGGTTAAAAGACACAGAGGTATTGATAAACTCATAGCCAGGCCAGTCACCAGAACGGTGCTTGTGATGAAAGGATAAAATCCAAAATCTCCTTTTGTAGGAGCCCAGGAAGATTTTAGAAGTAAATCAATCAATGAACGATTTGAAAATATTTTTACCGACTTTCGGTATAAGACAAAAGCCATAATAAAAACGAGCGACGTTGAGGAAATTGTGGCTAAAAGCATTAGCTTGCTGGCTATGGTGTTTTTTAATTTTCTATTCATTTTTGCCCCTCTAAGGTCTTTAACCATTCAGCACATCTTTCAGAAGATAGAGGGACGTATCCCGTTTCTAGGGCATAATTTTGACCTTCTGTTAAGATCCATCTTACAAAATCCTTTGTGGCCCCTGTAAAGCTATCTTTTGTGACAAGGTTCAGTTCTCTTGCAGGAGGTGAGGGATAGGCTCCTATAATTATCGCATTAATTATGCTATTCCTGTTTTCGTAAAAATCCTCGTTCTCATTGACTTCACCATCCTCATTAAGGTCTAAAGGAACTATCATCAATCCTTCAACGGGTAGATTTGTTTTAGCATCGTATGCATAGTTTATGTTATTGAAACCAATACCTAGGCGATCATTTTTTACTGCTTCTGCAACCCCCGGATCACCATAAACAGCAATCCCCTTGAGGTCTTCCTGTCTATAGCCCATGTAGTTAGCCCAGGTTTCCGCAGCACCGCAAGAGTCAGATCTAGTATAAAGATGAATCTCATCTGTTATTTTTGGATTCCCAATAACTTGACCCCATGTAGTAATATTTCCATGAACATAGATATCTATGAAGATAGATCTTTTTATTCCTTTTTCCAGAATGTCTTCTAATATAGGGTTATCCCTATTTACTGTACTAATTACAGCATCTTTGACGACAGATACCCAAAAAGCACCTCTATTGATTTCCTCAGGATATATTTCTCTTGAAACCATACCTATGTCAACCAATCCAGCGAGAGCATCAACCATCCCTTTCCCAGCTCCACCAGCTGATATTTCAATTCTCACATTTGGATTGATCTTCTGATATTCTTCACTCCATTTTATCATCATAGGATATAGAGCCCATGCACCAGATATAGTTATTGTGTTTTTTGATTCAACATAAGTGAAAGTATTATATGTAAAAATAGATATTATCAATAAAATCGAGATAATACCTATATATTTATAATTCATATTGAACACCCATTTGTTACTCGCGCGCGATAGACCAAATAAGTTTGGCAAACAAAAACTAACAACGATCATACACTTCTTTTTGCATCGATATTAGTTAAACTATTAGCTTTCTTTGGAAATAGAACCAATCTGTCGTCATTAAATAAGATCCAAAAAAACTTATCGCCATCTTTTAACTCAAAGTGATCGACAATCTCCTTAGGTACAGTAATACGCCTGCGCGCACCCCTAATCGTAATACTAGTCTCGACGACGTTTAGGACATCGTCTAGATTTATCTGGATTGTCAAACGGCCTCCCTCCAAGTTTCCATAAACAATGGATTTACACCAATATATATTGGATTTAATCAAAAATACGATCAACTTATATTTAAATTTTCCAGAAATAATGTTACGTAATATTTTTCCAACAGATTTTTTTTTAAACTGAAGGTTTCGCGCCCCGCGCGCTGCGCTGGCTAATCACTCTGCGCGAATTCCAAGTCGATTTAGTAGCAATACTTCAAGGCTATACAGATCATTTGTGCGCCTCAGATCGTTCCTTCTTGGACCATATGTATTTTTGTTGTAGTCGTGGAAAATACAGGTAGGTATCGAGCCATGCGCTATTTGGTAACGGGTGGAGCTGGCTTCATCGGCAGCCACCTCACGGACAGCCTCATGGGGCGGGGCGAAGATGTCTGTGTGCTCGACAACCTTTCAGCCGGTACCTTATCCAACCTAGGGAGGTGGCTCGAACACCCCCGCTTTGAGTTCGTCCACGGCGATCTCCTCAATTCGACCGAGGTCGAATTGGCCATGGAGGGATGCGACGTCGTCTTTCACCTGGCCGCAAACCCTGAGGTCCGCCTCTCAAGGGCCAGGCCCGAGGATCACTTCAAGCAGAACATCGAGGCGACCTACAATCTCCTTGAGGCCATCCGTAGTAGAGGTGGGGCGGAGGTGTTCGTTTTCACTTCCTCGTCAACGATCTACGGCGAGGCCGACATCATTCCTACCACGGAGGACTACGCTCCCCTGAAGCCCATCTCCCTCTATGGCGCCTCCAAGCTGGCGGCCGAAGCCCTTGTCTCGGCATACACCTCAACCTACGGCTTCCGATGCGTCGTCTATAGGATGGCGAACGTCGTAGGCCCCAGATGCGGCCACGGCGTCATCCACGACTTCGTGGAGAAGCTCCGGCGAGACCCGAGGCGGCTTGAAGTGCTAGGAGACGGGAGCCAGTCAAAATCCTATCTGTACGTGAGCGACTGCGTAGAGGGCATGCTTATCGGCGCGGATAGGACGGATGAAACGGTCGAGATCCTGAACATCGGCTCCGAGGACAGGGTGGATGTCAAAACCATCGCCACCATCGTTATAGAGGAGATGGGCCTGAAGGACGTAGAAGTAATTTACATGGGGGGAGTGGACGGAGGACGGGGGTGGAAGGGAGATGTGAAGCTCATGCAGCTGAATGCCTCTCGACTCAGATCCCTCGGCTGGAGACCTCAATACACAAGCGTCGAGGCAGTTCGGGAAACCGCGAGGGCAATTGTTTAAAGCATGCACCGCACCGAAGATATAATGCACAACTTTATTTAGACAGAGAAAAGGCCTCTTTTCATATCTATCTGCATAATCGTCCTCCCGGTCATGTTCAAATACACTATCAAAATTCCAAAGATACTGGTTATTCCATATTTTATAATATTAATCATAACTGCCCTATCAATCTTAATGTCTTTAATCACTTTAGTAGCAAAAACCAAGAGAATTCAAAAACATTTAGAACTCGCGAGCATTTGATATAATCCACGCATGCGCGTGATAGATAACTCGTTGTATCAACCGGTCGAACAGTCGAAAATCTGATTCGACGACCCTTGATACCCAGAAGTTATTGGACATCATCTTCCTCGATACTATCAATCAAATCACGCTAAACAACGAATTATTATCTAGTTTCGCTCGCAAATACTTTATAAAAATGAATTTAAGAGTTATGAAGCACAATCACGAACTGGACATTGTTAGAAACACGTATGTGCGACTGAAGTCAAACAGAGTTTTATATACTGTCGATATGAACGTTATGGAGATGCGACTCAAGGTGCTAGAAGTTGAATAGAGGGTTTGTTTTATGGTTCACCGGCCTCCCCGCCTCCGGGAAGACGACGGTGGCAAGCATGGTTAAGGAGCGGCTTCTGGCCCTCGGC
>Ga0209636_10002024_pt1 | contig 20509 bp, 17 predicted proteins | sample DeeMarSWOR152_54_FD_187464 | JGI IMG/M metagenome (GOLD analysis project Ga0209636, IMG submission 187464) | Marine sediment microbial communities from White Oak River estuary, North Carolina - WOR-1-52-54 (SPAdes) (version 2) | ecosystem: Environmental > Aquatic > Marine > Intertidal zone >...
CCTCCGGGATATGTATTTGCTTCAAAAACACTGACTTCATACCCTTTTTTTGCAAGCCTGATGGCAGCAGCCAGGCCTCCTATCCCGGATCCTATAATGATACCTTTCAAAATGTCTGGGTTACCGGATAATTTCTTACTGCCGGGAATATTCCCGCCATCTTAACCGTAAATATTTAGAAAATTTCCAGGGATTTATTTAGCCTCCAAAGGTACTGAAACCGGTTGCAATATGTGTTTCCTTTGCAGATATCGTTAATACAGGTGTAGTAGCCCTATTCAGGATTTGCTGAGAGAAATTGCCAAGAAAACTCAGACTTTTGGGTTGTTCCTTCATCACTGATATCAGATCTGCATCTACAGAATCTGCGTATACAACAATCAGGTCAACAATATTATCTCCAAACAGGGATTTTGACCTGTATGGCACATTTTTAGCCTTAATATATTTCTCTACCTGTCTGCCATAGGCTGCAAGCCTGTTCAGTAATTTTTTCCCCTTTGATGAACTGATGGTTATAACATGAATCTCTGCCCCAAATAATGAAGCCAGTTCAACAGTAAATGGCACTTTTTGTCGTGTATCAACAGTTATGTCAATTGGCATAACAATTTTCCTTATGTCTTCCGGACAGCTGGTTTTTCTGATCGTTAACACCGGGCGATTTGTTGCAGATATAATCTTATATGCATTGCTCCCAATAAAAAATTCTTCAAAGCCGGAACCTCCATGAGTCGATGTCACAACCATTGCCTGCTGGTATGATTCGACCTGGCTCACAACTTCCCTGTATATCCTGCCAGCCTTTATGATATAACCTAGCTCCGAATTATTCTCCAAACGTGATTTATACATGGCAACGATTTCCTTAAATTTCTTTTCTGCATATGTCTTTTCTTCTTCAAAATAACCTGGACTATTATAATCAGAGCTCTTTTTTTGTACATATACCATCTGGATATTCGTACTTCGCTTTTTGGTAAAAAGCATAGCAAGCTCAAGGCCATTTAAAGATTCTTTTGAAAAATCTAAGGGCACAATCAGGTTTTTCATATCGTATTTGTTGAGTATGTTAAAAAAACTAAATTAATCAAAAAAATTAGATGGTTTGTATTTTATTATCTCTTTTAAATTTCAGGAGAACTATCGGTAACAAATTTACGAATAATAGAATGATGCATTTTTGAGTACACTTCATAAAGTGACTTTTAAATCACCAGAATAGTCTAAAACCCATTATATCAACATTTCAGTTTAATCCCAACTTTGCCGAAAGTATTGAAAAACAACAATTTATCGGATTTTAATCCAGAAATTATTACCTGCCGGAGAAGACCTAATCCTCCAATGTTCCAGTATTCCTTTTATCTAAAACATTTCCAATGTTTTATTAATTAATATTACTTTTGCAAACCACAGCAAGATAGTAAACTATCAGTAATAAATAACTTATTAACATTATGACTCAGGATGTTGTTATAGCAATAGATATTGGTGGAACATATACCAAGTATGGATTCATTGATATTAAAGGCAACAGTTATCTCGAAGGTACGGTTAATACATTTGACCATCCCGATGTTGATTCTTACCTTGATAATCTCTTCAAGACCATTCAAAAATCCCTTCAATCATCCGGAAAAGAATTTAATATCAGGGGGATCGGTGTTGGCGCTCCAAATGGTAATTATTATAGCGGAACTATTGAATATGCACCTAATTTAAACTGGAAAGAGATTATCCCCCTTGCCGAGCTAATGAAAAAGTTTTACGATATTCCTGTTGTAGTTACCAATGATGCCAATGCGGCAGCTCTGGGTGAAATGATGTATGGTGGTGCCAGAAGTATGAGGGACTTTATTGTGATTACCCTTGGAACTGGTCTTGGTAGTGGGATTGTTGTAAATGGGAATGTTGTTTACGGGCATGATGGATTTGCCGGAGAACTCGGACATATTGTTGCTGTTGACAATGGAAGACAATGTGGCTGCGGTAAAAGAGGTTGTCTTGAAACCTATGCATCAGCCAGTGGTATTAAAAGAACAGTTTTCGAACTGTTAGCCGATTGCACCGAAGCCAGTGATCTCAGAAAATTTACTTTTGAAGATCTTACTGCAAAAATGATCAGTGATGCAGCAGGAAAAGGGGACAAAATTGCATTGCAAGCTTTTGAGATAACAGGTAAAATCCTTGGAAAGAACCTTGCTAATGCAGTTGCCTTTTCCAGTCCGGAGGCAATCTTTTTATTTGGTGGGTTGGCTCAGGCTGGAGATTTGATTTTTGAACCAACGAAAAAACATATGGAAAAAAATCTTTTAAAAATATTTCAGAATAAGGTGAAATTATTGCCTTCAGGTTTGCAGGATAAAAATGCCGCAGTGCTGGGAGCAGGTGGATTAATATGGAATGAATTAACGAAACAATAAGTAAAAAGCGAACATTCGAAAATCTGATTGTTGTAATGATTTAATGAAAATCTATTATCAGTCTTCAAGATTCCATTTCATCTCCAGGTCCCAGTTCGCTCTTACATTAATTTCTCCTGCATAATATATTACTCTTTCCGGTTGGATTCTGGCAAGGTATCTGCCTGTATCCCATTTTCCATTCCGGTTGTCGTCAAATATTAATTTCAGCTTATATTTCCCGGGTTCAAGAAATGGAAATTCAACAATTCCATTCTGATTGTGTATTTTACTTCTGATAAGTTTTTCATTGTCGTTCATCAATTGAATTACAACCTGTTGGTTTACATTTTCCATCGTTAATAATATCTTCCCATAATGGTCGAGAGTCTGGATCTTAAATGGTATATCAATGGTATCATTTGATAAACCATAAATACCTGTAAATGCCCCCGGCTCAATGAATAAACGGTAATTCATAGCTTCTTCCCAGGAGTGATCCAAATAATATTTTCTAAAATACATGGAATCAGGTCTAATTTTGAATTGTTGGGGATACTCTACCGTATCCTCCCGCATAAACAGATGTATTTTTAAGAGATCAATAGCTGCGGTAGGATGGTCAGTAGTGATTTTTATCTTTCTGTAAATATCATGGATTCCTCCCCTCTGGATACCAACAGAAAATCCCATTGATTCTTCCTTTTCTTCTTCTTCATCTTTTTGCCTTCTCCTTTTTGATTCTGCCTCAGCAAAAACAAGCGATAACGTATCATCATAAGTTATATAATTCATCACTGAATCAGTAACCTGATAGGTAAGATGCAGTTTAAGTGTATCCTGTTGATATATCAGTGAATCTTTGATCCAATAAACCAGTGTATCACCTATAAAGAATTTTTCAAAAATGAACCAGTTGTCATCTGGTTCAAAATTTAACGGTTCAATAATCAAGGTATCTGTAATTGGCCTGTTGAAATAAAATTCAATTTTCTTCGGATCGGTACGTTTATTATCCTTCATATACTGGGGTACTTTATCTTCAGGAAACATATATAAATCAAATGCTACTGAATATTGTTTTCTTACTTCGACAGGTAAGGTATCCTGTAAATCAAATTCTGTAGTATCTGTCTCATCAATTGTTAACGTATCAATAGCTAAAGTATCTTTCAAGAGCCGGATAGAATCAATATAATCCATAACAAGTTCCGCTGTAAGAATAAATGTTGAATTCATAAAGGCGACATGTTCATCCGGTAAATCATATAAATAGTTGAAATTTTTATCCTTTAATGCAAAAACTTTAAAAGTATCCGGTCTTATGTTGTTGATTAAAAAAGTTCCATCTTTTGAAGCCTTACAGATATATAAAGGAATTTCTTTATAGGGGACGGAATCATAATACACTTCATAGAGCATAACATAAACCGGTTCTTCTGATGGCTTCCTGTCAAATGCATTCAATATCATTCCGGATACTCCCAGGGAATCAATATATTCTCCTGTTGAAAAGACAAATTCATAGTTTTCCAGCATGTTACCTTCATTGTAGTCGGCAATTGCCTGTCCAAAATTAAGTGTATAGGTCATTTTATCTCTGAGTTTTTCTTCCAGATCTACAATGATCGATTTTTTCCTGATACGAACAATTGGATTTTCTTTCAAAGGAGGAGAAATCACCAATTCCCTGTTAATGTTTTTGAGCTGTATAAACTCGTTAAACTCTATTTCAATTCGCTTCTGAGTGAAACTTTTAGAATAATTTTCCGGTACAGTAGCAATAATTTCAGGTGCTGTCTCATCCTTTGGACCTCCTGTGGGACTTCCGATTTTCGCACAACTTCCGTATATCAATACAACTGCAAGAAGAAACAATATACCTTCATATTTATGCATGAGATCTCATTCTGATGAATTTACAAACTTACAAAGATTAAAGTTTACAGATCTTCATAACAGTATCTATTTAATTCATGAGATTATTTTCCTGTAAAAACACACAAATCTGCCTGCAGGCACGCAGGGAATAGCAAAAATTAACACAAAGAATTCTTATGTGGCATCTTTGTGTTTCTTTTAAAAGCCCTTCACATTCCCCGGTGGTTAAATTAACAAGAATGCAAATTATATTAAGAATTATTTTTAAGTTTGTTTCTTTCTAAATTAGGATTATTATGATTATTGACGCTATTAACTGGAACGTTAATCCTGAAATATTTCGTATTGGGAATTTTGCTGTCCGCTGGTATGGTTTATTATTTGCATCAGGATTTTTATTTGGTTACCTGATCTTTTATAAGTTCTTTAAGAAAGAAGGATTGACAGTTGAAATTCTGGATAAACTTACAATCTATATGGCCCTGGGAACAGTAATTGGTGCAAGACTCGGACACTGTCTTTTTTATGAACCGGATTACTACCTCAGCAATCCTGTTGAAATCCTGAAAATCTGGAAAGGAGGTCTTGCAAGTCACGGTGCTGCTATTGGAATTTTACTCGCCTTATACCTTTTTGTCAGGAAATATAAAAAGTCATACATCTGGATACTTGACAGGATTGTAGTGGTTGTTGCACTGGGGGGTGCTTTAATCCGGCTTGGTAACCTGATGAATTCAGAAATATACGGTGTTGAAACCAACCTTCCCTGGGGATTCATCTTCATCCGAAATCATGAAATTGTACCAAAACATCCTACCCAAATCTATGAGGCACTGACATATTTCTCTGTTTTTGGTTTATTATTCTGGATTTACCTAAAGACTAAAGGGCAATTCAGGGATGGTACCCTGTTTGGATTGTTCCTGATTCTTGTTTTTGGTATCAGATTCTTCATTGAATTTATCAAAGAAGAACAGGTGCCTTTTGAAGAGGGTATGGCTCTGAATATGGGACAGTTATTAAGTATTCCTTTTGTATTACTCGGATTGTGGATTCTCTATTTTTATTACAGAAAATCAAAAAAACAAAAGGTTACATCGACATAAGTTGATATACAATCAATAATTATCTATTTTCAACCATAGAATTTCAATTTCCCGCCATTATTAAACATAATGCTATCTTCTGTTTTCAGATTGAATCTTTTATCCAAAAAAACCGGGATTCTAATTATTTTTTTATTTTTGTTTTTATTTAGTCTAAATTGGAACAGTTGGGAATTTTTTATGGATCATCCACTGGTGACACTGAACGGGTTGCTAATATAATCAAGGATACAATTGGAAAGGCAAAAGCATCTGTTCATGACATCCTGGAATCTTCAGTTGAAGACATTAAACAACATTCTTTTTTAATATTTGGCATACCTACCTGGGGCATTGGAAACCTCCAGGAAGACTGGGAGGAGTTTATTACTCATCTTAAAAGCGTCGATTTCAAAGGGAAAAAGGTTGCTTTATTCGGATTGGGCGATCAGGAATCATATCCGGATACTTTTGCAGATGCACTTGGAATCCTTTTTGATGAACTTCAACATACCGGATGTTGCATTTTAGGTACATGCTCCGTCAAAGGATATAAATATGTGCATTCCAAAGCGGAGAGAAACGGCAAGTTTGTCGGATTGGTGCTTGATGAAAGAAATCAGCCTGAATTGACCAGAAAAAGAGTTAGTTCCTGGATTCAATCACTGGGACTTTAGGATCCTATTTTCTACTCTTTTCCACCTTCACACCTTTTCACTTTCACACTTTCTCACTTTCAAGCTTCTACATTGATATGGTTACAAAAATATCATTTACTTTGCATTTTTTTAATTCACAAAACCAGAGCGTAAGACGGATTGGGTATCACCATCCATCATTTTTGGCTTTATGTTAGGAATGGTAATAATGGCAGTTAGCCTTTTATTATTCATGTAAATATCTTATCATCGATATTTTGGATTCCAATCATTATCACCAACACAAAAATAACCAGCCTGTAAATTCAATTTCAGGTAAGAATCTTATTGCCGTTGTAATACTTAATTTTACCATTACTGTTGCTGAAGTGATTGGTGGTCTTATTTCTAACAGCCTTGCATTATTATCGGATGCACTTCACAATCTTGGTGATGGAATTGCGGTTCTTATTGCTTTCATTGCTAACCTCATCAGTAAGAAAGAATCAAATAAACGAAAAACATTTGGATATAAAAGAATAGAGATCCTGGCTGCTTTTGTGAATTCTGTTTTCCTGGTAGCAATATGCATATTCCTGATATATAATGCCATTCAAAGGTTTCTCCATCCAGAACCAATTAAGGGTCTGGTTATGTTTGTAATAGCCGGGATTGGTCTGATAGCTAATCTGATTGCAGTCATGCTGCTGCAAGCCGATTCATCCAGGAACATGAATGTCAAGGCAGCTTATCTTCATTTGCTTGGCGATACACTTTCATCAATTTTTGTGATTGCCGGGGGTATACTTATTTACTTTTTCAGTATCTGGTGGATCGATCCATTCATAACCGTTCTGATCAGTCTTTATATTATGAAGGAAACCTACGTATTACTGAAAGATTCGGTTAATATATTGATGCAATCCACTCCTCAAAACCTTGACCTGGAGCTTATCAAAAAAGAAATTGAGCTTCTGCCCGAAATTCTTAATGTCCACCATTTGCATGCCTGGAACTTAAGTGAAAATGAATTGCATTTTGAAGGGCATATTGATCTTCTTCGGGATCTAAAGGTGAGCAATACAGACGAAATCAGGCACAGAATTGAAAAACTTCTTTCAGATAAATATCATATTACCCATGTAACTCTCCAGATGGAATTCGGTTGCTGTGATGATATTGACATGATCCATCAAAAAACTCCTTAGTTAAATCACATATCAATTGTCTTAAGTGAAATAAATGTTAAATCAATCAACATGATCTTCTAAGTATTCGGAATTTAATATATTTATATCTTTTTTATGAAGTGAATGGAACTCATACTTAAATATTTATTTCAATTTTGTGCTGCTTTGGTAGATATTATGAATGAAATGTCACCTTATCTGCTGCTGGGCTTTCTATTTGCTGGAATATTATATGTTTGGTTTCCCAAAAAGAAAGTGTATAAATACCTCGGTAAACCTAATTCTTCTTCTGTACTGAATGCGGCTCTGATTGGGATCCCCTTACCCCTTTGCTCCTGCGGTGTTATTCCCACAGGCATTTCATTTTATAACAGTGGGGCTTCTAAAGGTTCGTCTGTCTCATTTCTGATATCAACACCTCAAACAGGCATGGATAGTATTATGGTGACTTATTCTTTACTTGGTCTCCCGATGGCCATCATTAAGCCCATCATTGCATTATTTACAGGTTTCTACGGTGGATTTCTAACGAATATATTAAGCAAGGATAGACAAAAAGAACTTGAAAAAAGCAAACTTAAAGAGGATATTTCCAATAATGACAAAACTGTAAATCGGTCATTGATTGGAATGCTTCGGTATGCTTTTGTTGAATTCCTTGAAGATATTGCCAAATGGCTGGTAATAGGGCTACTTATTGCTGCACTGATTGACGTATTGATCCCTGATTCATTTTTTACTGCTTACTTGGGTAATGAATATCTTGAAATGTTTTTGATACTGGTGGCAGCTATTCCACTTTATGTTTGTGCCACTGGTTCCATACCGATCGCTGCCATCCTCATGCTTAAGGGCTTATCTCCCGGTGCAGCGATTATTTTCCTTATGGCAGGACCAGCAACTAACGCAGCCACAATGACAGTAATAGGCAAGATATTTGGAAGAAGAACCCTTCTCATTTACCTTCTTGCAATTATCACTGGAGCTTTGTTCTTTGGGATTCTGGTTAATGAGTTCCTGCCAAGGGAATGGTTCACAGATCCCCTGCAACATTTCCATGGAGTGCATCACGAACACGGACTATTGCCCCATTGGTTGCAGATCGGTTCCAGTATTATCCTTTCTCTTTTAATCCTGAATGCTATATTCAGAAAGTATGGAAGAAAATCATTTAAACCTAAAATCAAAACAGCACCTGTCTCAAATAATAATCTGAAAATGAAAGAACTGCAAATTAAAGTTAAAGGAATGACCTGCAATCATTGCAAGGCAACAGTTGAGGAGAATGTTGGGAAACTTCCCGGAATCAGTAGTGTTGATGCTAATGTTACTAATGGAAAAGTGAATCTTTCCGGTGAGTATTTTGATCTCAACGAAGTACAGTTAAAAATCGAATCCCTGGGTTATAAATATGAAGGTGTAGTGGAATAAAAGTTCAGATATTACTATCTTTGTAAGTTACTATAAAGGTTTGAGATAAGGTATTATATAATTTTACGAAACTGATAGTTCTCGTAGATATATGCAGATGTGACCGCTGATTCCCGCAGAATAAATAAAATAATATCTACATTTTATGCATATCTTCATTCTATCAGCGGAAGTCTGCAAGAATTATACAGAATATCTTAACAACCAGTTTTAATAATTTTTTACAGGTTAATTAACCAAAACCACAAAAAATGTACAAAGTTGTTTTATTACGTCACGGAGAAAGTGTTTGGAATAAAGAGAATCGTTTTACAGGCTGGACCGATGTTGATCTATCAGAAAAGGGTATCGACGAAGCTATTGCCGCTGGTAAGATCCTGAAGGAAAAAGGTTATACTTTTGATATTGTTTTTACTTCCGTTCTTCTCAGGGCACTTCGAACTACCTGGCTTACCCTCGAGCAAATGGACCTGCTCTGGATCCCGGAAGAAAAATCCTGGAGATTGAATGAACGTCATTATGGAGCTTTACAGGGGCTTAATAAAGCCGAGACAGCTCAAAAGCATGGAGAAGAGCAGGTTATGAAATGGAGAAGGAGCTATGATATTCCTCCACCCGAACTCGAAAAATCGGATCCCAGATATCCTGGTAATGATCCCCGTTATCAGGACTTAGATGACAAAGATATCCCGAAAACAGAATCATTAAAAGATACTGTGGCCAGGTTTCTTCCTTACTGGCATGAAGTGATCGCACCAACTATCAAATCCGGTAAAAAGGTAATTATTTCCGCCCACGGAAATAGCCTTAGAGCCCTGGTAAAATATTTGGATAACATGACTGATGAAGCCATCATAGCCCTGAATATCCCTACCGGTGTTCCTCTGGTATATGAACTGCATGATGATCTAAAACCAATTACCCATTATTACCTGGGCGACGAGGAAGAAATAGCTAAAAAAGCAGCTGCCGTCGCAGCACAGGCAAAAGCAAAATAAAATAAGTAAACAATATGATTTGCCAGTTATTTTACTCCTCCTCAGGTTTCCTGCAACATAATGGAAGCTTTTTATATGCTTTCTTATCCGCTAAAATATCATCTGCATCATATCCTGCTTTTGAAATTGCCTTGCGTATTTTTTCCGGATTTGTTTTACCGGGATAATAGATCACTTCGATAATTTTACTGTCCAGATCAAGTTCAGAATTCTTTACTCCTTTTTCAAATGCAAGAGCTTCCTCAATTCTTTCTTTGCACATTTCACATTGAGCCGAAGTCTGGATTTTTATTTCTTTAAACTTTGAATTCGTTTGAGTGAATCCGTTAAGTTTTGTAAACATCACCAAACTTGTAATAAGAACTAAATATTTCATTTTCATACTATTATTTAATGTGTTGTAAAACTGATTTTACTAAGTGATTAAATTCCGGAATTCGTTTGCAGTGCTCCCGAGAACCCGGGACGACTCTGCAAATTCCTGATTATCAATTTCACCGACCTAATTGCACAACATGTTATTACTTATTCTATTGTTATTCTCATGCCTGCATAAAACCTTCTTCCCAGCAAAGGACCCCAAACCATTGAAGCATCAAAATAATCACCAAATGGATCATCAGCTGCAATGATCGGGTCATCCTGAATAAAATCAGTCAGGTTTTCCCCTCCGATATAAACCTCAAAATATTTAAATCGTTTGCTTACCTGAGCATGTATAATCGCATAAACAGGAGAATTTTCAGGACGTTTATATTCTTCCGGATTCATTCGTGTATCCGGTAACCGGGCAGATCCGTTAAGCTGGCCGGTAAAATCAAATTTCCACTTATCAAACCTGGTGGCATAAGAAAGTGTCAACAGTCCTTTATAACGTGAAGTTAATGGTGCTACAAGTAAATCACCATGATAATTTGCCTTTACATCATTTAACCGAAATGCCATGCTGATATTAAAGCGTTCAATCAGTTCAGCACTGATTTCTGTCTGAAAACTATTAGAATATGACTTCCCATTTAAATTATAAAAATATATTCCTGAAATTCCCTGATCAACATCCACTATTACCTGGTTCACAAAATCCGTTCTGTAAAAATCGACACTGAAGGTTACTTCGCGTTGATCTGAAAGATGAAAATCTCTGGTTATATTAAATCCCCAATTCCATGCTTTTTCAATATCAAAATCCTCAAGGAATACCAGTGTTCTTGAAGTGGCCAGAAGTCCCATATTTTCAGCCAATACATTTGCCGACCTGAATCCTTTCCCGGCCGATCCCCGGATTGTTGTATGGTGACCATGATCATAACGCAGATGAATCCTTGGAGTAATCAGTAATCCATAAAGATTATGGTAGTCAGCACGCAGCCCGGCAATACCAGTTAACTTTTCAGGAAGGGTATAGGTATATTGTCCAAATATTCCGGGAGCAATTTCAATCCTGTTAAAGATCTTTTCTTGATATACCTCCTGAAAGTAATCATAATTCAGGCTCATACCGGTATTAATTTTATGATTGGTTGTTCTAAAAATTGTCTGATAGATCATATTTGCATAGTATGAGAATTGTCTACCGGAATAATCTGTCAAGCCAAAAAATGCATTTTGATCGAAAACCGTAGCAGATGTAGTAAATCCAATCCCTTTATAAGGCTTTTCAGGGTAAAGGAATCCTAATTTGCCATAAATATTAAACCTGCGGGTATCAATTTTCAGACCATAATAACTTTGAGAACTGTTTGATTCTGTGAACTTATAGTTCACCTGGCCTCCTCTGCGGGATTCATCAAGGATTGAAAATCCAAATTGTGCATGTATCTTGCTTTCTGAATGATAATTCCACCTGTTCAACACATTAACCTGACCGGTAAGCGGAACATCCATAAATCCATCTTTACTCCGATCTATCCTGGTCTGCATGGTTGATGCATGCGCAAGAAACATAGTGCTCCAGTTGTCACTAAGATGTAATGCCGAAGTTATATTGGCTTCTGATCTTCCAACACTATTAACAAAAAGGTTCAGGAACAGATGTTCGCTTTTATCAGGTTTTTTAAATTCAATATTGATCTGCCCGGTTGTGGATTCATAGCCATTCATCACAGAAGCTGTTCCTTTGGAGATCTGTATTGATTCCATCCATGGACCCGGAACATAATTTAAACCAAATGCCGATTCCAACCCTTTAAGAAAAGGAATATTTTCAAATAACATCTGGCTATATATCCCGGCTAGACCCAATAATTTAATATGCCTTGCCCCGGTAATGGCATCTGAAAATCCTGCATCTACCGCAGCATTATTTTCAAAACTTTCGGATAAATTACAGCATGGAAGAATTTGTAATCCCTCTTCAGTTATTACTTCCGTTTTAATGGTATTCAACTTCGATATGTAAGAGCTACCTAATCTTTTTTTCACAGATACTTCTTCAAGCATCCTGGAAAAATTAAGGATAACATCAATTTCTTTCTTCCAGTCATCTACCAGTACTGTATCATTTGAATAACCAACATAACTGAAAACCAGTATATTATTGTTTACCTGTCGTTGTTGAATAGAAAATTTCCCATTTTCATCAGTAACTGTTCCGATAGTTGAGCCACTCCAATAGACATTCACAAAAGGTAATGGCAATTTATTGCCCTGTTCATCCAATTCACTTACACTCCCATTTATCATATTCTGCTGGGCATATGCATGAATCGTCAGAAATACAAAGGAAATAATTGTAATAAATGGTTTATTCATGATTTTCCTCCTTTAGTCTATTTAAAAAAATAAATTCTATTTGAGGCGGTAGTATCAGCCTCAGGAGGAAGGAATCATAAGTTCAGTTTAACAACCTTATTTAAAATTTCAACTGAAGATATTATGATGGGTAGTTTATATCCCTGTTTTCTGTTAATTACATTTTCAATATTAAAACTGGCAGTAGATACGGAAAAAGCTTTTTTGTTAACAAGAACTTTAACAACACTTTTGCCTGGTGCATCATAATGGGAATCATCTTTCAGGTAATTCACTTCATTGATGCAACAATCCTGATGATTTGTTGTTATTTTATCAACAGAACCTGTCTGATTAACAGTATTGCAACATGGTTGTTGTTTAGTGCTACCACAACATATCTGTTTTTCTTTTTCTGATCCACAACATTTAAATGTATCAGAGAAAACAATATTTTCATTACCGGTTTTCAAACAGGTATGTTTTATATAATAAATACCTGTTGTCGGTATCAGAAAAATTAATGTCAGGAAGACTGAAAATATTTTTTTGATCATTTTCATCACCTGTAAATATAGTATATCCATAACTCCTATAGTTTTACTACTAAAAACATTAACATTTTTTTAACTATAGTCTGAATAGTATTTTATGAAAGAAAAAAGATCAATTATTTATATTTTTATGGTTCGGTAAAGGGCCTGCCATTTTGACCAGATAGTCTGTACAGGATGTTCCTGGCTTTGTATGTACTGTTTATTAAAAAATACCAGATTATTATTTAACATTACTTTACCTCGTGAAAAATAATATCCAAAGTATCATTAAGGCTTCCTGGGTAGCGGTAATCGGAAATATATTCCTTTCCTTTCTGAAAATCATAGCAGGAGTAATCTCAGGTAGCCTGGCAGTGCTTGCCGACGGTATTGATTCAGCAAGTGATATCGTCACATCCCTGATAACCTTGTTTACGGCAAGAATCATGCGCCGGCCTCCCAGCCCGGCATATCCTTACGGTTATCTTAAAGCTGATACCATTGCCACAAAAACTCTCTCTTTCGTAATATTATTTGCCGGAGTACAACTGGCCATAAATACAATTCATGGATTCATTGAAGGAAAAGAAAGAGAATTGCCTGAAATGCTTGCAATCTATGTAACACTTATATCAGTTGCAGGTAAGATACTCCTGTCAATACATCAATTCAGAAAGGGCAGATTGACCAATAGTGAAATGTTGAAAGCCAATGCCAGAAACATGCAGAATGATGTACTGATTTCATTTGCTGTTCTGGTTGGGTTATTCTTCACCTTTATCCTCAAAATGCCAGTTTTTGATTCTATTACAGCACTCGCTGTAAGTATATGGATTATCAAGGTTGGTATTCAGATTTTTCTGCAAACCAACCGTGACCTGATGGATGGAGTATCAGATAAAGGTTTGTATCAGAAAGTATTTAAAGCTGTCGAAAAGGTTGATGGAGCATCTAATCCTCATCGTTTGAGGATCAGGAAAATCGGAAATTTTTTCATGATTGCTTTTGATATCGAAGTTGACGGAACGATCACAGCTCAGGAAGGACATATGATTGCATGTGATGTTGAGAAATCAATCAGAAATGAGATAGAAAATATTTTTGATATTATGATCCATATTGAGCCGGCAGGCAGCTGCGAAGATGAAGAATTATATGGAGTAAAACAATCTGATCTTACTGATTGTTAATACAATATATGGGATACTTAACAAGCCCTTTTATTGACATTACTTACAGATTTATGCTGAAATAATAAACTGGTAATCAGCAATCTGCGAAACCTGATAAGCATCAGGACTGTGCAATGAGTTACGGAAACTTGTCGGCCTCAGGCGGATATTTTCGAGAAACATTTGTTATGAAAGGAAAAAATAAACTCATTACTGAAACACTCTGTATTAAAAACATGATCTCAAACTGTTGCATTATCCTTCTAATGGAAAGGCTTCAGGGAGAAGGGATTATTATTCATGACATTCGCCTTGGATCAGTGATGATTAGCTTTGATCCGGAAAGAACTCCCATGGATAAAATCCATTCAGTTATCCGCTCAATAGGGCTTGATATTATCCAGACCAGGGAAAAACAGCTTGTTGAGCAAATTAAAATTGCTATTATCGAGTTGATCCACTATATGAACAACGTAGATTCCATAGCAAGAAAATCTGATTACCTGGTTGAGAAACTGGGATATAACTACCAATATTTATCGCGTCTGTTTTCTGCCCACGAATCTATAACTCTGGAACGATATATTATCCTTCAGAAAATTGAAAGAATAAAAGAACTGATTCACTCCGGTGAATTTACACTCAGTGAAATTGCTTATATGATGGATTATTCCAGTGTACAGTATTTGTCTTCACAATTTAAAAAGATAACCGGTTTTTCCGTAAGTGATTATAAAGAAGATCTTCAAACCGGGAAGAAAACTCTCGATAAGTTATTTTGATCCTCATCTGATTACTGTCCTTCAACATACAGAATTTCATAACATTTTTTAAAAATTTCATAACAGATTAATTTTTAATTCGTTTCATATTTGTACTTTAAAATCCGGTTTATCATGAAATTAAAATTAAAAAAGAACATTGCAATCAGCGAATCAGGATTTATTTTTGATCCCACAACAGGCGACTCATTCAGTCTTAACGAAGTGGGACTGGAAATACTCGAATTATTAAGAGAAGATAAAACAATAGAGCAAATTACTGTTCATTTTACAGATCAATATGAAATTGATACAGCAAGTTTTGAGAAATATTTTTATGATTTTATTGGCATGTTGAAACACTTTCAATTGATCAATGAAGATGAAGAAAATTAAAGTCAATATTGCTGCTACCGGTTTAAATAACACGGATAATCCAGGTCCCGGTGTACCGGTAATCCGGGCGCTCAGGGAATCAGAAATATTTGATCCCAGAATCATTGGTCTGGCCTATGAAAGTCTTGAACCGGCTATTTATATGCACAACGTAGTAGATAAGGCTTATCAAATTCCCTATCCTTCTGAGGGTGCTGATGTGCTAATGAAAAGAATCAGTCAAATCAATCAGAAAGATCCAATTGATGTTTTAATCCCGAATTTCGACTCAGAACTTTATGCTTTCATGAAGTCAGAAAAAGTTCTGAAGGATTTAGGAATCAAAACTTTTCTTCCAACATTACAGCAGCTTGAAGATCGTCATAAAGCGAATCTGAACAAATTTGGAAAAAAATATGATATCCAGGTTCCTGAGAGCATATCTATCCTTAATCATAATGATATTGAAAAAATCAGGGATGATTTTGAATATCCTGTAATGGTTAAAGGCAAATTTTATGATGCATATCTTGCCTATAATCCCGAACAGGTCCGCATGTATTTTAATAAGATCAGTGCCAAATGGGGACTTCCCATTATTATACAGGAGTTTATCCGAGGTACTGAGGTTAATGTAGTTGCTCTGGGTGATGGGGAGGGAAATACTATTGGGGCAGTACCAATGAGAAAACAATATATTACCGACAAAGGTAAAGCATGGGCTGGCATTACACTTGATGACAAAAAAATGTTTGAGCTCACCTATAAGATTATTGGTTCAATGAAATGGCGCGGAGGCATGGAGCTTGAGCTGATCAGATCTCAAAAAAATGAATTGTTTTTAATAGAGATCAATCCCAGGATTCCTGCGTGGGTATACCTGGCTGTAGGAGCCGGGCAAAACCTCCCTGAAGCACTCGTCAAACTGGCTCTTGGCATGGAAACAATCCCATTCAAAAAGTATGAGGTTGGAAAAATGTTTATCAGATATTCATACGACCTTATTACAGATCTTAAAGAATTTGAAAAATTGTCAACTCATGGCGAACTATAAATCAACGATTTATTGATTCAATTAAAATGATTTAAATACATAACGTTACATTCAGGATTACCCTGCATACATTTACATAATAAACGCGTTGTGCGATTGAATCGACGATATTTATAATTAGGAATTTGTAGAGCCGTGGCGCGCCGCGGCTCTACAAAAATATCTATCATTCAATCACTTAGTTATTTCAATCGCACAACGCGTTACTTAATAAATCTTTATTTAAACAAATCAATCTGTCAATATACTAATATGAAAAAGAAACAATTCGAAAGACCTTATATTAAAAAACTTAGTGCCGGTATGCCCAGTAAATTTGGTATGCCTGTAAGAATTGATACAATCTCACATATTGATGATCAATCAGTTGAGGAATTAATCAAACAATATGGATCTCCACTTTATGTGATTTCGGAGAGAATCATAAGGGAAACCATGTCAGAAGCCAAACAGGCATTCACATCCCGTTATCCAAAAGTTCAGTTCGCATGGTCATATAAAACAAATTATCTGAATGCGGTTTGCAAGATCTTTCATCAGGAGGGTTCATGGGCTGAAGTAGTTTCCCGCTTTGAATATGATAAAGCCCTTCATAACGGAGTAAGAGGATCGCAGATCATTTTTAATGGTCCCGACAAAACAGACGATGACCTTGAACTTGCCATTCATAATGATTCTCTGATACATATTGATCATTTCGATGAAATGTATGCTATTATTGCGATTGCCGGCAAACTGAATAAAAAGCCCAAAGTGGCTCTCAGGATCAATATGGATACCGGCATTTATCCCATGTGGGACCGGTTTGGATTCAATTATGAAAACGGAGAAGCATGGGATGCTATTAACAGGATTATGATCAACGAAAAACTAGAACTTACTGGTTTACATACACATATCGGAACGTATATGCTCTCCGCAAATGCCTATAATGTAGCAATGCTAAAATTGGCTGATCTGGTTTTCAGGATCGATAAAAAATATGGTGTCAGCCTGAAATATATTGATATAGGAGGTGGTTTTGCTTCAAAAAACACACTGAAAGGATCTTATCTTCCAGGTAAAGACACTGTTCCTTCATTTGATGAATACGCTGAAGCTATCACTTCGGCATTGCTTAATTCGGAGATCAATCCAAGAAAACTCCCTGTTCTGATCCTTGAAACCGGTCGGGCATTAATTGATGATGCCGGTTATCTTCTCGGTACTGTCATTGCGAATAAAAGGCTTTCAGACGGACGAAGAGCAACAATTGTAGATATTGGCGTAAATCTGATGTTTACATCTTTCTGGTATGAACATGAAATACATCCTTCAAAACCATCTTCCGAACACCTCGAAGAATCAACAATATATGGTCCGCTTTGCATGAATATTGATGTGCTAAGAGAAGCTGTTGCATTCCCGATACTTAAAAAGGGAGATCATTTTGTAATCAAACGCATTGGAGCCTATAATATGACTCAATGGATGCAGTTTATTACCCTCAGGCCCAATGTTCTTTTAATCGATACCAATGGACAGGTATACATTATCAGAAAAGCAGAAAACCTTGAAGACATTATGGTAGCCGAAAATGTTCCTGAACATCTTATCTAAACTTTCGATAATTCTTTATGAAAAAGAAATATGACATATCACTAATATTAAAGAGTATCCTGAACAGTTATTCCCAGGTTTTTTTTTCAGATAACAGATTATTTTCCGTTATTCTACTGGTTGTTACCTTTGTAGATCTATATGCCGGACTTTTCGGTCTCCTTTCTGTAATCATTACAAATACTACCGGATACCTTCTCGGTTATGATAAACAAACCATCTCAAAAGGTATTTACGGCTTTAACAGCCTGCTTGTAGGCCTTGCTCTCGGTATTTATTACCGTACGGATCTTTTTCTTTTAATGATTGTAATTCTTGCTGCCATCCTTACCCTTTTCCTTGCTGTTTCCATGCAGGGTATTATTGGAAAATATGCTCTTCCCTATCTTAGCATACCCTTCCTGTTGAGTATATGGACATTTACCCTGGCCACCAGGGAATTCACTGTATTGGGTATCAGTGAGAGAGGGATTTACACATTTAATGATCTCTATATCATTGGTGGCAATTTCCTTATCCGTATTTATGATTGGTGGAATGATCTTCAGATTAACCGACCCTTAAGAATATACCTGATCTCGCTTGGAGCTATCCTTTTTCAGTTTAACTTATTATCTGGAATGCTTATTGCGATAGGACTATTATGTTACTCCAGAATATCCTTTACGTTATCTCTGATAGGTTTTTACACAGCTTATCTGTTTTATGAAATTATTGGAGCAGATATATCTGAATTAAGTTATAGTTATATCGGATTCAATTATATACTTACCTCCATCGCACTGGGCGGATTCTTCATCATTCCTTCTGTCAGATCATATTTGTGGATTATAATCCTTGTTCCACTTGTAGCAATACTTACGATCAGCATTTCATCAATTTTTACAGTCTTTATCCTGCCTGTATATTCCCTGCCCTTCAACATCATTGTCCTTTTATTTCTCTATTCTTTGAAATTCAGGATACATTTTTCCACAAAACTTACAGAAGTCTTTATCCAGCAAAATTCACCTGAAAAAAATCTGTATTCATTTCATAATGACCTGATCCGCTTTCGCCACAACATGGTACCTGTTAAATTACCATTTTTTGGAGCCTGGATAATTACACAGTCACACGATGGTGAGCAAACTCATAAGACCGAATGGAGACATGCCTGGGATTTTGTTATTAAAGATTCGAAAGACAGCCAGTATAAGGATAATGGTGACCTGCTAACAGATTATTATTGTTATGATAAAGCTGTGCTCGCGCCGGCTGATGGTACTGTGGAACATATTGATGATGATATACCAGACAATGAAGTCGGTAAAGTCAATATAGAAGAAAATTGGGGAAATACTGTAATTATCAAACATGACGATAATCTCTATTCTTCCCTCAGCCATCTTAAATCTGGTTCGGTAAAAGTAAAACCTGGGGATCATGTCAGGGAAGGAGATATTATTGGAAATTGTGGAAATTCAGGCAGATCGCCTTACCCACATTTACATTTTCAGTTACAATCAACTCCATATATTGGATCTCCCACATTACATTATCCTTTCAGTTATTACATTCTTCATACCAAAAAAGGGTTTGAATTAAGTCAGTTTGAAATTCCTCAAAAGGACCAGAAAGTATCAAATATAGAAGTGAATGAATTAATTCACCAGGCATTTGACTTTGTCCCAGGCCAGACACTCAGATTTAAAGTCTTTCAAAATAAAAGTGAATCATTGGAAGAATGGGAAGTTCATACCGATCCATATAATAACCCATACATATATTGCATTCAGAATCATGCAAAAGCATGGTTCACCAACGATGGGAATCTTCTCTATTTTAAACACTTTGAAGGCAGTAAAAATACTTTACTTTATTATTTCTTTATTGCAGCATTCAAGGTACAGCAGGGATTTTATAACAATCTTGTCCTTCGCGACAAATTTCCTTTAAACCTGATCTATCAATACCCCTTACTTGGCTTGCAGGATTTCTTAGCTCCTTTCTGGAAATTCCTGCAATCAGAATATCTTCTTAAGTATGATTATATTGATAATGAGATATCTCCATCAAAAATTGTCCTCAAATCAGTAGCAAGAAATAGTATTTTTAGTCATCTAGTAAATGAATATAATTGTTCCATTGAATTGGATCATAATGGATTAAAACAATTTACCATTGAGACTAAAGAATTTTTAATCTCAGCCATATGTCAGTCAGATTAATAATAATCATCACAATTATTTTTCTTTTCCATCGGGTTTCAGCTCAGGATTACAACAACTTTTATGTGACCGATAAAGAAACTTACCGGCTTTACACCGAAAAAAAGTGGGATTCTTTAATATTTATGTGTGACCAGGCAATTAAAAATGGCCTTGACTATTACTTCCTGCGAATGAGGCTGGGGATCGCATATTATGAAAAGCAGAATTATATCAAAGCTACAAAACATTTTACCAGGGCTCTCCAATTTAATAATGGTGATCCGTATGCACTTGAATATCTTTATTATGCTTATTTGTTTACCGGCAAAGAAGATCAGGCAAGATTTGTTTCAAAAGATTTTAATAACACGCTCATAGAAAAGACAGGAACTGCAACGGGAAAATTTATGAGCCAGTTAAATACAGAATTTTTTTATCAACACAGCTTGAATGAGGAAGTTA
>Ga0209636_10002025_pt1 | contig 20508 bp, 20 predicted proteins | sample DeeMarSWOR152_54_FD_187464 | JGI IMG/M metagenome (GOLD analysis project Ga0209636, IMG submission 187464) | Marine sediment microbial communities from White Oak River estuary, North Carolina - WOR-1-52-54 (SPAdes) (version 2) | ecosystem: Environmental > Aquatic > Marine > Intertidal zone >...
AACAACAGAATTGCTTTTCCCACGGCGCAAGAAGAATATTTTCTGTATTGGAAGTCCTTTTGAAGACGCTTCTTTAAAATCACCAGGCCATGGTGTTCCGTACATCCACAACACTCCATCTTTTTCCCTAACGATGATTCTATCATCATTTAAAACTGTGGCCTGGCTTTGAGACCACAGCTTGGCCATTGTTGACTTGCCATGACCGGATTGGCCTAAAAAAAGATAGCCTGAACCCCGGTCATCAATCCCGCAGGCATGAAACATGGCTCCTCGGCCACGGGAGAGGAGGATAATCATCAATACCTGATGCAAAGGATATCCAAAAGAGTCTAAGAAGAAATTCAAATTAGAAGTATCATTCTTGGCATAAATTTCACCTGATTTGAAATCGGACTCCAAGACCACAAGTTTCTCCAGGATTGAATCAGGTTCAAAGGAACAATCCTGCAAGATAAATTTCCCCTGACTGAGATAGAGAGACCAGGTGCTACCCGAATCAAAAATTTTTTCCTCAATTTTTCTTTCCGGAAATTTCCCATGATGCACCCGAAGCTTTATTTCAGCTCTATTGCTTGTAATGAACTCATAATTCACATTATTCACTTCGAGTTCAGTTAAACTTTGATCGAAAAGAAAGGATATCCCAATACCAGCTACAGACAGCGTAAATTCTTCCGATCCTTTCTCGTTTTTCAATATAGAAGCCCCCTCACCAGAACATATTATTTAATGATTTTTCTCATCGATTCAGGGCTTTAAAAGCGGAATTATGGGATGGGGATAATTCTCCTTTCAATGACAATCCAATCGAATTAGACTAGGATGCATATACGGATTTTTTGCAGGCGGCAAAATCACAGTTCTGACCGGATTGGCCAGCTGCGCCTGGGCCTGTCTTGCAACCTGATAAGACAGCCTCGTTGATGACCAGTTTAACTCGGTTCACATTTGGCTTTTGGTAATGTTTTCTGACTTTTTTGACCATTCGTCCCTCTCCTTATTTTTTAGGGATTTATTTATATTGAATGCCTCTGCCCGCAGATGGGCTATCTGACAAAGATATTCTACCGGGGATTCCAAATCGCCATTCTCCAACCAAGCCCAGCCTGGGCACTGGCCACACAACTCTATTAATTCACATTGACCGCACGGATAATAACCCTTAGGTTTTATGGCTAAAGATTCAGGAAGGTATTCGCACCAACCTTCCTCAAAGGAACCACCACCTAAGTCATAATTCTGAAACCTGCACATTTCGCAGGCGCTCAGCTTTCCATAAGGATCGATTTGGAATGAAAGGATACCAGCCCCACAATTGAAAAGGTTATCAGACTGGGGCAGGCCTACAAATTTTTTGCGAAATGTCTGCCACTCTTTTACTCTTTTCTTATCCACCAAATCAAGTTTGATCACCTCTTCCGGTGATAATCTGAAATTGCAGGGAGCTTTAGAGCCATCAAGCCTAGGATTGAGGACAGGGTCAAAACGAAACTTCACTCCTAAATCCTCAGCAAATTCTTTTATTTGATGAATCTCATCATGGTTTAAGGTCATGGCCATGGTCTTTAGCCCTATAGGAACTTTTCTCTCTAAAAGTGATCCAATGCCTCTTTTACAGCGCTGGAATGAGCCAGGAACTCCAGTGATTTTTTCATAAGTTTCTTTGGTCGCTCCATATAACGTGATTTCTACTTCAAAAGGCGGCCATTCAGCTAGATAATCAGCAACTTTTGGAGTCAGAAGGGTCCCGTTAGTGAAAAGACTGATGAGAAACCCTTTTTTCTTGGCATAGGTATAAATTTCCAAAAAATCTTTCCGTACCAGAGGTTCCCCTCCAGTGAGTAAAAGCCACAGACATCCAGCCTCAGCTATCTGGTCCAAGACATCGAATATCTCTTCTGTGGTTAGTTCTTTCTCGATTGTATCTTTATCATTTACCGGTAAGTTGCAGTAGCAATGAACGCAACGTAGGTTGCAGCGAAAAGTCAGTTCAAAGGTTCCGTTGATTGGAATCCTCTTCTCTACAGCCTGCTCCCGCAATCGCTCGCCAAACCGAGCATAACTTATCTTAGGTATACGAGGACACTCCATATATTATTCCTCTATTATGGCTTTGATTTTCAATAATTGCTGGAGATACTCTCTGAGATCTTTTTCAGCCTCCTCAGGAGTTACCTCGAACTCCTCAACCATCATATCTTTTATTTCCCTAACTTTTATTTTCCCGTCAATTAATTCCCAGATCCGGGCTGCCACTTCGTTCAAAGTGTAAATGCTTCCAAGATCACCCACTTTTTGCCTGATTGGAACCAAGATAAACTCATCGGCTATTCTCCTTGAGACAACATAATCGCTTTTTCTATGCACTTTATCAAGGAAGTCCATTAATTATTCTATGCCCTCCTTAGAAGTCTTTTTCTACATATAATATATAAAACATAGTGGGAAAAGTAAACCGAAAAGAACTTCTGAAAAGGCCTTCATTCAGGAAAGGCGAGTTTACGATAGATTTCTAAGTTATTTAAATTAAAGGGAATATCTTCTTCGCAGAAGATTAATTTCGTTATATTAACAAGTCTTCAGGCCATCTTCAAAAAACGCTTGACAACAAACCTATCCAGCCATATGATTCAATCAAACCGCAGAAAAAAAGGAGGTAAATACCATGCACAAAGCAATGAAGGGAATTTTAGATTTATTCATTATTTTGGCTGCCATCAGCATAATCCTTGGTATCATATCCAGAATTTTACTTACGCCTTTTCCCTTCGGAATAGAAGCTCAAGCCTATCTTCAATTTTCTCATGCCATGCTTCTTTTTGCTATTGCCATAGGGATAAGGGAACTGTTGAGAGACAAAGGAAAATAGAGATAACCACAAAGTTTATTTGTCAGAGTTTCGCGAATCCTTCAGGAATAGATACAGATTTCGGTTTTATTGTTTGCTACTTTGATTTTCCTTGATCTGGTGATTTAAACCTCACAAATATGGGATTGGAAACTAATTTTCTCCCCATTTTATCTCTAACATCCAGACGATAGTATATCTTCCTACCAGGATCAAAAAATTCATCTTGAAAATAAATACTCAAAGGAGTTTCCCCAGTAAATGTCTGTATTAATTTACCACTTCGAATCAATCTTATGTTTTGAGGATTTCCTTTCTCAGAACCAGTAGAGGAAAGAAGAATACTTATAATCGGGAAACCATTTAAATAAATTTCTTCACCCATGATTCCCTTCTGAGATGCTTCAGAATCAGAAACGGAAAATTCCTCGAGAACAAGCCTTGAAAGGTCGACATTTCCTGCATAAGCATAAATTCTTCCTTTCTTCAAGGCATTTAAAATATCCTTTTTTATCCTGTCTTTTACCAGAAAAATGGTGGGATATCTTCCTAATCTTGCCCTAGCTGCCCCTTCCCTATGAAAATCAGCAGTAGAAATTCCCCAGACAGGCTTGGCCCTCTGGCCCGAACAGTATTCCAATAGGACTTGGTCCCAAATATTGCCTGGTTCTGTAACAGTTATTCCTTCTCCATACAGAGCTGCAAAACCTGTATAATTTGTGGATTCTAATAGCACTTGAGGATAAGGAGGAGTTTCCTTAAATACAGGGCCTAATCTTCCTCGACCTGACTGTGTCTCGGGATGATTCCAGAAAACCAATCCTCCTCGGGAATTGACATAATCGATCAATACCTGGTAAGGAGAAACTCCCTGATTGCCTTGATACTGGTTAAAGGGTGAGCTTTTAAAAGGATGACTGTTGATGAGAAGGATTAGAGTCAGTATAAGAAGGAAAATTCCGGAATATCTGATAAATCGCTTTCCCTTTATCATGTAGAAGCTGAGTAGGAGTGGAATAAGCAAGAAAAAATATGCGGCTGGAATCGAGGGAATAATATACTCGGTAGAAAAACCATTATGAAGGATTGGTAATTCTTTGTAATCTCTTGGCTTTTCGAGACCCACGATGACAAGATGTCTCTCCCAATCGCAGACGGTCAGATTTCCTTGAAAATAGCTCCCTTTCCAGTAATAAAAAGGAGCAGACTCTGCGCCAGGAATCAAGATCATTTGTGGATATCTTTTAGAAGCTGATTTAATCATGCCCAGATATTTATCCGGTCCGCCTTTATTGATCGAAGGTTCCTCGACCTTTTTCTTCAAGATGTTCTGAAAAGGGCGAATCCCGTATTCCAGAACTTTCCGGTCATGGTCATTGATGAATAGTACCTGGAATCCTCTCTTCTTTGCGAGTTCAATTAGATATTCGAGCGAATGAGCTCCATCGCTGAAATCGGTGCGGAGGTCAATGAGACCCGGTACCTGTATGTAGTCATCTTCAAGCGGGTAACTCTGAATAGACATCCCCAAGCTGAACACAATAAAAATTAAAATTATCTTTTTAGTGCGATTCCTCATTCAAAATTAATAAAAAGATATTAAAACACTAAAATAACCATAACAAATCGAAATAGGAATAAAACCATTTAATGGATATGTCAAGACTCAATTATCTAAAAAATGTTAATAAATTGAAAGTTGTCTTTCATTCTCCTTTAAACTTTGGAAATTGTCATAAAATCGATATTTCGTAACTCTTTTTTTATCAATAAGATAAATATGGTTTATGTCATAATAATTAGAAAATTGACCTGAGAATGATGAAAAAAATAACCACCAGATGTTTTTGCTATTAATTTGACATGTATAGTATGTTCCTATATATTTCTTCTAAATAAGCGGTTATGATAAAAACGCGTAAATGATTTTGAAAAAAAGCAATGTATGAAAAATTCTGGGGCTTGAAAGAAAAGCCCTTTGAAAACACTCCTGACCCTCGCTTCATTTATTTCTCTCATGAGCATTTAGAAGCCATCAGCAGGTTGACGTATGCCGTGGAAGAACGCAAAGGAGCGGCTTTATTGACCGGGGATTATGGCTGTGGAAAAACAGTTATGAGCAGGCTTCTCTTTGAGCGATTGCCCTCGGATAAACATGAAATAGGACTGGTTACCAATCCTATGTTAAGCCCGATTGCCCTCTTAAGAGAAATCTGTTTTCAATTGGGTATAAAAAATACGGCAGGGGCCAACAAATCACAATTACTATCGAACCTCAATGAGCACCTCTATGAAAATCTGAACAACAACCAAGAAACAGTCGTCATTATTGACGAAGCCCAAACTATAAAGAATCCTCTGGCCTTCGAAGAATTGAGACTGTTATTAAACTTTCAATTAAATCAAAGATTTTTGATGACTCTTATCCTTATTGGGCAGCCAGAATTACGAGAGACCATAGACAAACTCAGGCAATTAAAACAGAGATTAGCCGTAAGGTATCATCTTAATCCCTTGAATAAGAAAGAAACGGGGAAGTATATCATCCACAGGCTAGAAATTGGAGGGCTTAAGAGAAAAATCTTTACTGATAATAATGTGAGTTTAATTTGGGAAGGTTCTGGAGGAATTCCGCGAATGATAAACACGATCTGTGACATGTGCTTGCTGGTGGGGTACAATAAAAGACTCAACAAAATCAATGATAGTATTGTGAAAGATGTCGTTAGCGATTTAGAAGGCTGATTGAACATGGTCAAATTATCTGAAATTATCGGAAAACCTGAAAAAGAAAAACCAAAGCGTAGGCTAGGTTTAATATCCGAAGTCATTAAAACCAAAAAAGAAGAAGAAAGTTTTCCAGGAATAAAAAAGATATACGAAGAGGCAATTCATCATTTAAGAAGTATCATGAATGATCTCAAAGAGGGAAAAACTGTTGAGGGGCGAAAAGTCGTTAACCTGGCCGAAAAAATAATAGAAAGCCTTGGGATTAATAAAAATGTTTTGATATCCTTTGTGAATAATTTCATCCTATATGAAGGCAATGAAGATTATCTTTATCAGCATTCTCTAAATGCCTCCATTTTAGCCACTAACCTTGGCTCAGCTCGTGGTTACCAGAAAACTAAACTTGCGGATTTATGTGCTTCGACTTTGCTGCATGATATAGGTATTCTCAAAGTCCCCCGAGAAATATTGATGAAACCTTCAATATTGACCAAAGAAGAAAATGATTTGATTAAAAAGCATCCGGCTTATGGTTTGGAACTTCTGAAGAAAATAAAAAACCCTCCTGAATCCGCAGCCGCGGTTATCTACGAACACCATGAGAGAATCGATGGAACAGGCTATCCAGAAGGGAAAACAGGAGAGGAAATATCCGAGTATGCCAAAATCGTGGCCATCGTTGAGGTTTACGAAGCCATAACCCATCCCCGACCCTACCACAGAAACATTCCCTATGAGGGCGCAAGAATAATTGTCCAAGAAGCCAGAACCTCCTTCGAACCAGAATTTGTAAAACTCTTTTTGAATTACATCACACCTTATCCTCCCGGAAGCCTGGTATTATTAAACAACAATGAAGTCGGTCGAGTTGTTTACATCAATGAAGGGCTTCCTCTGCGCCCTATCGTAGAAATAACCTATGATTCAGAAGGCAAGCCGGCTGAGAAGCAGAAAAGGATTGACTTATCCAAGTCACCTGTTTTAAACATCAAGAGAGCTGTGGACAAGAGTAGTCTATGAGTCTCTTTTGAAACTGAGGTAGCTTTATTCTGTTTTTTGGAAAGATCTTAGTTCTTGAGAGCATTCTGAATCCCAAATCACGCTTAGAAACATACACGGGATTCGGAGCAAGTTTTAAAACTGATTAAAACTAAGGATTGTGCCGAGAAACAAGGCATAATACATGATTGTTTCCATCCATCAACCTCAGTACCTACCCTGGTTAGGCTATTTCGACAAGATCGAAAGAAGCGATGTATTTGTATTCTTGGATAATGTGCAATTCAAGAAGAACGAATGGCAGAATCGGAACAAGATCAAAACAGACCAGCAATGGCAGTGGCTGACTGTTCCTGTTATTCACAAATTTGGCCAGAAAATCAACGAAGTCGAAATCAACAACACCGTCCGCTGGGGAAAGAAACACCTTACCGCTTTGATGACTCATTATTCTAAGTCTGCGTTTTTTGAAGAATATATCGCTTTTTTTGAGCAGACTTATGCTCAGGATTGGAAATCATTAGCCGAGCTTAATATTCACCTCATACGATATTTAGCAAAAGCATTAGGTATTTCGAACACAGAGTTTGTCCTATCATCAAAATATGAATCCAGGGAAGAACCCACTGGACGATTAGTCGATCTTTGTAAGCAGGTGAAAGGAGACATCTACCTTTCGGGCAAAGATGGAGCAAAATATCTGAATCTCGACGCCTTTGAAAACGAAGGCATCCAAGTCGTTTTTCAAGACTATAACCACCCTCAATATCCTCAGCTCTATGGAGACTTTGAGCCTTACCTGTCAGTCATAGATTTATTATTCAATTGTGGCCCAGAAAGCCTTTCCATTATAAAGAAAGGAGAATAAATTGAATATTTTAGCCTTAGGAGCCCATCCAGACGACATCGAATACGGGTGCGGAGGCACCTTCCTTAAATTTTCAAAAAAAGGGGTAAATATTTATTTTATGGTTTTAACCAAAGGCGAGTTCGGTGGCGATTCCAAAACAAGAGAGAAAGAACAAGAAGAGGCCCTGAAATTGCTGGGTGTTAAGAAAATCTTTTGGGGAGGATATACCGACACAGAGCTTCCTAATGAAAGAATCATCATCACTCACATCGATAAAGTCATTGCTGAGGTGAATCCGGATGAAGTGTATGTCAACTACGTCGAGGATATCCATCAGGACCACCGCACCTTGGCGGAGTGCACTTTAGCGGCAACGCGATATGTCAAAAGGGTTTTTTTCTACGAAGATTATACTTCCAGTAATTTTGAGCCTGACATATTCATTGATATCGAAGATGTGTTGGAAGAAAAGCAAAAATTGATTCAGTGCTACTCTTCTCAAGTAGCGAAAGCTTATCCAACCAAACTGGATATGGTGGAAAGTGTCAGGGCCACAGCCAATTTCAGAGGGTTTCAAGGAAAAGTTAAATACGCGGAGGGCTTTAAGGCCTTTAGATTCTTACGCGACCTATGATAGACAAGGAAATCATACCCCACTCCCGCCCATTCATCACGGAGTCGGATTTAAATGCAGTAACCGCCGCGGTTAAATCTGGCCAATTATCCCAGGGACCAGAAGTCGAAAAATTCGAAAGGACTCTAGCTGAGTTCATCGGCCAGAAAGAGGCAGCAGCCACCAGCTCTGGTACTTCAGCTCTCCACTTAGCTCTACTCGCTTTAGATATAAAAGAGAAGGATGAAGTCATAATCCCTTCCTTTGTATGTTCTGCGGTGCTCAACGCTGTTAATTACACAAGTGGCACTCCTATCATCGTAGATATCGAGCCCTTGACCTACAACATTTCTGTGGAGGCGATCAAAAAGGCCTTAACCAAAAAAACCAAAGCCATTATCGTGCCCCATATGTTCGGCTGTCCGGCGGAAATGGATAAATTGTCTGAGCTGGATATTCCTGTCATCGAAGACTGCGCTCAGGCTATAGGAGCGACTTTTAAAGGTCAGAAGGTGGGAAGCTTTGGTCTTCTTTCTGTTTTTTCTTTTTATACCACTAAAGTGATGGCTTGCGGAGAAGGAGGAATGGTCCTGAGCGATGCAGAGGATTTGATTTTGAAAATCAAAGACCTTAGAGGATATGACAACAAAGATAATTACCATCTGCGCTATAACTATAAGATGACGGATATCCAAGCCTCATTGGGGTTGAGCCAACTCTTTTCGCTAGAAAACTTCATCGCCAGGCGCAAAGAAATTGCTGCTCTATATTTTGATGAATTTAAGGACTGCGATTTCTCCCTCCCAGTATGGAAAGAGGAAAAGGAGCATATCTACTACCGATTTGTTATTAAAGCTAAAGGCAATGTTTCTGGTTATCTTGAGAAATTCCAACAAAAAGGCATCATGTGCCAGCGTCCGGTTTACAAGCCTCTTCATCTTTATTTAAATCTATCTGGCTTTCCCAATTCCACTGAAGCCTGGCAGAAAACAATCTCCGTACCCCTCTATCCTTCCTTAAAAGAGGAAGAGATTGAAAAAATTGTCACTATAGTCAAGAATATATTTTAGAATATGGCCTGAAATATGAGAGATATCTTAATAAGTATTCAGTCAATCTTTTCTGGCGTTCCCTTAAGGCCTCTGTATCTTCTTCTTTTTGCATTTCTTCTGACTTTTCTTTTAACTCCAGTAATAAGACTTATTTCAACTAGATTCAAGATTTTGGACCTTCCAGATGAGAGAAAAATTCATGATAAACCAGTCCCTCTTTTAGGGGGATTGGCCATATATATTTCATATGTGATCACAATCTTCTTAAACTTTAGCTTCTCGATTGAATTAAAAGGCGTAGTTCTCGGAGGCACAGTAATACTATTAGTCGGTTTAATAGATGACATAAAGAAATTATCCGCCAGCTGGAAGTTAGTCTCGCAGATTTTGGCTTCGGGTATTTTGATAGTATGTGGGGTTAAATTAAGCTTTTTGCCTAGCTTCTGGTGGGGCAATGTGGGGGAAGTCATTCTGACCATAATTTGGGTGGTGGGCATCACAAACGCTGTTAATTTTTTTGACGGTGTGGACGGTTTGGCTACAGGACTAGCTGCAATCTGTTCCTTATGCTTTTTTATTGTGGCTGTTATGACTCATCAAGGGTATTTAGGATTTTTAACCATTGCTTTAGCCGGGAGTTGTTTGGGATTTTTAAAATTCAATTTCAAGCCAGCCACCATATTCTTAGGAGACACAGGAAGTACATTCTTAGGTTTTACCTTAGCTGGAATCGCCGTAATGGGTGGCTGGGCTGAGAAAAATCCAAAGGTAGCTCTAAGTTTGCCTATTTTAATCTTGAGCGTGTTTATTTTCGATATGATTTATATAACGCTCACTCGAGTCCTTAATGGAAGGGTTAAAAATCTTAAGGAATGGATTGAATACACAGGAAAAGACCATCTTCATCATCGCTTATTAAATCTGGGTTTCACAGAAACAGAAACAGTTCTTTTTGTTTACTTAATAGCGGCCTGCCTGGGAATAAGTGGAATCAATCTTAAGACCACTGAAGACTTAAAGATTTACTTTGAACTACTTCAAGGATTTTACATATTCATCATAATTGTCATACTCATGCTAGTCGGGCGCCGAGTAAAAATAGATTAAAATTCTTTCTGCATCATCAATTCTTTATATAATCCAACAATTTTTTCAACCATTATTTCATCACTGAAATTACCAGTCATCTCTTTTCCTGTTAGTCCCATTTCTTCTCTTTTTTCTTTATGCTCTAAAAGGATTTGAATATATCTTGCTATCTCTCTTGGATTTTTCGGCGGCACTAAAAACCCATTCTTTCCATGAGAGACTAAATCGGGTATGCCTCCAACATTGCTCGCCACAATTGACCTTCCAAGAGCCATGGCTTCAACTAATACTTTTCCCATCCCTTCGTTGAGAGAGGGAAGGACAAAAATATCATAAATAGAAATAATCTTAGCAACATCATTCCTCCAGCCCAGGAAAAGAACATTTTTTTGAATGCCCAGCTCAGCAGCTTTCCTCTTTAATACTTGCTTAAGATGGCCATCTCCTGTGAATACAAAATAAGTTTCAGGAAATTTGGAAATTATATATTTAGCAGCTTCAATCAGATATTCAGATCCCTTAACTGGCACAAGCCTTCCTGCTGTCCCCACAACCAAAGCATTCTCAGATATCCCAAGTCTCTTCTTAAAATTTTGTCTTTCCTGAAAAGGTAATTCTTTGAATTTTTCTAGCTTGACTCCGCTGTTGATAACGATAAATTTATCTTCATTAGCAATCTTGAATAATAGATAGTCTCTTTTCTCCCCCCTTGTAACGGCAATTACTTTATCAGTTAAATGGGAAGTTATCCTTTCCATAAAAATAAATAATTTCGTCTTAATAAAACCAAAATAGCCAAAGAAGACGTGTCCATGCGGTGTGTGCACTATAATCGGAACTCTAGAAAGGAAAGCAGCTAATCTGCCTATAATACCAGCCTTAGATGTATGAGTGTGAACAATTGATGGACTTTCTTTAATCAAAAATTTATAGAGTGAAAAAAGGGCTAATAAATCATAAATAGGATTTATTCGCCTGATCAGAAAATTAGTAGTAACAACTTTCACTCCTTTCAATCGCATCTCTTTTAGATCAGATAGTACAGAAGCTCGCTCTTCCTTACTCATTTTGGATTCATAGGTAGGTCCCTTAACTAATATGACTTCATATTTTTCTTTGTCTAATCCTAAAACGGTCTGTATTGTATCTTGAGCTGAACCTCCCCCATCTAATCGTGTAATTATATGTATTATTTTATATCTTTTCTTCATATTCACTTAATTCAGGAAAATTAATTATATCTTTGTAAGATATTGAACTTGTCAATACATTATCTACTTAAATTAAGATTTTTCATTTTGTTAGTTGAGAAAAAACTTCCTCGATAAGGCGAACAGATCTATCCCACGTATAATTATCCTCAACAAATTTGCGACATTTTAATCTTAAATCAAGCAAGATCTTTCGATCTTGTATATAATCAAGAATCAACTCTGCCATTGAATCTGAGTTTGTATCTTTAAACATAAGATCTGTGTCAAGCCTCCCCAGGATCTCTTTGGTTCCCCCAATTGGTGTACCCAGAACAGGTAAGCCTGATGAAAGTGCCTCCAAAGTGACTAATCCAAAGCCTTCCAACTCTAAAGTGGGCAGTATAAAAAGATCGGCTGCCTGATAATATAGAGGCAACTGTTCAGGCTCAATGAAACCAACAAAATGAACATATCTTTCTAGTCCCAAGTTATTCGTTAATTCCTTTAAGGAATCTTCTAATGACCCCTTCCCTCCTATAATTAGATATATGTCTTTTCTTTCTTTCTCGATCGAGGAAATCGCCCTAATCAGATTCTGTATTCCCATTCGGGGAACCAAACGCCGTACAGTAAGGAGAACAAACTTATCTCTAGGGATGGACAATCTATTCCTAACAGAGCTTTGATCTGCGGCTGGATGAAATTTATTTATGTCTACGCCACCAGGTATAATAACAATTTTTGAGGAAGAAATATGATGGATTTTCTGTAATTGACATTCTGAATACTTACTTAATGCGACTACTTTTTCACACTTCTTTAAACTTTTCTTTTCAATCAATCTTCTGAAAAAAGATTTAACCATAATCCAGAATCTTCCAACTAGATGATGAGAATGTATACTCTTATCCAGTTTATACTCCCAATCCCATGGGCTGTAAAATGAGTAAACTTTGGCTATTTTTCTACTTTCCTTTTTCAGACTTATTCCTATTGCCGGTAAAGGATGATGAATGTGTATTAAATCTAAAGAAGTCTCTTTCATTATTTCTTTAAATGACTTGAAAGTGCTAATTACACACCAAATCATAAACAGCAATTCATTCCTGTTATTGTTGTCGTAGGTAAAAAAATGAATACCATCTATTGTCCCTCGGAGGGGCAGTTTCTTGTTTCTTCTCCGAAACAGCACAAAGACATTATGACCTTTCTCTACTAATCCCTTGGCATATTCATAAAAAACCGTTCCCACTCCACCAACTGTATCAAAGGCGAAAACATCTAAAACAAATAGTATATTTAACCTCTTCATATCAATGCTTTTTTTTAAAATAGAGCCCTTTAAATAATTTTAATACTTTTCTAGGTAACATTAATGGCTGTTTCAATTTAACCATCTTAATTATCTGGCTAAATGACTCGAAAAAGAATGATGATGATTTTCCACTTATTTTAGCCTCACCGCTGAGGATTGCTCTCTTAATCTTCTGAGAACTCAATACTCTCTCTTCTATAATACATCTGCCTCGACCGATCTCAAAAAGGAAATGCGCATCGCTCCCCGCGATTACTGGCAAATTGTGCTTTTGAGCAAGCTCTAGGGCCATTCTGTTCTTATTGCTAGAGGAGAGCATTTCAGCTCTAGAATTGAATCCTTCAATTGCATCTATCTCTTTTATTATCCCCATATTGATTCTCGAAGTCCGCTTATAAGGATGAGCTAAAACCGCTACACCGCCTTGATCTTTTATCTCTTTGATTATGGCCAAAGCTGATTTTGATTTTATATCTTCTTTTAAGAACAATCCGATTATCTCACCTTCATCTGTGGCCACCTCTTCTCCCACTATGACCAGGAATGCATCATCAGCATACTTCAACGCCTCCATTCCTCCCTTAATGGTATTGTGATCGGTAATGGCGACACCGCTCAGCCCCTTCCTTTTAGCTGCTTTGACTATCTTTGCCGGTTCTAATAGCGAGTCATAGGAATATTTTGAATGTATATGTAAATCAAACTCCATAGAAGTCACCTTTGATACAAACGACGAATTGCCTTTGCCACATTTACTAGACCAGGCTTAAAATCGCTCAAAGATAAAATCCCCTCTTTGACATTCATATCAAAGAAGTCTTTTACGAATCTTCTGAGATATTGGAGCTTATGTTTACCTTTTATTGAATATGATAGAGCTGCTTGGACATCATTGATGAAGAAGCGCAATTTTACTCCCTCTTTAAACAACCTCAATTCTTGGATATCTCCTTCAATGGCTAATTTAAACAGTAGATATGGAAAATCAACACCAGAAGCAATGGCCAATGGCATTGAGCCCCAAACTCTGGGGTTGATTTCCATGATTTTCGGAAGCCCATCATGCTCATCAACTTTAAACTCCACCATAGCCAAACCATACCAATTTAATGCTCTTAATAATCTCTCTCCATACTCCATTACCTTATTATTACGATGACTCTCACAGAAAGTACTTGGTCCCCCAGTAATAGGGAACTCACGAATTCTCCTATGACCAAAAACGACTTTGGGTTCTGATGAGCAGTTAAAGATGGCGAAGTATCCCTGACCTTCTCCTCTTATATATTCTTGAATTAAGGGAAATGGTTGTAATCGATGCAACTCAAGATATCTCTCCAGCAACTCTTCTTCAGAGGCGACCACTAAATTCCTCTTTGCTGGAGCTAATTCCAGCTCTTCCTTGACTTTAATAAAAACCGGATAACTTAAATCTAAAGCAATTTCTTTGACCTTATTGATATCTTTTATGAAATATGTCTTAGGAGTTGGAATTCCTGTTTCAGTAGCAATTTTTAATAATGTCTCGGTGTTATTTGCCTTAATCAATTTCTCATAATCTACTACGGGAACATGCAAAATCTTCCTAAATTCATCTATATGTCGAGAGACTATTTTTAACGAATACATAGAGATGGGAAAAAGAACATCGTGGCCGTGACAAATCTTCATGAGCTCTTCCCGATATAAATCGGGCTCATCGTGTACACTGGGTAGAGCCACCCTCTTTTTTACATACCTCGAGGCAAAGCCCAAGTTTACCCATTTGTTAATGTCTTTTTCCACAGCCGTGACATCGATGCCCCTTCTCCCTAAAGACCTTATTACATAAAGGGCTGTCCGTTGACTGGCATCAGTAACTATAACTTTCATTAATTTTACACTCGTTTGAGAACATCTAATATCTTATTTGTCATCTTTTCTGGCGTAAAAAGTTTTACTCTTGCGAGTCCTTTCTGCCTATACTTTTTTCTCAGATCTTCATCCTCTAACATTTTTCTTATTGCTAAGGACATTTCCTCAATATCGTATGGATTAAAAAAAAGGGCTGCATCACCAAGCACTTCTGGCATAGAAGAAGTATTAGAACTCACCACAGGACAGCCGCAGGCCATTGCTTCCAGTGGTGGAAGGCCAAATCCCTCATAAAGAGATGGAAAAACAAACAGTGAACTCATATGGTATAGTGAAGGCAAATCTTTTTCTTCAATAAAACCGGTGAAAAGAATCTGGTGGGCTAATTTCTTTTCCCTAACAATCTTTTCAATGTCAGGAAAGTATTTATCGCTTCTGGGCGCTCCCAAAACGAGTCTATACTCTTCTTTCATCTGGGCAGGAAGTGCTTCGTAAGCTTCGATCAAACACTGGACATTCTTGTGCGGTTTCAGATTTCCAACATAGAGGATGAATTTTTGAGGGAGTGCATATTTTCTTCTGATTTGCTCTGTGCTCATTTCTGGCGATCTGAACTTTTCCTCAACCCCTAAGTGGACAACTCTTATTTTTTCAGCAGGCACTTTGAAAATCCTCACGATATCATCCCTAGAGTTCTCCGAGATTGTCATGATCTTTGCTGCTCGCCTGACTGCTATTCCCAACATAAGCTTGAAGTAAAGCCTCCTGAATGCTCCAGACTCCTCAGGGAAAAGGAGCGGCATGACATCGTTAATTATAAGGACTATAAAAGAAGAAGAGAAAATCGGGGCTTTAAAATACGGCGTAAGCAACACATCTATCTTTTCTCTGGCTATATTAAGCGGAAGCTGTATCTGGTCCCATACCCAAGTTATTCTTTCCTGGATCACGACGCTCTTCAATTTTGGGTGGTTCAAGGGAACCTGAGTATCCTGGTTACAAAAAAGCACATACTCATGAGGATGATCAGATGCTGTTGCGCATTGGAGGAAATGCCATAAGTATCTCCCGATTCCTGTCTTCTTTCCCGAGAAAAATTCCCTCGCATCAATTCCTATCTTCATCTCAGACTCTAGAAAGCTGATTTAAAAAGCTTCAATTCATATAAATTTATAAATTTTTTGGCCAAGAACCGAGTAAGCGATTTTGCACTGAGGACAAAGCACTTTTCCCCCTCTAATCTGCAACTCAGCATGGCATTCAGGACAGGCAAGGATATCTTCTATTTTAAACCTTCTCCTGGCCACAAAAAACCTCATAAACTTTGTCACCCACCATCTCGCTCTCCGCCGGAGTGAGGTTGAGGGTGTTTCTGAAAAGCTCTCGGGCTTCACCTCCTTTTCTATTGGAAAAGTCCCTTCAATCCTGTATTCAATCCTTTCCCTCCAGAGATAGGAAGCCAGGAAGCATTGCCTGTTATCCTTAACGAATCTCTCCCAAGAAGCGTTCTTCTTGATCTCTTCAGGAATAATTCCATATTTCTCATCCTTCGCTTTAGGTCGGATTACTAAAGAATTTCCATCATAATCAACCAATAAACGGTGAAAGTTCCAACCGTAAAGTCTTTCCATGAGAGAACTAGGCGACTCAATATACCCTGCCTTACCCACCCGCATCAGCTCCTCGAGTAAATCGGAGGGATTGCTCATATGTTCTAATAAATGGCTGCAGATGATGAAATCGAACGCCTTATTCTTAAACGGCATCTTACAAGCATCTGCAAAAATAAACGGCCGCCCATCGACGACGAGGTCAAATTTCCCGCTGCGCTCCCCTGAATTCAGCAGGTGCGCATCACAGAGGACATCGGCTCGAACATGGGGATTGTCCCCGCTTCCCACATCCAAAACAAGATCATGACTCTTGACGGGAATATCACGCCAGGCAAAGAGGTTTGATATTTCTCTGAGCAGGACCTTGATTCTCATTTCTTTAAAATCATCTCTTCATAGATTGTTTGTGTTCGTATAACATTCTTTTCAATGCTAAATTTCTCCTCCACGAGCTCCCGTCCAGCCAATCCCATCCTCCGGGCTTTTTCTCTATCCTTCAGGAGTTCCGTGATAGCGGATGCCAACCTCATAGGATTACCCGATGGAACTAGCAAGCCATTAGCTCCATCCTGGACAACTTCCTTGTTCCCGCCTACGCTAGTCGCGATAACCGGTAATCCGCACGCCATTGCCTCTAATAGGCTCCTGTTAAACCCCTCAGACAAAGACGGCAAGCTATAGATATTCATGCAGTTCAATATCTGAGGAACATCTTCGTAAAAACCTGTTAGAATTATATTTGACGATAATTTCAACTCATTAATTTTCTCCTGTAAATAGAGGCGGTATTTTTCATTTCCATTTCCTGCTATAAGAACTTTCACCGAGGGGTACACATTAAGCACATCTCGTATTGCTAAAAGGAGATACTCAAAGCCTTTCTCAGGAGAAAGCCTTCCAATCGTCCCAATGACGATATCTTCGCCCCTAATATGTAATTTATTCCTCACCTCTTCCTTTACCGAACCAGGCAAGAACGTTTTGGTATCCACTCCATTATAAACAACCTCTACCTTAGCCTTCTTGAACCTATCAAACCTGCTTTTTACGACCTGAGAAACTGCGATTATTCGAGAACAGAATGGGACAAGAAACCTGTCCAGTAAATTATCAGAATAGGGAATCCTCACATGCCATATTAGAGAAATCCCCAGAATTTTCGCTACCGGACCCGCATAGAGGACGGCCCGAGAAGTATTGCAATGAATAAGTCTGACTTTCCTTTTTCGGGCATAATTGAAAATTCTACAGAACCCAGCCAAAAACAAAAATGGATTGAGTTTCCTAAAACTAGGCATAGGAATAACCTGACATTCTATTCCTAATTTTTCAATTTCATGTTTTAATCTTCCCTTTTCTCCAACGATAACTAGAGGTTCGTACTTCGCTCTGTCCATGTGTATTAAAAACTCAAGTAAGCTTATCTGTCCCCCGCCAAACATTCCAGCGGTACTATCAATGAAAAGAACTTTGGCCATGACTAATCTCTCCGGCACATCTCCCATAATTTGGCATAGGTCATGAATATGGTCAGAGCTGAGGAGACGCTTATGAAGAAACCTCGGAAGCCATCGCGATATCCTCTCATAAGAAAATACTTCCGGAAAAACCATGCCAAAGGCTTAGCCAAAAACAAAATTAGGAAGTTGGTTTTCGTTATCCGGGCTCCCTTTTCGTACTCTTCCTGAGCAAGTCGAGTCGTATATCGAGTGGATTTATCAAAATATTGTTCAAGACTAGTGTAACTTATATGAATCATAGAGTTGCGGAGATATCCAACCTTATCTCTCTCCTTTATCATGGGAACATCATGAATCTCCAAGGGCCATTTGGTGACCCCCTTTCTGAACAACCTGATTATGTAATCGGGATACCAACCGCAACCTCGAATCCATTTACTAAGAAAAAAATTCTTGCGGCTGATATAATATCCGACCTTTCTTTCATCCTTTACAGCAATTCTAATTTCCTTTGATAGATCCTCAGGTATTCTTTCATCGGCATCAAGGCTTAAAATCCAATCTCCTACTGCTTTCTCAAGGCCGAAGTTTTTATTCTTGTGAAAACTTCCTTTACTATCATTGATGAAAATTTTATCAGTATACACTTTACAAACTTCAACTGTCTTATCACTACTTGCGTCATCAACAATTATGATTTCGTCTGCCCATTTTACGGATTCAAGACAATCTCTGATGTTCCTCTCCTCGTTCTTTGTAGCGATAACCACAGATATTTCCGGCATCAGCCCTCCTTTATTAGCTTGAGAACCTCTTTATCTCCGTATTGAATGAAGGCTTTCTCTTTTTTACGTGTTTTCATTATCATCGGGATTTTTGCAAGAGCGGCGAGGAATGATAAAAAAACTCGAGGATTCCTGATCGAATTCCAAAAGATATGAAATGGAAGAAAGAGAAAATGCTGAAGGAGAAGATTAAAATCCGTGAGATTCTTCCAGAGAAAAATTAGCCTGTTGCGGTTGAAGATAAAACTTACATAACCCTTATTGAAGGCCTTTCCTATTGTCGCCTGATGGTGATGATATACATAGCTGCGCGGCTCGTAGTATACCCGGAAGCCCCGCTTCCAAGCACGATAGGAAAGATCTGCATCTTCATAATAAAACGGCGTGTAGACCTCATCGAAACCACCCAACTGGATAAACTTTTCCCTGTCGAAGAGCCCATGTCCTCCTGATGCACCTAGGGCAAAACTCGGTTTATTTTCCTCTCGCGTGTAGACTTCTCTTAAAAAGCCATACTTAAACTCCGGAATAGACGCGCGGGATAGAAAAGTATTCTCATCTTTCATTGTCCTGTTGGAGACCGCGAAAGTCCTATCATCGTCAAAATAATCCAACAAGGGAGATAAAAAATTTCTCTCCACTTTAATATCAGAATTTAAAAGGAGTACCATTTTATGTTGCGCTGCTTCTACTCCGCTGTTCACAGCAACAGAAAATCCACTGTTTTTCTCCAATATTATAATCCTAATCGAAGGGTATGTTTCTCTTATGAATCGGGAGCTGCCATCGGTGCTGGCATCATCAACGACTATGATTTCGTACTCTCCACCATAATGATCCAGGGCCTTGATAAGGAAAGGAAGATATTTTCTCAGGAGTTCCTTCCCATTCCAGTTGGGGATAATTACGCTAATTCCGATTCTCTTCCTCATTCTGTCTCTTTGCCTTGAAGAATATCTTTAAATCTTGATTTCTCTCCCTTTGTTATGAAACCCGTAATCCAGATGAAAAATAAATAGGTAATCGCTCCTATCGCAATGAGGGGAATTAAAGTAAAGCCTTTCTGAATCAGTATTACAATCAGGAGACCCATTATCACAGCAGAGATAATTGATTTGGCGATTTCTCCCAAGGAAATTGAACTTATTTCCCTTCGAACGGAAATGAAAAAAATGATAAAGAAAAGAATCTCAGAAACTACTGTCGCACTCGCTGCCCCTATATAACTATAGTGAGGAATCAGAATGAAATTCAGAATAACATTAATACCAGCAGTCACGGCTAGGATTTTCGCCGTAAGTGCCTGCCTGTTTATAGATGTCAAGAAATAACCCGCTAAGCTATTAAGATAACTGAAGATGATGAGGAAAGATAAAATCTTGAGTGCTGTAATCGAATTCTGGTACTGAGGTCCAAAAAGAAAGAGAATTATCTTTTTCGAGAGCAAAAATGAACCAACCGAAACCGGGATACCTGCCCCAACTATTAATTTAAAGGATTTTTGGTAGCTTTTCTTCAGCAATTCCTTCGATTCCTTGAAAAACCGGGACATAACAGGAAAGACAGCAGAAAGAAAGGCCCCCGGTATCGTAGCCAGCGCAAAGAAAAGATGATAGCTCACACCATACCAGCCAGCCACCTCTTCTCCTTTCATCTTTCCCAGCATGACGATATCAAGGTGGTAATAGACCATGGATATTAAAGCCACGATGGCAAGGGGAAGGGCTTCCTTTAGAATTTTTCTCCAAAATCGCCCATCTATCCGGTAGCGGGGCTTCAGGAATTTCCAATAGACAAAGACAACATTCAATAAAAAATAAACTAAGCCAGAAAAAAAATAGAGAAGACCTATGGATAACAAACCAAAACCCTGGCGAAGCAATACAAAGGCCATAGAGAGGAGAAAGACTTTTTCGATGATCTCATTCAGGGTGATGTATTTCATGTCTTCATAGGCCTGGAAAACAGCTCCGAAGAGTCCTCCCGCATTCTCAAAGATGATGCAGGCACCAATCAAGTAAGCCACCATTCTTGTGTCTGAGGGAATATTCATGATGTTGAGAGAAATTGCTATGATCAGGAGGGCAAGGACAGATAGAAAAAA
>Ga0209636_10002027_pt1 | contig 20498 bp, 18 predicted proteins | sample DeeMarSWOR152_54_FD_187464 | JGI IMG/M metagenome (GOLD analysis project Ga0209636, IMG submission 187464) | Marine sediment microbial communities from White Oak River estuary, North Carolina - WOR-1-52-54 (SPAdes) (version 2) | ecosystem: Environmental > Aquatic > Marine > Intertidal zone >...
AAGGTGCTTTTCATGAGCTAGATTTAGGAGGGGTAAAGGTCCAGGTCTCGAGAGCAGCCTTAGACACAGACTTTCTCATAAATGTCCCGGTGCTCAAGACGCACTTTCAAGCAAAGGTCTCTCTGGGTTTCAAGAATCTGAAGGGCTGTCTCAGCAAAGACTCAAAAAAAAGGTTTCATATTAGTAAGCGACTGGACACCCTAATTTGCCTTTTGAACGAAGCTATCAAGAGCGACCTGGTCATAATTGATGGTATATATATGCTGGAAAAGGGACCGGAAACTCTTGTGGGTGTAGCCCACCGCAAGGATTTGATTATAGCCAGCCCAGATATATTCGAGTGCGATGTTGTCGGAGCAGCAATCCTGGGAATTGATCCTGCACAAGTTGATTATCTGGGAGAATTTGCCCAGAGACATGGTCGCTCTTTTGATATCAGCGCAATTCAAATTAAAGGAGAGGATATAGAATCTCTAAAGGAGCAACTTGAGTGGCGATTTGAACCAGACAAAGAATTACTGACCCCGGCGAAAATAACAGGACTTTCCGCTCCCTATCCGGGGCAAACTCTTTGTTCCGCTTGCGGTGCCACGCTTGCCCTGGCGCTATCAATATTCGGCAAAGATAATCCTGGAATGGATTTTGGCGGTGCGGAGTTATATTATGGGCTGGGATTGAAGCCGGAAAGAGATACTCAAAAGGTCTTCCTTTACGGCGATTGTGCCATCAAAAGTAATAAGGGTTTACAGAATGTTATTAAAATAGAAGGATGCCCGCCTACACTAACTAAAACTCTCCTTGCCTTGATGAAAGCTCTTCTTAATAAACCCAGGATGTTCAGAATGCTGCTTCTACGAGCTATGAAGTTAATTGGAATAAGGCTCGGGATCTACCAGGAGATTTTTCCCAGATGGGAGCGATACCGGTCAAAAGAGTTTGATAAAACCCACTTTTGAAAAACTAAGTCATATCGTCTGGAAACTAGTCCAGGACTACCCATTCGATTTGGTTATCGTCTTTGAGGACGGAAACAATGTGGTTCTTGTACCTTAATTGCTCTACCAGAAAAGAATACCCCTTATAGTCCAAAATAATATGATTCTCGTCGGGGACTGAGATTATCCGACAGGTCTTTAACCCGCTTATACCAATTCCGATAACCTTCAGAGCGGCTTCCTTTGCCGTCCAATAACGGAAAAAGATATCCCAGGACTTTTCCTTTAGCCCCCATTCCTCGTCACTCGCCACATGAGCAAAGAGCGATTCAGCCCGGGGCTTCATTTCTTCAATATCGATCCCGGCCTTATCTTTGCTAACCACTGCCGCCACGTACTTAGGTTTATGGGAGAGAGACCAATAATTGCCCCAAACTGGGCATGGGACACCCCTTTCGTCTTTGAGCAGTTCTCCGAGTATCACTCCGCTTTTCTCGGCACTCAGTTTTAGCGCCTCTCGAGCAATTCGGCTTAGATGAGCTACCTTTTCTTTCCCTAAGGGTTTATGTCCAACTTCGATAACTGGCATGACTACAGGAAATAAAGTCATTGGCTTACTAAAACCTTGTTGCCTTCTTAATAATATCTTTATCAAAGTAGTTGACCGACATTCCGCAATCTACAACGATGCCCCGGGCATTAATGCCGCTGGAGCGCTCGCTCAGGAGAAACGCTACTGTATTGGCTACTTCTTTGGTGGTCAGAGCTTTTTTGCGCAGGGTTAATTGCTCGGAAAAGAGATAATAGTCCAAATATCCTGGTATCCCTGCGGATGCCGAGGTTTTTAACAGTCCGGCGTTCACGGAATTAAATCGGATTTGGGAAAAAGAACTGAAGGATTTAGCTAAGAAGCACAGGGTTGAGTCCAGGGCAGCTTTTACCGGGGCCATAAAACCATAGGGTTCGGCTGCCATTTTGGTGGTCGAGATGGATATGGTGACTACAGATGCTTTCACATCCAATAGGTCTTTAAACGCATTAGCAATGGCGATTAAGGAATAACAGGAGATATCAATTGATTGCAGGAAGTCTTTCTTTCTTGTTTCGTGAAATGGCTTAAGTCCCTCTTCATAATTGGCAAAGGCTATGGAATGAACGATACCGTGAATTTTGGGATACTTTTTGGAAATGTCTTCGGCAAGTTTCTTAATTTCATGTTCCCGTTCGACATCACACACGAAGATATCAGCACCAGGAAGGATTTTGGAAACACTCTCTTTTCTTTCTGCTGATTGAACACTATAGATTACATGTGCTTTTGCCCCGGAAAGAACCTCTCCGACGGAGAAGGCGACGCTCTTCTTGTTAGCTACCCCAAAAACAAGGACAGTCTTACCCGCAATGTCTAAGAAATCCATATGTTACTCCTTATCTTCTCTGTTTTCCCCATCTGCCGAAGGAGATCCGGTAGAGAAAGGAACCCCATAAGTCTTCCACGAGGAGGACCAACCGGATTGGGCGGAGCACTACATTGACCAACTTTGCCTTTTCTCTGCCGTAGGTCTCTTCTAGCCTGCGAACAGCTTCGGGGTCAGGGTGAGCATCGGACTCGGCCCAGTGCTGGGCGTAAAGCACTGCGATGCTGTACTCTTCGGGGCAGCCTTCCATGACGCCCCCGACGAGCCTCGCTAACTCTTCTTTGTCAACCCCGATTCTTAGTGCTTCTCTGGTGTGAAGCCAGGAACAGAAGCGGCAACCATATACTGCGGCAGCCGCAACCATCAGCCTTTCCCTGAGGGCGGGTGGCAGCCCTCCCCTATATACTCTTGTGAGCTGTGTCGTGTTTCTTAACATGAAGAGCAAATCAGGAAAAAACTCTCTCCAGATTCCGTATACTTTCCTCTTAGACCCCCTGTCCGTTATCATTCTCTCCCCTCAGGATGCCTCTTTAGCCAAGGTGACGGTAAACTCGACTGTGACCGAGGTCTTACCGCCAACTGAGGCTTTGCCCTTCATGAAATAGGCATTACTGACTTTTTCCACCAGTTCCGCTTCAATATCTAAGATGCTGCCGGGCTTAACAATGCTTTTGAACTTGGCGTTATTAATTCGGGTCAAAACAGGAACACCTTCACTGATGCCGCCCATCATTTTGGAGAGCAGGATTGCACCTGTTTGGAAAATGGATTCACAGATAAGCGCCCCAGGCATGACCGGTTGTCCGGGGTAATGTCCTTCAAAAACTGGCTCATCGGGTCTTATCTCTTTCGTTGTTTTGATTTTTGTTCCGCTTAATTCTACGATCCTATCGACAAACAAAAACGGTGGACGATGGGGTATGGCATTTAGAATCTCCTCCATCTCATAATCCTCCAGTCACCTCAAGAGTAGAACCAGTAACATAGGACGCCTCTTTGGAAGCCAAGAAAAGAACGCAAGCGGCTACTTCCTCAGTGCTTCCAAATCTCTTTAGGGGAATCCTGGCCAGGTAGGCTTCACGCAATTTATCCGGAAGGTCTTCGATGAATTCGGTGGCAATAAATCCCGGAGAGACACAATTAACCGTAATACCCCGAGTGGCGACCTCCTTGGACAACGATTTAGTCAATGCAACCAGGCCTGCCTTTGAAGCTGCATAGTTTGCCTGGCCTTCAAAACCGTATCTTTCCATCACAGAGCTTATGTTGATAATCCGTCCGTATCGTTTGCGCATCAGACTCATGACAGCAAATTTGCACATGTAAAAGATTCCAGCGAGATTGACATTCATCACGTCATGCCAGTCCGATTCTTTCATCATCGCCAGGACAGAGTCCTTTCGGATACCGGCGTTGTTCACCAGGACTTCAAAGCCCCCATATTTCGTGTCTAGGTGTTTGAAAAACCTTTCCACCTCTTCATACTTGGTCACATCAAGCTTTTGGATATCAATGTTTTCGGCAAATTGGCTGTTGTCTTGTCTAAATTGTGCCGCCGCAGCTTCGTTGGTCGAATAGGTGACAATAACTTTAGCACCGGCCTTCAAGAAACTCTCGGCAATGGCTTTGCCTATCCCTCTGGTGCCACCAGTAACGATGATAGTTTGTCCTTTGAAATCATACATTTCGTGCTCCTGCTGAGAGAAATTTGTCTACATCATGGGCGACAATTACTCCGTAGTTAGCTGCGCCTAGCCAACCTGACATAATAATCCCCACGGAGCCAGTATGAAAAAGTCCTGGTATCTCTTTAGGAAGCCCCATACTGACCTTTAACCCTTCAAATTTGGTGCCAAAAGAAGCACCACTTAAATGGAGCGTATACCTTTGAAATGTCTTTGGAGTGGCGGCTTCCAAGTGGTCTACTTTATCTCGAATTTTAGGAACATATTTCTCCAGAGCATCAAGCGTTCGTTGAATCAGTCCTTCCTTGGAAGCACGATATTCCCCTTCAGACAGATTTGCCCAGTCTTCGTAATTGGCATTGGAGGAGGCAACAATGGAGTACATATCAGAGCCTGGCCGGGTTTGCGGATAATAGATGGAAAAGGTCCGGCTGGTAGTATTTTTGCTGCAAAGTTCTTGAGGGTCGAATTTCTCCGCCTTTGAGGTGAAAAGAAGATCTCCTATATAGTCAATCCTCTCGCCTTTTTTGATACCTATATAGACCTGGCAGCTGCTGTTATTGAGGCGCACTTTTTTGGCCTCTGTAACGAAGCTTTCAGAAAAATTCTTGTCTCCGACCAGTTTGTGGATGGTTGATAACAAATTACCATTGGAGACAACAGCCTTACTCTTGATATGATAATGACATCCTCTTCCATTTTTCGCTATTACTCCGGCAGTTTTTTTTGATTCTGTCTTCCCTTCCTCGAGCACAATTTTTTCCACCAGGCACTTGGTCTGAATATCAACGCCGTTTTTTAGAAGCTCCTCTCGCATTTTTCCGATAAACTGGTCTGTCCCCCCTCGAACAGTATAAACACCTTTGCTCATAAAGTTGGAAAACACAATTCCATAACTTATCGCAGGATCATCTAGAGTTGACCCGTTGGCATAAGTGATTGACTCCATTAACATGCGGTGAACATCGTCACGGCCAGGAAAGAATTTTTCAAAAAATTCTCTCGTGGTCATGCCTTGGTCATCATAGAAATTCATGTTTCTCGCTGTATCGAAAAAGCCTTCAATATTCTCTCGGGGTATTTTGAATTGCTGCTCCAAGATGCGTGTAAAATCCTCCCTGTCATAAGTTGTGGTAAAGGAGAACTGGGGGTTGTCAAATCTGATCCCTTTGAGTTGAACAATCATGTTAGCAATTTCAGGGCTCCAGTATTTACGACAGGTTTTAATCATGCCAACCGGAAATCCGTGCAAGGCGACATCAAAGATGTGCCCCTTTCTTTTAAACCAGGTAGCTAATCCGCCAAGGTTGTGATGCTGCTCAAGAAGTAAAACTGAATATCCTCCTCTGGCCAACATATTGGCACATGTTAATCCCGCCAGTCCACTTCCAATGACGATGACATCATATTCTGGCCTTGTATCTTTTGACCAGTCCTGGCTCATTAATTCCCCTTTTGATTCTGTCCCTTTCATTAGACCTTCTGTAGAACGTGAAGATTTGCCATAGAGATACCACTAAGCATTGCTCCAACGATTCCCAGAAATCCCTGGTCTGTGCCGCAAATAAACAGATTGTCTAAATGAGTCTTCCCAGTTTTGGTTTTATTTGGTGTCCCATAGACTGCACCATTTATGCGGCCGGTGAATCTGCAGATTGTTTTCGGAGTAAAAATATCGGTAAAAACAATTGAATCGCGGAAATCGGGCACAAATTTCACCACCTCTTTGAGCGTGGTTTCCAACCATGCGGCTTTCTGAGCCTTGTACTCTTCTTCACCCAATCTGTTCCAGAGATCGAAGTTAGCCAAGTTGGTTATCCTGATCATGCCCTCTGGCAAAGGACTTTCGAATTGAAAGTTATTAGGGCAACAAATAACGCCACTTGAAACGTCAACTAGCCCATCAGGTCTGCGATAATCAAATCTATCTGAATTGTTGTAAAAGACGATTGTTGTCTCGTAGCCCATTTCGGCGGGTTCCTTACTTAAAACCAGAATAAACTCTACGAATGAAAGTCGACCCGCATGAGAGTTGAATTTTGAAAAATCATAGTCGGTCAACAGTTTCATCGTTTCAACATAGCCAGCGGATGATAGTATCCTATCGGCTGTCAGGACTTCACCGTTTTCGAGGAGGATTGATTCAACCTTGCTATTAGCGCATTTAAGACTTTTTACTGCACATCTCATCTTTAATTCACCGCCGCAAGCCTTGTATTTTTTCACCAGCACGTCGAGGATTCGGCGTACCCCAGCTCGAGGTCGGGCAAAGCCTTCGCAGAAGATACTTTTGAACATAATAACAAATTGTCCGAACTCCATGTCATTCTCTTGAGCATTTCCGTAAAACATGAGCGGGCAAAAAATCATATTGCTGAGGAGGGGGTCGGAAATAATAGAACTCACAACTTCACGAGCCGAAATCGGTTTGGCATGCAAGTTCAGTTCATCATATTCGAAAATAGTCTTAAGCAGTTTTTGGAAGTTGTCAGCTTGCCTGGGAAAATTATCGATGACCTCTTGGACAAAAAAGTCGAAGTCGTTATTAAATCTTAGGGTTTTATCGGGAAATTTAATTACTGACATCTGTTGCGGGCACAGGCCGAAATCTTCCGCTTTTAGCTTGAGCTGTCGGAGCAGCTTCGGCAATGGCGCTAATTTAACACCTTTGGGAACATAATTGGTCATGGCGTGGAGGCCGACGTCGAGTTTATGTCCCCCAAGGTTGTAAAAAGAGTTCAGCCCCCCAACGCGATAATGTTTTTCCACGATGCAAACTCTTTTACCGTAGTAGGCTAACCTAATGCCAGCGGCAAGACCAGACATTCCCGCACCGATAATTAGAACATCGTAATCCATGGTCAGGCTCTTTTTAAAATCGAAGGCTAACTTGAACCTTCAATCCTCGGGGAAAATGCGATAAAACTTGTGTTCTTGGCCTACCAACACTATTGATTAAAGTTCTTTCATCCGTGGCTCTAGATAAGCTACAGAGCTATCTAACGTGGCTAAATGTATATAGTCATCCTCTGGTACTTCGATGCCATAGCGCTTTCGCAGCTCCATAATGATGTCTAAGAAATCCATTGAGTCTAGTTCCACTTGTTCTCGTATCGGGATATCACCCTTGAGATTACTCAGATCTTCGTCTGGTATGATTTGGGCTATGATTTTCAGAATCGTGTCTTTAATTTGCTCCTTGGTCATGTACCCCCCGTTTGTCTATTCCAAGAATGCTTTCAGCTTTATTCCTCAAATCTTTTTACGATAACAACCGAATTGATGCCTAACATCCCGAAAGAATTATTCAATATATAGTCGACCTTGTCAATCTTTTTTGGTTCATTGATAACCAGGTTGTTAAGAGGGCACTCAGGGTCTAAGTGGTCCAGATTGATAGTAGGATGGACAACATAGTCTTCAAAGGAAGACAAATTACCCGCTAATTCTAAGGCACCAGCGGCTCCCATAGTATGACCAATAAAACTCTTGGTGTTGTTCATATACGCATGGGGATGTTCGCCAAAGACTTCTCTAATTGCCTGGCACTCCACAGGGTCTCCTTCGGTGGTGCCTGTCCCGTGGGTATTGATAATATCGATATCTTCTGGAGATATACCGGCTTTGTTAAGAGCAAGTTTCATGCACTCAACTTGTCTTTCTGCGCTGGGGAAAATAAAGTCAGTGGCATCTGAGTTGATAGCATAGCCCACGATTTCACTGTAGATCTTAGCTTCCCTTTTAAGGGCGTCGCTTAGTCTTTCTAGAACAAAAGTGCAGCCGCCTTCGGAAACAACCACACCATTCCTATCCTTGTCAAAGGGGCGGCATGCCTTCTCAGGGTCTGGATGGGAAGCTAAAGCCCCTTCACTTTTAAAGCCAGCAAAAATACCAAAGGAACCAGTGCTCTCCGAAACCCCTCCACTCAAAGCTAAATCGACTTCGTTCAGCAGCAGCATTTGTAAGCCCTGTATGAGTCCAATGTTACCGCCTGCACAGGCAGCCCCCAATGTGTAGTGAGGTCCGGTAATTTCCAGATTCAGGGTGACTTCGCCAGCGGGATTATTAGCCACTACTCTTGGATTATGATGGTGCGACCAATATTTTACATTATAGTCAAATTGCTTAATTTCATAGATTTCGTTTTCGGTTTCCACGGTACCATGCTCGGTAATCCCAAGGTAGATACCAATCCTCGATTTATCAAGGCAAGCAAGGTCTAATTTGGCATCAGCGATTGCCTCTTGGGCGCAGTAGATAGCAATAGAGCCTGCTCTTGTTCCCCGACGCAATTCCTTCTTTTTTTGATACTTCAGTGGGTCGAAGTGGCATATACCAGCCAATACTTCACCCATGTAGCGGATATTGAATTTCTGTATCCCGGATTTGCCAGCAAGTAAACTTTTTTGAAATTCCGCCAGATTATTTCCGTTTGGCGCCGTCAGGCCAACTCCGGTAATTACAATTCGTGCTTCATTAGGTTTCCTTGCCGCCATGGGATAAAACTTCCATCAAAAATGTGTATATTAGAGAGGCTCAAAGAAATCTAGTTGCATCGCTCCGAAGGAGTATTTCCCTGAACTCATCTTGCTAGGGCCATTTTCTCTACCATTCCAGACCCAGCATAAGACAGACTATGCCGCTGCCAATCCCCAGCATGGCAACCTTATCACCGGGGTTAAGGCAACCCTCGTCAATTCCGATAGCCATGGTAATGGGCAGGGAAACCGACCCAATGTTTCCTAGGTATTCCACAGTGGAAAAGTCTTTCGTATCATCTAGTCCCAGGGTCTTGAACAATAGTTTACTATGCACGGCGCTAACCTGATGAGTAAAAAACCTATCTATGTCGGAGTTGTTCCACCCAAGCACTTGTTTTGTGTCCTCCCAGGTGTCAGGCGCCAATTTCAGCCCATTTTTCAGGACCCCTTCATAGTCTGTGCGCATATCTGGAAGCTCATCCAAGTCGAGGAAAGAAGCATCGGCTTCTATACGACAAAGACTATTATGCTGTGAAGCAGCGCGCGTTACCCCGCCAAGAAGCTTGTGACCCTCTTGCGACAGGGAGGAGTGGGTTAACACCGCTGCCACTGCTCCTGACCCCAAAGTTAGAGTGGCAAAGGCGAGTTTGAGCTTATCTCTGGTGATGTCCGGGTCTTCCAAGAGTTTATCGATTGTTGTGTCAATAAGCCGTTTGCTGTTCTCACAGCCAACCACAATTCCTGCTTTTATCTGACCCAACTCAATCATATTTGCCAGGGTTACCATGCCGTTGATGAAACCTAGGCAGGCATTGGAGATGTCGAAAATGGTAGCTGTAGGAGGCAGGCCCAAATAGTCATGGACCACGGTAGCTGTCGCTGGCTCCAGGAAATCGCGGGATACAGAGGTATGGAGCAGGCACCCGATATCCTCTTTTTTGACTCCAGATTGGCTAATGGCTTTTTCTGCCGCTTTTATACCGGCGTGACTCGGCGTTATGTCATCGTCCCAGAATCGCCGTTCGCGAATTCCGGTTATCATTTCCAGGCGCCCGTAGGAAAGATTGAATTTGTCGTATATCGGGGCTAGTCTTTCTTCCAGGCTCAAAGATGTAACGATATTCCTAGGAAGTTCATAACCAAAAGACTCAACACAGACTCTTTTGTACTGCATTCAGTACCCTACTTCTCCCTCACCAGCATCGTGAGGAGCTACGCTGAAAGTAGCTATATCAACTCCACAGGCTCACTTTTGCCTGCTCGATATTAATTTCGGAATATGGAACTTTGTTCTAAGGTTCTCCCACCTTCCTGTGGACTCCGGGGGAATTATCTCGTCTGGAATGTACTTCCCTACTCCAGCAAGAACAGTGCAGACCTTTCTCGAGTTCGCTACCTCGTCAGGGACATACTCATCAGCGGTAGCAATAACGCTAGAAATCAGCTTACGAGGAGCTAATCTCTCGACCCACTTAATTGCGAAGGAAATCAGTCTATTTGGGACACGTTTATCCAAAAAATTGAGGCCAAAGAGCAGCAGCCTATCTGGAGCATATTTATCTACGGCTTTCACAAAAAGGGAGAACCCCCTCTTTGCAAGGGACCTAATTACCGAATCAAGCCTGGGCTTTTTTTCCTTTAATGCCATATCCGCTCTCACCAAGATACTATATTCTTATCACATTTTACTGCTATTTGTCAAACACGATAACTTACCTCTACCACCCTGTAATTGACACACTTGAGTGACTGGGGTAAAATACATTGTTTTGATATGGCTGATGTAAAGCTTGGTTCAGGCGAGAGTTTCGAAGCCCTGCTGCGTAGATTTAATAGGCAGGTGCAGCAGGACCGCATTTTAGCTGAAGTTCGCCGCCGCAAGCATTATGAAAAACCTAGTGAAGAGAGGAGAAAGAAAGCGGCAGCGAAAAGGCGGAAAAGTTCTAGATAGCCCAGAGATGGCGCTGAAGGATAATATTCGGGAAGCTCTCAGGGGAGCGCTTAAGCGGCGGCAGAGAGTAGAGGTTTCTACATTAAGGTTATTATTATCGGAAATAAAGAATGCTGAAATTGCGCAGCAGAAGCCCGCTGACGATAACAAAGTCCTTGATGTTATTACCAAGGAAGTAAAACGTCGTCGGGAGAGCATCGAGGCCTTTAAGAGGGGGAATCGTAGCGATCTGGTGGCGCAGGAAGAAGCAGAACTGGCTGTTCTTATGAGCTATCTTCCTGAGCAAATGAGTGGGGCGGAGATCATGGCAGCGGCACGGCAAGTGGTTGATGCAGTTGGAGCTAAGGGGCCGAGCGACAAAGGCAAAGTCATGTCTCAGCTTATGCCTCAACTCAAAGGCAAAGCTGATGGCAAAGAAGTCAGCGAGATAGTTTCAGAATTGCTTGCTGCTGGCTAGGTTTAGAAAGCGGTCGAGGTTTTTAAATTATGGCGTGATGGCGGTAAAAGAGCACCGCCATTGTTCTTTGCAGTATGAAATTTGGAATCGTTATTTTCCCAGCACCTGGAGCGATTGAGATTGTTATTACGCCCTTCAAGCTTTGTTCCTCGGAATGACATCTTGTTGAACGGAGTCGGTAATGAATATCTCTAAGGAAATTCTGGATGAAGTTGCTTTAAGCGAAAAGGAATATAAGCTTATCGTGCAGCAGCTAGGGCGAGAGCCTAATGAGGTAGAGCTGGGAATGTTTGGCTCGTTGTGGAGCGAGCATTGCGGCTACAAGCACTCTAAGCCCTTACTCAAGCTTCTGCCCTCCCGAGGCAAAAATGTCTTAGTAGGTCCAGGGGAGGAAAATGCCGGGGTAGTAGATATTGGCGATGGGCAAGTGGTGGTAATGAAAATAGAGTCCCACAATCACCCCTCAGCGATTGACCCATATCGGGGTGCAGCTACAGCGGTAGGTGGCGTTATAAGGGATATCTTTACTATGGGCGCTCGCCCTATAGCTTTGCTCAACTCTCTTCGCTTTGGCCCTTTAACTGAATCCAATAACCGCTACTTGTTCAATGGAGTTGTCGGTGGCCTTGCAGACTATGGAAATTGCCTGGGAATACCTAGTGTGGGTGGCGAAGTATTTTTTGCTGATAGGTATACTGGTAATCCGTTAGTTAATGGCTTATGTTTGGGCATTTGTGAAAAAGGCAAGCTGGTCAAAGCCAGGGCCAGTGGTGAAGGTAACTTGTTAATGGTGGTGGGAGCTGACACCGGTCGTGACGGGATTCATGGCGCTTCCGGTCTAGCATCGCGTACTTTTGAGGATGAGCCAGAGACGAAATCAGTGGTTCCGGCAGGCAATCCTTCTCTGGAGAAACTGCTCATTGAAGCGTGCCTTGAATTGGCGCAGGCTGATTGGATTGTAGGCATGCAGGACCTGGGGGCTGCTGGGTTAACAAGCTCTACGGTGGAGTGTGCGGCTAGAGGTGGGGGAGGAGTAGAAATAGATGTGAGCAAAGTATCTCGTCGTGAAGAGGGCATGACCCCTTATGAAGTAATGCTCTCGGAGTCGCAGGAAAGAATGCTGGTGATTGTGAAGAGGGGTTGTGAAGACAAGGTGAAAGCCCTGCTTGATCGCTGGGAAATTCACTACGATGTCATTGGTCGGGTTACCAATACTGGCTTAGCCGTGGTGAAAGAAGGGGAAAAAGTTGTCGCTGAGATTCCCGTGAATTTGTTGGTCTCCCCACCCCTCTATCGCCAGCGGGGTAAGAAGCCAGCATGGCTTGGAGAGCTTCAATCCCTCGATGTGGGCATTGTCCCTGACATTAAGCCCAGGCAATGCAATTCTGTTTTACTTCGTTTGCTGGCTTCCCCTAATATTGCCAGCAGGGAGTGTATCTATCGCCAGTGTGACTCTCAGGCGATGGGTAATACTGTGGTTCCTCCCGGTGGCGATGCTGCTGTTTTGCGTATCAAGGGGATTAAGAAAGGTCTTTCCTTAACTGTCGATGGCAATGGGCGGTATTGCTATGTTGATCCCTTCCTTGGTGGGGTGGTTGCTGTGGCTGAAGCTGCTCGGAATTTGGTCTGTAGTGGGGCTGAACCCTTAGCTATTACCGATTGCCTTAACTTTGGTAGTCCGGAAAAAGCTTATGGCTATTACCAGTTGAAAGAGTGCATAAAGGGTATGGCACGAGCTTGTCGGGAGCTGAGGATTCCTGTGATAAGTGGTAATGTTAGCCTTTACAATGAGAGCAAAGGCGAAGCTATCTATCCCACTCCAGTGGTAGGTATGCTGGGGATTTTAGAAGATATAAACAGGCATTGCACTATGTCTTTTAAAAAGGAAGGTGACCTGGTATTTCTGCTGGGCGAGTTCTCTCCCTTAACAAGTAGCTCTCAACTATCAAGCTACAATGGCCTTGGTGCTAGCGAATACCTGGAGTTGGTACATGGCTTGGTAAGAGGGAAACCCAGCATTGATTTGGATATGGAGAAAAGGGTGCAGCGCTGTTGTCTGGAGGCTATAAGGCGGGGGTTTATCAAGTCAGCCCACGATTGTTCCGAAGGCGGTTTACTGGTAGCCATTGCTGAAAGTTGCATTTGCGGCGATATTGGTTTTAAAGGCGAAAGCTGGAAAGTGAAGGGGAGATTGGATTCTGCTTTCTTTGGGGAGCATCAGTCACGGGTCGTGGTGTCAATGTCGGGCGATTCGGCAGTTAAATTGAGTAAGGTAGCCAGAAAATGGCAGGTGCCATTGACTTTGCTGGGGAGAGTTGGTGGAAAGCGCTTAGTGGTGGAGGGCTATATTGATTTACCTCTGGCCAAGGCAGAAAGAGCCTGGCGGGATAGCCTTAAAAGATAAATCCTAAGTACGAAATCCTAAATGCTAAACAATATCAAAGCACTAATGACAAAAATTCAAAACGGAATGAGTTTTAGTATTCGAATTTGGAATTTTGAATTTGTTTAGGATTTAGAAATTAGAGCTTTAATTAGATGGAAGTCTCTCCATTGCGAGGTATATGCTATAACCAAGGTATAGTTGGAGATTTAGCTCGTGTCCTTTGTCCTCCCTACGATGTTATCACTCCTGAACAGCAAAAACTTTACTACGAAGAAAGTAGTTACAACGCTATTCGCCTGGAATTCCCCGCTGAAAGCCTGGAGCCGACAAGTGATAGCTATCAAAGGGCAGCTATCACCTTTCAACAATGGCTGAAGCACGGAGTTCTTCAGCTTGAAAGCATATCCAGTTTTTATTTGCATGACCATCGTTTTGAGTATTCAGGCGAAAAGAGGGTAAGGCGTGGGCTAATAGCTCGTGTCAAGCTCGAACCCTGGGGCGGCGGCATATATCCTCACGAAGAAACCTTTCCCAAAGCTAAAGGCGACCGTTTGCGGTTGATGCAAGCTTGCCGAGCTAGCTTCAGCCCATTGTTTTCTCTTTACCATGATTCCGAGCGGAAAATTGCCCCGATGTTATCTGAGGCATCCCGAGCTAAGCCCATGATTGAGACATCGGTTCTCTCTCTTTCGACAGGAGGGGGTCAGGATGAGGGTGGAGAAGCTCATACCCTATGGGCGATAACTGAACCAAAAATCAAGCGGGAGCTAAGTCAGTTTCTATCCTCTCAGCCCCTTTACATTGCTGATGGTCATCACCGCTACGAAACAGCCCTAAATTATCAACAGGAAAGAGCCAAAGAGCAATCTGTAACTGGTAAGGAAGCCTTTCGATATGTAATGATGGAGTTAGTGGACTTTTCTGACCCTGGACTGGTTGTTCTACCTCTGCACAGACTAGTGCGTGGTATAGCGCCTTCTATATTGACGCAGCTGGGAGACCAACTCAGGGACTTCTTTGTCCTTGAGTCTGTCCCCTTAAAGGCTGGTGGCTGTCAGATGCCAGCTGATAGCTGTTTGGGAATCCTAGGTTTACAGCCTGGCTCATTGGTCGTATTGAGGCGACGTCAAGATATTTCCCTTGAGACCATGATGCCCAGTAACAGGTCCCAAGCTTATCGGGAGTTTGGCGTTAGCATTCTTAACCATATTATTTTGGATAATATCTTGGGTCTCACTTCAAAAGAAAACATCGCTTATACCGTAGATTTGAAAGAGGCCTACCAGCAGATAAAGGAAAGGAAATATCAATTAGCTTTCCTATTAAATCCTCCGCAGCCGGAGATGGTCAAGGCTGTTGCCGATGCTCAAGACAGGATGCCAAGCAAATCAACTTATTTTTACCCTAAGCTCCCCGCTGGTTTAGTTATTAATCCTTTGGACTGACTTGGTTTGCAAAAGACTATCTATAGCTTCACTGCTTTAGCACTGTAAATACCAGGAAGGGCAAGTATCTCCTGTAGATGCTCTTCACCTAGTGGTTCATCGAGAGCTAAAATCATGAGGGCTTTTCCCCGGGGCTGGAGCCTGGATAAGTGCATTGAACTGATATTAATATCGGCTTTGCCGGTTATATTACCGATGGTGCCAACAAGCCCAGGTCGGTCAAGATGGTCGCAGAAAAGGAAATATCCCCCAGCGGGCACGATATCCATCCAGAAGTCATTAACCTGGACAATGTGGATCTCGCTATCTCTAACTGTGCCCGATATTGCAGTGGTTCCTACATTGGTATTGACCTCTAGAGTGAGCAAGTTGGAGTAGTTCTGGCAGGTCGCCTCTTTTTCTTCGCTTATCTTTAAGCCACGCTGAGTGGCGATAAAACCAACGTTGACCAAGTTGATTCTTTCCTCGCTTGCTTGTTGCAATAGCCCGCTGATAAGCGCCGTCTTAATAGGGTTGCAATCGTAATTACTTACTCCGCCGCTATACGTGATGTGTGTTGAGTTTATTTGTCCCTCCATTAGTTGACTGGCAAGGTTGCCGATAGTTGCAGCTACTCTCATAAATGGTGCTAGTTCGGGAGCTATGTGTGGAGCGTTAACGGCGTATTTGCTAAATCGTCCTTGAAGCACAGCCAGGACTTCTTCAGCGATGTCTTTGGCGATGCTAGTCTGTGCTTCAATTGTAGAAGCGCCCAGATGAGGGGTAACGATTATCCGGTCTTCTTTGAATAGAGGACTATCTGTTACTGGCTCCTTATCAAAGACATCGAAAGCAGCGCCAGCTATTTTCCCAGCCTCAATTGCTTTGACTACTGCTTCCTCGTCAATCAATCCGCCCCGGGCACAATTGATAATCCGAGTCGTGGGCTTTATTTTTGCCAACTCCTTGTTTCCAATTAATTTCTTGGTAGCTGCTGTCAGAGGCACGTGGAGAGTGATAAAATCAGCCTCTCTAAGAAGCTGGTCCAGGGACACCAGGTCTACTTTGAGATTGCGGGCATAATCTTTAGAGACAAAAGGGTCATGGGCGATCAAGCGCATCTCAAAGGCCTGGGCCCGGTTGGCTACTTCAGAGCCGACATTACCTAGACCGATGATGCCTAGTGTTTTATTTCTGAGTTCCGTGCCAACCATTTCCTCTCTTTGCCATTTACCTGATTTAAGGCGGCTATTTGCTTGTGGTACGTTACGTGCCAGGGCAAGAATGAGGGCGATGGTATGTTCTGCGGCAGCCACAGTATTGCCTGTAGGGGCGTTAACCACCACAATGCCTTTCTTGGTAGCGGCATCGACATCGATATTATCTGTGCCCACTCCGGCTCGGCCAATCACCTTGAGTTTCTTCCCCAATTCAATGACCTCTGCCCTCACTTGAGTTTGGCTGCGCACAATCAAAGCATCGTAATCGCCAATTATAGCCTTGAGCTGCCCAGGCGCTAGCTTGGTCTTGATATCGACTTGAGCGTAGCTACGCAGGGATTGTACCCCTTCTTCAGCAATTGGGTCAGCGACTAAAATTTTCATCTTTTGGTTAGCCCTTCTTCGCTCGGGGTAGAGCTTTGTTTAATGCCTCCACTACTGACTTAATATCATCGTCCTCCACGGAACCGAGATGGCCAATACGGAATATTTTGCCTGCTAGCTTCCTCTGGCCTCCGGCAATGATTACCTCATGCTCCTCCCTGAGCACCTGAATTAATTTGGGGACGTCAATCTTGTCCGTGGCGTTCACCGCTGTCACCGTGTCGGAGGCATAATCCTCTTGGGGGAAAAGGGAGAATCCCAGCGATTTGACTCCATTTCTCGCTATTTGGGCTATTCGAGCATGCCTGGCGAATATATTGCCCAGTCCCTCGTTTAGCATTAAATCCAGAGTGGTATTTAGAGCGTAGAAGATGGAAATGGCTGGTGTCCAGGGAGTTTGCCCTTTCTGGAGAAAATCTTTGGCTTTGGAAAAATCCCAATAATAGCGTGGCATTTTCGCTTGAGCATGAGCTTGCCAGGCCTTTTCACTTACGCTAACCATGGCTAGTCCGGGAGGCACCATCCATCCTTTTTGGGAACCAGTGACAACTATATCACAATGCCAGTCGTCGGTAGGCAAATTGATGCAGCCCAGGCTTGAGATAGCGTCAACCAGGAGAAGTTTATCGAATTTGTTGACCACGGCGCTTATGTCACCGAGCCTGTTAGTCATCCCTGTGGATGTTTCATTGTGAGTTGTCAGGACTGCCTTAATATCGCCATCTGCTTTCAGTGCCTTTTCTACGGCATCAAGGTCAACTGCTTTCCCCCATTCAAAATGAAGGCGGATTACTTTAGCGCCGTACCCTTCGGCGATATCGGCAAAGCGCTCACCGAAGGCTCCGTTGGAGATGGATAAGACCTTATCGCCCGGCGACAGGGTATTGACAATAGCTGCTTCCATGCCACCTGTGCCTGAGCCGGTAAGCAAGAAAACGTCTCCTTTGGTCTGAAATGCCTGTTTTAGTTTCTCCGTTGTGGAATTGAGAATTTTGGCAAATTCTCCCCCCCGATGGTTTATCATTTGCCGCCCCATGGCTTGAAGAGCTTGCGGTGGGCAAGGTGTCGGTCCCGGAATACGTAGCTGCATTTTTATCAACTCCTTTCTATGAATTGGCGGTTTCCCACTTCCTTTTCGCACTATCCACCATTTTCAGGAAACCCCGTTTGCCTACCTTTATAATACTTCCATCCTTTAAAATCACTTTATCGGTGCTGACTTTCTCTCCGTCGACTTCAATAGCACCTTGGGCTAGCAAACGTCTTGCTTCTGACCGGCTCTTAACCAGACCAGCATCAGATAGCAAGCTTGTAATGTCTCTTGAAACCTCAATTTCAGCCTTATCCCCGAAGACAATGGTATCATGTAATTCGACTGTATTTATTTCCTTAGGTATCTCCCTTTTCTGGAATACCTGGGTAAAATGTTCTTGTGCCTCATCCGCTGCCTGTTTACCGTGGAACTGCCTGACAATTTCATGAGCCAATCGCTTTTTAAGGTTCATGGGATTAACCGAGCGAGTTTTCAGTTGCTCCTTGAACTCAGCGATTTCTTGTTCAGGAACGTCGGTCACCAGCTCAAAATAGTCCATAATAAGAAGGTCGGGGATAGACATCACCTTGCCGTATATTTCCCGGGGAGGCTCAGCAACACCTATGTGGTTGTTTAAGCTCTTGCTCATCTTCTGATGACCATCAGTGCCAATCAAGAGGGGAACAAGGAAAACTTGCTGAGGAGGCTGCCCCGTGCTTTGCTGCAGCTCTCTGCCCACAAGGCAATTGAATTTCTGGTCAATGCCACCGAATTCAACATCGGCTTGGATCGCTACTGAATCATAGCCTTGAAGCAAAGGGTAAAGCATTTCAGTTAGAGATATGGGGTTCCCAGAACCATACCGCTTGTTAAAATCCTCTCTAGCTAGAAGTTGGGCGATGGTAAATTTGCTGGTAAGCCTAATTACTTCGTCCAAACTGAATTGGGAAAACCATTCGCTTTGCCATCTTAGCTCTGTTTTATCCTTATCCACCACCTTGAAGAATTGTTCCATGTAAGTTTGAGCATTGCTCTCTATTTCATTGGGGGAAAGCATAGGGCGAGTAGCTGACTGACCGCTGGGGTCGCCAATTCTGGCTGTCCAGTCGCCGACTATAAGAGTAACCTTATGTCCTAGCTCTTGGAATTGACGCAGTTTTCTCAGGCCCACCACATGTCCCAGGTGGATGTCAGGAGCGCTGGGGTCGAAGCCTTGCTTCAAGGTCAGAATTCTCCCCGAGTTCAGCAGCCTTAGAAGTTCCGCCTCTGTTATGATTTCAGCCACTCCTCGTTTTAATATGGTGGCAAACCTTGTATCAGTCATTTTAAATCTTTAGCTAAAATTGCTTCTACCTCTCGAACATCTTTTTCGATTTGTACCTTTAGCTCTTCAGAAGAGGGAAAGCGTTGCTCATCCCTTAATTTTTGCACAAATTCTAACCTTATGTCTTTGCCATACAAATCACCTTTATAGTTTAAGAGGTGAGTTTCCACCGTTTTTTCCCCTTCCCCAAAAGTGGGGCGGATGCCAATATTAGTTGCTGAAGGGAATTGCTTGCCATCTACCTGAGCGATAGTAGCGTAGATGCCATTGCCTGGTAACGCTTGTTGTGGCTTTATATCCAAGTTAGCGGTGGGAAATCCCAAAACTCGGCCACGTTTGTCGGAAGTGATGACTTTGCCTCCTAGGTGGAAATAGCGCCCCATTAGCCTTTCTACCTTTCTCATATCGCCTTGAGCTAATGCTCGCCGGATGAGAGTGCTGCTCACTACTTCGCCATTGATTGTAAAGGGGGGGATAACTTCCACGCTGAACTCCATTTCACGTCCCAGTGAGCGAAGTAGGTCGATATTGCCTTCCCGGCCTCGTCCTAAAGTGAAGTCGGGCCCCACCATGATGCCACGCATCTTGAGCTGTTTCTTAACTAAGGACATAAACTCCCGGGCACTTAGCTGGGCTACCTTGGGACTGAAAGTCAGCACTGCGACTGTATTTATGCCTAGCTCTTGAAAAGCCCTGATTCTGTCCTCTAGGTTGCTAAGCCAGGGTAGTTGATTATGCGGATGTAATACCGATTGGGGATGAGGGCTAAAGGTAACTACTCCGCTAAGCAGGTGTTTCTCCGCTGCTCGCTGCTGCAATTTTTCCAGCAGGTAGCGGTGTCCGGCGTGGACACCATCAAACATACCTATGGTAAGGAGTGTTTCCCCTTGGGGAGTTATATTGGCTAGTTCTTGCTCGATTTCCATGGTCTCAGGGTTTGTTCCTCACGCTTGGACTAGCTAGCTTTCTATTTCTAGCTTCGGCTATGGGCAGTAATTGAGACATTAAGAGGCGAAAGTTATCAAAGGTGAGCGATTGAGGACCATCGGCAAGCGCTAGGTCAGGATTAGGATGGACCTCTATGAGAAGTCCGTCTGCCCCGGCAGCTACTGCTGCTAATGCCAGCGGAGGTACTAGATACCATTTACCTGTGGCGTGACTAGGGTCGGCGATAATGGGTAAATGGCTGACCTTTTCGATAATTGGTATAGCACTTAGGTCCATGGTATTACGGGTATAGGTTTCAAAGGTTCTGATACCCCGTTCGCAAAGAATAACCTGCTCATTCCCTTGGGCCAGGACATACTCAGCGGCCAGTAACCATTCTTGTATGTTGGACGACAAACCACGTTTGAGCAACACTGGCTTCTTTGTTTTCCCCACCTCGTCGAGCAAAACAAAGTTCTGCATGTTTCTAGCTCCAATCTGGAGTATATCAGCGTATTTGGATATTAAATCAACATGCTCTGGCGACATAACCTCGGTGATTATGGGCATTTGAGTTTCCTTGCCTGCCTGTGCCAGTATTTTAAGCCCGCTTTCGCCCAGTCCACGAAATTGATAAGGTGAAGTGCGTGGTTTGAAGGCGCCACCGCGCAGTACAGTGGCCCCAGCTGCTTTGACCGCGTGAGCAGTGGCCAAAAGTTGTTCCTCGCTTTCTATAGCGCAGGGTCCAGCCATGACGACTATTTCATTGCCACCGATAGCCACGCCATTTAGTTTGACTATAGTATCTCGGGGATGGAACTCGCGACTGGCAAGTTTGTAAGGTTTGCTCACAGGTATGACCTGCTCCACGCC
>Ga0209636_10002028_pt1 | contig 20498 bp, 20 predicted proteins | sample DeeMarSWOR152_54_FD_187464 | JGI IMG/M metagenome (GOLD analysis project Ga0209636, IMG submission 187464) | Marine sediment microbial communities from White Oak River estuary, North Carolina - WOR-1-52-54 (SPAdes) (version 2) | ecosystem: Environmental > Aquatic > Marine > Intertidal zone >...
ATATTTTATTATTTTTTTTAAAAATCTGCATCCTCTATCTCTCCGTCTGTTAATCTTTCCTAAGATTAGAGTAATAGATGTTTTTATTCTTTAAGATTTCGGATAATATGCATAAATGAATAAATACATAATTCTAAATGGAGTAAATGACACAGTTACTACAACTATAACCCTTGTTGCTAATGTTTTTAATTGAAGGACTAAATTCTTTTGGTTGCAATCATGTCTTTTTATGATTTCATTAAAAATTTATTTAAAAAAAAAGAAAAATAGTTTATTTATGATAAATTTTTATGAAATATTTTTAATTATTTCTAATCAAATATACTAGATATATTGCCAATAATATTCCAAGTATTAGTAGAGGATGTTTTACATTAACTTTTATGACGTCGATTTCTTTAATTGCTGAGTTACCAGCATAATCATAAGCTTTTACTTCTATTTTATGCTCTTTTGTTAGATTATCATTCCATAGGTAATTATATGGTGGAGATACATCAGTTTTTCTTAGGTTTCCATCTATATAAAACTCTACACGTTCTATGCCTGAATCATTATCTGAGGCATTAGCTAGTATTGTTACTTCATTTAAAACGACAGGGTAGATAAATGGTAATATTTTCCAATCCAATAAATAAATTCCTTTAGTTGGTTTTGTTATCTCTAGTATAGGAGATATCGAATCTTCAATAAAATGCGCATATACAATTTTATGTCCATTAATTAAAATTTCTTTAGGATTTTCATTACCCGTGATATCCCCGCTCCAATGATCAAACCCCCATCCTGTATTAGGAACCGCTGTTAATTCAACAATTGTTCCATACGGGTATGTAGCATAATCTGGATTCTTTATTACATTTCCTTCTCCATAAACAATTATAGAAAGGATATATTCATTTATTGAAAAATGAGCAGTAACTGTTTTGTTATCATTTATAATAATATTTTCTGGATTATTACCTCCAGATAAATCTCCACTCCAATGGGAAAACATCCATCCATTGTCCGGAATCGCTGTTAATTCTACTACAGTTCCATAGGAATACGTTGTTTGGTTTGGATTTTTGTTTACTGTTCCGTTTCCTTCTATATTTATGGTTAGTGTGTATTGATTTATTGTGAAATTTGCAATAACTGTTTTATTATCATTTATAGTTATATTGGTTGGATTGGTATTACCTGTTAGATCTCCACTCCAATGATCAAATGTCCATCCTATATCTGGTATTGCTGTCAATTCAACAATTGTGCCATATGGATAAATAGTTAAATCAGGATTTTTTGAAACTGTTCCATTTCCTTCTATATTTATTGTAAGTGTATATTGATTTGTTGTAAAATTAGCAATTACTATTTTGTTGTCATTCATTGTTATGTTTTCTGGGTTGTTGTTTCCTGTTAGGTTTCCGCTCCAGTGGTTGAATGTCCATCCTGTTTCTGGTATTGCTGTCAATTCAACAATTGTGCCATATGGATAGATAGTTAAATCAGGATTTTTTGAAACTGTTCCGTTTCCTTCTATATTTATGGTTAGTGTGTATTGATTTATTGTGAAATTTACAATAACTGTTTTATTATCATTTATAGTTATATTGGTTGGATTGGTATTACCTGTTAGATCTCCACTCCAATGATCAAATGTCCATCCTATTTCTGGTATTGCTGTTAGTTGTACTATTGTTCCATATGGGTATGTGGTTTGGTTTGGATTTTTGTTTACTGTTCCGTTTCCTTGTATGTTTATAGTTAGTGTATAATGATTTGTTGTAAAATTAGCAATTATTGTTTTGTTGCTGTTCATTGTTATGTTTTCTGGATTATTATTTCCTGTCAGATCACCGCTCCAGTGGTTAAAGCTCCAACCAGTTGAAGGAACAGCTGTAAGTGTTACAACAGTTCCATACGGGTATGTGGTTTGATTAGGGTTTTTATTTACTATACCATTACCTTCAATTATAATTGTTAAGATATATTCATTTTGTGTAAAAGTAGCAGTAACAGATTTATTTCCATTAATGGTTATTGTAGTAGGGTTTGTTGACCCTGTTAAATCTCCACTCCATCCCGAAAAAGCCCATCCGGTGTTAGCTATAGCCGTGAGTGTAACAATATCTCCATAATGATAGGTTGGTTGATTTGGATTTTTGTTCACAGTTCCTGAGCCGACAATAGTAATTGTTAATGTGTATTCATTTTGTGTAAAATTTGCATATACTATTTTGTTACTATTCATGGTTATGGTTGTTGGATTAGTATTTCCTGTTAAATCTCCACTCCAATGATTAAATGTCCATCCTATATCTGGTATTGCTGTTAGTTGTACTATAGTTCCAGGGGGATATAGGGTTTGGTTTGGATTTTTATTAACTGTTCCATTACCTTCTATTATTATTGTTAAAGTGTAGTCGCATAAAGGATTTAAGCTTTGTATATAGTTTTCAAGTTTTTCATTATTTATTTTTATAAACTGTGAGTTAATTGTCGGCATAATAATTGTAAAGAATAGAATAAATACAACAGATAAAACTGCGGTCTTATTAAGAATATTATTTCTTTTTGGTTTGAAGTTTGGTTTCATACCATAATCCCCTTAATAATTTAATATTTATTAAATATTAATTTATCAATATATAAGTATTTCTAAAATTTTTTAAAATATAAATTTAGTTAAAACAAAAAATATGAATCAAATAAAATTACTATAAAAACAAAAATAAGAAACAATTTATTTAGATGTTTCAATATCTAAACAATAGATATTGCCCAACACACCAATATAAACAACATTATTATATACAACTGAATTAGAAAGAATAGGAGTATTAAGATAATTATAGATATCATCATCTATTGTAAAACCAGGAGCAAAGAACCAAAAAGATTCGCCAGTTGTTTTATTTAATGTATAAAATCTTCCATCATCAGAACCAAAAAGCACGTAATCTTCATAAACTACAGGATTTGAATGAATAGCAGCTTTACAGCTAAAAAACCATGTAAGACTACCATAATCCTTATTTAACGCATAAAAATTATTATCATGCGAACCAACAAAAACCAAATCATCAGAAATATCTGGTGTAGTTTCAACTCCCCAACCTGTTTCATACTTCCACTTCAAATCACCATTAGTACTATTTAATGCATAAATAAAGTTATCCCAAGAACCAAAATAAACAGTATCATCATAAACATAAGGTCGAGAAGTAATAACACCATCTGTTTCAAAAAACCAGTTCAGGCTTCCAGAGTTTACATCAATTGAATAACAGTTTTTGCCTGAACCAATGAACAAATGGTTATTTATAGGCTCTGAAATATGAATTTCATCAGTGAAATTTATCTGCCAAATTATAGCCTCAGAGTTATTATCAATACAAAAAATATTTCCTTTATCATTACCAACAATAACTTTTTCATCAGTTACAACTGGTTTAGATAATATTTTACCAAATGATTTTTCACTCAAATTTTTTGTACTTAAATTAATAATTTTTAAACCTTCCTTTGTTCCAATAAATAATTTATTATTAAAATAGGTAGGAGTCGTTGGATTTTTTCCAATTGTCATATTCCACAAAAAAGTACCATTATCATTATTTAATGCTATTATTTCACCAGTTGATGTAGACGAATATAAAACATCATCAACATTTATACTAGATGAAATAAAAGTATTTTGATTATCAGTAGTATTGTAAGTCCAATTTATATTAGCCTGGTTACTCAAAATTAATTCTTTATTTAATAAATTAAAATCCTCTTTTTTAGGTAAACCATAAAATCTAACCCATCCAGATGGAGGTACATTTATGGTTTTTACATTTTTATCACTGACATCGTAAATAATTCTTATTTTTCCAGCTGGATTACCAATAAAAACCCATAAACCGTTATTTTTCAATAGGTGAGAATCAGTTAATTTACAATCTGGTGACCAAGATACAATTGGATTAGTAGACATGATTTCTTTTACAATATCAATATCTATGGTCCCATAATATTTTTCACCAAGCTCTTCATATTTTATATCTCTTACACCTGGTATATATCTAAATGTATAGTAAATATATGATTTAGATTTTAAAAAAATATATGAAAAAACTTGCTTCAAATAATCCCCTAGATGAAATTGTTCTAGTCTAACACGAAAACTATTTGGATTATTTGCTGACCATTGAAAACCGTTTGATGTTTTATTGTACCAAGAGTTACGATAACCAAGTTCAAAACGAGCTATTTCACCAGTTTTGGCATCACCAATAAGCCATACAGCATTCATACAACCATCATTTCTATATCTTAAAATTTTCATTACATCATCAATATTATTACCGTATTGCATTGCCCTTCTTGCCCTAATTGCAAGTGGTAATCCTCTATTATCCCAAAGTCCTTGTGGACAAGTTGTTTCAAGTAAAACAATACCAGCGTCATTCTGATAGTAATCATGATTACTCCAAATATAACTGGGTGCAGATGCCATAATAACTCTGTTTCCTTTTGAAGGATTTATATCTAAAATCAGGTTCCATCTAAAAGTAATATAATAAGACCACCACCAAGTAATAGCTGTGTCAGTACTCCACATTGAATTAGAAAAAACTAATTGATTATCTGTTGTTGCATCACCTGTGGCAGTAAAACCGTTACATTTGTGATTTCCTGATGGATAATAAAAATCAGTTATAAAATCAATTGCACTGATCTCTGATAAAGAAGGTTCAACCTCTAGTAGATTTTTATATAGAGTCAAGAGAGGATGTAAACCTTTTCTAATTTTATTATTAGTTATTTTTGATAAAAATTCATACATTTCATTACAAGTTAATATGTCCTTATAAGTAACGTTTCTACCAAAAATCATACAACTCCCGTTATTAACTCCATCAGCTATTCCTTGTATCTCATCTTTGTACTCTGGATAATCCTCATATTTATCTTTATAAAAATTAAAGGACCATTTAGTACAAAAATTCCAAAAAGTTTCTGTTATTTTATCATATTTTTCTTCCGAAATACGGTTATTTATTTTTTTTATTTTAGGATGGTTATGAATTAAATTACTCCAACGGTTAATCATATCAACAATTTCTTCGGAAAGTAAATATCCATGTTGAAAACCTCTATCATAAGGTTCTCCTTCTATGTAAAGATAAATCCAACCCTGGATATTGTATCTATATCCATTTCTATATTGTCTAACACTGTCTTTACTGTTTATTTCTTCATTGCCAATTACAGAATTAAGATTAATTATACTACTTAAAGTCAAGATTAATACTAGTAAAATACTTGTTAACCTTTTCATAAATAATAATATATGTCCCTATTATATAAAAGTTTATCTTAAAATTAAAATTAGTAGATTTAATAATAAAAAGGGTCTGAGATTAGAAACATAATTCAAAAAAATAAAGGTTTTTTATTAACCTTCTTTTTTTAGATGAAAAACATATCTAGTTGGAATTCTTTTTTTCTTACCAGTCCAATAACCACATTTTTTACAATTAAGTTCTATTGTTACTTCTCCACCCCATATTGTAAGATTCTTAACTCTATGTAAATCGCTTCCACATACAGGACATTTAAACATTAATTTTTTTGGGTCTCCCTCTCGGGTGTGTATTTCAAGCTTAATAAAATTACTCTTTAGTGCTATATTTCTGATTCTGCTACCAGTAACACCAAAATTTTTTTTCTTTAAATTAAGCTCTTTTTCAACGAGTTTTTTCAGATTATTTTGCGAGTTTACAGTTCTAAATTTTTTTAATATTTTTTTAATAATAGATCTTATCTGATCATCGGTTGCTATATGATAACCCATAACGAAAATGAAATGATTATGTGTTACTTAAACTCTTTTAATAATGGATTGTTTTTAGTAAGTCTGTCCTACTTATAATACCAACAATCTTTCCATATTCTATTAAGGGAAGAGCCCCAGCATTATTTTTTAACATTATAATAGCTGCATCTTTTGCGGTCATATTAGGTTCAGTCCATATTACTGGTGATTTCATAACATTTCCAACAAGTAATTCATCAAGCTGATGTTTCTGTCTACCTAATGGAAATGATCCTTTAACATCAGCTAGGGCAAATGCTATTTCATTATCAGAAATAATTCCAACTAGTTTACCTTGGTAAACAACAGGTAGTCTAGCTAGGTTTTGGTCTATCATAATTCTTCTGGCATGAATAACTCTATCATCAGGTGAAATAGTCACGATTTTTTTATTCATGATTTCTCTAATTTGTTTTTTACTTGTTACCAATGGTAATAAATCAGCTTTTGTTAAAACACCTATCAAGATGTCATTTTCTACAACACAAAGCATCGTTGGTCCAGGTTTACCAACTTTTTCCAAAATATCTTTAATATCTGTATTTGGTGATACGCATTCAATTTCTTTATCCGTAACAGATGATGCATGTAATCTGGAAGCTGGAACGCCTTTTTTACGAATTGAACCTAATTTATAAGCAATAACATTATCAGTGACCATACCGACTAGTTTCTTATTTTCCAAAACAGGTATTTTTGTTATATGATTTTTTTTCATAAGTTTTAGTACATGTTTAAGATTCTCATCTTTATCAACTGTTATTATGTCTTTTGTCATAAATTCGCTTACTTTCATATCATCCCTTCCTGAAATGTTTTTATAAAAATTTTATCATTCATATTTTAAAGCATCAGCACAATCTTCACATAAGAGCCGACCATCTATATTTTTTAAATTACTTGAAAGTGTACCACAATCTTCACATTTTCCAGAAAAAATTTGTCTTTTATAATACGATTCATCTCTTATTTTGATATCATGCCATTCTCTTGAGATATCATGTAGTACTGGAGATATTGCTGAGATATCTTTCTGTGTTATTATACCTATTAATTCACCCTTTTCTATTACAGGTAGTCTTCTTACATTACATTTACCCATTATGTTCATAGCTTCTTCTAAATTTATATAAGGATCAATTACAATAATTGGTGTACTCATTACATCTTTAACCAAAACATCTTTAGCATTTACACCTTCAGCAACAACTTTTTTTAAAATGTCACTTTCTGTTAAAATACCAATTGGTCGTTTTTTCTCTACAACAATAACATTACCAATTCTTCTATTTTTCATCAATTTAGCTGCTTCAAGAACTGTAATTGTTGGTTTTACTATTACTAGATTTGTTTTCATCGCCTCTTTTACTAAAACATCTCTTGCCATTTTATTGCCTCTGTGATATTATATTGTTTAGCTGAACAAGCCCAAACCTTAAAACCATTCATTGTATTTTACTTTTTTTATGAGCGCAAGTCAATATGAAAGAGAGCTTAGGAATATTCTCGAAGGGGAAGAAAAAATTCTATCAAAAATCACTAAAAAATGTTCAGTAATAGAAAAGAATAATTATCTTAAGATAAAAGAAAAACCATTTGCAGTTATACGCGCTGCTGGATCATTAGGAGTTGATCTTGTAGCAACACGTGGCGACATCTCATTTTTAACTGAGGTAAAAACAAGTTTTGAAGATACTATTCATTTTAGTAGAGTTAGTGGAAAATTACAAGAACAGGCAGATATAATGAAAAAAATGTGCGAAAAAACCAAGACACTTCCTATTTATGCATTTAGAACTAAAGGAAAGCATGGGGATTCTTGGAGAATATTTACATTCGATATGAAGGGTCTTGAAGGAAGAATAGATATATTACATAAAAGGTTACCAAAGATTAAATTAAGTAAAAATGGAAATTATATTATGAAATGGGATGAAGGAATGTCTCTTTCAGATTTCATATCTTATTTATGTAAATAGTCTATAAAAATTTAATAATCTAATTTTTTTCTTTTAAAAAAATTAATTGACAATTCGAAATGTTTTTAGAACCATTTTGCATTAGTGCCTTGCGATCACCATGAAAAAACTACTTGTTGCCTATGACGGATCTGATGCGTCAAAAAAAGCAATAGAAACTGTTTTAAAATGTTCAAATAAACAAGATGAAATTACACTTTTAACTGTTGTACCTGCAGAACTTGCAGAATCATCTTTTACAAAGATGCTATTACCTACTATTGATTTAAGTGCAATTGTAAAATCTGGAAGTTTTAAAGAAAAAGCAATGGAATCTTTAAATAAGATATCAAAACAAATTGAAAATAACGTTTCAAAAATAAACACTATGGTTGAATCTGGTGACCCTGCAGATGAAATTCTTATAACTGCAAAAAAACTAGATGCAGATATAATAATAATCGGTTACAAAGGTTATGGTAAAGAAGGTAGATTTTTGCTTGGTAGTGTAACAGATAAAGTTGTTAGACATGCTAGCATGTCAGTTTTAGTTGTTAGATGAAATATTGTTTTTTGTGGTTTTAATGCATCCTACAGAAGAAATAAGAGGGACAAAAAGTAAAAGGCTTTTTAAAAAAAGAATAATTCTTGCAGTAACAGGTAGTATTGCCGCTGTTGAAACTATTAAACTTGCTAGGGAACTGATAAGACATGGGGCTTGTGTTTATCCTGTTATGTCACTCTCTGCAACAAGAATAATTCATACTGATTCTCTTTGGTTTGCAACAGGAGAAAAACCAATTACTGAGCTGACTGGCAATACAGAACATGTAACTTTCTGCGGTAGGGTTGAAAAACCTGTTGATCTTTTACTTATTTGCCCTTGCACTGCAAATACAATTTCTAAAATTGCCCATGGTATTGATGATACACCTGTTACAACTTTTGCAACTACCGCTATTGGTTCCTCTGTACCAATTTTGATAGTTCCAGCTATGCATATCTCTATGTATGATCATAAAATCGTTCAAAAAAATATTGAAGTATGTAAAAAAATTGGAATAAAATTTATTGATCCTTTAATTGAAAAAAATATAGCAAAAATGGCGGATATAGATGAAATTATTTCTTGTGTATTCCGAGAAATTGGTAAAAAAGATTTGTTAAAAAAGAAGATATTAATTATTGGAGGTCCATCTGCTGAGAAAATCGATGATGTAAGAATAATTACTAATTTAAGTTCAGGAAAAACCGCTGTAAGTTTAGCAAAAGACGCTTTTTTTAGAGGTGCTGATGTTGAACTGTGGTATGGACTAGGCAGGGAAAGTGTTCCAAATTATATTAAAAAAACCAATTTTGAATCAATTAATGATGTAGAAAAATTATTGGAAAAAAGGAATTTAAGAGAATTTGATATTATAATTCTATGTGCAGCTTTATCTGATTATATTCCAAAAAAACATAAAGGCAAAATACAATCTAAAAAAGAAAAATTTGTTTTAGAAATGTTTTCTGCTCCAAAAATTATTTCAAAACTTAGAAAAAAAGCACCCGGATCAAAACTAATAGGTTTTAAAGTTGAAGCAAATAAAGCTAATTTTAAAGAAAAAGCAATGAATTTATTAAAGGAAAATAGTTTGAATTTTGTTGTTGCAAACTTGATTTATGGTTTTAATGCAGATAGAAATGAAATATGGATTTTTGATAAAAAAGGAAAAATTTTTCATAAAAAAGGAAAAAAAGAAGAACTAACAGATTATATTTTTGATATAATAAAATAAGAGTGAAACAAATGAATGCTACTGCTTTTGCACCAGGTCATATATCAGGTTTTTTTGAACCAGTTTTTTCCCAGGATATGTCTCGTACTGGGTCTAGAGGAGCTGGAATTAATATTACATTAGGTGCAACATCAAAAGTTTTTGTAAAAAACTCTAATAAACAAAATATTGAGGTGTATATTAATAATAAAAAATCTAATGCCCAAGTTACTAAGCTTGCTATTAAATTTTTAATTGGAGAAAATCCTTTACACATAGTTGTTAAGACTAATTTAGACCTACCAATAAGCCAAGGTTTTGGTATGAGCGCAGCAGGGGCAATTAGTGCAACTTTTGCTCTTTCAAAAATAATTGGTGTTTCAACTAATGATGCAATTTGTGCATCTCATTTTGCTGAGGTTCAACTAAAAACTGGATTGGGGGATGTAATTGCTAATTGTTTTGGTGGTATTGAAATAAGAAAAAGTGCAGGTCTGCCTCCCTGGGGTTTAATAGAACATATTCCTGGTAACTTTAATTTAATATTGTGTGTTTTGGGTAAAAAAATCTCTACAAAAAAAATATTAGAAGATAAATCTAAGATAAATAAAATAAAAGAGTATGGTAGATATTGTACAAAAAAATTACTGGAAAATCCTTCTATAGAAAATCTTTTTTTTCAGTCTCAGGTATTTACTAAAAATTCAGGTTTAGCAGATAAACATATTTTAGAAGCAATTAATGCTGCAAACAGATTTGGAAAGGCAAGTATGTGCATGTTAGGCAACTCTGTATTTGCAATGGGTAAAACAGTTGAATTATGCAAGGTACTTTTGTCATTTGGTAAAATTTATATTTGTTCTGTTGACGAGTTTGGTACACGAGTTTTAGAAAAATAAATACTTATAAAAATTTATTATTATTTGAAATAGCTATAGTCTGGTTCAATATCTTCTTTATAAAAATCTAGATTAAATAAAGATACAATATCTAGAATGTTTTTAACTTGTTTTTCAGATAATTGTTTTTTCCATTTTGATAACTGTTTTTCAGCATCTTTAACAATATGTTTTTCATCATCAGATGTGAGCATACTTGGTGTCTGCAAACCTTTAATCATAGATTGGGTCAGTTTTTCTTCACCAATTTCTTTTAAAATTCTTTTCATTTCAGATTCTTTCTCTTTTACTAATTTTTCATAACAAACAGTAATCCATTTATGGGGCTTAGGACTGGAAAAAGGAACAATATTATCAAGACACCATGAAGCAGCAAGTATCTCCTCCTTTTTCTCAATTTTTTCTAGTTTTTCTAAAATATTTGAATCAATTATATCAATTTTTTTTGCTTCTTTCAAAATCATTTTTTTTATTGGAAATATATTGTTATAAGGTGGTTTATCTGCATGATAGCCACAAAAACCTGTTTTTAACTGGGATACAATAACACTACATGGGTGACGAATAAGCAAAATTGTATTTCTTAATTCAAATCTATTTTCCATCCATGGTAAAACTCGGTTAAGTCTTATTGATTTTACTATTAATTTATTATTTAACAACCTGTGAAGAATAGGTATAATATTAAAACTGTATGGGGGAATAAGACTATATATTCTACCTGTAAATGTTCTTTCTAAATATTCTTTAAGTTCAACCCATTCTTTATCTGGTTTAATATAAGGTTTATCAAGTAACCCAATTTTAGGAATCTCAGGAAAAAATATGGGGTTCAAAGGTTCAAATATATAAATATATCCAGGAATTGTTTCCAAAACTTCCATAAGCCAGGTTGTTCCAGATCTTGGAGAACCTGTCATTAAAATAGTCTCATGCATTCGAATCCTTTTAGTTTTCAATATAATTTTATCAAAATAAGATATAAAGGTCCATGCTTTTTGTGTATCCTTTAAATTTTTATCATCACGAACTCTTTGAGCTATATTTTCAAGTTTCATTTCAAATTACCTTGAAATAATAAATTTTTATAATCATTTTGTTTTAATAAACTCTTGAATTTGTTTTTATAATATTTAGTAACTTTTTGAATTAATCTTGCTTTCGGTATGATTAAAAGCTATTTTTAAAATATTTCTATTTGATTTTTACAAACACATTTTTTATAAAAAAAGCTACTTATCTTAACATATGTATGTCTTGATATCCTCTGATTTCAAGATAAACTGCAGCGTCAATTCCTCTAATTGTTAGATCAGCTGATACTGAAATTAAAAGCCAATCAGCAGATAATAAATTAGCAGATAAAATTTTAGAAAATGGTATAATTATTTCACTGTTTACATCTTTAATATTTCCTGCTTTAACTATTATTTCTTCTTCAATAGTTGTTTCACCAAGTAATTGCTCTTCATCTCCATGTGCAACCAACATTTTAATTGTCGTATTTCTAAGAGCAAGATCGACTTTTAATGTATTGTTCACAACAAGAGTAGCATTACTTAAAAATCCTTTTAGAGTTAGTTTTCCATCTACTTTTATAGACAACACTGTTGGATAGTCTTTTGGCAATAGAATCTCTTCTAAATCAGGGATATTAACAGTAGAAATAATTTCTATAGGTAAATTTTTCTCAAAACCTGCAATAGTAGCGCCAGCTACACCTTCCATATTTATTATAAGCTTTTTTGCATTTAATGCCTTTAAAAGCAACCAACCACTTGCATTAAGCTCCGTATATTCTTTACCTATTATTATTCCACTTGAAACATCTAAACTACCCACTTTTTCTCCAGTATCAGTTTTTATTTCAGCTAAAATATCATTTATATTAATATCAAATGGATTAGGATTATAAGCAGTGATTTCTGCTGATAAATTGATATAATCTGTTGTTATATCATCTATATTAATTTCAGCACTAATACTAGGTGCGGCAATTTCATTTAGTAAATTTTCAATAGAAGTTACAACTCCTATTTTGAGAGGAATTGTTTTTTCTATAAATAATATATTTGCCCCTACATCACCAGAAATTCTACTAATTAAACGTTCAGGGCTATGCCCATTAAATGCAATTGTTAAGTCTTCAGTAATAGTCTTATTTTTATTAGAACTGATTTTTCCACCTTCAATTAAAACATTTGCAACTTCGTAATCATCTTGTGTGGTAATTACTATATTTAAATTTCTAGCGATAATATCAAAACTATTTGGATTATAAACATTAATAATTGTATTTATAACAGCGTTTTCAGAATTTATATCCGAAACCTCAATTTCGACTAAAATATCAGGGGATTCCATCAATTGAATATTTAAAAGTAGTAGCGCTCCTATAATTAAATAAAATATAGCAACAATCACTAATAATATAATGATTTTTTTTCTCATATTCTTTCAAATAACCCTATTTTTTAATAATAATATATGAATTTGCTGATTAATATTAATTTCTATGAAAATAAATACTCATTTATATTAATAAATAATTTTAATTAATGCAAGATAAAATTTTAATTAGAAAAAATTACATTCCAGAATTAAAGAATATAAAAACAATATATAATCCTGTTTTTCAACATAAAACTAGATCTATAAATCTTAAAAATTTTTAGCTTTTAACATGGAAGCCCATTCAAATTTACTATATGGTTCTTCTTGAAAAATTCTTAAATATTCAATGGGCAATCTGTTGATTATATCCTCAAACTGTTTTTTATCATCAGTGCTTATTATTGTTGGTTTCACGTTCTTATTCTTCTTTCCTTTTATCAATATTTTCTCGTTTTTAAGTTCTAAATTAAAAAACTTAAACATCTTCTCAAGGATATTATAATCATTAAAATCCTTTGGGCAATGCATTGTGAAGCAATCATCATATTTCTTATATTTATCTAAAAATTTTATTGCTCTATTTTCAATCTCTATCCATTGTAACACATATTTTTGAAAAAGTGTGATTTCATTACTACCAATGCTTTTATAAATATCCTCATCTCCAGTAAGCGAATATCTTGAATATTTTTTCCCATTATGTCCTTTTGTGTAACTAAAAGGAATATGTAGATTACTAAAAGTAAGATGTCTATTTAATTCACTTTTTGCAGTTTTAATAGGATTTCTTACTAAATGAATAAGCTTCATATCTGGGAAAGAATCAATGGCTACATCACTAAAAGATTTCAGAAATGCATGATTTGTTTCTATGTAAACTGATGCCTTATATCTATTAATTCTATCTTTTTTCCATTTAAAAAGTCTTTTGATTTCTTTTGTATTACCCTGTTGATACCAATAAATAGATTTTCCAAACATATCTGGAAAAGGTTCATGTTTACTAATACAGTTTTTAACATTATATTTAAATAATTCAGATAGAAATTTTGTACCAGATCTTCCATTTGCTAATAAAAATATTTTTATCATGCATATCCATTTTCCATAAAGCCATATAGAATCTTTGTCATTTTTTCTCCATAAATAAAGAAGTTTTCATTTTTACATTCATATTTTTATAAATAACAAGATCTGTATCTTTCCCAAATCTGATCTATATGGTTTTGAATTTCTTTAATACTTTTATCATCTTTTTCCGGTGCAAATAAATGTCTAAAACGTCCTTGGTACTTAATCCATTCTTCAACAGGTTTTCTTTCTACTTTTTTCTCTAAAATCAGCTTACTTCTTCCATTAAATGTCATTTTTTCATTTTCATATTCATATAAAGCCCAAGCACCAGTTTCCACGGCAAGAGTACCCATTTCAACTGTTTTTTCCATACCAAAACGCCAACCTGGTGGACATGGTGCAAGAATTTCTATGTATTTTGGACCTTTGATTGCTTTTGCTTTTTTAACCTTGTTATAAAGATCCTCAGGATAACTAATACAAGCCTGCGCTACATATGGTATATGATGAGCAAGTACTATTTCTCCCATTTCTTTTCTAAACTCTCTTTTGCCTCCAACTGTGGTTGTTGTCCAAGCACCATACGGTGTTGCACCACTACGTTGTATTCCTGTGTTTGAATATATCTGATTGTTATAACAAATATAGATGAAATTAGTCCGCCGTTCAAGAGCACCTGATAAGGCTTGTATACCGATGTCATAAGTACCTCCATCACCAGCCCATGCAACAACTGTTGTGTCTGTCTTTCCTTGTTTTCTTAATGCAGCCTCCACGCCACTGGCACCAGCTGCTGCTGCTTCAAAAGCAATATTCATTGTTGGAATATTAAAAGAAGTATTAGGATGTAAACTTTCAATAACAGCAGTGCAACAAGCAGGAACAACCATCATCATATTTTTTCCAAGTGCTTTAAAAACAGTACGCATTGCCATTGTTGCTGGACAACCCGGACATGCTGCACTACCTGGTATATAATATTCTTCAACTGGTAAATCTTTAATAGGCATTTTTTACATCTCCTCTAGTCCATACCATTCGAAATCCTTTGCTTTTTTATTTATTACCTTCTTACAAATATTCTCAATATCATTGTAAGTTACGTCTTTTCCACCTAAACCAGCAATAAAACCATAAGTTTTTGCATCTGATTTTCCGTATAATGAAGATTTTACTTCAGTAAACACTACTCCTTCCATTCCTGGTGAAATATTACGATCAATAACTATTAAATCAGCTTTTTTACCAAGTTTAATTATTTCCTCTTGTGGAAATGGTCTGAATGTTCTAACTCTAGCCAAACCTACCTTAAACCCATTTTTCTGAAGATTGTCTATTGCTACTTTGCTTTCAGCACCTATTGCTCCCATAGATAGCAGAATATAATCTGGTTCTTCACACTTATAAAACTCCAATAAGTCTCCATGGAATCTTCCAAATCTTTTCTTCCAATCCTTTGCAATTTCAGGTATAAGTTTCAACGCATTATTATGGGCAACTTGCATTTCTTTTCTAACCTTTTCATATTCTCCTGGAAGAATAATATTTCCAAAAGTAATAGGATTATTTACATCAAGCTCCCATTTTGGTTTACGTTTTGGTAAAAAATCATCTATTTCTTTTTGCTTGGGAACATTAACAGGCATAGAAGTATGAGACAAAATAAATGCATTGTAACTAATCATTACAGGAAGTGATATTTTTTCATTCTCACCTAATTTAAAAGATTGAATAATTGTATCAAAAATTTCTTGATTACTGCTACAATAAAACTGGATCCATCCTGTGTCTCTTTGGGAAATGGAATCATTTTCATCAGACCAAATATTCCAACCAGGGCCAATAACACGGTTAATATTACACATAATAACAGGTAGACGAGCTAGTGCTGCCCAATGAAGCATCTCATGCATTAAAAGTAAACCATGAGAAGAAGTACCAGTAAATGTTCTTACTCCAACAGCACTGGCACCAATACAAGCAGCCATAGCAGAATGCTCACTTTCTACACAAATATACTCACCTTTGTATTCACCAGTTTCAACGTATTTAGCTATTCCTTCTACAAGTGTTGTTTGAGGCGTAATAGGATAAGCAGCTACAACATCTGGTTTAGCCATAATAGCTGCTTTTGCAGCAATATAATTACCTGTATCAATCATTATGCTCATTTTTTCTTTTCCTCCCGCTCCATTGTAATTGCTTTTACTTTGCAGACATTTGCACAAATGCCGCATCCTTTACAATAAATATAATCTATATCAACTGTGTCGTCTTTGTTTCTGATAATTGTTGCCTCAGGACAATAAATCCAGCATCGTAAACATTTTACACATTTTGATTTGTTTAAAATAGGTTTAAAAATCCTCCAGTTACCAGTTTTACCCATTGCTCCTTTAACAGGATACGAAATTGTGGTTGCAATTTTATATTTCTTCAAAAGTTCACCTCCACTTGATCATATGCTTCTTGAGTAGCTTTGATATTTTTATTAGATAATTCTCCTTTCCATTTTTCTTTAACAGTATCTTCTATTGCTTTAAGTGTAACTTTATCCAAGATTTTTGGAATCGCACCAAGAATAGGAGTATTTACAACAGGAATTCCACCAACAAGGATTTCGTTTTTCAATGCAACGCTTGTTGCATCAACAGTTGCAACTTTAAATTTTTTAGAAAAATCAAAATCATTTGGTTTTTTTCTGGTATTAATTAAAATTTTTCCATCTTCTTTTAAACCTTTTAAAACATCCACTATATCCATAATACTTTCATCAAGCACAATAACAATATCTGGAGCGTATATTTCACTACGCAAGTTAACTTCTTTTTCTGATATTCTAGCAAAGGCTCTAACTGGTGCACCACGTCGCTCGGCTCCAAAAAAAGGAAAGGCTTGAACACCTTTATTTCCATCTTTTAATGCAGCTGCTACAAGTAGGTTTGCCGCAGTTACTGCACCTTGTCCGCCTCGTCCATGAAAAACTATTTCGACTAAGTTTTTTTGCTCCAAGAAAATACACTCCCAAAACTCGGAATGAAGACGGTACATATAACTGTTTTGAATAATAAAAATAGATTATTGAACAGCTTTTACCTTTGATTCCATTTTTACATTTTTATCTCTTCTGTCATCGATTTTCAGCTCAGTGATAATTCTTTCTGCACCAGATTTTAAAACAGCGTTATGAGCATCTTCAACTGCTTTAAATAAAGTTTTTAAATCCTCAGTTTCAATAACTGTTGCCATGTCATTTGTTTTATAGTTTATATTATTTTTTTTGATTGAATCAATTGCTATTTTTACATATTTACTTAGACTTGTACCTTTACCTATTGGTGCAATACTTAATTGAGATATAATCATATTAATTCCCATATTATTAAGAAATAATTGAAATAATAGCTTTTTGGTTGTTATAAAACCAAACATTATTAAAACAGTTTTTATTTTCATCTCCACTAATTTATATGATAATAGTAAAGGGAGGATAATTAATGTCTGACAATATTAGAAATAAACTAACTATAACAAATAAAAGATTAGATGAGATAAACGCCTTTTTAAAAGATCCAAATAATAAACTAGTAAACAACCTTTTATCAGTTATTGATAAATATGGTGGACCAGAAGAAATAAATAAAAAAGCCAGAGAATCAGGTAAATTAGAAAATTTAATGAAGAAATTAAAAGAGAAAAATTCCAATTATGTTAAAGATTTAGAATGGTTGATAGAACAAAGAGATAACAGAAATTTTATTTCTATTGATGAATATCGTAAAAAAATTTTAGGTAAAAAAGCAGAAGAAATTGTTTTTAATGAAGATTTTGCCGTTACTCTTGAAATTAGTGCTTGTCAGTATTTCCCATTTTTTATGGAAGAGGCAAGAAGAGCAGTTGAAAAACAGGAACTTATGCCCGGTCGTTTCATAAGAGTTCGTTGCATGAAAGAGCAAGAAGAAGATGATGATATCTTGGCAATGGCTGCAGCTATGCAGATAATAGGTGCTAGTTGGTGTGAAACGCTTGATACAAGAGGAACAGATGGCTCTAATGTTCATCTTGGTGGACCTGAGACAATCACTGGTTATTTTGGAGGAGTAGGTGAACCTAACGAGTATCCAATTAAATGGATTGATGAATTTCTATATTATTATACAAAATATGGTATTAAACAAATTCTGAATGTTAATCCTGGAACTATATTACTTGCCTATCTTTTGCATAAAATTGGAATTGATATAGAATTCAAAATATCTGTTTACATGGGTAATGATAATCCTTATTCTGTTTTTTGGACACTTATGGCAGCTAAACTATTTTCAAGGGATGATGGCTCAACATCATTAATCGGTTTTAATTTTTCAAACTCTGTTAATAATGCAACAATTGAGCTTAGTGGTGAAATTAGAAAATCTCTTGATTTAGAAAATTATGTTAGATTCGAGCATCATATACTTGAGACCTGGAAAAGTATAGTTGTTCAACCTTATGATAGAAGAGGAGAACTTTTAGAGCTGGCTTCAAAAGTAAAAAATATCAGTGCAAAACATGAAGGCGGAGAAATTGAAATAGACTCTAAAAGAGAGCATCCAACAGATATTCTTGATTATTTCCTTCCTAAATCCGAAATAGAAGAAAAAGGTCTTATGCCGCATCTTACAAGAAATTATTTGGATAAACATGAAGCAATCAATAACACAGCCAGAGCTTTGACTGAAAAAGGATTAACTTTTATTGCAGCACCAAAACTGCATCATAGGAGGTAAATATTTATGCATTTTAAATTAGCATTCATTGGTTTTGGAACCGTTGGACAAGGACTGGTAGAAATACTCATTGAAAAAAAGCAAATGCTTGAACAAAAATATGATTTTCATTATTCTGTTGTTGCTATTTCTGATATTTTAAAAGGCTCTGTTTATGATGAAAAAGGTCTTGATCTTAAAAAAATACTGGAACTAGTTAAAAATGGTAAAAAAATTAATGAGTATCCAAATGGCAAAAAGGATATGGATAGTTTAACCACAATAAAAGTAACAAATGCTGATACAATTATTGAAATAACCTACACTGATATTAAAACAGGGGAGCCGGCAACTACTCAAATTAAAACAGCTTTAAATGCTGGAAAAAACGTTGTATCCACTAACAAAGGACCAGTTGTTAGAGAAGTTAGAGCTCTTTTAGATTTAGCAAAAAAGAAAAATGTTTTTTATGGTTTTGAAGGAGTAGTTCTTTCTGGAACTCCTGCTTTGAATCTGGCAAAATTCACTCTTGCTGGAAACAGAATAAAAGGTTTCAAAGGAATACTTAATGGTACTACTAATTATATTTTAACAAAAATGGGCGAAGGAATGTCTTATCAGGATGCGTTAAAAAAAGCCCAGGAACTAGGTTATGCGGAAGCCGATCCAACAGCTGATGTGGAAGGTTTTGATGCACTAGGTAAAGTAGTTATTTTAACTAACGTGGTACTTGAAAAAAATATAAAAATTGAAGATGTGCAAAGAAAAGGAATTACTGAAATTACTCAAAATGATATTGAAACAGCAAAGTCTGAAGGCAAAGTCTGGAAATTAATTGGTAGTGCTGAACTTCAAGAAAATGGTTCTGTAAAAGCGAGAATTTGGCCCGAAAAATTACCTTTAAGCAATCCTTTAGCAGGTGTTAGTAGTGCAACAAATGCATTAACTTATTACACGGATGAGTTGGGTGCTGTAACAATAGTCGGGCCTGGTGCAGGTAAGCGAGAAACAGGTTTTGCATTACTAATTGATTTATTAGAAATAAATAGAAAAACAACAGGTTAGTGAATACATGGTTGGTGGATACACAGGAAAAATACTAAACATTGATTTAAATAAAAAAACAACAAAAATTGAAAAAACAAATTTAAATGATGCTAGGGATTTTATTGGTGCTAAAGGACTTGGTGCAAAGATTTTAATGGACAGACTGCCAATAAAAACAGATCCACTTTCATCAAAAAATATTTTAATGTTTACAACCGGTCCTATTACTGGAACATCAGCTCAAACCTCAGGTCGTGGTACAGTTGTTACAAAATCTCCTCAAACAGGACTTTTTTTGGATTCTCATTTTGGAGGTTTTTTTGCTGCTGAGTTAAAAAAGGCAGGTTTTGATATAATAATAGTAAATGGTAAATCAGACGAACCTGTTTTATTAGTAATTAACAATGAATCAATACAATTTAAGGATGCAAGAGAAATCTGGGGTAAAGAATGTTTAGAAACCCATAATTGGTTACAAAACAAAGAAGGAAAAGTTAAAACCGCTGTAATAGGACCTGCTGGTGAAAATCTTGTGAAGTTTTCTGCAATTACTTTTGATGGGCATCGTCATGCTGGTAGAGGTGGGGCTGGTGCCGTAATGGGTTCTAAAAATTTAAAAGCAATTACAGTAACAGGTAATAATAAAATCCCTTTACATAATCCCGAAGGTTTTGCTAAAAAATCAAGGGAAGTTTTGAAACGTATTCAGGAAAATGATTTTGTTCCAATTAGAAGAAAGTTTGGTACTCCTTATTGGGTAAAAG
>Ga0209636_10002033_pt1 | contig 20477 bp, 21 predicted proteins | sample DeeMarSWOR152_54_FD_187464 | JGI IMG/M metagenome (GOLD analysis project Ga0209636, IMG submission 187464) | Marine sediment microbial communities from White Oak River estuary, North Carolina - WOR-1-52-54 (SPAdes) (version 2) | ecosystem: Environmental > Aquatic > Marine > Intertidal zone >...
AAAGAATATTCATCTCGCAAGTGCCCTTTTAAATTCTAAAGATTGAATATCATTAATGCTCGAGAAAAAAATTGAAATAAAGAATAAATTAGGGCTTCATGCTAGGGCGGCAGCTAAATTCGTCCATCTTGCTAATCGTTTCAGCTCTTCAGTAAAGATCGTTAAAGATGGGACTGAGATTGACGGCAAAAGCATTCTGGGAATTCTCACTTTAGCTGCTACCCAAGGAACCAGGATTACTTTGAAGGTTTCAGGTGGAGATGAGACTATAGCTCTCCAGGCCCTTGTCGACCTGATTAATAATAAATTTCAAGAGAAAGAGTAATTGTTTATGAATTACACCAGGCTGAGAGGAATTGGAGTTTCTCCAGGGGTAGCTATAGGTGAAGTTATCCTGACCGAACGAGTTATATTTACTTCCCGAAAGGAAAGCGTCTCTTCGCTCCAGACAGCAGAAGAGATAACTCGCTTGCGAAAGGCAATAAAAAGGACAAAAGAGCAGCTGATTCAGATAAAAAAACAGATAAAAAACAAAATGGGAGAGGAGCATTCCTTTATTTTTGAAGCCCATCTCATGATCCTTGAGGACAAATCTCTTTTGAAAAGCCTGGAGAAAATAATAAAAGAAGAGAGGGCCAAGGCTGAATGGGCTCTTTCTCAAGTCCACAAAAAATATAAAAAGGTTTTTGAATCCATTAATGATGAATATCTCAGGCAGAGAATGTCTGATGTTTCTGATGTCTTGGCAAGAATTTACAGGAGCCTGGAAGTTAAACAGCAGGTAAAAAAAGACGAGGATAAGGAAAAAATACTGGTCGCCCATGAGCTTCTCCCCTCTGAAGCGGCTTTAAAACTCAGCCAGAGAAACGTTCTGGCTGTGGCCATGGATATGGGAGGTCAGACTTCTCATACAGCTATCCTGGCTCGTTCTCTGAATATCCCAGCTGTCGTCGGCCTTCATGATATCACCAGAATCGTTAAAAACGGAGACCACCTGATCGTAGATGGAACAGATGGCGAGGTGATTATCAATCCTCCTCCTGCTATCCGCAAGGAGTTTGTCAGCAAGAAGAAAAAATATGACGACTATCGGGAAGAACTTAAAAAGACGACAAAATTGAGTTCTCTCACTTTAGATTCGATAAGATTTTTTCCCCTGGCTAATATCGAACTTCCTGAAGAGGTCAACCTCGCCTTTTCCCTGGGAGCTGAGGGCATTGGACTCTTCAGGTCAGAATTTCTCTATCTTCAACGGACTACTCTTCCCACCGAAGAAGACCATTTGTCTGTATATTCTCGCATTGCCAAAGAGGCTTATCCCTCTCCAGTCTATATCAGGACCATAGACATCGGGGGCGAGAAAGCCTTGCCCCAATTTAAGATAGAAAAAGAACCCAACCCTGCCTTGGGCTTGAGAGCCATAAGGTTTTCTTTAAGGGATAGAGATACGTTTAAAGTTCAACTCAAAGCCATTCTAAAAGCCAGTTCTCTCAAGAACGTCAGAGTCCTGATTCCGATGATAACCGAGGTTGAAGAAATAGAGGAATTCAAAATAATCTTCCGTGAAGTCAAGCAAGAACTCAGAAAAGAGAAGGTAAAATTTGACGAGAATATCCCCGTGGGAGTCATGATCGAAGTGCCGGCTGCTGCAGCTATCACAGATATATTAGTCAAAGAGGTTGATTATCTGAGCATCGGGACCAATGACCTCATTCAGTATTATTTGGCTGTTGACCGTTCTAATGAATTTGTGTCTTACTTGTTTAAGCCCCTTCATCCTTCTGTGTTAAGGCTGATTAAATTTATCATCGATACTGCCCAGAGAGAGGGAAAGGAAATCACTGTCTGTGGTGAGATGGCCGCCGAACCCCTCTCAGCAATTGTCCTGCTCGGAATTGGCTTGAGAAAATTCAGCATGAATCCGATTTTCATTCCAAGGATAAAAAAAGCCCTGCGTTCGGTAGAGTATAAGTCTGTCAAGAAAGTTGTTCAGGAGGCAATGAATCTCAAGACAGCCCAAGAAATTGAAGAGTATATCATTGAAAAAATATTGGTCAAGCACCCCAAGGCATTCCTCATGGGAGAAATAAAATAGTCCTGCCTCTAAGTTCTTCCATAGTCATCTTCAAGGCGGACAATATCTAATTCGTCGGAATCACCAATCCAAATTTCCATTACTCGGGCAGGCTGCGCTCCGAAGCAGCGCAATCGATGTGGAGCTTTGGGAGGGATAAATATTTCTTCGCCCCCATCCGGTCGCCAAACTTTATCTCCCACAGTGACTTCAAGACCTTTATCCAGGACAAGCCAAAATTCGCTTCGGTGATTATGATATTGGAGAGAGAGTGCGTTGCCAGGATTAACGGTAATGATTTTTATACTTCTGGCCGACTTATGAGGAAAGGAGCGAAATTTTCCCCATGGACGCACTTCCTCCTTGATGTTTTTTTTAAAATTGAATTCAATATCCCTCTCTGTTGTCATCAATCCTCACCAAATAGTTTATTGATTCATTGAGATTGTCTAGTTTATTTGGTGTGTTGAGTGAGAAAAATGTCTTTTAAATGATTTTTAATTTTCTGTAGCCTTTAAGAGAAGTAAACTCAACAAACTAGAATGGGACCTCATCGTCTCCTTCGCCCTCTCCAGAAGGCAGAGAACTTTCTTCTGCAGGGTAACTATCAGGAGGAGATTCTACCTCTTGTTCTTCTGCAGTGACCTCACGTTTTCCAAGGAGAACAATGGTCTGAGCAGTGATTTCCGTGGTGTATCTTTTGTTTCCCTCTTTATCTTGCCAGTTTCGTGTCCTTAGTTTCCCTTCAACATAGATTTGTCTGCCCCGGTCCAAATATTTTTCGCAGAATTCAGCCAGTTTTCCCCAGGCCACTATCCGGTGCCATTCGGTTCGGTCGTTAGTTTCATTTGTATTAGGATTGAAGATACGCTCATTGGTAGCGATAGTAAATCTCGCCACCGGCCGTTCTGTTTGAGGCAGATACCTTAGCTCCGGCTTTTGACCGATATGGCCGATGAGCATGACTCGATTTAGGCTGTTAATATCTCTCATTTTCTTGGGATAATTCCTTTATTTTTTGTTGAGCTAGTTTAGTTTCCTCTGAAAGGGGATATTTGCTTATCAAAAGCTTGAATACGGAGAGCGATTCTTCCTTTTTCCCTAGTTCTATGAGGCTCAGCCCCTTTTTCAGATAGGCAGCAGGAATTTTATCACCATGAGGATAGTTGAGAATCAAATTGTTAAATTCTTCGATGGCTTCTTCAAATTTTCCTTGACTGAAATAACACTCGCCAATCCAGTATTGAGCGTTATCGACTAGGGGACTTTCTGAAAATTGTTCCTTGTATATTTTAAAACCATCAATCGCTAACGGGAAGTTTCCTTTCAGATAATCAGAATAGGCCATGTTGTAAACTTCTTGAGGAGAAAGGGAGACAGGGGGAATTTGTTCTTTTTTTTCTGTTGGTTCTTTCTCCTGTTCTTCAATCGGTTGACTCTCTGGAGGAGCTTGTTCTTCTTCTGATTTTTCTTCTTGAGGGATTGGAGGAAGTAAGGAAGCGCTTTTTAAGACCAGGAGTTCTTCAGCTATTTTTATGAGCTGCAGGCTCATCTCTTCTAATTTCTCTATAAGAATTTGATACTGAGTAGGAACAATCTTTAGGTCTTCTTTTATAGAAGCTTGCTCTCTTTGGAAAAGCCTAAGCTGAGTGAGTACTTCCCCTAGTTGCTTTTTTATAGCCTCGATATCCTCGGTGTTATTCTTTATTTTTTCGGTGAGCTGGAGGATTTGCTGCTTAAGGATCTGAACATCTTGATAGATAAGCTCGTAGGCTTTCTTACTTTTGTCGGCTCTTGCAGAACCCACCAGCAAGAGCGCAATTAAAAATAACCTGATGAATCTTTTGAGCATAAAACCAATGTTATTTGGCGATGATTACGAATTGAGCTCTTCTGTTTTTTTGCCACGCCACTTCGTTGTGCCCCGTATCCAAGGGCTGGCTTTTTCCGTAAGAGATTATTCTTATTCTATCCTGAGAAATTCCGAGAGAGAGCAAATAATCATAGGTGCTCTTGGCTCTTTTTTCCCCAAGAGCAAGGTTATACTCTTCTGTTCCCCTTTCATCACAATGCCCTTCTATGAGAATTTTTGCACTATTAAATTTCTTTAACCAAGCTGCGTTTTCCGCTAGCGCTGGTTTGGCATCGTCGCGGATAAAATAACGATCAAAGTCGAAATGAATCATTTTTAACGGTGCTTCCCTGTTGATCTCTTCGAGAGATTTAGCCTGGAATATTTCTTCCTCTGTCAGCTCAGGTTCTTTGACTGGCGGAACCTCTTTGACTTTTTCCACCTTAGGTTGCTCTTTCACTTGAGGAGGGGGTGGAGGGGGAGCTTCCTCAACCTTTGCTCGACAGGAGACAAGAAAAAGTAAGATAATAATGCCACTTAAGCCAAAAATAGCTGCTTTTTTCATTTGACCTCCAATTTTTAATTTTTTACAAGAGTTAAATCTGAAACTCCTGCTTGGTCTTCATTTTTATATAATTAAAAATTCTCTATGTCAACATCAAATATAAGGGAATGAGATCCTTTTTTCTCTGATATTTGATAACTTCTTTCCATCACGGGGAAAAGGATTTTTCCTTTAAAGGATTACTGCCCTTCACGGGACCAGTCCGGCAACTTGTTTTCCCCTTTGGAAGTCAGACGGCGCAGGTTCACTCCATCATAATCAATGGCGTAGAGCTGAATTTGGCCAGAAAGATTGGAAGAAAAAATAAGGTGACGCCCATCAGGAGACCAACAGGGAGATTCATTCCTGGCATTGCTTTCAGTGAGTTTGATGATCTCTCGAGTACGGAGATTCAAGACATAGAGATCAAATATTTGATCTACGCGGGAGACATAGGCTATTCTATCTCCTGTCGGAGACCAAGCGGGTGCGTCATGATAATTTCCTCCAAAACTGACTCTTCGCAGGTTTGAACCTTCGGCATCCATTAGATATATCTGAGGAGTTCCGCCCCGATCAGAGCTGAATGCGATTTCACGGCTCGTAGGAGACCAGTTGGGGGCAGTATCGATAGCTTTGTTAAAAGTCAGTCTTTTCATACTTTCTCCGTTGCTGTTGGCGACATATATTTCAGCATTCCCATCTCTTGTGGAGCAAAAAGCCAATCTTTTTCCATTAGGAGAAAATGAAGGAGCGAAATTTGTTCCTTCCGTCGAGATGGGTTCAATTTTTCCTTCATAGGGATACAAAAGATACAGGCCTGCATTTATCCTTCGGTAGGAAGTGAAGGCGATCTTTTTCCCATCAGTAGACCAGGCAGGCATGTAATCTCTGGTTTTATTGAAAGTCAGGCGCGTCTGGTTATGACCATCATAATCCATCATGTAGAGTTCATCATTACCGTCTCTGTTTGAAATGAAGACAATTTTAGAGGTAAAATATGACTTCTCTCCATATATTTTTAGGATTTCATCGGCTATTCTATGAGCCATAAGGCGGTAAAGAGATTTTTCTCCTTGATATCTTTTTCCAAAGATAAAATTTTCCCCCTTGACATCATAGAGTTTTCCTTCGAAAAGAATATTATTGCCTTTTTCAATTTTGATTTCGCCCACAAAGAGGAGGGTTGCCTGAATAGACATCCAGTCCTTGAAAAATATTTGATTGGGATTCAAAGGTCTTATGTAGGAATAATAGCTTTCTGGGAGTAGCTGGAATATCCGGCTGTATTTCAAATCATCAGCCATGATTTGACGAATAGTACTGGCTGCCTCCGTAGCTTCTGCAGACGAAGCCTGGGCTTTAAATTCGGGGAGAGCGAGAGGTATGGCCGGCATTCCCTCTTTTATGGTGAGTACAACCTCTTGTTGAGAGAAGAAAAAAGACGATATTCCGAAAAAAAGAGCTGCATAGAGAAAAATTGTCTTGGCTTTCATTTGGAGTGTTCAAAGATTAAATGAATCACCAGGAATTCATCATCATATTCTTTGGGGAGAGGGGGAAAGGGAGACGATGAGTGGATGGCTCTGACTGCGGATAAATCCAATGATCTTATTCCGCTCGATTCCTCTACCTCCACGGATGAAATCTGGCCATTTTTATAAATTTTAAAGTAAACGGTGGTATGAAAGCTTCCAGAGACTCCTGGATCGACCAGCGAAGTAAACCAGTTCGCGGAGACTCTGTCCATGATGATTTGCAGGTAATAGGTAAAAGGAAAAGTAGAGAGTCCTATTTGAGAAGAGTAACCAGAGCCACCAAGCCCTGTTCCCTTGCCAACCCCGATTCTGAGACCAGCACCTGGGCCGGAACCTGGTCCTCCTTTGGATTTTCCTTTTGAGGCCTCCTCTCTTTGGGGCTGTCTGATAACTGCCTTCTTTTCTTTTTCAGGTTTTGTTTCTTTCTTCGGCTTGTCAACAGGATGGCGAAAGGATGAGGCGGGATGTTCTTGGAGTTTTTGAGGAGTTGTCAAGTCTCTCAGCGTTTCCCTCTTTTCCAGGGGAGTTTCGACTTCATTGGCTACGCTTTCACTTCCTCCGCCTCCGCCCCCCCCTGGCAGGGAAATCAAGTTGACATAGTGAATCATTCCTTTTTTGGAGGACTTGGGCAGGGAGGGTGAAACTAAAATCAACAGGAACAGGCCGAGATGAGCTATAAGAGATAAAATAACAGCTGACCGGAAAGATTTGGTGCTGTCCATCCTCTTCATTTCCCCTTTTTCTCCTTGACTTCTAGAGGTTCTGTGATTAAGCCAATAACCTCCACATTTGCTTTTTTGGCAATATCCAAAATGCTCATCACGAAACCATAGGGAAGGTCTTTATCTGCTCGGATGAAGACGATTCGCTTTTCTCTTCCGTAAAAATATTCCTTCAGTTTTCCTTCGAGGAGATGAATATTGATTATGGCTTCTTCCATATGGATGTATCGATCGCTGGAGATGGTGAGGATCAATCCCTCCTCAGCTGGAGCAGAATCCGTTTCCGCTTGAGGAAGGTTGATGCCGATTCCTGATTTCATCATCGGGGCGGTGACCATAAAAATAACCAAGAGAACAAGCATGACATCAACAAAGGGAGTCACATTGATTTCGGATAGGGAGGTCCCTATTTGTCTTTTGGCAATCTGGTGAGTTTTAAGAGCCATAAAGCCTTTCTGCAATGTTTAAAAATTCTAAAGTAAAATCCTCCATCTCTGTTATCTTATCTTTGATTCGGTGGAGGTAATAATTGTAGGCGATAACTGCTGGAACGGCAGCAAAAAGGCCAGCTGCGGTGGCGATGAGGGCTTCAGCAATTCCAGGTGCAACAGTGACCAGACTGGCAGACCTGATAATGCCGATTCTTTGGAAGGAATCCATTATTCCCCAGACGGTTCCGAATAGTCCAATAAAGGGAGTGACACTTCCTGTAGTGGCTAAAAAACTCATCATGCTCTCTAATTTTGAGACTTCTTTATTGGCGGCTTTAACTAAAGCTCGGTTTATCCTTTCGAGTTTTGCAGGAGTCAAGCTGGTCTGGGGATTGGACTTGGTGAAGTAGGAAAGCTCTTTGAATCCCGATTCAAACAATGAAGTCAGGGGACTGGCTCGATATTTCCTTGCGGCTTCATTCACATCGCCTAAGTTTCTGCTTCTTCTGAATACCGACAAAAATTTCATCGAGTGAGAAGAAGCCTTTTTCAGCGTTTTTCTCTTAAAAAAAATCACAGCCCAGGAAAAGATAGAAAAGAAGGCTAAGACAATAATGACCAATTGAACAACAAAACTGGCTTCTAGGATGAGTTTTAGAAAATCCATCTTTCCTCTCAAAAAATTAGCATATGCCAGGGTTAAAGTCAAATTGGCAATGGCTTGGGCAAGCCTTTCCAAATCCGTGATAAGAACAGGTCTTTGGGAATGGCTTTGCTCCGTTCAGATTTTTAACGCCATTCTCCTTCCGGCCTTCTCGGCGGCTGCGTAACTCGCTTCGTTCAAACATACTCGCCGGTCGACTGTCGTCGACTTCCCTCGAAGACCGAAATCCGAAGGCTAAACCTGAAAAGTCGCTTCCTCCATTCCCAAAGACCTTGTGAGGTGGAAATTATCGGTATCACGGATTTTAAAATGCTTTCATGGCTTGTTTCCCAGAGGGGATTGATTGACAAAATCGACCTGAAGTAATAGATTTGAAATCCAAAGGGTTGGCTGAGAAAAATGAGAAGTTCAATCATAAGAGAAAGAGCTTTTCAGCCAGCTCAGGTCTTGGCCATCAGTTTTATCCTCACTATTTTAGTCGGAACACTGCTCCTGCTTTTGCCATTCAGCACAAAATCAGGCCATATTTCTGTGATCGATGCCCTGTTCACTTCGACTTCTGCAGTCTGTGTAACAGGGCTTGTGGTCCAGGATACACCCACCTATTTCAACCCTGCAGGTCAAGTGATTATCCTGATTTTGTTCCAGCTCGGCGGCCTAGGGATCATGACTTTCTCGACTCTTTTTCTTCTGGCCGCTGGGAAGAGAATTTCCATCAAAGATAAAATTATGGTTCAGGAAGGTTTTCATCCTGCTGCGCCTAAGGATTTTAAATCTTTGATTTTGAATATATTTTACTTTACGCTTCTTATTGAATTTGCTGGCACCCTTGCTCTTTTCTTTCGCTTCGTGAGATATTATTCCTGGGGTAGAGCTCTTTATCTTTCGTTTTTTCATGCTGTTTCTGGCTTTTGCAACGCCGGATTTTCTCTTTTCAGCGACAGCTTTGTTTCTTACAAAAGAGATCTCTGGGTGAATATAACGCTCATCTCCTTGATTGTCTTGGGAGGATTAGGATTTTTGGTGCTTCAGGAAGGCAAGGAAAGCTTGGTTAATTTATTCAAGAAAAAGAAAAGGCGCCCCACTCTCCATACTAAATTGGTGCTGGTGGCGACTTTAATCCTTATTGTTTTCTCTTTTATCCTCTTTTATCTGATAGAAGAGAATAACTCTCTAAAGACATTTAACACTAAGGAAAAAATACTTTCTTCCATCTTCCAAGTCGTGACTCCCCGCACAGCAGGATTCAATACCCTAGACTTGAGTTATTTGAGTTCTTCCGCCGTTTTTCTTTTGATACTGCTCATGTTCGTAGGTGCTTCTCCCGGCTCCACAGGAGGAGGCGTCAAGACTAGCACTATGGGAGTGATATTTGCCTTCCTGAAATCCAAGATTACCGCTCGAGAGTCGGTTAGCATTTTTTATAGAACCCTCCCTCCTCCCCTTTTGACAAGGGCCTTTACGGTCATTTCTTTGAGCCTTACCGTTATTTTTCTCTCATCCTTTATTCTTTTTATGAGCGAGCCTGGAGCAAACATGCGAGAGGTCCTTTTTGAGGTTTTTTCTGCCTTCAGTACTGTCGGCCTTTCTCTGGGCATCACTCCGAAATTGAGCGCTCTCGGTAAGCTCGTAATCATCTTAACTATGTATGTAGGAAGGATCGGTCCCTTGACTTTGCTTTATACCTTCAGCCGTCCCAGAGCTCTGGGCAGATATGAATATGTTGAAGAATCTGTCATGATAGGATAGAATCGGAGAGATGGAGCGCTCATGAAATTTGCAGTGATCGGACTCGGAAGTTTCGGATCCAACGTGGCTAAGACACTGAGCGATAAAAGAAACGAGGTCTTAGTCATAGACAAAGACAAAGAAAAAGTCGAAGGTGTTAAAGGTTTTGTTTCTCATGCTGTGTATATGGATTCTGCCAATAAGGAAAATTTACAGGCCTTAGGGCTTCAAGAAATGGATGTCATTGTGGTGAGCTTGGGACCAGATATGGAGTCCAGCATTCTAACGGTGTTATTCTTGCACGAGATAGGAGCCAAACGGATAGTGGCCAAAGCCCTGACAGAAGACCATGCCAAGATATTGGAGGCAGTGGGAGCGACTGAGGTGATTTATCCGGAGAAAGACATGGCCATAAAGACAGCTCTAAGGTTGAATTCACCAAATATATTGGAATATCTTCCTCTCATTTCTGGCATCAGTATTCAGGAGATTGCTCCTCCGGAAAAGTTTATAGGCAAGAATTTGAAAGAGCTTGACTTGAGGAACAAATATGGCATCCAAGTTATCGCTATTAAAGAGGTCATTACAGAGAAGACGACTTTTGTTCCCAAAGCTGATTTTGTTATCAAAGACAGCGATATTTTAATCGTCATGGGGGAAGAAAAGCAGCTCGCCAAGATCATTTCTCTCTAAAATAGAACCGTCTCCAATTTTACAATTCTAATTTTTCTTAGATTAAATTCTTCAAGATTTCCATGGCAACCTGTTTAGACTGTTTGCCGCTTTCTTTGGTCGGACCCACGCAGGAAGGGCATCCTTCTTCACAAGGACAGACCTCGATGGTCTTCAGGCATTGTTCAAGGAGGGATTTTTCAAGCTCAAAAAGGGCAGGACTCAGACCGATTCCTCCTGGATAGTTGTCATAGATAAAGATATTGGGCTCAAATTCTTCCGAAGAGAAGATAGCTGCCTTTTCTTCATCAGGAATCTTGAAAGGCATGTCTCGAGGAGCGACTGACTTTCCGGTCGAGTTGTCTCCGATGGATACACCAACATCATGGAGGTCACACATCATGAATAACGGGGAGACATGATGGAGAAGGTAAGCCAAACCGAATAATCCATTTATTTTCTGTTCTGGAGTAAAAGGAAGCAACTGGATAACATGAGCAGGAATAGTGAGCCAGTAAGCCGTGGTGTGCATCTCGTTTTGAGGGAGGCTTAATTTTCCCGCTCCAACATTCTCCATGGTGTGGAATTTGATTTTCTTAAAACCCACCACCTGGGTGGCAAGGTGAACTTCTCCATGAGAGATATCGCATTTTTCCAGCTTTTTTTGGTCAAATACATCCAGAATTTTAACTTTAGTGTAGTCAATTGCGTCAGTAAAATAATCGACGTCTGTTTTTTTAACTTGGGCTTTTCTCTGGGTATAATCGAGGTTTTCAACAAAATACTGCTCCCCCTCACAGATATAGATGGCTTTAGGATGGAGAGTAGTTAGAGCCGAGGAGAAATCCACTTCAGCTATAGCCTTTGATTTGGCGCTGGTATCGACAACCACAAAATTATCGGAGCTTATACTCCTGAGGCTGACCCCATCGGCCGGGTAGGCATCCGAGGTCCAGAACCATTTGTCTTTGGAGTGATGAATGAGTTTTTCTTTTTCTAGAAATTCGAGGATTTCAGCTATATCAGCTCCACCAAACTTCTCTCCATCCTTGAAAGGCAGCTCGAAAGATGAGCACTCCACATGGCTAACCAGAATGGAGAGATTATCCGGGTTTATCAAAGCTCTCTCAGGACTTTTGGAAAAGAAGTAATCCGGATGGTTGATGATAAATTGATCAAGAGGAGAGCTGGAAGCCACTAGCACCGCAGCGGATTTGCCTGTTTTTCGGCCTGCCCGTCCAGCTCTCTGCCAGGTGCTGGAGATAGAACCAGGATAGCCAGCCAGCACAGCCACATCCAGGCTTCCAATGTCTATGCCTAATTCTAAGGCATTTGTAGAGACGACACCAAGGATTTCTCCTTCCCTTAAACCCTTTTCGATTTCTCTCCTTTTTAAGGGGAGATAGCCTCCTCTGTAGCCTCGGATGAGGCCTTCATCCTTGATGGTTTTTTCGATATCCTCTTTGAGATAGGTGAGCAAGACTTCAGTGATGAGACGACTCTGAGCAAAGACGATAGTCTGCAGCTTATTACCCAGAAAAAGAGAGGCGACCCGGCGTGCCTCATTGACATAAGAGCGGCGGATACCCAAGAATCGATTGACGACAGGGGGTGTGTAGAAGATAAAAAATTTTTCCCCCTGGGGAGCTCCGTTGTTGTCGACGAGAGTGATCGGAGCTTCGATCATTTTTTCTGCCATTTCTAAAGGATTGGCGATGGTCGCAGTCGAGAGGATGAATTGGGGATGAGAGCCATAGAAAGAAGCGATTCTCTTGAGCCTTCTTAAAACATTAGCCAGGTGGCTGCCAAAGATGCCCCGATAGTTATGAAGCTCATCGATGACAATGTATTTTAAATTTTCGAAGAGTTTTATCCATTTGGTATGGTGAGGAAGGATTCCAGTATGGAGCATATCAGGATTGGTCAAGATGATATGGCCGCGGGCTCTTATGGCTTTCCTGGCATCCCGGGGAGTATCACCGTCATAAGTGAAAATCCTGATTTCTTCAGGGAGGCGCTTTATGATATTGTCGAGCTCTGCTCTTTGGTCCTGGGAGAGGGCCTTGGTCGGAAACAGGTAGATCGCCCGAGAAGAAGGATTTTGCAGGATTTCATGGAGGACCGGTAGATTGTAGCAGAGTGTTTTTCCTGAAGCTGTGGGTGTAACGACAGCAATATTTTTTCCTTCTTTCAAAGCCTGCCAGGAGGAACGCTGGTGGGAATAGAGGTTGGGGAAGCCTTTTTCTTGGAGAGCTTCCAGGAGAGCAGGGTGAATGTCGGAAGGATAATCCTGGTATTGGCCTTCTTGGGCTGGAAGGTGCTTTATGGCCCGGATGGAGTCGTGTTTAAGGCCGAGTTTTCTTAAGTGCTCCAGGGATTTCAATAGATTTTCTTCTCGAGTCATTTCTTGACCTATTGCCCTATATTAACAAAAAGAAGTCGTAGATGCTAGACTGGTCAATGGAAGCATTTTTTTCCGTGATATCATACGACTTCAGGTAATGGTTTTGAGAATGGTTTTGCTCCCTTCAGATTCTTAACGCCATTCCCTCACCGCTCTTCTCAGCGGCTGCGGAACTGCGCCTGTTTGCTTGAGGCACACTGGAAGGATTCCCTCTGTTCAAATCTGATCCCACTTCCTTTCCTAAGCTGTGCTCAATACATCCTCGCCGCCTGACTCCGTCAGGTTCCTTCGAAGGGCAGTGAGGCAAGGCTGAATCTTCAATGGTCGCTTCAACCATTCCCAAAACCATTACCTATCACGGGAAAAAGATGCTAGACCAGCTGGTCTGATCCCCTCATTCTTGTCTAATTGTAGATAAAAGGATAAAATTTATAGTCATTAGGTTAGAAGGTAATCATGTTTGATGAAATAAAAGTAAAAGGCGCGGCTCAGCATAATCTCAAGAAGATAGATATCAACCTACCCCGCAATAAGCTGATTGTGGTAACCGGACCCAGCGGGTCAGGAAAGTCTTCCCTTGCTTTTGAAACCCTTTTTGCCGAAGGCCAAAGACGTTACATAGAATGTCTCTCTGCTTATGCCCGCCAGTACATTGAACAGATGGAAAAGCCGGAAGTGGAATCCATCGAGGGTATATCTCCTAGCATTTCTATCGACCAAAAAACGATTTCCTCCAATCCCCGTTCAACAGTAGGCACGGTCACAGAGATTCATGATTTTCTTCGCCTCCTTTTTGCACGAGTGGGAATACCTCATTGTCCTCGATGTGGGAGGGAAGTTAGCTCGCAAACCTCTGTCCAGATACTGGAAAGAATCTTTGATTCTTTTTCTGGCCAGAAAGTCAAGATTTTTTCTCCGCTGGTCAGAGGAAGGAAGGGAGAATATCACCGTCTCTTTGAGAGATTGAGCAAAAAGGGCTTTCTTCGTGTCCGGGTGGACGGCGAGGTGAGAGATTTGGAGGAAGCCCTTTCTCTGGAGAAGACAAAAAAGCACAATATTGAGGTTTTGATCGATGAGATAAAAATTTCCAGGAATTCCAAAGAAAGGCTTAGAGAAGCTATAGAAAGGGGCTTGGAAATGGCTGAGGGAGATTTGCTGCTGCTCAGGGAAGACGGGAAAGAGGTCTATTATTCTTTGAAACTGCTCTGTCCTTATTGTGAGATCAGCCTGCCAGAGCTTGAACCGCGGAGTTTTTCCTTCAACAGTCCTTATGGAGCATGCCCTGAATGCCATGGGCTCGGTTTTCAGACAGTCACCAATGAATGGGGCGAGGTGGAGCTGACAGATGAAGTTTGTCCTATTTGTCAGGGGAGTAGGCTGAAGAAGGAAAGTCTCGCCGTCACGGTCGGCGACAGTAACCTTTACCAGTTGAGTTCTCTTCCTATTGATCGTTTGATCGAAAAGCTTTCCTCTTTAAGGTTTTTTGGGAATCAGGAGATTATAGCTTCGGGCATCTTGAAGGAGATTATTTCCCGGCTTGAAGTCATGATTCAATTAGGACTTCCCTACCTCCATCTCAATCGGACGACAGCCTCTCTCTCTGGGGGGGAAGCCCAGCGTGTCCGCCTAGCCGCTCAGGTTGGCTCTCGTCTGAGAGGTGTTCTTTACGTTCTGGATGAGCCAACCATAGGTCTCCATCAAAGGGATAACGGTAAGCTTATCTCTTTGTTAAGGGACATCCGAGACCAGGGAAATTCCATTGTCGTGGTCGAACATGATGAGCAGACTATTCGTTCAGCTGATTATATTCTTGATTTAGGGCCGGAAGCAGGAGAAAGGGGGGGCTATAAAGTCACTGAAGGGCCTCTATCCCAAGTTCTAAATTCTCCCGTCTCTCTTACCTCCCAGTATTTGAGGCAGGAAAAGAAAATCCCTGTGCCTGGAAGGAGGAGAAAGATTAAAGGCTGGATTAGGATTTTGAAAGCCAGGGAGCACAATTTGAAGAATATCGATGTCCAGATTCCTCTTTCTGTGATGACTGCTGTTACTGGGGTTTCAGGTTCTGGGAAGAGTACCCTTGTCTATGATATTCTCTACCGGGGGCTTCAAAAAATACTCTACCAGGCTAAGCAGAGAGTCGGTAAACATCAGCGAATTTTAGGAGTCGAACAGATTGACAAGGTCATCTCCGTAGACCAGAAACCCATCGGCCGGACACCTCGTTCTAATCCTGCCACCTATACCGGACTCTTCACACCTTTAAGGCAGCTTTTTGCTCATACTTCAGAGTCGAAGATGAGGGGATATTCATCCAGCCGTTTCAGCTTCAACCTCCAGGGAGGCCGTTGTGAAGAATGTCAAGGAGCTGGAGCTAAGAAAATTGAGATGCATTTTCTTCCCGATGTTTTTGTGATCTGCGACCGTTGCCAAGGAAAGCGCTATAACAAAGAAACTCTCTCTGTCCGCTATAAAGGGAAAAATATTGCCGATTATCTGTCTATGACTGTGGATGAGGCTTATGAATACTTGAAGGCTCATCCTGTGCTCAAAAGGAAATTGGCCGTTCTGAAGAAAGTGGGCTTGGGTTACATCAGGCTTGGCCAGCCTGCCCCAACTCTCTCAGGGGGAGAAGCCCAGAGAATCAAGTTGACTAAGGAGTTAGGTCGAAAAAGCACTGGCAGAACTCTTTTTCTTCTTGACGAACCTACCACTGGGCTTCATTTTGATGATGTTCGCAAGCTCCTGGAACTTCTGGCTGAGTTGGTCAAAAGGGGCAACACGGTCATCATTATTGAGCACCATCTTGAAGTTATTAAATTTTCAGATTATATTATAGATTTGGGGCCTGAGGGGGGTGAAGAAGGAGGTTGGATTGTGGCCCAGGGGAGCCCAGAAGAGGTGGCAGAGGTAAAGAATTCCTACACTGGAAAATTTTTAAAGAAGGTTTTGGCAGGAGAAAAGGTTTTTAATTAAGCATGGCTTTTCAGGACATTTCAGGAAATTTACGGGTAAAAGAGATCCTTAAAAAGGCTCTGCAGAAGAGAAGAATTCCCAACTCTTTGCTTTTTTCCGGCCCTGAAGGAGTCGGGAAGAGAGAGATGGCATTGGTTTTGGCAAAGGCCTTGAACTGCCAGCAGATGGAGGACGATGCCTGTGAGGTATGTTCTTCATGCCTGGCGATTTCCGGGAGAAAGTTCCCTGACGTGATGAGTATTTCTCCTGAAGGGAATGTCATTAAAATCGAACACATCAGGCTTTTAAAGAGGGTAGCTTACCTCAAGCCTATGGTGGGGAAAAAGAGAGTTTTTATCGTGATCGAAGCGGAAAAGATGACCGAGGAGGCAGCCAATTCTTTCCTAAAAATTTTGGAGGAACCTCCCTCTTTCTCCCATATCATTCTAGTTACTCATAATCCCTATTTGATTCTGCCGACCATAAAGTCTCGTTGCCAGATTTTGAGTTTTTCTCTTGTTTCCAGGGAAGAAATGGAAAAAATACTCACTGAAAGGGGATATGAGAAAGAACAAGCCAAGCTGATTCCCTTGCTTGTTCGGGGAAATCTCGAACAGGCTTTGAACATAGAATGGAAAGAAATTCAAAGCAAGAGAAAAATTGCCTGGGAATTGTTTTTATCTCTGCTTAAAAAAAAGGATGTTTCTGGTTTTATAAGGAATTATACTTCTTCCAAAAAAAGTTTTATCAAAGAGGAGTTAGAGGAGATTTTAGAATTTTTTTCTTCTTTCTGCCGCGACTTCATTCTGATCCGGGAAAATGGAGACTTTTCTTACCTCTTAAATCCTGACTTCAGAGTTGAGTTTCAAGAGGAGGCGAAGTTTTTGAGCTTAGACCAGTTGTTGGAGTACTTGCGTCAGATAGATTTTACTCTTTCTGCGCTGGGTAAAAATTTAAACCTAAACCTCCTCGTCAGTTCATTTTTTTCAAATTTCATGGGAAGGGAATATGTCTGAAATTATTTCTGTGCTTTCTGAGCGATCGGGAAAAATTATCAGAGCTAAAGCAGGAGAAGAGAAGATCATGAGGGGTGATGTATGCCTCATCGAGTCGGAGTTCGGAGGTGATTTGGCTGTTGCCGTTGATGTGTCCAGCGAGATCTGCAATCATCATAAATCTTCCAAGAATGCCGTTAAAGTTATCCGTAAGGCTACCGAAGAGGATAGAAAGAAGTTTAAGTGGCTCAAAGAAAAAGAGGTAAAAGCCTTTGATTTTTGTTTGAAAAGGATCAAGGCTCGAAAACTGCCGATGAAACTGGTCCGGGTGCAGTATTTCTTTAACGAGAAAAAGGGAATATTTTATTACACCGCTGATGGGAGGATCGATTTTAGGCAGCTGGTGAAGGATTTGGCCAAAGAGTTCAAGATGAGAATTGAAATGCGCCAAGTTGGCGTGAGGGATGAGGCAAAAATGGTTGGGGGGCTAGGGGTTTGTGGTCGTCCTCTCTGTTGTTTTAGCTTTATGAAGACTTTTGAGCCGGTCACTATCCAGAAGGCAAAAAAGCAACAGATAGTCATCAACCCTACGAAAATCTCGGGTTTGTGCGGTCGACTGATGTGCTGTCTTGCCTTTGAAGAAGAAAGCCGAGGCCGCATGTATGCAGAAGAAGAAAAGATAGAAGAAGATTAGAAATTAGGATAGATTTTTTGGGGTGCTATTTACATGAAGTGATTTTGAACTGGACTTTAGGGGAGACAGCGAGCAGAATTCCCTGGGGGGAGAATGCTTTGACTTGCCAAGAGTATTTTCGGCTGGCTTCCATGCGATTCTTGACATCTTCAGGCAAAGAAATTGTGTTTTCTTTGGTGGTATTTGTCCAGAAGGGTTGATGGTTAAAGTAAATGGAGATTTTGTACTCCACATCATTTCCCAATGGGGCCCACATAAATTGAGAAGGTACTGTTTTGATATCTATAACAGGTGAGATAAGACTTATAGATTCTCCTCTAATTCTTTCTTCTTTGTCGAGGTCTAAGAAGAACGGGGGCTGTGGAGTTTTCTTAAGTAGAGGAACAACATTCAAAAGGACTATAAGAACCAATGCCACTGACACCGCGGCATAGGCCCATTGTCTGGGTGTGAGGAAAGAGAGAATTTTTTCGATGAAGAGCACTTCCTTTTTCTCCTCTTGTCTTTCTTCATCCGCAAAAATCATCTGGCCTTTGTTTTTGACCACGTTCATGAGTTCTTCTCTTCCCACCATTTTTTCGAAACAGCGCTGGCAATTGAAGTAGTGTTCTTCGAAGTTTTCTCTCTCTTCCCTTTCTAATTTATTTAGTAAGTAGCTATCGATTAAATCGTCAAATTTGCATTTTTTCATTATTATCCTCTGTTCCTTTTTTCACTAATTTTAGTCGAATGAAGTCGGAATAAACTGAAAAAAAATCATTTTTTTATTAGTTTCCTTAAAAGTTTTTGAGCATAATCAACCCGTTCACTCACTCTTCGGGTAGAAATACCGAGCTTTTCAGCAACTTCGTTCCGGGAGAGGCCTTTATAGTAATATAAATGAAGAACCTTCCTGTATTTCGGTTTCAGCTTCTTTATGGCTTCAGCCAGCTTTTCAGCCCTCTCTTTATTTTCAAATTCTTGTTCAGGGGCTGGGAAGGTTTTCGGCTCTGGAAAGTGCTTCAATGTTTTGCTTTTCTGCCTGATATAATCGACTATGCGGCGGCTGGAGATGGTATAAATAAATGTTCCTATAGACGATTCCCCCCTGAATTCTCTCTTTTTTATCTTTTCTATCACATTGGTGATAATTTCATTAACTACATCTTCCCAGTCAGGATTTTGGTGACCAAGGTATTTTCTAATTCTAAAACTGAGGATAGGTCTGTATTTGACGATGATTTCATCTAGATCGAGTTTTTCCTTCATTTTGTTCTGCTAGAATCATACATGGGCATCGAAGTTTATTGACCTTCTTCTAGATCTAACTCCAGAGAACATTGATTTTTTTTTCGGCAGTTAAGCGCATTTTTATCTCTTCTTGAGAAGCAGAGCAGAAAAATCCACTAATCCAATCATAATGTATATAAAATTAAATAGACAAATAAATAGTCTTTAGGGATGATTTTCAAGGTGATTTTTTCTCATCTTTTAAGATTAATCAATAAATTATCATTTCATTTGTCTCTTTTATTTATTTTATAGTTTTTCTCTTCTTTCCCTTCAATTCAATCTGTTTTGCCTGACTTTTAGTGAAGTATTCAAACGGCATTCCAGATTTGGCTAGGTGCAGATATGAATTAAGCTGCGAGCAGTATTGATAACTCTTGGAGCAGACTTACATCGGAATTTAAAGAAATATCAGGGACGGTTCTATTTTTTCTAAAAGAAAAAAAATATTTTTATGAGACTATGAAAAAATAGTGAAAAAATAAAACCTTTCCCTTTTTGTGATTTAAGGTCCTTCTCGAGTGGAAATTAATTGAGGCAAAATTTGTCTAAGGCATGACACATTTTGTCTTTTTGACAATAATTGTCAGAATAGTTTTCAATTTTCGCCAAATTGAAGCGACTAAATCTTTTGCCCAGGAAAATGATGCGCATCGAGAAGGAAAAAAAACGATTCGAACAACAAACCACTCATAATCTGACTTACCACTATCCTGCATACTCAGCTACTTCTTCTTCAGGATTCTTATTCCAGTTGTCAGGGTGCTTTTAGAGAGGAAATTAGCTATGGTCATTCAACAAATCAGGGAAGGTAGCATGGACTTCCTTATGCTAAGGCATGAAGGAGATTTTTTTGGTTTTATTGAGAGGCTATTGAAAGATAAAGGCTTTAAAGTCCTAGAGACTTCTGTTTGTGGATTGAGACAAGAGAAAAATAGAAACCCCTTCGCCTTAAGTTTTTCAGGATAAAGCTAAGATGTTTAGCAATACAGAAAAAGAGAATAGGAAAGCTTTGGTCATTGAGGATGAGGAAGGAGCGAGAAGCTTCTTCTATCCGAATCTCGTTGTGATCGAAAGGGAAAGCTTTTTTCCTTGGAATAAAAGGCAAGAATTCGGTTTAATAAGCAGCGAGTATAGCAGCTCATCAGATCCAAGCTCGAATTTTCATTCTGCTCCTAAGATCGCATCTGCAAAAAGAGTTTTGAGGGACTTGAATCAGCGCTACACGAGTCTCTTTTTAGGCAAGGGTTACAGTCTTGACGAGATTTTATCGGAAGAGCGGAGCTTTCTCAATTCCAATCTTCTTTATTTCATCGCCGTCACGGATAGAAATGAGGATACGCTCTATCACTCCCAGATGGTCGCCAGGTACACGCTCCTGTTGTCGAAAGCCCTGGGGGTTGATGATAAAGAGTTTCTAACATCTATCGAGAGAGGAGCTTTGCTCCACGACATTGGGAAAATAGGAATTCCAGAGGGCATTCTGAGAAAACCTGGTCCTTTAACAGAGGACGAGAAGGAGATTATTAAGAGTCATCCCTTTTTAGGCTACGAGATGATAAAAGAGTTCGATTTCCTGAAAAAAGCTGCTCAAGTTGTTTTGTACCATCATGAACACTATGATGGAAGCGGCTATCCTTATGGCCTAGTTGGAGAGGAAATACCTATCGAAGCAAGGATATTCACCTTAGCTGACACTTTCGATGCTTTAACTTCTGATAGGCCCTACCGGAAAGGAAAGAGTTTTGATGAAGCGTTAGTAGAGATAGAGAAAAACTGCGGGAGTCAGTTTGATCCTCTCCTGGCAGATATTTTCCTTTCTCTTCCTTTAGAAAAGTTGGAGCAACTCAAAGAGGAAACTTATAGATATCTCTCTCCTCGCTTAGTCCACTGAACCCTGCCCACACCTTTTCTTGAAATGAAAATCCTTTTCTTCTC
>Ga0209636_10002034_pt1 | contig 20476 bp, 18 predicted proteins | sample DeeMarSWOR152_54_FD_187464 | JGI IMG/M metagenome (GOLD analysis project Ga0209636, IMG submission 187464) | Marine sediment microbial communities from White Oak River estuary, North Carolina - WOR-1-52-54 (SPAdes) (version 2) | ecosystem: Environmental > Aquatic > Marine > Intertidal zone >...
ACCCGGAGCTTTTCCCGCATCTGAACGATCAAATCGTTAATGGCATCGGCCATGATGGGATCGAGGCCGGTGGTGGGCTCATCATACAGGAGTATTTCGGGTTCCATGGCAATGGCCCTGGCAAGGCTCACCCTCTTCCTCATCCCTCCGCTCAACTCCGACGGCATGAGGTCTTCCACATGCCTCAATCCCAAAATTCTCAGCTTCTCAATGGCTATCGCCTTTATCTCCTCATCCCTGAGGGTCGTGTGCTGCTTCAAGCCGAAACCGACATTTTCCCAGACCGGCAGCGAATCAAACAGGGCCCCGGCCTGAAAGAGCATGCCGAATTTCTTTCTGATCTCATTGAGTGACTTGTCGCTCAAGGATGTGATGTCTTGCCCATCGACCCGTATGCTTCCGCTATCTGGCCTGATGAGCCCGATAATGCACTTAATCAGGACGCTCTTTCCCACCCCGCTTCCCCCGATCACCACCATGCTCTCACCTTTTCTCACCGCCAAATTCACCCCTCGGAGGACGTGGTTGTTGTCAAAAGACTTATAAAGATCCACCACTTCGATCTTGACGGGTAAATCCTCGGCCATAGATCCCCTGGTGGCAAAGGCCCGTGGGCTCAAAATAAGAGGGCCGTTATGAAGTAGTTGGATATGAGGATGAGCAAACAGGAGAGGACGACGGCCTTCGTGGTCGCCTTTCCCACCCCCTCAGCTCCCCCCTCCGTATAGAAGCCCTCGTAACAGCTGATGGTGGCCATGATCATGCCGAAGACACACGCCTTCAAAAGGCCGCTGTAGATGTCGTTCAGTTCCAGATAGTCCCACGTCCTTCTGACATATATGGTGGGGTTTGTCCCCAGAACCTTCACGCTCACGAAGTAACCCCCCATGATGCCGATGATGTCCGCAAATACAACGAGAATGGGGACCATGATCAGTGAGGCAAGGAATCGGGGTACGACCAGATATTTTACGGGATTTGTGGCAAGCGTATAGAGGGCATCGATCTGCTCCGTCACGCGCATGGTCCCCAATTCCGCGGCCATTGCCGATCCAACCCGTCCCGAGACCATCAACCCCGTGAGAACCGGCCCCAGTTCCCTGGTCACCGATAGGGCTACCACTGTACCCACGAGGGTCTCCGCATGAAACCGCTTGAATCCCGTGAAACTCTGCAGGGCCAGCACCATTCCCGTAAAGGCGGCAGTAATGACCACCACGGGAATGGAGCGAACGCCGATCTCCTCCATTTGACGGAATGCCTCCCGCGCATCGAGCGGTGGGCGGAAGATCAGAACAATGGTCTGCCCGAAGAGAATGGCGATTTTTCCCGATTCTCGGAGGAAACGAATGAAATGAGCTCCTACATAACTGAAAATCGACGTCATCGGCAGTCCCGCTTTCCCATCTCCCGTCTCACATAGACTTCGCCCGCCACGGGCTTCCCGGATCGCATAAATACGCGGGGGACCCGCTTTCCAACCATGCAGAGGATCTCGTAGGAAACGGTCCCTATTTTCTCCGCTATCTCCTCAGTCGTTATTTCCTCCCCTCCCTGCCTTCCCATCAAGACCACTTCGTCTCCGACGGAGGCACCCTCCACGTCCGTTGCGTCAACCATTGTCAGATCCATGCAGATTCTCCCGATTACGGGTACCCGCTTCCCCCTCAAGAGGACCTCTCCCCTGTTAGAAAGGAGCCGGTTGTAACCATCCCCGTATCCTATGGGCAGGGTGGCGATAACGCTTTGCCTTTGCGTAATGTGCGTCCCCCCGTAGCTAATCCTCGCTCCCGGGGGGACCGTTTTTAAGAAGCCGATCGCCGTTCTCAGCCGCATAACCGGTTTCAATGCGATGCGATGGAGATATTCCCTGCCGGGGTAACAACCATAGAGCACAATTCCCGGGCGCACGAGGTTGAACCTCGCATCGGGGAAATCGATTATGGGAGCGCTGCTGCTGATGTGCCAGTAATTCGGTTCAATTCCCTGATCGCGGCAGAGATCCGCGACCTCTCTGAATGCCTTTAGTTGCGCCCGGGTGTACCCCTCATCGGCCATGGAGAGATGGGATGCAACCCCGTCGACCACGAGATGAGGAAAACCCTTTATTTCCTCGATGAACTTCCGTGCACCTGCAACGGCAACCCCCAACCGGCCCATTCCCGTATCGAACTTGAGGTGAACCTTTACCCGCCTGTTTCGCCTCTTGGCATGATTGGAAAGGTATTTTCCCGTCTCCCCGTCGAAGACCATGGGAATGAGGTTGTATTCAATGACTTTCTCGATCTCCTCCTCGCATATTCCGGACAGAACCAGGATGGGCTTTTTCACGCCTCCATCCCTCAGCTCGACGCCTTCATCGGCAATGGCAATCCCGAGCAGATCCGCCCCCAATCGCTCCAATTCCCTAGCAATAAAGACCGCCCCATGGCCGTAGCCGTTATCCTTTACGACGGCAAGGATCTTGGCTCCGGGATGAACCCGGCTCCGAATTTCATGGTAATTGTGAGCCAGGGAATCAAGGTCGATCTCGGCAATGGTGGGACGTGAAAAAGGAACCATTATTTCCCAAATATTAGGCCCATTTCCGCAAAAGTCAATAGGAACCGATTGTGGAGTTTCCTGACTTTTGGGGAACACGGTTGTCCATGAGCAAAATTCAGATCCCTGGGAATTCGGAGAAGGAGCTCTGAGCGAATTGCGGTTCTGCGGTGTTGCAGTGCTGCGGTGCTGCAGTCGTAAAGGGGAAAGAGGTTAGAGGTTAGAGGTTGGAGGCAGAAGGAAAAATGACAAATGTCAAAGCTCAAATGCCAAATGGCAAAAAATCCAGTAACGAAAAATGAATTACGATTCAGGAACACGGACACGGACCACGGACACGAACTGTGAGCGGAATGGGTTTTGGGCAACAGCCCGTCAAGCGGCGAAGAGCGATTTTTTTCGAAAGCATTTCGGTTGACAAATCCCGCTGACCGTTATTATTTATTTGGAGGAGGGCATTCGAGATGTGTCAATCCAACGCCTATATCACCAAGGACGGCAAGGAGGAGATGATCTTGTCCGATATCATCTCCATAAAACCCACGGGAAACCACCTTCGTCTCACAAACCTTTTCGGCGAGGAAAAGATCATCGAGGCCTCCATAGAGGAGGTGGATCTTCTTCATCATAAGATCAAGCTCACCACCCGCTGACCATGCGAGATTCCATGGGAAAGAGGATCGACCTCATCACCGTAAGGGTCAATGAACGGGATCAGCAAATCCCCCGCGACACGAGGATTCTGGATCTCAAAGCAAAGCTCTATCCCGCTGCGGATCTTGTCATCCATAACGGCTTCCCCATTTCCGAGGATATTCCCCTCAACGAGGGGGATGAAGTGGTCTTCATTGAAAAGGGGAAAATCCCCGATGAAAGGGAGCTGGAGTGCCTCATGGTAGCCAGGCACACCCCGGGAGTCCACCGGAAGGTGAAGAGGAGCACCGTGGGGATAGCCGGCCTGGGTGGATTGGGATCCCAGGTAGCCATCGCCCTGGCCAGAATTGGGGTTGGCACCCTTATCTTGGCAGATTACGACGTCGTCGAACCGAGTAACCTCAACCGCCAACAGTATTTTATCCAGCAGATTGGAATGCCAAAAGTCGATGCCATGAGGGAGAATCTCCAAAGGGTTAACCCCTACGTCCGGGTCATTACCCACCATGCGGTCATTAGCCCGCAAAACGTGAAGGCCATATTCGGCGAGGCCGATATTGTTGTCGAGGCCTTCGACAAGGCCGAGGAAAAGGCCATGCTCATCAACGCGATATCGGAGTCCATGCCGGATACGTACATCGTGGCCGCCTCCGGAGTAGCCGGCTACGGGGATAGCAACGCCATTAGGACGACGAAATTCTCATCAAGGATCTTCATCGTGGGCGATCAAAGGAGTGCCGCAGGCCCTGGCATCGGCCTCATGGCCCCCAGGGTGGGCATCGCTGCCCATCACCAGGCGAATACTGTCCTCAGGATCATATTAGGGGAAGAAGGGGATGGATCATGTCCGTGATTCGTGATCCGTGACCAGGGATAAATCCCAAATCGACTCGGCCGAGCTCGTCGCGGGCCGAAACACTAAATACTAAACAATATCTAAATCCAAATGTCTAAACCCTAAAGGTTTTGGTCATTTCATCATTAGTGCTTTGTATTTATTTAGGGTTTAGAAATTAGGATTTGGAACTTGCCTGGTGAAGCGAACGTTAGAATGGTCCAGAATTATTTTCGGTGAGCGGAATGGGTTTTGGCCAACAGCCCCTATAGCTGTAACATCATTGCGATCTCATCACAATCGGGAAACTTCACACACTTGAGGCAATCGCTCCAAATCTTATGGGGCAGTGTCGCCTTATCCACAACTTCAAATCCGAATTTTTGGAAAAACGATGGTTTGTATGTCAAGACGAATACCCTCCGGATATCCAGACGTCTCGCTTCTCTGAGGCAAACCCTTACCAGCTTCGATCCAATTCCCTTCCGCCTCTCCACCTCCAATACGGCCAGGGAACGGATCTCGGCCAAATCCTCCCAACAAATGTGCAGAGCACAGGTGCCGACGAGCGATCGATGCTGCTCGTAAATGTAGAAATCCCTGAGATGATCGTAGATCTCGCTCAGGGAACGCGGCAGCATTTCCCCCTTGGAGGCCGATGCCTCGATGAGCCCCTGGATGGTCCGTACGTCCCCCACTCTGGCTTTTCGCATCATGGTCGCGATTATCGCTCCTCGGTTGTGCCCCTGGCCCTCTTAATGTTCTCGATCATGTCCCTGGCGTGGGCCCGTGTTTTAGGGGTAATCCGAACACCCCCCAACATACGAGCGATCTCGTCGGCGATCCCATCGCCATCTAGCCGTTTGACCCGTGTAATGGTCCTACCCTTCCTCGTCTCCTTGCTCACGTTATAGTGGGTGTCGGCGAAGCAGGCGATCTGAGGAAGATGAGTTACGCAGAGAACCTGATGACGCTTAGAGAGGGCGTGTAATTTTTTGCCCACCACTTCCGCCGTTGCCCCTCCAATACCCGAATCTACCTCATCGAATATGAGCGTTTGTGCAGCCCCCGTTTCGGCCAATATGCTCTTCATGGCGAGCATTATACGGGAGAGCTCCCCTCCCGAGGCAATTTTGGACAGGGGTTTTAAGGCCTCCCCGATATTCGGCGAAATGAGGAATTCAACATCATCCATTCCCTTGGAGGTTAAATGAAAGGACCCGACCTGCACCTCCCCGTGGGCTTCCTTTGCTGACGTCTTATCTACCCTGTCGATCCGGACCTGAAAACGGGTCTTGTCCATGTTCAGATGTCCCAGCTCCCTTCCAATGGCCTCTTCCAAGCGCCTCGCTATCGCCCTCCTTTTCTCCGATAACTCCCGGGCCAACGATAGGATCTCCTCCCGCAGCTCCTTTTCCTCTGACCCCAGCTCACCGGCTCGATCTCTGCTGGCCGAGATCTCCCCGAGTTCTTCCTCGGCCTTCCTCCTGAACTCGAAAATGTCGTCCACGGTTGGACCATACTTCCTCTTCAGCCTGCTCATCTCATCCAACCTCGCCTCGATCTCTTCGAGCCTCTCGGGATTCGCCTCCACCCTTTGGGCATAGCCCATGACGGAGCGTCCGATATCCTCCGCCTGATAAATAACGGATGTAACGCTTTGGACCAGGGGAGACACCGACGGATCAATTCGGGCCAATTCCCGTAACCTTTCCAATACCCCGTTGAGCTTCTCAACGACGGATCCCTCCCCGGAGTAAAGGATATGTTCGGCCTCCTGGGAATACTCCCGGAGCTTTTCGGCATTCATCAAAACCCGCCTTTCTTCCGTAAGGCTCTGATCCTCCCCCAGCTGGAGCTTGGCAGAATCGATCTCGTTGATCTGAAAGGTCATCAATTCCCTTTCCCTGGATACTCGCTCCTCATAGGCCCTGAGCTCCCTCAGTTCTTTTCCGACCTGGACGAGCCTCCGAAAGCGGTCTTGATAGATTGATCGAAGCTCCATAAGGCCTCCAAACTCATCCAGTATCTCAATATGTCTCTCATGGCGTTGGAGGCTCTGATGTTCATGTTGCCCATAGATACTGAGGAACTCATCGCCAATAGTGCTCAGCAGGGGAAGGGTTGCCAAGCCTCCGTTTATGAAGGCCCTGCTCTTCCCCCCTTTCGAGATTACCCGCTTGATAACCATGCCTTCCTTGATCTCGAATCCCTTTTCCCCCAGTTTGGCGCTCAAGGCCTCATTTCCCGCAGTATCAAACAAAGCCTCAACCATACCGATCTCGGCCGATGTGCGGATGAGATCATCCGAGGCCTTATCCCCTAAAATCATATTTACGGCGTTGATGATAATGGATTTCCCCGCTCCCGTCTCCCCCGTCAGGACGTTCAATCCCTTGGAGAAGCAGACCTCCAATTCATCAATAATGGCGAAATCCTTGATGCGTAATTCCGAAAGCATGGATAGGGTCAAAGCCCCTTAGACTTTGCGGGGGAAAAAGGCCCCGTATGCAGAGAGGACATGGGGGATTTGAGCGGGGACCTATCGCTCACCCCACCTCAGCTTCGTCCTCAGCACCTCAAAGTAGCTTCTGTATGGGGATTCGATGAGCAGGATGGCGTTCTTCCCCTTTCGGATCTCCACGGTATCCCGGCACTGCAGGGTAAAGCCTACCTGTCCATCCAACGTCAAAATGACCTCCTCATTCTCGGAATTCAGGGTTGCATTGACGACTGCATCATCCGGGATGATAATGGGCCGATTGGTCAACGTGTGGGGGCAAATTGGGGTAATGACAATGGTTTGCAAAGAGGGATACACGATGGGGCCCCCTGCGGAGAGCGAATAGGCCGTCGAGCCCGTGGGGGTTGAAATGATCAATCCATCAGCCTTAAAAGTCGTTACATATTCACCGCTTATGGTCGTCTCCAAGTCGATGATCCTGGCCAGTGCTCCCTTATTGATTACCGCATCGTTCAATACGACGAAATCAGCCACCACCGAGCCGTTCCTCACGACATGGACGCTCAGTGTCATTCTCCTGTGGCACTTGTAATCTCCCTGGATCAACCCCTCCAAGACCTTATAAAGGTTGTCCAGCGTTATCTCGGTGAGGAACCCCAGCCCCCCCAAATTGATGCCCATAATGGGAATTTGGCTGTCTCCCATCAATCTCGCCACGCTGAGAATGGTCCCGTCTCCTCCCAACACGAGAATAGCTTCCACGCCCGATGGAAGCGCTTCCTTCGGGCACCCCGTCGATCCATCCAGTTGCCCGCCCAACTCATCTTCCACGTAAACGGCAATGTGGCGCTCATTGAACCAGCGGATGAGCTCCCTTGTGATCTCGATCGCCTCCGGTTTATTTCGCTTCAGGAAGATACCTACTCGCTTCATAGTGAAATACTCTACCGCGCCAAATTTCCTTGTCAAGGAATAACAATTGAAAATAGGGAGGCAGACCTTGACAGGCTGTTGCCCATATCCCTGGAGCGAACATGAAAGAATTCTTGGTAACCATTCTTAGTGCTTCGATTCGCAAATACAAGCACGTATTTTCTCGAGCAGGATCTGAGCAAATGCTCACTCAGCACTAAGTCCTGAGTAAATATGTTCGTAATCGAACTTATGAACCGAAGGACTTAGTGAAGCGAAACGGCCGCAAATCCAATTGTCCGAGCCCGGAGGGCGAGTTTTGGATTTGCAGTAAAGCGAGCTTTAGAATGGTCAAAAATTATTTTCGGTGAGCGGAATGGGTTTTGGGCAACAGCCCCTTGAATTATCAGTTTTTCAAGACCCCCCCATTCTCTCCGAGGCAATCAATGCCCCCCCCAAGGCCCCGACGATTTGGGGTTCATGGTACACCATCATCGATTGGCTCAGCCGCTCCTCTATGGCCCGCACCACCCCGACGTTTTTCGCCACCCCCCCTGTCATCGCGATCTTCCCCGCCGATCGTACTCTCTCCAGCAGGCTCACGGTCCGATCTGCAACCGCCTTGCTCAGGGCATGCAAAATATCCTCCACCTCCTTTCCCTCCGAGACCAGGGAAACCACCTCCGATTCGGCGAAAACGGTACAGAGGCTGCTAATCTCTATGTCCTCTTCGAAATGGAGCGACCGCTCTCCCATCTCTTGCAGGTCCACGTTGAGCGCCATGGCCATAACCTCCAGGAACCTTCCCGTCCCAGCAGCGCACTTATCGTTCATATCGAAGCCAGTAACCCTCCCCTTTTCATCGATGTTGATGACTTTAGTATCCTGACCGCCGATGTCAATAATAGTCCTGCAATCCGGGAAGAGGTGGTGCACCCCCCTCCCCAGGCAGGTGATCTCCGTGATGCTCTCATTGGCAAAACCGGATATCCCCCTCCCGCACCCCGTGGCAATGATATAGGGGACGTCAGACCGTTGAACTTTGGCCGAGCTGAGGGCCTGTTCGAGGGAGACCTCAGAGGACTTCCTGCTGTTTGGGCCGGTCAGCACGATGGAATAACCAAGCACCCCCCGTTCCCTTTCGTAGATCACCGATTCCACAGACAGAGACCCGATATCAGTCCCAGCAGTTATCATTTCCCTCTCCTCTCGAGCTGATGGAGAAGCCTCAATGCTCGTCCCCATTGTAAAGTAAATTCCCTCCTTCTTGCAAGGCGGTTTTGCGCTCAGAGCTCGTTTTTCAGCTTTCTCAGAGACCTCAAAAAACCCGTTGACAGCAAGGGGGGGTTTTTAATAAAGTGATGTGAAAATTCTCGCAAGCTCATGGAGATGGAACCGGTGAGCGCGTAATAAGGGGAGGGCCCGGATAATGAGAAACGTGTGTATCATTGCCGGCGGAATGTGCCAGTGGGGGGTGAGGGAAGCCTCCCTCAGGGACATGTTCCAGGAGGCCGGCAAGGCGTGCTTTGATGACAACAAGGCCGTTACCAATAAGGTCATCGACGGATTGCTGGTGGCCTCTGCGTACACGGAGCGCAGTGCTTTCCAGACACATCTAGCCCCCGTCGTGGCCGAATACCTCGGCATCAAGCCCAAAACTATCTGCGCCAGGGTTGAGCTGTTGTGTGCCAGCGGAAGCTCCGGCATCATCCTTGCCTACGGGCTCATCAGGAGCGGCGTGGCCGATATCGTCATGGTGATCGGAGGGGAAAAGCTCTACATGCCGGAGAAATGGGAGGTCTTTTACAGCGAATTAGCATCGGTGGACCACGATTGGGATGGGGCCCAGGGGTTGGGATTGCCGCCCCCAGCTTTTGCCATGGTTGCCAAGCAACACATGAAGCTCTATGGGACGACGAAGGAACAGCTGGCCATGGTCTCGGTGAAGAATAGGCGAAATGGGCTGAACAACCCAAACGCCCAGTTCCGGGAACCCATTACCCTGGAGACGGCCATGACCGCAAAGACCATCGTCCCCCCCCTTACCCTGTACGACTGTTGCCCCATAACCGATGGATGCGCCGGCGTCGTCCTCGCGCGTGAGGAGAAGGCCAGGGATCTGACGGATAAGCCCCTGGTCTACATCAAGGGAACGGGACAGGCCACGCTGAACAATATGTCGGCTAATATGCCCAGTTGGACAACCTGGGAGGCGCTCAAGATAGCGGCGAGCCAGGCCTACGAATCCGCCGGAATTGGGCCCGAGGACCTGGATGTGGCGCAAACCCACGACTGTTTCACTATTTCGGAAATCATCGAATACGAGGATTTGGGATTTTGTGAAAAGGGCGAGGGCGGACCCTTCATCCAGGAGGGCAAATCTGATGTCGGCGGGCAGATACCCATTAACACCGACGGAGGGCTCTTGAGCTGTGGCCATCCCTTCGGTGGGACGGGAATCCGCCAGGCCATCGAAATCATGCACCAACTGAGGGGGGACGCGGCAAGACAGGTGGAAGGGGCGAGGACGGGGCTCACCCACAACCTGAGCGGGTTTATAGCGGCCCACACCGTGATCATTTACGGCAGGGAGCCGTGAATCGTGTCCGTTGACCGTAGTCCGTGTCCGGCAAATTCAAAACCCTAAACTCTAAACAAATCCGAATGACCGAAGGCGAAAACTCAAAACAGTATGATTTAGAAGAGAGAACCCTCAGATTTGCCAAAGAAGTAATAGATTTTGTGGGCATTCTCCCGAAAACAATGGCAAACATTGAAATAATGAAGCAGCTTATCAGGTCTTCTGGTTCAGTGGGTGCGAATTACATCGAAGCCAACGAAGCCGTAAGCAAGAAAGATTTTGCAATGAGGGTCAAGATTTGCCGTAAGGAAGCCAAAGAGAGCAGGTATTGGTTGAGGCTTATGGAACTACAGGGAAAAGATCCGGAAAAGAAAAGGGAAGCATTGATCAATGAAGCAACAGAGCTTATGAAAATCTTCGGTCCCATCATAGAAAAGGTAAAATAAGGTTTTGATCATTTGGATTTAGATATTGTTTAGGATTTGGTGCTTCGGCCCGCGACGAGCTCGGCCGAGTCGATTTAGGATTTAATCCTTACCAAACGCCTTACGGACACGCACAATGGAGGAACCCAATGGGCGGATTGAAGATATTGGAGGGGAAATACATCGCCACTATGGACCTCTATCCCCAGGAAGCCAAGGAGTTCAACCGGGTATATCCATTCTACGAACACTTGAGGGAGGGCAGGTTTACCACGACCCGATGTAAGGGCTGCGGCCATGAAGCCTTTCCCCCGCGGGTCATCTGTCCCGAATGCCTCTCGGAGGATCTGGAATGGATCGACCTACCAACCACGGGGATCGTGGAGGAAGTAACGGAGGAAGAGGTGGGCGTGCCCCTGGGATTTGAAACGCCCCTGATCCACGCCCTTATCAACTTGGGGGGAAAGCTGAAGCTCTTCTCGAGGATCGTTCACTGCCAGGTGGGACAGCTCAAGGCGGGAGATGAGGTTAAGCTCTCCGTCTTTCCCGTGGATCCCGTCCCCATCCAGATGGGGAAGGAGACGGTATTGAAGGACCGGGTTTACTACGCCTTCGAGCCGGCAAAGCAGTGATGCGTGTCGGTGGCTCGTGTCCGTGATCCGTGACCGTGGTCCGTGTTTCAAGACATATCCAGGATGCTCCATTTGCCTAAAAGGGACACCAATAAACCAAAGAAGTATTGACATTAAATACTTTTTCCTCTATTAGAGGATGGTACCAATGAATTACGGGTTTACGAGCACCAAACCGAGGGGAAATTCTCCCATGAGACTGCCCAATGTTTTCATCCCCCCGGCCCATGGACAGGGGGCACGAACACGATACTCCACGGACCACGGACACGGGAGGCGGACACGATATTGCGCCGTCGTTCTCCTCCTTCTGCCCCTGCTTCTCCTTGGCTCACTATCATCCGCCCAGGGGCCCGTCCGAGTGGCTATCCTTCCCTTCCAGATCCACAGCGCTGAAGACTTGAGCTACCTCAAGGAAGGCATATACGATGTCATCTCATCTCGATTGGCTGCATCGGGCGCCATCGATGCCATCGGAAAATCGAGCATCGAGAGGGTGCTGGCCGAAATGCGTCCACCTCGCCTCACGGAGGATGTTGCCAAGGAGGCTGGGGCCAGGCTCAAGGCGGATTATGTGGTATTGGGCAGCATTACCAAAATCGCCGAATTCATCAGCCTCGATGCCCGGCTGATCGATACCACCGGCAAAAAACCCGCATCCGGCGCCTTTGCCCAGACCAAGGGGCTCGATGAGCTCATGGGGAAGGTGGATGAGTTTGCCCGGGACATCAGGGGAAAGATCCTGGGAGAACCCGCCGTAGTTGCCAAGGAGGGCGGGGCTAAGGCCAAAACACCCTATATCGTTCGGCCGAAGAAGAGCCCCATCACCCATGCCCAGGAGGGGGTAGGCTTCCAGAAGAGCGAGAAATTCCCCTTTGAGATCAAGGGGCTGGATATCGCAGATGTGGATGGTGACGGCAGAAACGAAATCATCTTCATGGACAGGGATACCCTCTGGATATATCAGTATGTCGAGGGGAAACTTCGGCCCTTCAGGAATTTGAAGGGGAGGGCCAACCAACAGTTTCTAACCCTTGATGCTGCCGATGTGAATGGGAACGGCACCGCCGAGATCTTCGTCACCTGCATCGAGGGGGAGAACCTCAGCTCCTTCATCCTGGAGTATGAGGAAAACGGGTTCAAAAGGGTAAGTAACAATAATGACTGGTATTTCAGGGTCCTGGACCTTCCCCAACAGGGACCAACCCTCTTGGGCCAAAAGATGGGCCTGAAGGAGTCATTCTCAGGGTCCATCTACCAGTTCCGCTGGAAAAAGAACACCTTCGCCAAGGGGAAAAAGCTGAAGCTTCCCAAGGGAACTTGGCTCCTCGGCCTGGCCATCGCGGATGTCACGGGCGATGGCAAGGACGAGATCATTCGGTTCGATGGGGGCGATCGCCTGAGGCTGCTCTCCATGGATGGAAAGGACCTCCTGTACAGGACCCCGGCCAGCTACGGGGGGAGCAATAACTTCTTCGATCGGGAGAGCGTGCCCGAGGGCCCGCCTAGGGATAAGATCCCCACGCGGGCCTACCTCCCCGGGAGGATCGTCCTCCTGGACCTGGACGGGGACGGGAGGGTCGAGGTAATCGTCAACAAGAACCACTTCGCCACGGGCCGCCTCTTGGAAAGGGTCCGGCTCTTTGAAAGGGGCGAGGTGTATAACCTTGTCTGGGATGGGCTGATGCTCGCCGAGAATTGGAGGACCAAGGAGATCCCCGGCTACATAGCGGATTACCAGGTCAAGGACTTCGACAACGACGGCGAGAGGGAGCTGGTGGTGGCCATGGTCTCCCAGTTCAAGGCCATGCAGCGACCGGATAGCCACATCCTCTTTTTCGAGCTCTACTGAAGTTATATCTCAAAAAAATCGTGAGAAATCGCTAAAAAAATACTTGACAAGTGCTTTTTTAGGTGTTATATAGCTGCTACTCCAGGTTGTTTTTCGTACGTAGGTCGGAGACTCATGACTTGCCGAGTTTTCCATAACTTCAAGGGAAAAGGAGGTGGTGGAAAAGACCTGACTGGCCAACGGCACGCCGTTGGCAAAAAAATCCACGGAAAAGGAGGTGATGGGATCCTGGAATTGATGGAAGATTAGATTGACCTGTATCCATGAATGAGTTGATTGGAAAGGAGGTTTAAGGGATGAAGAGAATTGTGATGTTAACTATAATTGCTGCGTTAATCTTCGGGCTGGCCGCGTTTACCTATGCCGACGTCAAATTCGGCGCATCGGGGTTTGTCCGGGTGAGATCGGCGTGGTATATGAACGCCAAAGACGGGATACCAGAGCCTACGGTTGAAATCCCGGGTTTCGAGAACGACACCGGTTGGAACGACACCGGGGCTTACATGGACACCCGTTTCAGGATCAAGTTCACCGGTAGCCTCGACGATGTCGCAAAGGGCGTCATCTACCTGGAAGGCGACTCCACCGCTTGGGGTGAGGACCCCGATGGAAGGAATCACGCGGGTTCATGGAATGCTGACCGGAATGCCGTCGAGATAAAACAGTTCTACATCGACTTCAAGGTGCCCGGGCTCAGCGACATGGTTCCCACGACGGTGCAGGCCGGTGTCATAGGCTTCTCCTACAGGCCCCACATCTGCACGTCTTCCGATGGCGCCGGCGTGAGGGTGGACATGAGGCCCGGACCGGTATGGGTCCAGCTGAACTGGATGAAGCCCTGGGAGGCGGATCTTACTCGAGCAGACGATACGGACGTCTACGCTGTGAGGGTGGTGTACCAAGGCCTGCCGGTGCACGTTGGAGTCTGGGGTCAGTACTGGCATTCCAACAGCTGGAGCGAGGGAGAACCGCTCGAGTGGCCGCCGTCGGTTGGCCAGTTTAACGATGCTGGGACAGGGCAATTTGGTGGAACGGACAAGGCCAAACTCTACTGGCTCGGGTTACAGGCGATTGGCAAGGTCGGCCCCGTTGCCCTGACGGGCGATTTCATTTACAACGGCGGCAAGATCGAGCGCGAGTTTTCCCAGGTAAACCCCACGTTGGTGCCCTATGTCAACCCCATCGCTGACGAGGACTACGGCGGGTGGATTGCCTACGTCGACGCTGCCTTCACGATGCCGAACTTCCCTCTCGAGATCGGCGCTACCTTCAGTTATTCCACGGGCGACGACGCAATTGAGGCTGCAACCGACCGTAAGCACAGCGGCTTCTACATGACACCCGGAAGCGAAGCTGCCTACACCGGCCACAGTGTCGTGTTCTTCGCCAGTAGCTACAACGATAGTGTCGGCATCAGCCGCGGAGACTCTAAGAGCGTCTTCCAGTTGGGCGCCGCAGGAGTCTGGTTTGGGAAACTGCGCGCTTCCGTGAAGCCCTTGCCCTGGCTGAAGATGACGGCCTTCGGGATGTACATCGGCGACAACACGGATAACGGTGATTTGTACGGCACGGCAGTCGCAACTACTCTCCCCACCCCCTACGGGGCGGTCTCGACGCTGGAGGACAACAGCGACATCGGCATCGAGTTCGGCCTGGAGACCGATATCAACATCTACAAGAACCTCACATACTCCATCGGGTTGGGCTACCTCCTTGCCGGCGATGCCCTGGATCAGTACACCGGTGTTGATTTTACCGGTGCTGGATATGTAGCTGGCGGAAGTGTCCCAGGGGCCTTGCCGATCAACGACTCGCCCAAGAATCCCTGGGCTGTCGTAACCCAGCTGATCTTCAACTTCTAAGCAAGGCTAGGCATCGAGAACCAGGTCCCCTTCTCGGGGACCTGGTTTTTTTGTGCCTGAAGATACGGAAAGGGGACGTCCTCTCCTTCGGCTCGTTCGGGGGTTGACAGAACGCCCAAAAGGGGTACAATGGGTTGATGCTTTTGGAAGCGTAATGACTGGGAGGCCATCCATGACCATTTCGGGAAAAGGGCACTTCCCAAGGGCATTTGCCATCGTCCTCATGGGCATGATGCTCTTTGCCGGTTGTTCCCGGCTCCCCTGGTCCAAGTCGAAAAAGGGGGAATCCCTTCCCGAGGGAAAAACGGTCTACATCGAGGACTTGGAGCGGAGCAAGGGCGTCACAAAGCCCCCTGAATCGCGGAAAGGGCCCGTAAAACCACCCGCCGATGAGGGGAAAACCCAGGGCCCCCCGGAAGCCAAGGGGCATGAGAAGGAAGCTGGGGAGAAAATTGCCCTGGCCCCTGTCCCCCCTGCCGATCTCACCTTTTCCCCGGTCAGAACACTCAGGCGAAAGATCTGCGTGGTCAATTTCGAGGACAGGACTGCCCCCCAGGGGGAGAAATACGGGGAGCTTGCCGGCCTGAGGCTTCTTCAAGAGCTTGAGAACGCTCAGAGGGCAGTCCTCGTGGACAAGGAGGTAGTCTTGGAGGCCATGGCCAGGGAGGGAGTAGAACCCCAAGGTCTCCTGGATCCCCAGGCCATAAAGGAAGCCCACCGGCTCCTGGGAATCCAGGCCTTCATTGCCGGCTCCATTTCCAACCTTCAGGTCGCATCTTCACCGCCCGTAGGGGATAGCGGCATCAAATCGTCCATGGCCAGTGTGCGAATCGAGCTTCGGCTATTCGACGCATCCACGTCGAACCTCCTGCGGACCTTCATCGGGAAGAATCCCTCGTTTACCGCCGTCGAAACAGGCCTCCACTCCGACCACCGGTCCGTATTGAAGGCCATCGACTACGGCATAGGTCAAGTTGTCGATGGAATGCTCCGATATTTGGACTTCCTGGAGTGGTCCACCACGGTGACCAGGGTGGAGGACGGAAGGGTTTATGTCAATGCCGGCAGGCTGACGGGGCTGCGGGTCGGCAACATCCTCGAAGTCTATGAGCCCGGCCAGGAGGTCATCAACCCAATCACCAACATCTCCCTGGGATGGACCACGGGCAAGCAGAAGGGAAAGCTGCTGGTGACCCATCTCTTCGGCGTAGACGGGTCCGTTGCCGAGCCCATCAACGGCGCCGGATTCATGGCCAACGACATCGTCAAGATCCCCACAAAATAGCCCTCCCGGCCCTATACCGGGCGGGCTGACGGGAATTCACCGTCTTAACGGGCTGTTGCCCAAAACCCGTTAGGCCTTAAAACCTATTACGTTGCCCCTTTCATAAGATGGGCAAATTTGCTGGCGACTTCTCGCCTCTTGGCCGTCTGAACCTTGTCTGCGTCGACATAATCGATGGCTTTCATATCACAGAAGGCCACACACTGAGGATCGCCATCACAATAATCACACTTTCTGGTGACCCTTTCTTTTATATCGAAAAAGGGATGTCCAAAAGGACACGCAATAATACAGGTCTTACATCCAATACATTTATCCTCATCAATCACTACTCTCCCGTTTTCCTGGTCCTTGTGACAAGCTTTTGTCGGACACACCTCCGTGCAGAAGGGCGTCTCACAATTCTGGCAGGTCATGGGAAGGTAGAATCCTACATTCTCCCATTTGATCACCCTGATTCGGGATCGGCTGGGGTTGCTGGCCCCCGTATGGAACACCGAGCAGACCAACTCGCAGAGCCTGCATCCCGTGCACTTCTCATGATCGACGATGAGCACCTTCTCCATGGTTTGTCCTCCCCCTAATCCGTGAAGCGTTACCCGGCGTCCGTTATCAGTAATTTGTCATTTGACATTTGAGCTTTGTCATTGTGTTTCGGGCTCGTGCTTGATTATTTGTCATTTGGATTTTGAACTTTGACATTTTGCGTGTTGCTGTAGGGCTCTCTCCCTGATAACCCCTTTATTGCCATCGCCCTCATATCATACTGGATTTCTATCAACCGATGCGTTGGGATTTGCTCCTTGATTCCGGCTGAGAGGACCCCAAGCCTCAGGAAGAAACCGCCACAGAGCAGAATCAGGCCCGAAACAAAGATCAAGGCCACATTTCCATGGAACAGAGAGCCGATGTTTTCAAGGATAACCGGGAAGAGGAAACCCAACAGGACGATCCCTCCCCAGAAGATCAGCCTCTTCTCACCGAATAAAAGGATGCGGACCGAATCCCTTCCCTGTTCCGTGGTCCTGTAACTCCGATGAAGATACAGATAGAGGACAATCCCTTCAATCACCACTAGGATCTGTTCCCCACCCATCAGGACTTTCAACGCTCCGGCGTCCTGGGAAAAGACTCCGGTTCCCAGGGTGGAAAGGATGATGGCCATTGATCCGGTGGAGAGTGCTGACACCAGAAAGAGAAGGGGAAGGAGAGAGGTATTCCATAAAGGGATCGATTTCGTTGCCTTCAGGAGAATACCGGTGTAAATGGCAGTTCCAAAGGCAAAGACAACGGCAATGACCTCCGGGATGTGCCAGAATGCGGATTCGGGAGAAAGCCATTCAAAAGGCAGAAGGGACTTCGTCAGAAGAACCAATCCGAAAACTATAAAGATCGAGAGGATGAGAAATCCCCGGGCCACCCAGGATGTTCTCGGGTTCAGACAGGCATACATGAACCTCCACTTGACTCCCAGGTCTAAGATAAGAAAGGGAGCGCTCATGGAAACCATGATCGGTCCCCAGAAAATCGGGACCTTTGTGAGATCCAGGCGATATCCAAGAATGTCCATGGAGGGGACAAATGGAGGGTTTAAGGTCACTCCCAGCCAGTGAATCAGGGTCCCGATAATAAAGGAACCAGAACCCATCCCTGCCAGATAGAGGTAAATGGCAATAATTTCCTTCCATTCTTCTTGAGGCCTGAGGTGCCTCACATTTCTTATCGGATGAATATGTCCTGCCCTCATCCCTGCATCTCCATATTACGTCCTGAGGGCCTCGGAAATAACATGAGACGTCTTTCGAACTTCATCAATGACCCATCCCATTTTTTTATCGTCGAGGCTCGCGCTAAACCCCACAACCCAAATTCCATGGGGAAGGGGATGGGCCCCCAGGGGGCAGGCAACCGCCCTGACCCCTCGCATGTACTCCTCATCGTCCGTGGCAAACCCCTTCTCCCTGACTTCCTCTATCTCCTCCATGTACCGATGGACATCGGTGATGGATTTGGGTGTATAGGCGACCAACCCCAGGGAGTTTACCACCTCCCTTGCCCTTTCCCTATCCATGCCGGCCAAAAACGCCTTACCCGTCGCACCTACCAGCAGCGGTAGCCTGGTCCCACTGGGCGCGGTAATCTTCAATTCCATCTTCGATTCCGCCACATCCACTATCGTAACGTGGTCCCCGTTCAATACGCCCAGAAAAACGGTCTCCTGAACCTTCTCCGCCAGTTCCTCCATGGGTTTTCGGGCAGTTTCCCTCACGTTTTGTCGCACAAGTGCCATCCGACCCAGCTCCAATAGCGTATAGCCCAGTGAAAACTTTTTCGTAACGGGATCCCGCACCAACACCCCTAACTCCTCCAGGGTAGTAGCTATGGCAAAGACCGTTCCCTTGCTCAATTCCAACCTCCTGGAAAGATCGCTGATGGAGATGTCCATCCGCGATTCGGAGATGATCGCGAGTGCCCTGAAGGCCTTTATTACTGAGGGAACAGAGTAACGGCTCCTTGGCATTTGTTCACCATATTGAACAAACTGAGTTCATTTATAACAAGAATCCTTTCCGCTGTCAAGGATTTTTTGGGGAGATCTTGAAAGGGAGTTCTTCGCCACTCAAAAATCTTTAATTCGCGCTCAGAGCTCCATTTCCAGTTTTTCAGTGACTGCCTTTTTACTTTTTTTTTCTTTCATCATTCGGATTTTTTCCTTGACAAAGAGGGCAAATATGGTACTATGTCAAAAATTATCGTTCTATATATTGAACAAAATGCTCTCGAGGATATGGTATGAGAGGAGGCCCCCGTCATGAAGATCGATAAAGTCATGACCGGCAAGAGGGACGGTGAGGTGAGGTGTCTCTCGTGCTTTGCCCGTTTTTGGCCCAAAAGGGGGGCGGATAGGGCAGCATGCCCAGAATGCGGCATGGAGTGGCGTATCTCCTGGCCCTTCCCCAGGACGGCCAAGGTAAGGGGACCGGTCTGGGAGAAATATCCCAAACCGGATTGAGGCTGGATTGCACGGATTATGGTTCCCGGCATGGGATTCATGAGAAAGGAGGAGCAGTTACATGGCTTTGAACCGCAAGATCGCCTACATTGACTTGATTAGGCGTGAGATCGAGACGAAACCCATCCCCATCGAAATCCGCAAGAAATGGATCGGGGGACGGGGATTAGACGCATACCTGCTTTACAACCACACTAAAGGGGGTATCGATCCCTTGGGCCCGGACAATGTGGCCATTATCAGCGCGGGACTCCTGGTGGGAACCCTTGCCTCGGCTTCCGCCCGAACCCATATCATGGGAAAATCCCCCCTGACGGGGGGTGTCGGTTCCGCAAATATGGGGGGTTTCTTTGCCCCGGAACTGAGATGGGCCGGCTTCGACCACCTGGTCATAAAGGGAAAGGCGAAGGACCCGGTTTATATCTGGATCCACAACGGGGAAATTGAGATCCGCGATGCCAAGAACGTCTGGGGGGCGGGGATCTACGACACGCAGGATATCATCCGAAAAGAGCTGAAGGACGAGGAGATTCAATGTCTGTGCATCGGCCCTGCGGGCGAACGGCTCGTCCGGTTCGCCAATGTGATGACGGGCCACAAGAATTCCGGGGGGCGTTCGGGGATGGGGGCGATTCTGGGCTCGAAGAACATCAAGGCAGTTGCAGCACGGGGGACTATGGACATCGAGATTGCACACCCCGAAGAGGCCTTGGAGTATAACCGAGAGATCATCAATCAGGTGATCTCCACGAAGGTCTCCCAGATCATGCAGCGCTGGGGAACCATGTTCATTTACGGGGTGACCAATACGACGGGACTCATTCGTACCCGCAACTTCCAGCTCAATCAGCTCATGGGGGGAGAGAATATCGAATGCGAGAATATTGATAAGGTCTCCATCGGTTATGACGGCTGTTTCGGCTGCCAGGTTCACTGTCGCCATCGATATATCATCAAGGAGGGGCCCTATGCGGGCACGTACACCCAGGGGCCGGAATATACGAGCCAGGGTGCCTTCGGTACTGAAGTGGGTTGTAACAACATGAACACGATCCTCGTGGCCAACCACCTGGTAAACGACTACGGCTTGGATACCCTCGAGATCGGTTCCATGATGGCATGGGCCTTCGAGCTCTATGAAAAGGGAATCCTGACGGATAGGGACACCGATGGATTGAAATTGACCTGGGGAAATGACGAGGCCGTTATCGAATTGGTCAATCGCATCGGCAGGCGTGAAGGGATCGGGGACATCTTGGCCGAGGGTCCCCTCAGGGCCGCCGAGAGAATCGGAAAGGGGTCGGAGAAGTACCTGATCCACGTCAAGGGGATGAGCAACCTGCACTCCGACGAAAGGCCCACCCCGAGCCTCGCCTTGGGCATTGCCACGGGGACGAGGGGATCGGATCATCTCAGGCGC